>Ga0210040_10003210_pt1 | contig 22322 bp, 19 predicted proteins | sample CryGeyCG12114_NA_FD_185462 | JGI IMG/M metagenome (GOLD analysis project Ga0210040, IMG submission 185462) | Groundwater microbial communities from aquifer - Crystal Geyser CG19_WC_8/21/14_NA (SPAdes) (version 2) | ecosystem: Environmental > Aquatic > Deep subsurface > Groundwater | place: USA...
AAATAAGTGAGTTGCGTTGAAAGTTGAAAGACTGACAGGCCGGCTGAATGGCGCACAAAAAAACTTACAATGAGTGTTTGCATATCTTTAGGTGGGAAACTTGTTGGCAAATTCAGGAATGCATTAAACAAAATAAGATAAAAACTAAACATTTTGCAATCTACAATGACAAAAGTATAGTCATCACCAGATTTACATGCATATAGGACTAGGATATATTTTCATGCATTAAAGCATGAAGTTAAAGTTTTAGCGTGGTAAGCATCACAATGCCTTTCATTGTAAACTGACTGAAACTATCTAATTAATCATATAGTGAAAGTAAGAATAAACTCGTATGCGTAGCCGAGAATGATTATAAAGAAGTTTTAATGAATTCGTGAATACTTTTGAGTCAAGTCACTCACGGTAGTTAGTTGGCTTCATGTGTAAATGCTTTTCTGCCCACAGCACACAGATTCAAAAAGTGCCTCAAAGTTTTGCATTCATCCTAGTTAGTTTCACAGAAATGTGTTTTGTATCCTACTTGACTTCAGTTGGCAAAAAATTGCAAGTCTTATAAAGGATAACCAGTTTCATTTTCCTACTGCTCTATTTCTGTTTAAATAGATGAAGATCATTGGACTCGTAAATTGTCGCCGTCTTTTATGAAGTTTCAACTTTTGCAGAACATGTATATTAGCTTTTAGTTCATAGTCTGGGAGAATACGAGTTTAATGTAATATTAATACGATTTAATATATAATGTTTGTTGCCACTTCATGGGAGAATTCTTGGAATTTGAAACCAATAATATATAATGAAACCTTGTAGAGCAAAAGTCAAGAGGAAAATTTTACGTTAATAATCACAAAGAAGAAAGAAGTAGATCTATAGACCACTTGATTCATGATGAGAATTTTTCAAATTAATGAACCACTTGAAAATGAAAGGGGAATTTTTTTCCTATACTTATTCCACCATTAGCAGTCAATGCTAAATGAGTTCGTCGTATTTAATGAGCAGCAGCAGATTCCATATAATTTTCTAGTACACGCTATTCTTCAACACGCATCATCATGCGTAAAATCCAAAAAGTTGCATTTTTCATTTCCGCATGAGATTTATGCATTCCATGATATTAACAAATGAGTTTCTGCTTTGAAATGCTAATTTGCTTCCATGAATTACTCTGCGGAAGCAATTTCAGACATGAATACGGAGTCAATTTGTTGATTGGTCACTTTGTGAAAAATTTGTTTTGCTTCACCTTCCAATATGTTAAAAAATCTATAAAATAGCTTATGGTTGTCAAAAAGCATTTGTACAGTGGAGTGTATTTAAAATGTGCTTCAATCCATAATACGAACCATTGTAACTATTATTCCCTGGCATCCATATTATGCGAGTTAACCAAAAATAAAACAAGCCAAGCCATCTATCGAGAAGAGAGTGGGTTAAAATCATTCAAAAAATGTTTATTTTATTAACAAATGAAGAAAGGATTTAAATTATCTACAATTCTTTTATAGCCTCTAGAAAGCACATCCGAACATAAAAAACATAATTAATTATGGCAAAGATCGGAGTTTCTGAAATGAATTCCGATTTTCACAAGTAATCCATTGGTGAGACACTTGAAGTCCATCAGCTACAGAAATTAAAGAGGAAGAAAATTAAACAAGGAATAAAAATTGAAGACACAATGGACCACCACTACCAGCGCATAATATTACTAAAAGTTTGATTAACGTAAAGGAAAGCAACCGGTACAAAATAGAAACCTGCTTTGGATAAATCTTAAGCGTCATTCAAATATCATTTAAAAATTGACCATTATAATTATAGATTTCAACGTTTTAAATGGTTCTTAAAAAATCTGAGAAAGTATGCCGATGTTTTATAAAGCCTTGTTAGCACTATAAAATTTTCTTTCATTATAGTAAGTGATTCCCTTTAATAATTGAATATTTGAGCCACAATTTTCCAATCGGGCAGAATTCCAGCAGGGAAAACAAACCAACAATTTCTTACCATTCCCACCGATGTCTTTCATGTCTTCAGAACACAAATTCTTTGCAACAATTAACAACGTTGTCAAATTTCATGCACGAAATTAAATTTACAACGATATCACGCATTGCGACACTATTTTAACGTCCACCAAATTTTTCACTCTCGCCAGCAAAACTAACCCATAAAGACACTAACTAACACCAACTCCAATTAATTAGGAATAGCTCAGTTTTAAGTGAAACGTGACAGGAGTCAGAAACTGCAATCAAGTTGCTTTTTCAACTGCACTTGCTTTTGTTGACATTTTTGAACCTGAACATGTGTTTGTTTGTGCAAACCACATGAACGCATCGATCCTACTTCCCTCTCGAATCAGATGTTTTGCTTTACTTCAGTACTAGTCTGCCTGCTTGCATTTACATTTACACCATAGATTAGATCACACGATTTGCACACACACACACAAATCGGAGAGTGAAAATTCATATTTTTTTTCCTTTCCTTACGGAGATGATGAATTTCGAACGGAATTAAACTTTCGAAGCTAATTATACATCTGCAAGATGATAACTATTCCAAGATACTACAAGAATTTTCGGTCACAATGGCAGTTTCTTAAAAATTAAGTCAAGAATTTGAGAGTCCGTAGTCATCTGTGAGTAGTGGTTGTCAAGTTTGAACTCAGCAGGTAATTGACCATCGCTATGGCTATTACGGACACTGAAGCCCAGTCATGTTTTCTGCCATACATGCATTGCACGCTTTTAGCAACAATATATGTCGGCAGTCTGTACGTTTGGGGAAAAAGTGAATTCAGGTTTGTTGTCTTTCTTTCGTGCTATATCTGGTGTTTGCAATTGTGAAAATTTTGGAGCCAATCATTAATGATGTCTGTTTAATTTTTCTTCAGCAGCAGTACACATCCGAGTGTGATTAAGAAGCGGTTCATAAGCGTCCTAGCTGTGACGTTGATTTCTCCATTTATTGTACAGTTATTCATTAATGAAGCTCTATTGAAAGTAAGTTTATGATGGAAAGAGTATTTTAGGTAGCAGTCTTCTAGAGTGGGATTTTATGAGAGTTTAATGTAAATGTGATTTGTTTTGCAAAGGACCATACACTATGGGAGATTCTTGGTATACGATGGGAAGGAATCGTAGCAGCTATTTTTTTACCCTTGATTCTTACTATGATATTATTTCTGGGGCCATTGACAATGGATTTCTTGAGTGGCATCTGGGTGGTCTATCTGGGTAATTTTTTATATGTATATATGTCAGCACGTCACGTTTTATATAGTTTATTTGACAAGCTCCCTGTTATAAGTGAGGGTTTATATACATGTCTAATATAGTTATAAACAAACTATTTTAGAGCCAAAATATTGGGGAAACTTTGGACTGGGGCTGATTTTTCTTCGAAATCAAGTGGTCGCACCTATTACTGAGGAGTTTGTCTTCAGATCCTGCATTCTGGCTCCCATGCTACATTGCACTGATCCAATCAAGGCTGTTTTCATATGCCCATTGTTTTTTGGAGCCGCTCACATTCATCGAATTATGGAGCAATTTCGAATGGGAGTGAGTCTAAAAGCTGCATTGTTCAGTTCAAGTAAGTATACAATATTTACCATCCTTCGCTCAAGAAGTATCACATTTTTTCCATTAATACCGTGCATTGGTTCGGTTTCAGTGTTTCAATTCATATATACAACTATTTTCGGAGCATATTCGGCCTTCCTGTTTGTACGCACTGGACATTTCATCGCACCTATGCTGTGTCATTCATTTTGTAACATGATGGGCTTTCCAAATTTTGCGGGTTTATCCGAATTCGCTCCTAGAGAAAGAATGATTTGTGCCATATCATTTGTAGCTGGTCTTGTCCTGTGGGGAGTGCTTTTGTATCCTTTAACTAATCCCCAGTACTACCACAACAATCTCCCTTGGAGTACCTTCGTTTAATTAGCATTAAATTAGTTGTATTTAAGTAATTTATAGGCCGGGGTTCTACTGTTCTACCATTTAGTTTTGGTTTTTTAGCCAATTTATCTTGGACTTAACGGAGCCTCCAAGCATAGCGAACCAAATGACAAACACTGTGATCCTCAAAGTCGAAATATTGATCTTGGCAGTATTGTCGCACGCTGTGTTAGATATGTTTTTGTAAACCACACGGGTTATATAAATACTTTTTTTTTTGTCAATGTCACCAAATATGCATACAACATCGCCAGTCACTCACAAACTAATAATAATAAACACTAAACCGACAGACAGTTTCTGCATTTATTTCTTTATCGCCATCAGTTATCATTATCTAACTCTACAAATAATGTTTACAAACAAAATTTAAGAAAAATCTAAATTCAATTTTTTTTATTTTCACAATAACAAAACATAATTTGTAAAAAAGCAAAGCTGACTAATCTCACTAAAGATATGAGCAAATGCCCATCTTGCATGCTACATCAACATGGTGTATTTTATAAAGCATTTAACAAACCAATGATAACTTGCAGTTTTCTTGTACAGCGAACAACTTGATCTGGGATTCATACAAAAAGATTGCACTTTCATATTCTTGCAATATCGGTAAGTTCGTTGACTTGTTAAATGTTCACAATAATTAACCGAGATTTCGGGCCTTATAATAATATATTATATCACAAAAAGGTTTAGACTAAACTTATAGCTAGAAAATGTCCTAAAATGTCTTCAAGTGGGGAGAAAAAAAGTAAGCAATTCAGAATTAAACAAAAGTTGCAAAAATCATTCAATATTTTTTTCCACTAAAGAAGTAGCACTGTCTAAACACTACAGAGTACAAGGCCGTATTTTCCATTATCGACCACCTCGACCTCTACCCCTTCCTCTGCCTCGACCCCTCCCGCGGCCGCGTCGCGAAAAGTTTTTCCTCCGAATCATCATAACCCGATGTTTTTCAATGTACGGTTCAAAAGCGTCCGTACAGAAAAGACAGCCACTAACTTCCTTATCCCCTTCATTCTTCGGTAACACTGCTGATATCAGATGTGCATTGCATGTTTTGCATCTTTCTTCCTCTAATACATTAACCTTCCGGGATCCCTCGAAAACAGAAAAAAACACGTCACATCTGGAAGTTTGAAACACTCGTTTAGTTATCATACCAATCATAATATCCCATGACATGCAGCAATAAAAAGTTACTGACTTATTGCAAGAAACTTTCCACTTGGAACCCGACGCGGAATCTAAAACAAGAACGCCTTCATTACACTCCTCACAGGTGCAGATTCCCTTAGAATACTTGCTCCAGGGACATGACGTGTGTAAGCAATTATTACACCCACTGCTTCCTTTTTTCATTCCTCTATAAATTGTGCATGTAAATTATTTTTGGTAGTGGCTTTTAAAAAGTGTCATAGACAGGATATTTTCTGAATTTTTGGTTTTCCGGGCTTACATAAATGGAGGATTATTGAAACAGTATGGACAAAATAAATAGGAGCGTCCTTTTGATCCACCACTCCATTGAATCATCTCGAAATCATCGAGCGGGCACCGAGTATTGTTGAATGGTCGAAGCGCCCCGTTCCCAGGGACATTATAAGTCTCATTACATGAGCCACAGTGCAACTTATTTGCAGGGTCACAACCGACTAATTTCATGTATCGTCGACATTTGCCACATCTACAACCAAAACAAGTTAAATACATTGTGTAAGCCATGACAGTCACAGCAGTTTTATCTATTACCTTGAGAATGGCTTCCCCGTTTCAGCGTGTGCTGAAAAGGAAACTTCAAACAAATCCTCCATGGCAGAAATATGATTGACAAAATAAATGAACTTAGCTTTAAAAATTTCTATTGTGTGTCTAACCACTGGACCAGGTCCAGCAGTTCCTGCAACATAGAATCGTTCGATAAAGTCAAATAGGCATTTTCATTAGTCGATTTCAATAAATTTTTTAGAAAACTTTAAATTGACACCATAATCAACCTTTAGCTATGAGATTCAATTGTGTTTCAACTTCCGAACGCATTGTGGGCAACACCAAGTCAGGATCAATCTAAAAAATATTTGTTTACAGAAAAATATATAAAAAAGTTCCTGGGCCTTGAAAATATAAAAGTGCTGGAAAGTTGCAAATCTTACTTTCAGGTATCCATGAACCAAAATAATTCCCAGTTCTGTAGGCTCCAGTTTCCTGCCGGCCACAATTTTTACATAACTTCGCTGTACAATATTGTTGATATGAACGGGGATTGAAGCATCTGTGCCAATTCCGTGTTTTTCCATTAAAGAAATGAGCTCTGACTCTGTCAAGTAGTCAGCTGGCTTAGTTTCGCCTTCATGTATCTTTCTCTACAAAATATACAATATTGTTATAACAGCCTATCTTCTGGGTATTTTAAACTCCACCGTAGAGTTGTTGCAATTACCTCAACGATAGGATAACTTGTCCCTTCCTTCACTTCTGGAATTTCGTCATCTGGAGACATGACAGTTACAGGAAACACAGCTGAAAATCCAGCAACAAGCATTTGTCTCCCGTTAAAGCTGAACTGTTCAGAGCCCACTTGAAAATCAATAGTGGTTTCCAAAAATACACAATCTTCGGTAAACTGTAAAACGAAAAAAATTATAGTTTCTAAATTATCTTTAAATTAAAGCATCAGCTAAAATTAAGGCATAACAAAGACAAAGTAGCAAGATAGCTAACCGTAGAAATAAAATATCTGACGATGAAATCATACAATCTGGAGGCATCTGCATCATGGAAAGTGGATGAATTTGTAGCAACTAATGGAGTTATAGGTGAATGGTCTCCAGCATCAGACCCTTTTAACGGCTGAACAATACTTTGCCATTTGACATATCCACTCCATTCGTTATGCTTAGAGAATTTGGATAGGACCTCTCTTCAAAGGCAAAAAAATCTTTAGTCAAATAGAAAAGGTGCATAATTTTATGTTAGCCGATGATATAAAACTTACTTGTGTTCAAACGTTTCCGGATAATGAGTGGTTTCTGTGCGGGGATAGCTTATAAATCCCTGAGTATACAGCCTTTCTGCAACTTGCATGGTATGATGAGGAGACATTCCAAGTCTACTGGAAGCCATTCGAAGCATTTCCACCGTATTTAGACCAACCGGCCGCTTTTTCACACCTTCTTTTTTCTTCACTTGTGTAACGCTACAGGATGGAAAATTATATTGCACATAAAAACAGATGTAAGCTTTTAAAAAAATGTGGATGAGCAAGGCAACGTACTATGCAGTTTTTTGGTCTTTAATTGTGCTGATAATGTGCTCAACAGCTTCTCGGTCGAAAAGTCTTTTTCGTTTCCACTCTAATCGGACAATTTTTTCAGCCTCTAGATTAACAGAAACCTGACAGATGTCCCAAAACCAATTATTGATTGATGATGACCATTAACAAAGATTATTTAAAGCAGGTGATCAAAATCGTACATGAATTGTCCAATGTTTTTCTGGTTTGAATGTATGAATCTCATCATGTCGTTTAACACAAAATCCTAGAGTTGGAGTTTGACAAGGTCCATATGACACAAGAGATGAATCCACTCCACCATATTTACCCTAGTAAGAAAAATTGGAGCACTAAGCGACTATTGTTACCCTAACTTCTATTATTTCTACTTGTCTAGTCTATATAAGTATACATAATATATAAGTATTTATACACATATATATACTCACATGAAATAATTTAGTTTGAAATCTGGTAAAAGCACACCCAATCCTTAAATCTAATTCTTGCCGAGCATCAACTGAAAGTGATTCATCCTCACGAGGAAACGTTAATGTATCCATTGCCTTTTGCAATTCTGGGGCAGTAAGAGCTGAGAAGCGTGCTCGAAACAAAGTCTAAGGAAAAAAATTATTATAAAAATAGAACATATGGATTGAATTTTTGCCAATGTGCAGTCGTCATTAAAGCGAACTATGTCATTTTTATAAGACTGTATACCTCACCTCCATTGGCTTCAAACGCATAACGTCCTCCAAAATATTAATGATTTCAAAGCAAATATTTTCTCCTTCTTTGTCACAATCAAGCCACAGTATCAAAAAACTTGCATTTTTTGCTTCTGATCTTAATGCTGCTGGCATACGCTGCTTCTCATTGGATTCTGTTTTCTGAGTCGGACAATCAAATAACTCCGCCTGCAAAATAATCACTGTAGAGAAATCGGAGAAGCTAACAAGGTAAAAGAAAATAAATGAAGATCGGAAGAAAAGAACGCGATTATTTACTGATAAATTCTTACTGGATCCACTTTTTCCCATGAATTGTACTTGGAGGGGAAATCCATCCCAAAAACATGACCTGTTACAGCAGTCATTCTGAACAGGACAGATTGTCCGCGAAATCTGCCATGCCACTCATGTACGGGAATGTTATTCATGCCTAAATACAAAATAAATTTAATTGACACAGGGGTCTAGTAGCAGGAAAGGTACAAATAAGTTCCATGGAAACACCATACAGCAACTAAATTATCAAAACAAAAATTCTTTTGAATCAGAAACATACTTTTCCTAGATTTAAACCCATTTGTGCTCAATTTCTGAGCAATCAATTCTGCGACGGAAGGCTTCTCCGCCACCATTAAAGCTACGGCACTCATTTCAATTATTTCCACTCAAGAGAGTTCAATCAAATCAAGGCTTCACTTAAGTACGTTCATTGAATCAAAGCGTCATTGGCAGGTGAGGAAACTTGAAAAAGAAGGTAGAAGGTAACAAATCATGTATCATATTTTAGACGACTACAAATGTCGATGCCAAAACTATTGCTTAATTCAATGAAACATCCTTCCCCGTTTTGCCCTAACCTTTGCCGACTATGCCGACAATGTGACAGGAAAAGTGTCTTGCGCTTTTTCAATTTAAAACGTGCGAAGAAAGGTTCCCACGGTATCAGATAGATACAAGGAATAAATGTAGCATTGAGTTTTGGTACCAATACTGAACTCAAACGAGCAAGCAAGCAAATGTAAAGTTTAGGAAAAGCAAGGATTCGGTTTCTTCAGAACAAGTGGAGCTCAATATATTTAAGTGAATGTGTTTGGTTTGTATATTTTTTATGCCGATCAGAGGAATTTGATTAGCTGGTATTCGTTTAGTGTAAGTGTAAACTGTCGGGATTATTTTACGGACGTTTCGTATTTAAAGTAATCACAGCAATCAATCAAGCAGTTATCTAAAAGTAAACGATACAGCCCTTGAATGAATACCTGATTTAAGGTTTGCTATGAAATATTTTCACCTTAACTGTGTTGAAAGTAATACATAATCGTATATTGTTTAACTTTTAATTTGCTTAATGCTTGATTTTATGTTAACATGCCTTTGCTTTTTTTGTGTTTAGAATGATCGTCGGGGATGAAGAGGAGAGTTATGAGAATATTTAGGCTTTGCTTGCAAGAAAAAAATAAATAAGATGCTTACAGGAGAAAAGGTTGCCTTTTTTAACGATTATTTAAGTTTGTAAATTGTTTAATGTTAATGGTTTAGAACTATTTGCGGTCCTAAAGTAGCTCGATTTAGTGTTTCCCGTTTGCATGTTTTTTTTGCGTGTTTTTGGCCGACTGAGCTTGGACGCTAGGAGTAAATTAAGTATACGCTTCAGCAGTTATTGTATTTTTGCATCGTTCAATTGTGAGTTGACATGTTGACCCTTTCGTATCTATTTTAGACTTTATTTCGATGTTTTTCTTGATTTTATTTAACAAAACACGTCAGTAGTTTCATGGTTTCCGTGCTTAATTTCTCGATTGTCAGTGACTAATATGATGGTTTATTATAGTCAAATCATCTCGGCACGTGCGCATTTCCTCCGGAGGATAACATGAAGGAAAAAAATTGTGTCAATGAGAGAAGGCTTCGTCCTTTATATGGTATGTATATATGATGTTACGAAATACTTATCTGTTGAACATTATTATTTGAAAGCCAAAGTGTACTCGTATTTTAAATACTCATAGAATCTTTGGATACTGGATTTAACAAGAAAGTCATCCAAGACGCGGACAAATTATTGAAAAAACAACCTCAGATTACGACTGCAAAGGTTTCGGCTTCATTCATTAAGAAAATTACGGTTTGTAGTGTAATGACTACGACTATGAAGTGCATTTTAATGCAAGACTACTTATTTCTTTAGGCTTTGAAGGCATTAGCTCTTGGAAGACTTGGTAAGGAGGAAGAATGTAAAGCCCTTATGGATACTCTTTTCAAAGAAGAGAGTTGTGATGATAGTACCCTTCAAGTCATGTCATTATGCTATAGGGAAATGGATCAATGTATGTTGTACCTCTACCGTTTAAACCCTAAAAAACAGATAAAATATGAAATGCTAGCTAAACTAATCATGTCTCGAATGTCAAATAGGTACTAGTATTGTGGCCCTGCTCGAAAATATCACTAAAAAGACTAAAACAGAGGATATGCTCACTCATTTGTTTATGGCGTATGTACGGGTAAGTATGAAATATTGTTTGTTTTTGTGTTTAATGTGTTGTATTTTTTTTTAAATGTCATGTTAATTTGGTTGTGATTGTATGGCCAATTAATAGATAGACGAGTTTAACAAACAACACAGTACTGCAGTCAACTTATACAAATTAACATCGAAGCCAACTTACTTTGCATGGGCGATCATTACTCTTCTAGCCAAGTTGGAACAAAGTCAAAGAAAAAACGTGGAAGATAAATTGTCTTTGCAATTGTCTCAGAGAATGATGGAAAAATTCATGAAGGAGGCAACCAACGAATCAGATTATGACATATGGTTATACATCGAAATTTTATCGAAGAAGGTAATATATACTTCAAGATTTGTGTTTCACCTTGGGGATTATTCACATATGATGACCAGAATTTGAAGTGGGGAGGGGATGGATTTCTTGGAAGTCATATGTGAATGGTTCCTTGTACTTGAATAGTAGTTTTAAATGCTTATTAAGTATATTTATGTGCACGACTCCAAATTATAAATGTCTGTTTTTTTATGCAGGGAGAGTATGAAAAGATTCTAGAGCTATTAATTCAAGAAGATAAACGACTAGTAAACGGGAAAAAGCAAAAATCTCGGGTCAAAAAACGCTATTTGCATGATATGACCGTCAAAGTACTTTCCAAATTGGAGAAATGGGAGGATTTAGCTACTTACTTGGAGGCTAATATGCACAAGATGTACGTTTAATTTGGTTTTCATCTTTCGAAGTTTTTTGTCATATTTAACTGTGGGCTACACAGGAATATAAAATATTTACGAGTCATCAATTCAATGCTTTATTTTTTAGACAATCAGAAAGCTACATTTGCTACGATTATACTACTCATATTCCTAAGATTTTTCCTGAACGAGCCTCTCAGTTTATGAAAGCTATGTATGAAGATTGCTCAGAAGTTGCAACAATCCAGTTGTGCTATTTAGACTATGTTTTCAAGCATGCATATTCGGAGACCTGCTATGAAGAAGCTTTCGAAGTAATTAAAAAATTTTACAACAACTATGGACATCTAGGCTCTTTTTTCATGGATCTCCAACCCTACTTGGTACATATGATAGGGAAACAATGGCTCATCGATTATGCTACAGATAGGCAGAAGGCACTCTTCAGCGAAGAATTGTGTGTAAGTTTTATTTTACTTATCTTATCGTCAGCTCTATAGTTGTTGATGGGTTCTATTCCAATGGCACTAAAATCTTCTTTTTTGGCATAAGACTGACAACTTCTTCCTTAACCTTTTTGTCTCTTTTCGGGCTGAAACTTTGAAAAAAACTCATCTAAAATCAGGTATATTAGCCCTCAGTTTTAAAGTTGAAGCTCACACTAGATACAAATTTTTTTAAATTACGTGTCTCGCCAAAATTTAAAAATCACTTGTACGTTCTTTTAATTCTGATATTTTTTCCATGTTAAATCCCATAAAAAATCTCAAAAATGAATCTGGATTAACATTATTTTGTCTTAAAGCTGATGTAACACAACTTGGGCAAGCTAATATTTTACTAGCAAATACCTGAGTGGTAAGTGAGTTATTTAGCCAAGTTTCAGCTCAATGAGGAATAAGGAGTTACATGGTGAGAGATCGGTGTAGCCAAACAAAAAATATCTATATTATTTTCTCTTATAGGTGGAATGGATTCGTCGCACACTTTCCATTACAATGCTTTTGAATGGGATAACTTTCAATTTATGGCGAGATAACTTTAAACAAGTGTTAAAACAGAATGATTGGCTTGTCAACCAATATTTCAACGGACAAGAGCAAATTTCACATGGAAAATCCATCACCGACGTAGCTAAACGGGAGCAACTGCCTATCAATGAAATTATAACTCAATCAACTGGTATCGTGTTCACCTACATAGTCATGCATCACCCGTGGACCAAGAACGATCATGTGTTTAATCTATTTCCTTCTGTTATGGATCGTGTGGTGGATCTCAAGGGCCATAAATATCTGACATTGTCGGTAATGCCACATGTCGACTGTGAGAAGGACATTTTGGAAGGGAAGGGATTTTTAGGGTTGACCGTCAATTCCCTCAAATCCTACTATGAGTCGAGTGAATTTTGCACTGCAGTGGCGGATGGACAACTTTGCTCACCCACTGGTCGTCCGGTTTCACAAACCTGGCCTCGATTAGCAGAAAGTGATGTTCCCGTCATGGTTGGTTTGACCAATTTGGCCTATTTGTGCCGCACCGTTTTGCGATGGCCCACACCAACTGGTTTGATCACTTCTGTGAGGCTGTATGGTTTGCTTGGTGCTCCTGATGTGGCTGAGGAATTCTCCCGAATCCTTGATGTGAAATATATTCAATATGATTCGTTGGGCTATTTGTTTCTTTGGAAAACCATTTACTCAAGTTTAAAAAGTCGAAACTTGAAATTGTTGACTTCTGCTGAAATTTTTTACTCTACTTATCGCCGGGAGGTTAGTTTTTCATTAGTAAAATTTTGTTTTCCTAGCTTTCAGTTTGTGACTCTTGGTTTAATTTCGTTGTATTTAATCTTCAGCACACTGAATTCTTGGTAAATGCGTACAAGTTCGGGTCCTGGAGAAAAGTTATTGAGTTTTCCAAATTCAGGGATGATTTGTTGAATTCTTTGCAATTCTTTACGATTGTCGCTGAGAAGCACTTATTGGAGGTTACTTTAGAGGGTTCAACAATGGAAGATGCTATTAAGGTTTGCGCTTTTAATTTGTAGTAGAAAATAAAAAACGTTTTGATTCTGCTTTCATGTTGCGCTAATGTGGTCGTATGTGTTTAGATTTGCTCGACGCTTTCATTAAATAAACCTTTGGGATCATACTTAGCTGACCATCGAGATTTTTCCGTCTTTACTTACCGAAACTTTTTGGATATGGACGGGCAAGAAGAATTGAAGGCTGCTTCATTTGAGGCTGATAAAGGAAGAGTTAAGATCAGACGAATTTTGGTCAACATGTTAATTTATTTTGTGTCGTATGCCCAAGACGAAAAATTATTTGAGGAAAATATCCCAAATATTGAATCAGACTTGAAAGCCTTAGATAGTGAAATAGAGCCGCTGATTGAATTGATGAATAAATCGGTATGTAGAATGTTTCAGGATTGAATTAATGTTAATCCCATTTTAATTTTAAAACATATTGTGATTGCGGTTTAAATTTTGGAAATTTTTGGATTAGAAACTGGGAGAGCTATTTAATCATCACATTTATACCTACGCAACCAAAGATCATAAGCTATTCAAAGAGTTTTTCAAGTACCTCTTGGAAGTTCTGAGAGCGGAAAGTGATAAAACTTCTGAATATGGTGCAATGGCTGAAAATATTGTATTACTTTTACAAGAGAGAACTGCCGAAATGATCAGAGATTTCTGCTTGTACGATGGTACTTTACTTCGTGTTAGAGAGAATATTGAAGCTTTTTATAGTATTTGTGAGGTGAGCATTTTATTTCTCAAATGTTGTTCACGAATTTAAAATTTTATCTCACCTTTTTTACTCAACTGTTTTATTTGCTTTCAGATGTTCGGATATGCATGCTTGTTCCTGGAGTCGTGTTTCCGAAAGTACAAAAAGTTAACGAAACCGAAGAAAAAGAATAAATTGGTACGTCTGCATTTTCATTCAATTTTACCTTCACTTGTAGTTAGTTGTTTAACATACAAGGCAAACTAATATTTGCCTGTCTCCTGAAATTCAATAGGCTTTATCAGCATTTGAGGGCTTCAAATACGTAGTGAAGACTTTAGACCGTTGTATCGAATTGCTCAGTGATAGCTATAAATATATGTTGATGGCTCGGGAACCACTCTTTGAATTCTCATGGCAACAAATGGAAGACATGTGGGCACCATTTGTAACTGATAATGTTTTGAAAGAAACGATGTCGTATGTTTCTGGGCCAGTGATTTATAAACTACACGAAAGTTACACCAGCTCATTCAAAGCAATGTTGAATAACCTTTTCATCAAGCAGAAGATCGTCAAAAATATTTTGGCTGGCCTTCCCGAATAGCTGTGCTGCCTCAACCTACACTCAACTTGAATTGCCGGTTACTTGCTTTCCTTAAATTATCTTGGTCCAATAAGCTCACAGATGGTAACTAACTTTTTTAAGATTTAAAACTAAACACCTATTCCGTAATAATGAAATCCTGAAACAAGTACTTGAAAAACCTTTACGTTCCCTAGATCTCCACATTATCCCTTATGAATGTCCATGTCATTTCTGTTTAGTAAAGTGCACTTTCTTCACTCGTGTCTTGTGAAATCTAAAGCTATAATAATCTATACAAACACACTAAATCCGATTTGGAGAATATATTAACCGTTTTGTATCTGTGCAAAATCATAGCATTCTCGCTTACCGTTTTATAATTTTTCTCATTTTGGCGATCAATACCATTCGCCATTTTGTTATTATGGTTATAACAAAGTGGCTAAATGTTTTTGTTAGTATTCAAATTGGAAAATACTTAATAAAACTATGCATAGTGGATTAATAAAGTGACTGAACAATGAACTGACCTGCTTTTATTAATAATACTAATATAATATTGGTGAGTTGAAAATATTTTAATAACATTTAAAGATTGCTGTACCTCGAGCTAACTGGTAATGGACTTTTCCTTGTATTTTTGGTACTAACATGCAAGTTGAGCGTATATTAAAGTTTGATTTCTTTTAATAATCTGGGTTTGTAACAAAAATTGAAACTAAATTTTTATGGTGCAGGGTTTGGGTTTGTTATTATTTGATTGACTATTATTTAGTTATTACTTTGGGCCAATTAAAAACATAGTGTTGCTAACTACGTTTTTCATTTTAAAGTTTTGGAGAGCTTACCACATTTTTTTATAATTTCTACCTTATGTACTCTCTTGCTAGTTTTTTTTTAGCTTTTTAAGAAAAAAGTGGATTCTAGTGATACATTTGTGAGTCAGCTGCCGAGAAAATTGTGGGATACACTGATGTGTGATTTTTATGTTTTGTTTTTGTTTGTTATTGGGGGACAGTTTTTATTGTTTCAAGTTGATATTGATTGACTGAGAGAGTATTGTCTAATCAATGAACAGGCATTACACTTTGCTTTTTAAAACATTTTTGCATTTCTGGCGTGTGTATGATGGTTCTGCCCTATAGTTTGCGTCCTTTTGTGTGTAAAATGTTGATCTGTTAATTGGTTATGTGAAAAAAATTGTAGGACTATTATTATTTCAATTTGTGTTTGGCAACTTTCAGTTAATTGCATTAACAATGAATGAAATCGTGTTGTGTCTGTGTAGTGTAATATTTTGGATTCAGTTTCCCTTGTGTATTACCTGTTTGTGCATTGTTTGTAATAAAAGTCAGCAATATAAATATAGGTTCGTCTACTTATTACATGATTATTTATTGGTTTAGAAATTTATATGAAGACTGATTTGTGCTATGATGAAAAATGTTGAAAATAAACGTACGGAATTTTGCTCACTAAAAGTTACTTTTTGGAACTTTATCTGTATTTTTATATCATTATTGATTATTGTGCATCATGAGGGAAATTACATTTTTACGTAGCTGACTGAATTTCTTGCATGGGAATTTTTTTAGCTTTAATGCCGCAGAACAAAATAATAACAGAAAACCATTGGACATGGCCTTAATGGCACGGCATTGTGTTTTTTAAACTGGTGAAATGCCACCCAGAAGATTGAGGCCCACAGTCACCTGTTTTATAACATTTATCGGAAACGGGTGTCAATTTTAGTAGTCTTGATGAAACGACCCAATTAAATGTTGAATTTATGATGAGGGATATGTGATGAACGGTTATTAATTTCTAGTATCCAATTGAGTTCATAATGCAAAAGATATCATATCACACGGTGTCATAAAGAAATGACATTGCACTTGAGTAAATGAAATGACAGGCTCATTGTTCACACTCAATTGAATGGACCTATCAAAAGCAATTGCACTTGCCATCATTTATTATTCAGTCGGACACAGGGGAGCATTTATGATTTTTTAACTTATGGAAAACTACGCATGAACCCATACATCATGAATTAATGATTCATGAGGCGAGTAATATAGCAACAACAGCACATATGATTGGCGTCAAATCCTTGGCCAAAAATCTTCTTTTCGTTCAATTCACCATTTACTTTATATTTCTTACTTCGTTAATTTGCCATTTTCAAAGCGTTTCTATGAGTTTAAAACATAGTTCCTAAATAATAATTGTAAAGCATACTATGTCTATAGTTGGGATTGCAAAAAAATAAATTGATTCTGCTATTCTGTAATAAAAAAATCAATCCATAAGTCGAATCTACAAATTTGATTGTGGATCTCAATATGCCCCAGCCTGTGTTCATAGTACCTGGGCTGCTAATGGAGCATTTGCACATTCACACATCACCAAAACTGTATATTTGCATTACAAATGTATGAAATTATCTAATTACCTGAAGGCAATTATTTATCAACGACTCTTGTTATTAATGCGTACACGACAGTTGCCTGTAGCGTTCATGAAAATCTAGTAAACTTGACCGCGGTCAAAGTCAGTCACAATAAATACTATTTTTTGCTGTATGCATATGCACGCACTTACGGAAGACTAGATGGTTCGTTACAAAAGTTGTGTGATGAGATGGAAAGTGATGTCATTTCGAGTTTACATGTCCACACATTTGTCATATTGAGTGAAAATCCTTCAATTTACTGCACAATTAATTTTCCTAATTTTTTATTAGATCGAAGGTTAGACTTGAAGCAACGGTTGAACAAACGTACACACACAATAATTCTAATCCTAACGCTTATGGGTCGAAGAAGAGTTTTTAAAAACTCTACTGACTACATGCATGCAATTTCCCAATCAGTTCATTTATGGAGGGGCTATTATTAATTTGTTAGGTTGATAGGTTGTGTTGTTTTGGAGTGAAGGTGTTCCATGCGGTAATGGCGTTAGAGATGCCAATTTGGCAACTGCAAAATTCTGAGTGAGACTTGTTGGCAAAATAATAATGCAAAAAAAGATATTATCAAATAAATAAACCTTCATGGTACTCTTAAAGTTCAAAGTGCCTCTTTCAAGGCAAAGGTTGCTTGACATTTTCCATTTGCTTGACGTGCTAAATGATTTGCAACTTTTTTAAGGCTTTTAAATATCATTGTGTGAATCTTTTGAGACAAAAATTATGTGAAAATGCAAAAAGTTATCTTGTAGAATTTTTTTTCCACATTGGTGATATAATGCAATTTGTATCGTACACTGAAAATGAATAATAGATTTTTATTTAGGTAAAGAGACCGGTTTCGCTGTTTTTTTACATTTTGTGTTCATACAAACATATTTTTGTCAGTGTTTTAAGGTATAAAAAAATGTGTGAAATTATGCAAAATAGCGTCTTAAAAAACATCAATGGTGGTAATGTGTCACAAAAGTATCCCACAGCAGGCAAAACGGATGGGTAGAATGATTCTCTCAAACTCAAGCGTTTAATTAATTTAAATTACAACATGAAAAACCAGTCCAAGTAAGATTGTTTTACTAACTAGGTGTAAAATTCCCGTGCTTGTTTCACACAGTAAGTAGTTGTTGACATTGTAGAGAGTTAATTAAGCTGAAGAAGGGAAAGCAATGCATGTCAATGATAAAATTCTGGAGTTTGGAAGGATATTGATCATGATGAATGCTTCCCTGTCCGTGTGAATTCCCATAAGGGAGACTCCAACCAAAGGATATCGCGTGCTTCTGCTCCCCGAGAGTATCAAACTAACTACAAACTCAAATTGTTTAAAAGAAGAAATATTCTCACATCAATGTATAAGTAATCATTTTAAAATAATTCAAATTCATCTAGGTATAGATAGTTACTTTTTGATTATGTATGCATTGGTAGATTATGTAGTTGTAGCAATATTTGTGCGGAGTGGAGAAAAGGAGCATTGATGGGGTGATTTAACTAACTAACATAATTCAAATAATTATAGCTGCTTTATTATTTGCACTCAAAACAATAATCGCTTGGAGAAATAATATTTTTAATAGTAATTTTTTACCAACACGCCTAGCATACAGTTAATCATTCTACGAGTGGATCAGAAATAATAAAAGTATACGAGATTGTTCATCTTACTTCGTTCGTTGTATTTACATTTGCAGTATCGATGAGCCGTGAACATGGCCTCAACGTTCCTCATCAAAATGAGCCAGAACTGGTTCCTATTATGATTATTATATTCCTTCACAGCAATCAAGGATTTCTTCTTGGTCATAGACTTATTGGCAACATCAAAAATTCCGTATTGCAAAAATTTTGCTTCTTTTTAGATTTTAGTCTCCTTTTGGCGAAGGTAGCTTTTAATTTACACGTATATTGTCAACCCCGGTTTACAGGTTCATTTTTATTCAATTACCTTTGCTTAAATTGCTAACGGTATTTGGTGAAACAATATGATTTGTAAATCTTACATATTTGAAAAAGAACGGAAATTGTAGACTGGCTTCATTTCTTACACAATGTCCATACTAATCAGATCGGAACATTACAATGCTCAGATTAATTAAAATGCATGAAAGTATTGCGTAAGAGGTCCTTATTTTTATTACTTGCGGAGATGGAGTTCCAATTAATGCCAACCAGTAGCACGAAACAGGATAAAAAGATATGTAAAATGGTCAAGTACGAAATTGCAAACAGTGGCCAGTCAGACTGGATGAAAAACTTGAAACGACAAGGCAGATTCGAATGTGGACTTTTTTCCAGAAGCTTATCACAAGATGTGCATCTTTGGTGGGAGCAAAAAGTGAAACCAGTTTGAAAACTTCTACCTTGTTACATGTTACACCAGTACACACGTAAGCATTGCGGTTTTGACGGCTCATTGGCACATAGCAACATTTAAGTACAACCAGCTAAATAGATTTGTAATAAAGGGTCGACACAGGATTACATACTAATGTTCATAAAGTCAAACCAGTCTGTCTAAAAACAGTGCGCATTTGTTTTCGCTTTTGTGTTTAGTTGCTCGGTTGCTCCCTCCCTCCATATTTAATACATACAATTGGTTGCTCATGATCAATTATATAAGAATTGGTCCAGGATTATCCTTTGTTTTGCATGGTGGGTTAGTTAGACTGCTCTACAAACATTATCTAACCTCAAATTTCGATTTTTCTCGTCACTCAAAATCTTTCGATTAAACCTGCTTCAAAAACCGTTCCACATAAAGGATGATTATGATTAACCCCAAAAATCATGTGCACAAAATTTATACCGGAGGGAGATACCTCTATTTTTCTATACCATCAACTCAACATTGCTGATATGTGGGAATGGACAACCTTCACATTGTTTTGTTCTGTTCGCCATAGTCCTTAAGCATTCAAGAATTTGCAATACGCAGGTTTGCAAAAAAACACAAGACGCTTATAGTTCACACACACAACACAATGGTTGCTCTTTAGTTGCTTGCAGTTGACGCAGACAGGAACAGCAAAACTTATTTTACTCTCTGTTTCTCACAAACATTCGCATTTGTTCTCATGATAGCTCACAAACAAGTCACAAGTTAAAAAGTTCCTTATTTGCGCACAAACTGTTTCCGTTTTTCATAAAAATAAATAATTATTTTAAGAAATTTAGTGAGAGAGAAGCGACCCAGGAAATTTGAGTTATTTGTTCTCCTTTGTCCCTGTGAAAACAGTGTACGCAGACGCAAAGTAGCGTCCTTTTGCAACCCTCGTAGATTGATTTTCTTGAAAGTAAATTCATCAGTTTTCAATTCGTAAGCATTTATTGCGATGCATAAAATGTGAAGTGAACCGGTAGATTTTTGTGAGGTCGTTCTAGTCAAACAAAACAAACTTTTCGAATATTCTTCATTGTTTCTAGCGGTACAATTTGAAACAACGTTAGTAGTCATGTCAAGGAAATCGTGAATTCGCTAATTCGCTCCGAAATTTTTTAAGTCGGAAAATGGTTCCATTAGTAGAATTATTCAATATTAGTGCTGGTGGTTGAATTTGAAGCTTCACACAGTGATATTCAATATCAATATGATTAAAGGAGCTGGACGGAGTGTAATATTGTCATTTTCAGTACCATTGCAAATATGGGTTTTGTTATCATTGACATTGTGTGTTGTGGGTGAAACTCCAGTTGATGGACCGACGGTCAACAAATGTTGCCCACTTCATCAAAGATATGACAACGGGGACTGTGTGGCGACGGACGAAATTGGACAGGCGGAGGACATTTTTTGGGAAGCGCATCAAACCCATGTGATGCTTGATGATGGTGATAACTCTGATTCTAGAAATGTGTCCGAACAGTCTGTACTTTTCAAGTAAGTTTTGACAAATTGTATTTATTTTGGGATAACTAGTAAGTAACATAACAATTATTTGTGGACGGGGACGGTGGATCTGGAAACTAATAGGAGCTTATGGATTTTGAATTCTCCGGGGGTTTGAGTTACATATCGACCTTATACCCTACCGTATGTAGTATGTTTAAATGTTACCTCCAGGGAAATTTCAGTTCATGAAATGAAAGAGTTGTAGATTAGCTACTAAATCTTTATTTTATTTAAGGTTCCGGGAGTACATGTAAGCGCTGTTTGCTGAGCAAATATTCGGCAATGTTGGAAAGAGTATTCGTATTTTTTACATGAACTTCGTTTTCGGATTATATTAATATCATAGATGCCTCTAGTTATTTGAATTATCTGTATGAATATCTTTTTCAATTTTGATTGATGATATTATTCGTGTATTGTACTCTTTGCCAAGAGATCTGGAAATTTATATAATATCATAATTTAACCAGTTGCATATTATCTGTATTCAGTGCTAGTAGTCCGTTTTTGCATTCATGGAAATGGATAAATGGAATACTGATTACGCAAAGGAGATGAGTAGTCAAAATGAGAAATGGAAAAATAATGTAGAGCGAGTTGCCTGATTTTCATAAACTGGTTCTTAATGAATTATTCCCTGTGGCTCTGACTGGGCTTTACTAACCCTAATGGTCATGATTACATTCAGAATACGAATTGCGCAACCGAAATGTACTGGAGGCCGTGTAATAGAAAAACTGACACATAAGGATGCCTTCCAAATGGACGGTGGATCGACAGCCTCAGATCCATTGGTAGCTTTGTCAGTTGGTACTCCGACATATCTCATTTGGACTGATGACAATGGCTATATCAGCACAGCTACGAATGATGAATTTTGCATTGATCAGTAAGTTCAAGCTAATAATCATTTTTTATTAGACAGGGCTGTGATTGATGACATTAATTTTAAAAAAGGCAACTTGCTGGAAAATGTTTTCCAAGCCGGGATTACTTGTATTGCACCTTATTAACTTTGCTTTAGTAAAGTTATTATACACACACATTCACTATGTTGCCAGCTTGGGAGACTTTGTTTTATTTTGTGAGCCTGTTGAAAAAAAGTTTCTGCCAAAAAGTAATAATTCTGTATTAAACATAATTGAAAATAAAGTGTAAATTCTTTCTCAGTCTAACTTTGGCTATCCTACGAAGCTCGTTTTTCTGACAAGAACAGGTAAATCCTTTCAGACAAATAGCAAGTATGTTTTCCTGGTCTGGCGCATAGTAGCTGGTATATTTTTTGTGTGGAATCATTTATTAACTCTAAGCTACCAGCCTTTTTATTCAACATTAAAGATAAAAGAAAACAAAGAAAGAATAATAAATATATAAACCTAGCTAGGAAAAGGATAGGGGAAAACCTTCCTTAGAGACCCGGAAGGAAAACCCTATCCAACTGGGAAT
>Ga0210040_10003211_pt1 | contig 22319 bp, 1 predicted proteins | sample CryGeyCG12114_NA_FD_185462 | JGI IMG/M metagenome (GOLD analysis project Ga0210040, IMG submission 185462) | Groundwater microbial communities from aquifer - Crystal Geyser CG19_WC_8/21/14_NA (SPAdes) (version 2) | ecosystem: Environmental > Aquatic > Deep subsurface > Groundwater | place: USA...
TCCCGCGGAGCCTGACAAGAGGAAAGAGATGGATGAAGAGGGCGGAAAGGAGTCTCTGCAGGGCTACAAGAACTCCGCCGAGTATATACTGGAACGACATCTGCGACGCGAGGAGGCGCTGAAGCCAGGCGCGAAGGTTGTGCGACAGTTTGTGACGGGCAAAGGCGACAAGGCGAAGTCTGAGCCTGTCTACCGCCGGCAAGACATCGTCACCTGCAAAACCGTCGAATCGTGGCACAAAGAAGGAAGGGAAGTAAAGGCAGGTCAACAACCACTGAAATTCGTCCCCATGCGCGCGGTGACCGTGACACGGAAACGCGAGATCGAAGAGCGTGAACGAGACGAGGGTGTCAAGCCAAAGCAGGGCTTGTACTCGAAGGCGCAGACCGATTGGATCATTCCACCTCCTATTGTAGACGGCAAGATCCCTCGCAATGCCTTCAACAACATCGATGTCTACGTGCCCACGATGGTACCAAAGGGTGCCGTACATATTCCGTTGAAAGGCACTGCGCGCATCTGCAGGAAGCTGAACATCGATTACGCCGAAGCATGCACTGGTTTCGAATTTGGCAAGCAACGCGCTGTGCCTGTCTTGACCGGAGTCGTCGTAGCAGCGGAGAACGAAGATATGGTCATTGATGCCTGGGAGGTGGAGGAGGCGGAGAAGGCGCGGAAAGAAGCGGATAAGAGGGAGAAGCTGGTGCTGAGCTTGTGGAAGAAGTTCATGAGCGGCTTGCGCATCGTGGAGCGCATGAAAGCGGAGTATGGCGAGGATGTGGAGTTGCCGGTCAAGAAGGTTGAGCCTACGCCGAAGGCCCAGCAGAAGGAGAAGCAATCTGAGTGGGAGGTCTTTCAGAATCATGACGACTTCGAGGGTGGTTTTCTTCGCGACGATGGCACAGCTGATGGCGGATTCGAGCGGCCGTCGTCAGGTCAGACGCACGACATTGAAGACCTTGCAGGTGGGTTCTTTGCTGCCAGTCAAGAAGAGCCCGTCCATGGCGACCTCACGATCGATCATGGTAACAAGGACGCGGAGACACGCACACCGGTCGCAGATACCTCATACCAGACGCCCATCTCTCTCACCTCCGCTCTGCAAAAGCCTGCCGAAGACGTCAGCGAACAGTCTCAGGCGAATGCCGAGATCGATCTTGACGATCAGGAAGACGCGCGAGAAGAGCCAACGCCGCAGCCCGCCTCGCGACGAGGAAAAAACATCGACACCGAGTCATCGCGCGGTCGCGGTCGAGGTCGTGCCGGCAGATCCACCACAGCGTCTACCCGCAAGCGCAAACCTCTTCTCGTCGACTCTTCCAACGAGGACGATGTCGCCGAACTGTCCGACGAGGCATCGCGCCCGCTGACACCGCCGCCGCCAACACAATCCGCACCGAAGCGCAAGGCTGCGCGGAAGAGCGATGCGCAAGTCAAGAGCCACTTCTTCGCAGAGGAAAGCGATGGAGAAACAGACTTAACTGATCTCACGGATCGCGCGTCGCCGAAGAAGACGAATGCAGTAGATCGGAAGAGCAGGAGAGGCGGAGGTAGAGATAGAAGTAAAGCCTAGAGCTAAAAGTAATAGGTATAGATAAATACTCTACTACCTTCTCTACTACCTTCCTTACTATTATCTCTACTATCTACTCTACTATCTACTCTACTATCTACTCTACTATCTATTCTACTATCTACTTTACTATCTATTCTACTATCTATTTTATATAGTATATAGAAGAAAAGTCTATTAGGTATTCTAGAAGTATTACTTAGGAAAGGGTATTTCTTAGGAAATTTTAGAGGTATTTCTTAGGATATCTAGAGTATTTCTAGGGATTTTAGAGTTTTTAATAACTTAAATTATTTAATAAGTTTATAGCTTTATTAGAGTTAAAAAATTAGAGTTATAGCTATAGTACTTAAGAAAATATTAATTAAAGAGCCTTTTTTCTTTTAAAAAACCTAACTTATTTATATAAGTACTAATATTAACTATATTAGGAAAAGTTTTTAAAATCCTTATTAGCTGTATATAGTTAGTAGGGCCTTACTATAGGCGTAGTAGGTTCTCTATAATCTTAATATAGCTATAATAAGTCTCTATATTCTATATAAATTCTATAGCTCTACTATACTTTTTATAAGCTATAAGTTAATATTTAAGTAATAATAGAGCTCTCTTACTTTATTCTCTTTATAAGCTACTAACTAACCTAACTAACCTTATTCTTCTTAGTTATATTATTACTACTATAAGCTATAGCCTCTTAAAGATAGCTATTTATTTAATATATAATACGTAGGTAGCTTATAGTGTTTATATTAATAAGTTATATCTATAGCGTTCCTAATATATATAGGATAGTTATAATTAAGCTAATTATAGTAAAAATATAGCACGTGCATATTATAATTAATACGATTATAATATTTTATTTTTATATAAATATTAGTATTTTAGCAATTTAGTATAAGTAATAAATATTATAATTAGTGTATAAGTATTATAATTAGTATATAGATATTATAACTGCTACGCGAATATTATAACTACTATATAAATATTATAATTATTATGTAAATATAATAATCGTTGCGTTAATACTATAATTATTATATAAATATCGTAATTATTACGTAAACGTTATAATTATTACATAAATATTATAATCGTTACGTAAATATTATAATTACTACTATTATCTATATTTAATATATTTTAGTTAAGGATTTATACTAAGATTATACTATCTAAGTGCAGATATTAGCTATTAAGAATAAAGTAGTATATATAATATAGGGCCTTTAGTATAGAGTAATACTTATTATCCTCTTATAATTACCCTCTCTCTCTCTATAGTAGTATACCTAGCCCTATAGCTATATAAGACTTTATCTTTATCTATTTTCTTCTCTCTTATCTATACTATAGTATTAATATATAGTCTTAGTTCTACTACTCTTCTTCTAAGTCTTTAACTATAAGTATTACTCTTTACTCTTATGTACTTTTATTACTATTACTACTACTATTACGTCTACTTTATAAGCTACTAAAGTTAGTAGAGGTATTTATCCTTTATACGTACTTACTATTTAAATAGTTTAATTAGTTTTACCCTATAGAAGCTATCTAACTATTCTAAGAAAGTAAACTTAGCTAGTAGCTTACTCTCTTCTATATACGCTAGGAATAGCAGCTCTATCCTAGTTACTATTAATATAATATTATAATTATATTCTATAATTATCTCTACTTACTACGCTACGTATATCTACGATAGTTACTTCTTTATAAATATATTAGAGATTATACTCTTTAGTAATAAACTAAATATACCTATGCTGCTAAATCTCTTTTTAATAATATTCTACTACTTACTTTAGTTAAGTAACTAACTAAAAGTTAACTATAAGTTACTATTAGCTTCTTTTATAGGCTTCTACCTAAAGTTAACCTTATATATTTTCTTAAAAAGGTATTCTTTTACTATAGCGTTATATTACTATCTTTTACTACTAGTACCTTTTTTACACTTTTAAACTTTACGTTTTAGCTACTTAAAGTCTTTATATAACTTATCTATTTTCTAATAATATTATATATTATCTATAATACTATCTACCTACGTCTTCTAAGTATTAAAGTACTTTAACTAGAATAATTTAGTATTTTAATATATTAGACTAGCTTTATCTATCCTATTCTATTTAAGGTATTATAAAAGAATAAGCTTTATATCTATACGTAAACTCTAGCTAGGTAGCTATACTAAGTTACTACGCTACTTAAAAAGGCTAGAATATAAGATAGTAACTCTCTAGAAGAGTTTCCTTCTATATACGTTTTACTACTTCTAGATAGCTAAGATAGTTAACTACTCTTAAAATATATCTATTATACCTACTACTATTGCTTTAGAAATTATTACAGCTGCAGCCTATACCCTAATACTTAGTAACTTTATTATAAAATTATAATATCGTCTCTTATTAACTAATAGACTTTCTAGTACTTTTACGCTATTCTAATCTTCTTTACTTATAATAGTTTATACTAATTCTTAGTTTATTTATTACACTAACTTCTTATTTACCTATTATATTATCTTTTCTTTTTTCTATTTCTTTTTTAAGCTTCCTAACTCTACTAAGGACTCTTCTACCCTAGCTGTTATATCTTTATCTCTCTAACTATCTTTAATTTTATCCTCTACTAGGCTATAGTCTAGATAATTATATATATATTAAATAACGTATAATAGCTTTAAGTAACTTATGCGCTTATATATCTAGCGTAATACTTTAGAAAGGTTTAGCGTAAAGAAAGCTTCTATATTACTATCTTAGTCTAGAAGTATACTATATATAGTATTAGGCGCATTTTAAAGCGTTTCTTATATTAGGCTAATAAGTTCTAGTAACTTCTCTCTTTCTAAAACGTTATTAGGCTTAAGACCTAGCTTTAGAACTAGTAGTATATTATATTAGATTTATAGGTATAATTATACTAATATAAGGTTAGATTATATCTTAAGAGTAATAGAGAAAATTTTTGCTATAGCGCAGCTAGGTAGTATTTACATTATATAGATAATTTAGATCCTACTTCTATATCTAAATTATTTTTTATAATAGATATATCTATACTCTTTTATATTACTATTCCTTATTATAGCTAAATTTCCTTATATTAGAGTAAACCTAAGCTATAGTATTATAATATACAAATATTATTAGTATTATATCTTACCTAGTAGCGTCTTAAGCTATTTTTCTATAAAGTATATAGACTATATATCTATAAAGGATTAGAAAGCTATATAGAAATATATTAACGCCTTTAGAGATCGCATTTATACTAATTATAGTACTATTACTATACCTACTATACCTATCTTATATATAGATAGGTTATATATCTACTACTAATTATATTAATATAATAGCTACAGCTATATTTACTCTAGTAAAAAGGTAGTTAAAGCTATAAAAACCTATCTTTATACCTATAGAATTATAGTAGATACTACTTTAGGCTATATATATAAAGAAATTACTAGTTAGTAGAGTAATTATTAGACTATTATATCCAGCTAGTAATTCTTTATATAGATAAAAGAAAAAGGTTCTAATACTATAAGCTATTTTATAGTTATACTATTACCTACGTTATAGATTAACTTAACTAGCAGCCTAATACGTAAAGCTAATACTAAGTTATCTATAAGGTATTTAAGTAATAATCGTAAAACTAATACTCTATCCTCTTTAGTACCTATACTATATACTTCTCTTTACTAAAGTTATCTATAAAGTCTTACTATTAATACTAACTTATCTACTCTTAATATACTATAAGCGCAGTATAAGGCTATAGAAGCCTAGGTAGTAGAAGAGGTAAGAGTACTCTATAATATTATCTCTAGTATTCTTAACTATTAAATAAATCTATACCTTAAGTATATAAAGTTCTAAGAATATCTTTAAAGTCTCTTATAGTAGTAAGCGCGTTAGTATACTAAAGGAGGTAGTTTACTAGTACTAAAGCTACTTATTAATACTATAAAGAGTATAACTCTAGTATATTAGTATATAACTACTATAATATCTAAGTAGGCGCGTATTCGCGTTATATAAGAGTATACTAACTACGTTTCTATCTTACTGCTAGTATACTACCTAGCCTTTAATATTTACTATAGTAATATTCTTATAAAGATCTTTACTTTCTTCTACTAGATTAATATAAATAGTCTAGCCTACCTATTAACCTTATATATTATACCTACCTAATAGTGTACCTAGAATACTATTTAGGCTTATTTAGTATTATTTACGTATAACTTAGTATCTATTTTACTAAAGTATAAGCGTATGTATCTAGAACTACTAGAAGAGCTATACTATTAGTTCTAGCTATCTTTTATTAAATAGATAGCTTATAGGAATAACTTTAAACTATTTCTTATTATACTATTAGCGTTTATTATAGTAGATATAGAAGAGGATTAATTCTAGCCTATATATAACTTTATAATTAATCTCTCTACTATAAAGAAGCTAAGATATTTTATAGGATATTAGAAACTTTAGGATAACTTTATACCTAATTGTATAACTACGCTTCTAGAGATCTTAAATAAGCTAGACTCTTTAATTAATCTAGATAAGTCCTAAGCGCTCTCTATATAAGATAGAGACGTTAAGCTATATAAAGTAGTAGAGCTTATTAATAAATAAGAAGCTATAATTAGGTAGAGAGCGTTATAAGCTATATAAGTAGTAGAGCTAGAGATAGAAGACACTTACTACGTATATAATAACTAGTTTAAACACTAGGTCTACTAGTATCTTACTACTATATACTATACGCCTATAAGCTAGATTATCTCTACTATATACTATATTAGTAAATTTTAATATAGTAAGACTCTAGATACCTTTATACGCTAGAATAGCTTAACTATTACTATATATAATATTTTAACTACATTTAACTAATACTAGAGTATAGTCTAGGTACTATATTACTAAGCAGAAACTATATTTACTAAACTAACGTTTACTACGAAACTTAGTAACCTTCCTAATATTAATTAGTACTTAATACGATATAACTTAGCTAATACTACTATAGTATATACTCTATTTATAGTAGGCTTTCCTAGACTAGAATTATATAGTAAATTTATATAGTTATATCTAACTACTACTATCCTTTATAGTATATACTATAAGACTATTATTAAGAACTTCTATAATTTTAAGTAGATATAGTATTATAGTATATATATATAGGCGTTCCTTAATACTCTCTTTTTACTATTCTACTTTACTCTTAGGTAACTAGGTTATCTTACAGAGATCCTAAGTATACTAGTTAAAAATATAGTTAATAATAGTATTAAGAATATTTTTATATTTAACGATTATATTACTATTATACCTTACTATAATAAAGGTTATAATAGGAATAAGGAGCTAAAGGTTATCTATCACTTTCTTCTTTAATAGATTACTAACTTACTTATTTAGTATCTTACTCTAGTCTACCCCTTTTTAAAACTTATTACTAGTATATAAAAACTAATATAGCGCACTCTATATTACTATTAAGCGCGTAGTCCCTTTCTATAGTTAAATAAAAGTAGAGCGTAACTTAGTAATTTAGTCTACTTTACTAATCTTATACGCTGTATTATAAAGCTTAAGTTAGAGTTTACTATTAGCTCTAGTATTATATAATATCTTCTTATTATATTTAGTTATAAAAATAATAACGCGTTATTATCTTAACTCTAGAAACTAGAGCCTAAAGAGGTAGAAGATATTATTAATAATATATATAATAAGACTTATAAGATATAAGCTAGTTATATACTTAATACTATAACTACTATTTATACTATAGTAATAGCTTTAGTCTTCTATAGTACTTTTACAGTACTAGATACTTATCTTAAAGTATTTTCTAAGTAGTATTATAAACTAAGCTTTAACTCTATTAGTAAAGTTAATAATAAGATAAAAAAACACTTTATAGTATAAGAGCTTTTATCTAAGTAGCTAGCTAAGTATAGTACTATTAATATTTACTACATCCTATAGGAAAATTTTAGTAAGGGTAGTAGTTTCTAAGGTAATTAAGAGATAGTTTATACTAATATAATAGGAGGAGAAGCTATTATAGCTTATATAGTAGCTACTAGCGTAGGTAAAAGTATAGCGTTTTACTTATTAGCTTACTATCTAGACTATAGGTAAGCTATTATTATTACTCTACTAGTTATACTATAGGAAGATATTATTTAGAAGTACCTTAACTTAAGTATTACTACATCCTTCTTTAGATTACAGACCTTTAATAAGAGCGCTTAAATTATTCTTACTATACTAGAATATATAAGTAATAGCTAGTTTACTAAGTTTATTAACTATTATCGCGACCTTAGGCTTCTTAAGTAGATTATCTTAGATAAGTTCTATTATATCTTCCTTCTTAACTATAATTATCGTCTTTACCTCTTTAAACTCTAGGATATTATATATTTTAGTCTTCTAGTTATACTCTTATTAGCTACTATTCCTTATACCTAATAAGTAGAAGCTTACTATTTACTTAGTTTTAAAAAGAAGGTTTATATATATAGAGAGGCTACTACGTATATAAATATTTACTATAAAGTAATAACGCTACTTTAGAAATATGCAGTTTTAATAGCGTAAATTATAGCCTATATCTATAGCTAGTATTAAATATTTATTAAGATTCTTATCTACGTTATATATATAAAAACTATAACTAACCTTAGTACTACGCTTAGCTATTATAACTACTATAGTAAACTACTAAAAGAGTAATAGTATAATACGTAATAGTAATTTAGAGATTATAAACGCAGTATCTTAGTAGCGATATCTACTTTTAATACTAGAGTTAATATTCTTAATATTAATATAGTACTTACTATTAGAAAGCCTAAATATCCTATTACCTTCTTATAGTAGGGTAGATAAGGTAGTTATAATAGTTAGATCTATATAGTGCGTATTATACTTAGTCTAGATATACTTTTATATATTAATTAACTTAAGATGTCTACCTATATTATCTTTAAGTATATTATACTATTAAATAACTATCTATAAGGATACCTTTGCATTACTATAGGTAAATATTTTAATAGTAAAAATAAGTAAATCTGCTATAGACCTAATAAGGAGGTATATACTTACTATTAGAATATAAGCTCTACTAGTAGTTATAAGATAGAAGTAATCTTTCTATAGGTAAAGAAAACGTATATAAGTACTATTATTAAAACGCTAATAAAGCGTAATGTATTTACTTATTCTAGCGCTAAATAAGATAATTAGGATCTATTTAATACTACCTTATATAGGCCTCTTATAATACTAAAATACTTTCTTTCTTTACTAGTATAGGCTCTAGCGTCTTATCGTATACTAAGTAGCTACTTTAATAATAACTTTACTCTAAGCTATATATACTAGGCGATACCTAGACTCCTATTAATTTTATTATTTACTAACTTAAGCTTATAAGCTAGAGGTAGTTTATAGAAACGATATTATTATTAAGGTAAAGTTCTTATAGTATAATCTGTCCTAACGCACTAATACTACTTAGTATCTATAACTAAAGCTTTAGTAAGCTCTTTATTTTTATAATATAATATAAAAGCTACATATATTAAATATATACTTTATTATAGTAAAGAGTAGTAGGTATAATATAAATATACCTAAGTACTCCTAGTATAAAGCTATTTTTAAGAAACTATAGAGTTTTAGATAGAGAATTGCGCTAGGTATTTTATAGAAGGCGATGCCTTTAACTATAGTAAAGATAGTTACTCTTTGTTTACTAGTAAGATTATTACTTATTATTAATCTAAGATTATAAAGAATAAGCTTAGCTAACTATAGTACTTTACTTATTTTATACTCCTTAATATATATCTAAAATAGGTTAACCTAGAGACGTAGTATATTATATCTTATCTAAGGAGCGTAGCTTATAAGTTTCTATATATCTTCTTTCTAATATAGGTATACTTTTAGGAGTACTATAAGAAAGTAAAGACTATATAGTAGAGGTATATCCTAGTAGAGATAGACTAGCGCTTTAATAGCTAATTATAAGAGGAGTTCTAGGATTATTTCTCTTAGATAATCTTATTAACTAATAGAAAGCTAGTAGGACGTATTATATATAATATTAACTAGTTTATCTATAAGTACTTTCTTCCTTTTAGAAATAGCTACTAGAAAATACTTTAAGATAGTACTTTAATAGGGTAACTAATAGATATAGTATAATAGCGCTACTATACCTAGAGTAATTAAGGTAGAATAATATTATCTTTAGGTAAGCACTCCTACTTATAGTAGTAATAGAGTAGTACTAAGTAAATAAATAAAGAGATAAATCCTTTTATATAGCACTTAAATATATATATATAACTTTTCCTTTATCTTTACTAATCCTTATCTAGTTATTTATTAATTACTATTTTTCTCTATACTATCTTATCTTCTTAATATTACTATCTTCTAGCTTTTAAGCCTTTAACCCCTTAACTATATTACGTATTTTATAGCTATAAGTAGAGACGTATATAAGAAGAGAGTATATTATAGAAGATAATAGATTATATAGCTAAGGCGCTAGTAATCTTAGTATTACTACAGCTTTAAAATTAAAATAACGCTCTAGCTCTAACCTCTCTACTCTATCTACTACTTCTATAATAACTTTATATATATAATACTTAACTTACTTTCTAAGCTATAGTACTTACTAGTATACGTTTATCTGCGATAGGTAAAAGTTCTATAGTGTTAATATAGTAATTTTAGCGTATAAAGAAGTAGTTTTACTAATAAAATTGCAGCTTACTATAGTTAATATCTCTTACCTTAACTGCAACTGCTATATAGCGCTAGTCTATTAGGTAATTATAAGTCCTATATTATCCTCTTTTAAAGGCCCTCTTCTATAGCTCCTCCTCTTTTACTATTAATAAAATCTATATTTAGTTAAGATCTTTACTATATAGAGTATAGGGGCTAGTAATCTACTTATATACTATAGTTACTAGTAGATTATAGGCTTTAAGTGTTATTCTACTAACTTAGGGCTCTTCTCTCTCTCCTTTATATAAGAAGGTATTTTAAGAAAGATAATAGCTTATTATCCTCTTTTAATTACTCTATTCCTCTTACTACTCTTCTATACTTTCTATATCTTTCTACTTCTTCTTTACTATATTATCTTTCTCTAAACCTCTTCTTCTTACTCTTATTATATAGCTTACTTTTACTAATAGTTATTAAATAGAGTATTATTATAGCTTCTAAAGTAACTTTAAAGATACTTAATAGCTTACTAGAGCCTCTTAGTTCTCTTATTTAGTAGCCCTTAACTAAGGATATATTTAATTTTAATAATAAAGAGGTATCTACTAACTCTATTACTAACGTACTACTTTCTATATCTAGTCTTCTCTAAGCTAATAAGCTTTATATATTAAAGGCCTAAAGCTTTAATAATTAGATCGCTCTATACTTTAACTAGGTATCTAGTACTAATCTTACTAAGTATATTAAGAGTAGCCCTATTATTCTCTATAATATAGCGCTCTTTAAGGACGTATATAAGGCGTATAATAAGCATAATAAGACTAGTAAAGGTAGTATCTCTTACTTTATCTTTAGCTATATTAAGCTGCAGCTTATAGGGCTTTATAATAATAACTCTAACGCTCTATAGGTAAGTTTTTATAACTTTATAGATATAGATATACTAGAAGATAAGCTCTACGCTATTATTTTCTCTAGGTTTATTTAGTAATAGTTTAATCTACGTAGTAGGCTATTCTATAATAAAGGTATTTACTTCTACTTCTTCTTAAACTAAGTTAACTACTTAGTTAAGATTCTAGATAGTTCTAAGGGTAGAATTTCTAAGATAAATTATTAATAAGCTATTAAATAATACGTACTAACTAAGCTATATACTATTAAGGTTAAGTAGTAGGAAGACTATATTAACTATAACTACCTTATATCTTAAGAGAAGTAAAAGGCTTTAGTATAATAGAACTTAGAGAATACTATTACTATTTGCACTATAACTACTTAAGTAAAGGAAATAAATAATATTAGAGAAGAGGACTAATATACTATAAAAGCTAAAGCAATAGAGGGATAAAAGATAATAGATATTAATAGTAGTTCTAAAGTAGAATAAACTTACGTAACTATATTACTAAAGTAATACTATAAGCGTATTATAACTAAGCTTATTATAAACGTTATAACCTATAGTAAAGGTATTAATACTACTAACTTAACTTACTTTAGAGAGAAGTAGTCTATTATTATCTACGTCTTTAAATATATGCTAGATCTAGCTAATCTATATAACTATCTATTTAAAGATAGTTACGTAATTAGTTATAAGCCTAAGATAATTACTAAACTATAAGGTTTTATTAAGTATAACTAGATCTGTAATAATAATAATCTAGAACTAAATTTTAACCTAGGCGTTAAGCCTATTTACGCACCTAACCTTACTATTAAGTATATTAATATATTAGTTATAGCTAGACTTACGCGTTTAAAGATAGAAGTCTTAAAAATAGAGTTAGATACTAAAGAGGCTGTAGATAAGGCTACTAATAGAGAATTAGCTCTTCTAAGACTATAGTCTAAGCTACTAACGCCTAAAGAGCTTACTAACTAATAGTAAGTATAGAGAGAGTTAGAGGCTGCGTATAAGCGTATAGTAACCTAGCTAATAGAGTATCTAACGTAATTAAAGAATCTACGTATAGCTATATACTATAGTACTTAGTAAATCTCTAAGAAGTAAGTTAAGGCTAATAACTATATAAACTTTACGTAGCACTTTCTAAAAGAGAATATATATAAGGGACTAGCTAGTATATTAATATCTAATAGTACTTTAAAAGAGTCTGCTATTAATATTAATAAGGCTTAGACTAATAGTATACTTAATTCTAGCGCCTATATAGTAGTACGCTCTACGTTAAAAATAATAGATAATAATACCTTCTAACTAAAAGACTACTAATATTCCTTTAATAAGGCCTACATTATATAATAAAAAGATTCTTACTTCTTAGGTTAAGATCTAAACTTACTAACTAACCTTTAGTAGTAACTAATAGTAGCTATAAAGCTCTTAAATTGCTGTATTATAGTAATAGAGAAGAGGCTAAAATAACTCTTAGTACTTATTATAGATAAGGACTTATAGGTAGAAGAGAAGTCTTATATAAGCGTAGCCTATAGTACTATCCTTATAGATAAGGTTAGAATTAGTAAGTCTAATACTATTATACTATACTATAAGCTTATAAGTATATCTACTACCTACTTTATAACTAGGGCTATTTAATAAGGATAATATATTATCTTCTCTTAGATACCTCTATTCTCCTCTATATTCCTACTAATATATTATAGTACCTTAATTAGAGAAAGCTTAATCTCTAGAATCTAAAAGATAGTAGTAATATAGATAGGTTAGCTGCGTACTCTCCTTCTTATCTACTCTTTATAGTTATACTATTATACCTTATAGGTTAGATATATAAGACTTTCTAAAACCTTTCCTCTAACTTTAATATATATATATATAGTAGAAGTATAAAGACTAACTCTACTAGTATTAAGCGTATTACTAATTATTTTACTTACTTATATAGGCTTTTTAACTAAAAGAATAAATATATATATTAGGTAGTTATTATTATATCCTACTAGGTTCTAACGTCCTACTATAGACCTCTAGTAGCGTATAAGTACCTTAAAAGAGAGTATCTACTTAGACTTAGTAACTAGGATATCTATAAGAAGTAGTTCTATTTCTTATAGGATAAGACTTAGCCTAAGTAGCATATACCTTTTAATTTAGAAAGCTTATTTAATAAAGGCATCCTTAATAAAGGCTAGAATACTAAAGGTTTATAAAGTATATAGATTTTAAGTAGAACTAGGTACTAGAGCCTAGCTTTTACTCTATTATTTACCTAGTATAGGATAGGGCTTTTAGTTAAAGATAACTATAGTTATCTTCTCTTAAAAGCCCTTCTCCTATACTTACTTATAATATATTTACTTCTATTTCTTTATACTTCTCTTTTACTATTTACTATATATATATTATCTTTATTTATTTACCCTTATCTATATTATAGTACTATTATATTACCTTCTTATAGATCTAACTATATATAGGTATTACTTTATATTCCTCTTATACTATCTAATCGCTAAACCTAAACTAGGTTACTATTATTACTACTACCTCTATCCTCTTTAAGTATAAGGACTTTAGTAGTTTTTTATTACTAATCTACTTACTCTAAGATAATAATGTAGCCTACTTTAGTATCTATTAGGAATAGAGTTATATTCTAGAAGACCCCTATACTATAGATAAAAATAGTATACTTTTTTACCCCTAAGATAAATAGTATATATATACTATAGCTACTTTTAACTATTATTATATTAGTTAGGAGATGTCTCTTAGTAAAGTTAGGCCTTATTTTACCTATATCTAGCGTAAGATAATAATTTACTATAATTTCTACTCTTCCTATATAATTAACTACTATAGTACTATATATATTATTAGTAGTAGTATACCTACTACTTATTACTATACGCTTATACTAGAGAATAAATCTAAGTTCTAGAACTTATATAACTTACTTATCTAGTAGTACTTATACTCTTCTATTATACTAAACTTAAAGGATCTGCTAGAGTCTTAGGAAATAATCTTTAATAGTTACTCTACTTATATACTTAGTCTTAGCGCTGTTTATCTATTATTACTACTTACTAAAGGCATCTATAAGGCTAAGGTTCCTATTACTTATAACTCTCTCTAGAATCTTACTAATAGTATACTTACTATTAAAGATAATAATAGTAATATCTTTATAGTAGATATGCTCTTAGATATAGATACTAATATAGTTATACCTAACGCAGCTCTAGATAATAATAAACTTAATAATAACGTAGCTAGTAATAAAGATAAAGAAGAAGTTAATAAAGATAGTAACTTTATAAAGAAGGCTAAAGAGCTGCTAGTAGAGAACTCTAAACTAAAGGAGTACTAGAAACTATTCTAGAAAAATAATTGTAAACACGATATAATATTTATATAAAAACTAGCTATTAATATCTATAAAAATAGTAATAACTGCAACTTAGTAGAGCTAAAGGGCTAAGGTACTAAGATCTTTAGTATATACCCTTCCTAGATTACGCCTATAATACTTATAGCTACTATTATCTACTTATCTATAAGACTCTACGCTATATTTACTGCGATTGCTAATTAGCTTAATCTCTATAATAAAAAAGTACTAATCTTTATAAATAACCTATAGGAGTCTATATTTTATACTATATTACTGCGTATCTTTAGTATAAAGGTAAACGCTGTTATTACTACTATAAAAGAGCTTAAGAAGTAGGATATTATCTTACGCTTCTAGTAATACCTTAAGCGCTAGATAAAGCTAGGCTTTAAGAGTATTAGCTAAGATAATATTAAAGTACTAGTACTAAGCTACTATATAAATAGTAGCCTTAACCTATACTACTCCTATAATAATATATATACGCTTTTACTTCTACTCTCTTATAGTATCTAGATATAAGCTTCTAGCTATATTATCTATTTTAGGTAGCTTTATAACTACTATATTATTACTTATATTATTAGGAAGATCTATAATATTTAATAGACTACCTACTATATAAAAAACGTATTATTAACTATTATAGCGTTAATATATTACGTAGAGAGTACTAGTAGTAAAGATAATTATATTATAATATCTATTAAGTATACTAAGCTTAAGCACTTTTATAGCTATTATAGTACTCTAATTAATAACTAATTACCTAGCTACGCTAAGGTAGTCGTACTAGGTAAGGTTAAGCTAGAACTCTACCCTAAGGATAAATTTCTTTAAATCTTAAATATTACCCTTAGCTTAAACTTTAAGGTTAGTAACATAGATAATTTAAAGAGCGTAGCTTATATAGCTGTATAGAAGAGTAGTAACTTCTTACTAAAGGCCTCTAACCCTCTCTTTATCTACTATAATAGCGTTGCTTAATAAGGTAGTACTCTAAAAAAGTTATTAAATCTTACTAAGAACGTTCTAACTAGTAGATTTATACCTATTACTATACTAACTAAAGCTACGTAAAAGATTAATAGTAGTCTAGATATCCTTAACCTTACTAACTAGAGATACTTTAGTTATCTAGCTTCTAGTACTACTAATGTAATAATATAGAAGATTCTTAAGGTATACACTAACGCTGCTATAAAGGTAGAATAGGATATAAAGAATAACGCTATAGTAATAGCTAATAGTACTATAAAGCTAGAGAGGAAGCGTAAGAAACTAGAGACTTCTAGTACGCCTAACTAGAAGTCTAAAGCTCTTATTACAGCCTCTAATAATAGTAATATTAAGTTAACGCCTAATTCTAGTAAGGCTAAGAAGAAACTAAAGTAAGTTAATAGTAGTAGCCTTTCTACCTATTACTTAGAGTAGACTACTTATAGTAACCTTTATAGTTATAGTAGTCTTAGTAATAGTAGTAGAACCTCTAGGTAGAGACTAGGATACTATATAGGGTATATTATAGAAGATAATAAGTTATCCTCTATAGAAAGCCTTATATAAGAATAGTAGTACTAGTAAAAGTAGGCTAGGTTAAGTAGTATATAATACTAGTATATATATACAGCTTCTACTCTATATCTATATACAGTTAATTATTACGCGCTTATAAAGAATAATAGATTAGATTTATATTTCTATCTTAATTACCTTACTATCTATTATATACTTATCCTATATTATTAGTCCTTTACTATTATACTAATATTAGTTAAGTAAGTTATAAGTAGCTTTTACTACTAGCTAGTAAGTAGTTATCTATAAGTACTATCTACCTTAAATATCTTAGATTCTACTAACGCACGTATAAACTACTTATTCTATACTAATACCTATAAATAATACTATTTAGCTTACTAATATTATATCTTTATCTACTTCTTATAGCGCTCTCTATTAATACTCGCCTTACTAAGGTCTATATTCTTATACTATTATTAATAGAGGTTATATATATATACGATATAATCGTTAGATCTTATAGAAATAGGTTCTAATTATAATATTAGAATAGACTATCTTAGAATGTAGAACTAAAATAAAAGCTAAGGACTACGATATCTTAGAGTAGGTAGAAAGGTTAGCTTAGTTACCTACTTTTATTTTTTAGGTTATATTATAGACTTAGAGTACTCTAGGTACGTAGTTTAAGTCTCTTCCTATTTAATAATAATATTTTTAGTCCTATTATTACTAACGCTACTAGGCCTCTAATAGTTAAGACCTACTATTATATTAATAACCTCTACCTTATTACTAACTTATAATACTTATACTTAATTCTATTTTTAAAGAGTTTTAGCGCTACTTTAGGTATTATAGTTATTACTACCTTAAGAGGGGGAGGGTATTCTAGTAGGATAATATCTATTATTCTTAAATAAATCTCTTCTCTTTTATCTCTTACTATTTATACCTACCCTAGTATATATTCTATTATCTGCAATTATTTATATCTACTAGATTTTATTTTATCTTCCTATTATACTATTATTTTACTCCTCTATTACTTTAGGCTTACTAAAATCTTCTATAGTACTCTCTTTCCTTCTACTTTAAAAGTTATTACTATAATAATAGTATTACTACTAGTAACGCCTTTATTATTATAGACTTACTACTAGAGCTAAGGCTATTAGCTTTTCTTTTTAGAGTTCTTAGCTACTGCGCTCTTTAAATCCCTTTTCCTCTTTACCTTCTATATACTTCCTACCTATATATATTATATACTCTTATCTTAGAGATATACTATCTTTTAGACTTTAATACTAACTACTACTATATCCTATAAACTACTTAATGCCTTTAAAGCTGCTATCTATTATTACTACGTACTTTAAGACGTACCCCTTAATCTCTCTATTCTCTATCTAACTAAGTATAAGTATAACTTCTTTATAGGTTATAATAGAAGAAGACTATATACTTCTAACTAATATAACTATTAGTTTATATAGTAGCGCGATAAGGAGAACGCGCGATTTTAGTACTAATTTACTACTACTATTAGCCTTTAGGATTATCTATAAGTCCTACTACGTTTATCTATTAATATCTATACTATAAATAACACTCTTACTTCTTTAGAAGAGCGTAGTTAGACTTTAATATTCCCTTTTCCTATACTATCTAAGCTCTAAGAGATAGTTTTTATTTATAGTATACGTTATCTACGTAAGCGTAGCTCCTTTATTAGTACTTTATTAATATCTATACTTTAAAATAAGAATATTAGCTACGTTATAGAGAAAGTTATACTCTACTAGGTAGTCTTAGTTCGTTTACTTTATAAGTTTATTATAATACAACTCCTACGTAAAGTATAGAATATTATCTATAGTTACCTTATTATTAAAGATAATAATACTAGGTATAACTCTAGTAGCTATTACTCTAGTATATATAACCTCTAAGGCCTAGAGGATAGCTTCTTTAGTAATACCTTCTTTATTATAGATAAGTTAATTCTAGTTTATAGTAATATTCTTATAAAGATACTAGACTACTACTTATAATATACTCTTTAACTATATAAGGCTATCCTTAACGTTTTAGTTAAACGCGCTTATTAGCCCTATAATATCTAGTATAGTTATACTTAGTACTTAAAATAGACTAATTTAATAATAACGTCTATATACGCTAAATATATAATAGTATAGTTTAGCTATTAAAAGTTTATTATTACTAAACTTAGTATTCTAGTAGAGTTTCTTACTAGAGATTCTTAGAGCTACAGCCTTTGTCTATTTTCTCTAATACGTTATATTACTATTTTTATCTTAGAATATTAAGGCTAGTTAGTAGCTAACCTACTATAGGATATTTACTACTTATCTATAATTACTATAGTAGTATATCTACTAGCGTTCTATGCTATAGAAGTACGTATAGAGGCTTTCTATAGGCACTATTATTATACTTATAAGCGTACTTTATATATAGTTATTACTAGTTTATAGTTTAAATTCCGTATACACTTTACGTTATTCTCTACTAATAATATTCTTATCTATTAAGGCTGTATCGCTAATATACTATCTTAGAAGATTCTTCTATTACTATTCTTCTAGTTATATACTAACTCTATATCTAAGGCTACATCTCTTATACTATAAGAAGGTAAGATATTAAGTTCTATTATTAAGTAGAAGATAATTATACTAGTAACGTTAGACGTTATATAGGTAAAATCTAAATATTATACTAGAGCGTTATAGGTATTAAGATACTACGCGCTATAATAGATAAGATAGCTTTTATAGTAGCGTATTCCTCTAGAGTAAGTATTTAGTTAAAGATAATATAGGTTATCTTGCCTTATATGCCCCTCTTCTATAGATATCTCTAGCTTATCTTTATAACCTAGCCTTTATTAGTAAAATAATAGAGGATACTTTTAACTAAATAGGTGTTAATTAGTATTATCTAATCGTTCTAGACTAGTTATTAGTATTAGTTTCTTTATTTAGTATTATAGCCGCCTAGCTTATAGTTACTAGAAGAATTATAAATTTCTATTATCTCTTTATAATACCTTATTAACTTTACTCTTATTTATAGTTATTTTATATATACTCTTTACTCTACTATATATTATATAATCTTATACTACTCTAAGGCGATATATTTACACTATTATTCTAGAGATAATACCTGCCTATAATATAAGTAATAGTAACTTTACTTAGGCTTAGTTACTATAAACTCTTCTCTTCTCCTTAATACCTAGATTATATCTCTACTTTTATAACTAAAATATCCTTCCTTCTATATTATAATACTATATAATTTTAGTATTTACTATAGAAAGATTACTCTATTTAGATACTTATAAGATTAAGTTAAGGCCTAGATTATATACTAGTAGTAGGTAAAGTTAAGTATTACTACGCTTTTTCCTACTTCTAGCTGTTATAATAGCGAATTGTTATACTTTATTAATACGCCTTACTCTATAATACTACTAGCTAATTATCCTACTAGGGCTAAGTTCTTTACTACGCTTACAAACTCTAATTAGTTATCTAAACTCTTTTACCTTTAAAATGTAGTTACGTAGATTTACTATAATATAATTTATATATATAAATCTCTTACTAGTATATAGTACTATATACACTTAATTAATTACTCTAATAATAATAAAGATAGTCTTAATACCTAATACTATAGCCTAATTAATTATAGTGCTTTCTTTTAGTCCTAATTAGACGCCTACTAGGAAGTAACTATAGATATAGTTATCTTCTAGGCCGTTATAATACGCACCCTATACTAACTCTTAATTAACTACCTTCCTATAGAGGTCTGTAATCTAATTTATACTAAGCTTTTCGTAATAGAGGAGATCTAGCTATACCTATTACTTAGTACTCCTAGTATACTATATAAATAGCTAATACTATCTATTATAATACTTAAGAACTATAGAGGCTACTAGCGCTTCTACGAGTTTATTAAAGTCTTAGATATCTATTTAGGTACCCCCTATACTACTAGCCCCTTTAACCTATATAGTAAAGGTCTCTTTATTAACTAGGCTATCTTAAATAGAACTTTATATAATTATTATATAACTTAGCCTCTATTATACTACTAATTATTAGGTAAGGATATTTTTATTAAGTATACCTAGTTCTAGTTAGAGAATTAATCTTTCTTTATTACTATACCTTACGATATACTAGTCTTCTTTAGTTAAGATCTTTTTACCTACAGCCTTCTACTAGCTACGTTTATCTATAACTTTATAGTTAAGCTAAACGTCTACCTAGCTATATTAAGTAAAGAGTAGTTATAGGTTCTAAGAGACGTCTCCTTTATAGGCGCTATTATATAGTAGAAAGCTTATCTTACTATAATTATAACGTAGAAGTAACTAGACTACTTCTTTAGTAGATTATATATAGTAAAAGAATAAGTAATAATATTTTGCGATATTATTATTAGTCTTAACTATAAGTAGAAGTTAAGCCTTTCTAGTATAGATATAAGTAAGCTAGTAGTTATATCTCTATACTTACTTTTAAACCCTAGCTCTATAAAAGCCTAGGTAAAAGTACTAGGCTTAGATATAGGTACTTTAGGTTAAACTATAGGTAAGCTTCTAGTAGCTATACTATACGTTAGTTAAGTAGATAAATATTCTAACTAGGGCTAAGAGAGTAGATGTTATATTACATATTTAATACGTTAGACTATAGTTATTAGTAGCTAGCTAGTAGTCTTATATTAGTAGTTAATAGAAGGTATTTATGCTAGGATAATATTAAAGGGCGTTTACTTAAGGATAATATATATTATCCTCTTTAGATCCCCCTCTACGTATTAATAGTGTATCTTTAGGGCCTATTCTATAAATTCTAGTACTAACTTAATATATATCGTTTAGTTAGTATTATAATATAGTAGAATAACTATAGAATACCTATTCTTAAGCTCTTATCTACTCTTACGATTAGTATATAAATATAAGTCTTATATAAATTTTCCTTTCTTATATTAGATTATTTATATTAATTATATAATATATAGCTGCTTACTAGTTTATTTACTAATACTATTTAGTATTACCCTAAATAGTTAGTCCTCTATAATTATCTTACGTAGCCTATAATATAATCTTTAACCTTACCTAATTTAATATAAGTACTAGCTATAATATAAGATAGATAACTATTATTTTATTATACTTAGCTTATAGAGCCTTTATAGTTATAAGAGAGTTACTATAGTAGCCTATACTATTATTTATATACTTATAATTAACGTATATTTTATCTAGTATTATATTTTATAAGTAATTATACCTAACTATACTATCTCTTATAGTTATTAACGCAGAGATATATAATTAACTAACTTACTTTTAGAGTATTAATATCTAGAAAATAGTAGGTAAACTATATATAATTTACTTTATTATATATACCTAGGCCTCTCTAGGATTTCCTCTTCTACTATCTTTTAGCTATTAAAAATAGCTATAATAATAGATTATTAGGGGTAGTCCTAGCTATAAACGCTATATAATAGACTATATATATTTTAGTAAAATTCGTTATATACGTAGTAGATAATATAATTTTAATAGTACTTACTAATCTAATATACTATAGCAGCGTTATAGGCGTAAACTACTTTACTTTTTAATTAATATATATTAATATATACTATTCTGTTATTTTGCTACTTACACTACTCCTACTAGCTATAATATAAATTATACTATATATTATTTTAATTATATCTTTATTATAAGAGTAATAGTCTAGTACTTTAGTAGTAAGCTACTAAGGTATAGAGGAGGAGGCGTTTACGTAGGGATAATATATATTATCCTTTTTAAAACTCCTTCTCTAGGTATATACATTATCCTTTTTAAAATACTCTCTCTATATCTATATATTATCCTTTTTAACTTACCTATTTATACTTTCGTCTCTAGTATATCCTATTAATATATTATCCTTTTTAGAAGCTTCTATATATATATTACTTACTCTTAACCTTCTTACTACTATTATTTAATTT
>Ga0210040_10003212_pt1 | contig 22319 bp, 10 predicted proteins | sample CryGeyCG12114_NA_FD_185462 | JGI IMG/M metagenome (GOLD analysis project Ga0210040, IMG submission 185462) | Groundwater microbial communities from aquifer - Crystal Geyser CG19_WC_8/21/14_NA (SPAdes) (version 2) | ecosystem: Environmental > Aquatic > Deep subsurface > Groundwater | place: USA...
CCAGCGAGCTGGTGTATGACTCTACCTTCGTGGGCGTGAAAGCGTCGCAGTTTTCCTTTACGCGCCTGCAAGGCGCCGACCCGGTGATGCGCGTGGACATGACCTCGACCGGCGAGGTAGGCTGCCTCGGCGACTCGCCGGAGGAGGCGCTGCTGAAGTCGTTGCTGTCGGTGGGCTACCGCATTCCGAAGAAGTCGGTGCTGATTTCGGGCGGGCCAATTACCTCCAAGGTGGCCCTCCTATCTGCCGCGCAGTTGCTGGTGCAGAAAGGCTACACGCTTTACGCTACCCAGGGTACGCACCGTTTCTTCGCCGAAAACAAAGTGCCTTCCCAACTCCTTTTCTGGCCCGACGACAACCAGGAACCCAACGTTATCAGCTACTTGCGCGCCAAGAAAATCGATTTGGTCATCAACATCCCCAAGAACCTGACCAAGGGCGAGCTGGACAACGACTACAAAATCCGCCGTACCGCCGTCGATTTCAACACGCCGCTGATTACAAACGCACGCCTAGCGAAGGCCTTTATTAAGGCGTTTTGTAATCTGGAGATGTCGGATTTAAAAATTAAGAGCTGGAATGAGTATAAGGCGCAGTAAATCGTTTTTCAGAACGTCATGCTGAACTTGCCGAAGCATCTGTCCCACTTCGTTGCAAGTTTTGGCATGACGTTCTTTTGTTTCGTCTGCGCTGGCCTTGGGCTAACGCGAGTTTAGCGCAGCGTACTATCTATAGCGGCAAGCTCGCGTTAGGTTCGTGTAGTTTGCCGATAGAATCGTTCTGTTGCAAGACACAGCCACCCCGAATATTTGGCACGAATTACGCTGCGCCAAACTCGCGTCAGCCTCTGCTTCCTTACCGCAAGGGCCGCAAATCCAGCACAAACCCCGGCAGCGCCGGCTCTGCGCTCAGCGTCGCATCGAAGCCGTGGATATCTTCCGGTTCCTGCCCGTGGCGGTAGACGGTGGCAGTTTCGGTGCTGGGGTCGAGGAGGAAACCTACGGCCACGCCGTTGGACAGGTAGCTTTCCATCTTGCGGCGCAACGGCGCCAAGCCATCGGAAGGCGAGCGAACTTCTACCACCAATACCGGGCACACCGGCGGGAAGCGTAGGCGCTGTTGCTCCGTGAGGGCATCGTAGGCGGCTTTGGGCACCCACGAGACATCGGGCGAGCGAACGGAGCCGTCGGGGAGGACGAAGCCGGCCGAGGACTCGAACACGTAGTCCAACTGGTGCTGACGGTTCCATAACCAAAGTTGTGCGTACACTTCGCCGGATTTACGGCTGGATTCGGCTCCGGCAGGGGGCATGGCAATGATTTCGTGGTTGGCAGTGCGCTCTAGGCGCAGGTCGGGGTTTTGCTGACAGAAGTCGAAAAACTCCTCCTCTGAAAGGTGCGCCAGCAGGGAGCCGCGCAGCACCACCGCGTTGTTGGTATCAGCAAGCGTCATGGCAGTAGAAAATAGGTAAGCCTACCTAAATATACAGGCTTACTAGTTGATGCGTACGAAATAGCGCAGGAAGTTCAGCCACTTGTTTCTCCGTATGCCGTTCTCGCGGCCTATTTTTACCTCATGAAAAACTTCACCTCCTTTGCCGACGCGGGCGACTACAAAGTCCTACTCAACAAGGCTCTCGAAATCAAGGCTAACCCCTACGGCTACCAGCACGTGGGCAAGAACAAAACAGTGGGCTTGATCTTCTTCAACCCCAGCCTGCGTACGCGCCTGAGTAGCGTGAAGGCGGCCTACAACCTGGGCGCGCAAGCCTGGGTGCTGAATGCCGGCGCCGATTCCTGGACCCTGGAAATGGCCGATGGCGCGGTGATGAACGGCGGCACCCAGGAGCACATAAAGGACGCCATTGCCGTGATGAGCCAGTACTGCGACGTGCTGGGCGTGCGCACGTTTCCTACCCTCACCAACCGCGAGGAGGATTACGACGAGGTGGTGTTCAACAAGATTCTGCGCTACGCCACGGTGCCGGTGGTGAGCCTGGAAAGCGCCACGCTGCACCCGCTACAATCCTTCGCCGACCTGATTACGGTGGCCGAAACCAAGCCCACGGACCGCGTGAAGGTGGTGCTGACCTGGGCGCCGCACGTGCGCGCCCTACCCCAGTGTGTACCCAACTCCTTCGCCGACTGGTTTTCGGAAGTGGACTGGGTAGACTTTGTCATTACTCACCCCCAGGGCTACGAGTTGGATAAGCGCTTCACCAAGGGCGCCCGCATCGAATACGACCAGAGCAAAGCCTTCGAAGGCGCCGACTACATCTACGCCAAAAACTGGAGCAGCTACCGCGACTACGGCCAGATTCTATCTTCCAACCCCAGTTGGATGGTAGACGAACGCCAGATGGCCCTCACCAACAACGGCCGGTTTATGCACTGCCTACCCGTGCGCCGCAACGTGGTGGTGTCCGACGCCGTGCTGGACTCGCCCAACTCGCTCATCATTCAGGAAGCCGGTAACCGCGTTTTCTCGGCGCAAACCGTGTTTCACGAGCTGCTGAAGTAACGAAGCATTGTCATCCTGAGCTTGCGAAGGACCTTATTACAGTAAAACAAATCGTTATTACGCTTGTCGTTCTGGCATGATAAGGTCCTTCGCAAGCGCAGGATGACAATGGTTTATCGATTCACCATCAGCAACTTACTTCGGCACTTCTTCGCGGGTGAGCTGCTCGTTGATGGCTACGGCGGCCGTGGCGCCCTCGGCGGCGGCGGTTACGGCTTGCTGGAGGCCCGCGGTGGCATCGCCGGCGGCGTAAATGCCGGTTAGGGAGGTCTGGAGTTGCTTATTCACTTTTATAGCGCCTTTGCTGGTGCGCTTACAGCCCAACGCTTCGGCCAATTGCGTGCGCTGGTGCTGGTGGGCGTGCAAAAACAGCGCGTGCCGGTCGAGGTAGGTGCCGTCTTCAAACTCCACGCAGCGTAGCATGCCGTCGGAGCCGCCTACCAGGCGCGCCACTTTGTCCTCGCGCACTTCAATGCCTACTTTGCGCAGCCGGCGCTGGGCGTGCGCCGATAAGCCGCCCGGTCCATCCGTACACACCACCACCTCCCGCGACCACCGGCTGACGAGTAGCGCTAGCCCGGTGACGGTTTTGCCCCGGCCGTACACGGCCAGCGGTTGGTCGCGCACTTCCCAGCCGTGGCAGTAGGGGCAGTGCAGCACGCCCCTACCCCAGTATTCGCGGAAGCCATCGAGGGGCGGCAACTCATCTTCTACGCCGGTGGCAAGCAGAATTTTACGGGCCGTTTTCTGCGTGGTGTGGCCCGTTTCGTTCTCGGTTTCCACCTGAAAAACACCGCCTTGCTTTTGCACCTTAGTAGCTTTCCAGGGCTTTATCTTCACTGAGGAGTAGGGCGTGAGCTGGTTGCGGCCCATTTGCAGCAGATCTGCCGGCGGAGTGCAGTCGCGGGTGAAGAAGCCCTGCACAGAGGGCGAAGGCGCGTTGCGGGGCGGGCCACCGTCGAGTACCAGCACCTCGCGGCGGCAGCGGCCCAGTACCAACGCGGCACTCAGGCCGGCGCTGCCGGCGCCCACTATTATCACATCGTAGTCGGTATCAGTGGAAAGCGCCGGGCGGCGCGGAGGAGTAGCCATCAGCAGAGAAGCAAAGAATTCGTAAGGTCCTGTAACTGGTCAGGCCCCTTCCTGGTTTCTAAAAAAGCCCCAAAAAACAGAAAGCTCCTCCGGTAGCCGGAGGAGCTTTCTTACTCGTAAGCCGAAGCTTATTGCGATGCGTTGCGGCCGCACGCTGCCGTTAGCTGCTGCAAGGTGCTGTTGAACGCAGTGGCCTGGATCAGTTCTTCCAGGTCGAGGTGGAAGCGGTATTTCCAGAAATGCTGGGGGTTGCTGGGCACGTTGATTTGCTCCGACTGGGGATTCTCGCGGCGTAGATCGGCATCCATCGCCAGCAAATCTTGTAGCGGGAAAATGGCCCACATGGCTGGCGAGTACAAGTGCTGCTCAATGATTTCGCGCACTACCCACGGCTCGCAGTACTGCGGGGCTACCTCGCCCCAGTGGCCGAGCGTATTCTCGAAGAACTGTTGCGTGCGCTCCCGGTCCTCTTCCCACCAGCCGCGCAGCGTGCTCATATCGTGCGAGCCCGTGGTGACGACGGAGAGGTAGGGCGCCGCATCGGGGCGGCCAAACTCCACCTCGGGGTCGGAGGGCATGCGCTGGATGTTCAGGCCCAGAATGCCCAGCTGCTTCATCACGCCGGGCACCGAAGCGGGCACCATGCCCAGGTCTTCGCCGGCAATGAGCATGTTGGTGGCGTAGCGCACGGGTGGCAGCTTCGTTAGGCCCTGCTCGCGCCAGAACTCGTTGTGACGGCGGTAGAAGAAGTCTACGTAAATGTCGTCGTAGAGGCGGCGGCGGGCCTCGTCGCCGTCCAGCTCGCGGAAGGAGTAGGTTTTGTTGAGCGTAATGCGCGGATGGTAATAGTCGTTGCCGGCAGGCAGGAACAGCACCTCGTTCACGAGCTGGTAGAGGCCGGTGCGCAGCCAGCGGTAGTGGTCGGCGTTGTGCGGCTCGGCAGCCAGCTTCTGGTTGATGTATTCCTCAATCTGCCGCTGCGTGGCCACCTGCGACTTCAGCTGGATGGCGCCGTAGCCAGCATCCTCCATGTATTCGTCGAACACGGCCTGGGCCTGCTCGTGGAAGATATCCTGGAGCATGTGCCAGCGGATATAGGGCGCGCACAGGCGGCCGTAATCAAACCAGCCCAGGCGCTGCTCAATCTCGTCGCGGTGCAGGGGTAGGGCGGGCGCGAAGTGGCCCAGCAGCCCCTCCACCGAATGGCCGGGAATCTCCCAGATGCGGAAGAAGCCCAGGATGTGGTCGATGCGCAGGGCGTCGAAGTAGCGTGCCAGGTGGCCCAGGCGGCCCTTCCACCAGGCGTAGTCATCTGCGGCCATTCGCTCCCAGTTGTAGGTAGGGAAGCGCCAGTTTTGGCCGGTGGTGGAAAAGTCGTCCGGTGGGGCGCCGGCTTGCTGGTCGAGGTGGTACAGCTCAGGCTGGGTCCACACGTCCACGGAGTGGCGGTACACGCCAATAGGCAGGTCGCCCTTCAGCACCACGCCCCGCTCCCGACCGTAGGCCACGGCGGCGCGCAGCTGCTTATCGAGGTGAAACTGGGTAAAGAAGTGCACCCCAAACTCATCGAAATCGGACTGAGTAGGGGCCATGCGCTGGGCCAGGTTGTGCGGGGTCTGAAACTCCGTGGGCCACTCGTGGAAATCGGCGGTACCGAACCGGTCGCGCCAGGCCGAGAAGGCCGCGTAGGGCACCAGCCACTCGCCCTGCTCGCGCAGGAAATCCTGGAACTCGGCGCTATCGAGAAACTTCTTTTTCTCCTGCTGGTACAGCTTGCGGATGAACTGCCACTTGGCCGTCATCACCGGCTCGTAGTCCACAAAGTCCTTGACGTTCAATTCCTGCCGCAGGCGGTCCAGCTCCTGGCGGTCGGCCACTTTCTTTAGCTTGGCAATGGCGTCCAGGTTCAGGTACTGCGGGTGCAGGGCAAACACCGAAATGGCCGCGTAGGGGTAGGAATCGACCCAGGTGTGGGTGGCAGTGGTGTCGTTGATGGGTAGGATCTGCACCATTTGCAGGCCCGTGGTCACGGCCCAGTCCACCAGCAGCTTCAGATCCAAAAACTCCCCTACCCCCAGGCCCTGCTGGCTGCGCAGCGAGAACACCGGAATGGCGACGCCCGTCCCGCGCCAGTGGCCGATGGGGTAGCGAAACCGCTCGTCGTTGCGCACGCGCAGGGTGTGCTCCTCCCCGGAGGGCGGCACCACCCGGTTTTCGCCGGTTTCCAGGAACACCATCTGTTCTGCGGCCGGGTCCCAGACCCCATACTTATAAAGAGTAGGGCGGTCGGGCGTTTCCAGGGTCACGGCGGCGCTCCAGGTGGGGTAGTCGGCATCGGAGAGCGGCACGGCGCGGCGAGCATCCCAGGCACCCAGCGCCAGGTCGGAACCTAGCACGCACACCTGGTGGCCGGTAGCCACGCGCGGGGCCGACAGCCGGAACTGCACCACCGCCCCGCCTACCACCGCCTCGGCTGGCGCCGGGGCGCCCGCTGGCGGGGGGGTAGGGCGGCGCATCAGCGCCTGCGTGAAGGCGGCGGTATACAGCTCGTTTTCCGGCTCGGCGGGTGCGCGCCAGTAGTCGTGCAGGCGGATGCGGGCAAACTGGCCGGCCGGGTAGGCGAGCGTGCGGTTCTCGCCCCACTCCCACTGCTGACTGCCATCTTCGTCGTTGAGCAGCAGATATTTATAGGAAACCGTGCCAGCCGTGGCAGCGGGCAGCTCAATTTCCTGGCTCCAAGTGCCGGCGCTGGGATCATAGTGCAGGCTCAGGGCCTGATCGAGGTTCCAGTTGCCCAGGCTGGGCTCAGAACCGCACACCACCAGGCGCTGGCCCCAGGCGGTGAAGTAGGGAAGAGAAAAATGCAGAATCATGCGTAAACAAAAAGACGAATGAATAGAGAAGAAGCGTTATCTGACCGGGGGAGTTGGTCAGTAGGGGTTACGTAGAACCGGCGTGAAACTACGTTTCTAACGGCCGTAATCAAATTACAGTCAGCCCCAAGCGTACGAGAAGAAGCCAACCTGCGGGCTGGTTTTCTCGTTTGAATGATTTAGACCCTTTTTACCCAGACGACTTTGCCTACATTTCTCCGTCGTACCCTCTACGTCATTCTTGGTCTGTTGGCCTTCATCATCGTCCTCGTTATTGGGGTAGTGGTGGCGCTGCAATTTCCGAGCGTACAGGACTACGCGGCTCATAAAGCCGCGTCCTACCTCCAAGGAAAGATTGGCACGGAAGTGCGCATCGATAAATTCCGGACCGACTTCAAGAACGCCATCAGCCTGGATGGGGTGTATCTGGAAGACCAGAAGGGCGATACGCTGGTATCGGTAGGCCACTTGGGTGTAGACCTGCACCTGTGGAGCCTGACCAAGTCGGAAATCAACCTCAGCTCGCTGAACCTGGACGACGGCACCGTGCACATTACCCGCACCGAGCCCGACAGCGCCTACAACTTCGACTACATCGTTGATGCCTTTTCGACGGGCGACACGGCCACAGCGCCGGTTGACACCACGGCGGGCTTCCAGTACAACGTTGGCGACGTGCGCCTGCGCAATATTTTCCTGACCTATCAGGACCAGGTTGATGGCATGAACGTGCGCAGCCGGGTAGGCGAGCTGGCCGTGTCGATGGAAGAGGTGAACGTGGACAAGTCGATTTACCGGGTTGACAATGCCAAGCTGAGCCGCGCCGGCTTCAACATTCGGCAAACCAAAATAACACCGGATACCCCTTCCGAGCCGCTCACGCTGACATTCGACTTGAATAAGGTCACACTGGACTCAGTGAGCTTGGTGTACCAGGACGATCCTTCGGGGCAATATATTAATACTAAAATTGGGCAGGCAGAAGTAACCGCCGATAATATCGACCTGATTAACAGCAAGGTAGCCCTAAACTCGCTGGTCCTGAAGAACAGCTCGTTTGCCTACGCGCAGAACCGGGACGTGCCGACGGAGCAGCGCACCATTAATCCCGCCGAAATAGTACGCGGGCTGGATAGCGCCGTCACTAAAACCACCGGCGACTCGACCAGCTGGGCCGTGACGCTGAAAAACTCCGACGTCAGCGGCTTGGCCGTGAAGTTCGACAACTTCAACGAGCCCAAGCAGAAATCCAAGGTGCCGGCCCTAGACTACAACCACTTGGACTTCACCAACCTGGCCCTGCAAACGCAGAACCTGGTGTATACTGAGAACAGCACCACCGGCCGCATCAACGAGCTGAAAGGCAAGGAGCAAAGCGGCTTTCAGGTGACGCACGCCGAGGCCGACGTCGTGTTCGACTCGGTGCAGACGCGGCTGGACAACCTGGACCTGATTACGCCCAACACCCGCATCCGGCGCACGCTGGCTATGGGCTACAAGAGCTTGGGCGGCATTGCCGACGACATTGCCAACCTCAAAATTGAAGGCGACCTGCGCGAGACGCGCATCGGTTTCCGCGACATTCTCTACCTCTACCCCGACATTGCCGACACGCCGCCCTTCACCACCGGCCGCGACCAATCGGTGCTGGTGAGCGGTAAGGTGAACGGGCGGGTAGGCGATATGCGCATTCGCGACTTCAACTTTGTGGGTTTCCGCAACACCCAGCTGGTAGCCAGCGGCCGCATCCTGGGCCTGCCCGAAACCGACCGTCGCCTCTACACCGACCTTGACATTAAGAAGTTCACAAGCACGGCGGCCGATATCAAGAGTCTGGTCCCGAAAGGCACCATTCCGGCCGGCTACTCGCTGCCGCCGAATATTGCGGTGGCGGGCACCTTCAAGGGTCGGCCAACGGCCATGGTATTTGATACTGACCTCCGCCTGAATACTACCTATGGCAACGGCACGGTAGCCGTGAACATGCAGCCCGGCCCGGCCGGTCAGGAGCCCATTACGGCCCGCTTCGACGTGCGAAATTTCAATGTGGGCAAACTCTTGCAAGATCCTACCATTGGGAGCGTGACGGCTAACGGCCGCTTTAATGGTCGTGGCCTCGACCCCGCCACCATGCGTGGCCGCCTAGTAGCCGATGTGCAACGGGCGGGCTACCAGGGCTACGTGTACCACGACATTGACGTGGTAGTGGATATTGACCGGAATAAGTACGACATCGTAGCCAACAGCGTTGACGACCCCAACTTAGCCTTTAAGCTGGATGGTACCGTGAACCTGCGCGACGCCAACAACCCCAGCTACAGCTTCAATACCAACCTCAAGGGGGTCAACCTGACCAAGCTCGGTTTCTACACCGGGGGCGATTTGCAAGTGAAGGGCAACCTGAACTTTGACCTGAGCGGCAATAGCGCCAACACCATCAACGGCACCTTCTCGGGCCAGGACGTAGCCATTGTGCTCGACAACCAGCCTATTGTATTCGACCGCCTCCAGGGCAATATTGTGCAGAAGCCGGGGCAGGCTTCCTTGAACCTGGATTCGAATATTCTGACGGTGGATCTGGACGGTAACACGCCCCTGGGCGACCTGGCCACGGTGCTGCAAGAGCACATCGACCGCTACTTCGACTTGCCGGGCGTGCGCTACCAACCGGGCGGCCCCAACCATCACTTCACCTTCGCCGTGGGCCTACTCGACCCGACGCTGGCGACCCGCATGGTGCCGGACCTGACCAAGTTGTCGCCGTTTAAGCTCACCGGTAGCTTCGATAGCCAGACTGCTAACCTGACAATGAACACGAAGATTCCGCGCATCGTGTACACCGGCTACCAGATGGATTCGCTGCGCCTGAATGTGTCGTCGGACCCGCAGAAGCTGGATTACGCCGTGAAGCTGAACCAGATTAAGCAGGATACCTCACTCCGCTTGCCTAACCCTACCCTCACCGGCAGCATTGCCGACAATAAGGTAGGCACGCACCTGCGCATAGCCGAAAGTGACAGCACCACTATGCTGGACCTGGCAGGTGTGTTGCAAGTGCTGAATCAGGGCGATGCCTACGCTTTTAGCTTCGGCCCCAAGCTGGTGCTGAACGACCAGCGCTGGACGGTACAACCCGACAACTCGCTGCGATACGCGGTGAACTCGGGCGCCATCCGGGCCGAGAATGTACGCCTCAGCCAGGGCGATCAGCTTATTGAGCTGCAAACCCTGCCTGGTGACGAGTATCCGTTGCAGGCCCGCCTCTCCAATCTCGACCTGAACATGCTGGCCACGGCGGCCGGCATGCAAGACTCGCTGTACGGCGGCAAGCTGAACGGTACGGCCGTGGTGAAAGCCATTGGGCAGCCACGCATGGCCTTCACGGCCGATGCGACGTTGAACAACTTCACCTATAGTAAAACCTTAGTAGGCAACATCAGTCTGCAAGCGACCAACCCTACTGCCGACCGCTACACCGTGGATGCCCGCCTCACCGGCGGCCCCAACAACAACGATGTGCGCGTGAACGGCGACTATCTCGCCAGCGGCGCCCTCGACATGGTTGCCAACATCAACCGCTTCAACCTAAGTACGGTGGAGCCATTCTCGGCGGGCGAGTTGCAGCAAACCAAGGGCTACCTCACCGGGCAGCTTACCATCAAGGGCACCACCAGCGCACCTCAGATTCTGGGCAAGGTGACAACCAACGACGCTGGTTTCACGCTTGCGCAGTTGGGTGCGCCCTTCACCCTACCCAACGAAAGCCTGACGTTTGACCAGCAAGGTATTCAGTTCAACAACTTCGTTATTCTGGATTCCTTGCAGAACAAGGGCGTGGTGAATGGCTCGGTACTGACGCAGAACTATGTGGACGACTACCGCTTCCGCCTGCGCGCTACTACCGACGATTTCATTGCTGTGCAAAGCAAGCAGGCTGACAACCCTCTGTTCTGGGGAAAGCTGATTGTGGATTCCGATACGCGCATCACCGGCAACCTGAATCTACCCCGCGTACGCACCACGGCCAGCGTGGTCGATGGCTCCAACTTGTTTGTGGCGGTGCCCAACGACGAGGCCGGCAAGGTGAGCAGCGACGGGATTGTGGAGTTTGTAGATCTGAGCGCGCCTGTCGACTCTACCCTACTCGCCCAGCGTGCAGCCCAGGATTCGGCTAAGACGGCTTCCGGCTTTGATATTGCCGCTACCATCACCGTGACGGACAAGACGCCGTTTACCATTATCATCGATGAAATATCGGGCGACAACCTGAAGGTGCGCGCCAACGGCACGCTGAACACGGCCATCGACCAGGCCGGCACCATCACCCTCAGCGGCCGCCTCGACGTGGCCAGCGGCAGCTACCACATGTCGCTCTACGACCTCACGGAGCGCGACTTCAAGATTGCGCAGGGCAGCTACATTGTGTGGTCGGGTGACCCGTACAATGCGCAGGTAAACGTATCGGCCATTTACGAAACCCGGGCGGCCCCGGCGGAGCTGCTATCGGGCCAGGGCCTGAGCGACGAAACGCTGAAGTCGACGGCCCGCAACACCATACCCTTCGACGTGTACCTGAACGTGACGGGCGAATTATTGAAGCCGATTATCAACTTCGACATTCAAATGCCTGAGGATTCGCGTACGGATCTGCGCACGCAGATTGAGAACCGCCTGGCCCAGCTGCGCCAGCCCAGCCAGACCGACGAGCTGAATAAGCAGGTGTTCTCCCTACTGGTGCTCGACCGGTTCATTGCCGCCAACCCCTTCGATAACAGCGACGGCAGCCTCGTAGCCGAGCAGCTGCGCGGTAGCGCCAGCCAGGTGCTGACCCAGCAGCTTAACAACCTCACCGGCTCCTACCTCTCCAACCTGGGGGTGGAGCTAGGCGTGAATTCGCAGGCCGACTTCTCCTCGGGCACCGAGAAAACCCGCACCGACCTGAACGTGGCCGTGCGCCGCCAGCTGTTCAACGACCGCGTGACCGTACGCCTGGGTACCGACGTGCCCCTGGCCGGTGGCAACCAGGCCTCGCAGCAGAGCGGCATCAGTGCGTATGCGGGGGATGTTAGTATTGAGTATAACATTCTCGCCAATGGCCGCCTGCGCCTGCGCGCCTACCGCAACAACGCCTATGGCGACATTGATGGGCAGTACGTGCGCAGCGGGGCTTCCCTGATTTTCCAGCGCGACTACCAGAACCTGGCCGACCTCTTCAAAGGCATCGACAAGGACGTGAAGCAGGAAAACAAAGCCACCCGCAAGCGCCAGAAGGATCAGGAAAAATCGGCCCAGGACTCCACCAAATCGGTGATGACCGCGCCGCGCCGCGACTCGACGCGCGTGGCGCCCCGCCGCACGGCCGCCGCCAATTGAGTTACCAGTTGTCAGTTGCTCTTTCACATTGGAAGTATCTGCTGACAACTGCCCGCTTCTAAGTACCACGTTCTCACAATACTCGTAGCCTGTGTTTTCTTTTCGACCCGTATCTTCTTTCCTACCTAACGCCTTGTTTCGGCCGCGCTACGCCGCTGGGTGGGGCGTGGGGCTACTCCTGCTCACGGGGTGCAGCGGCCTCAAGTTTATCCCCGATAATGCCCGGCTCTACACGGGCAGCACCGTGAAGGTAGAGACCCTGAAGGGCAGCATTCCCAACGAGTCGTTGGTGCAGACGGAGCTGGAAAGCGTGATTACTCCCAAGCCCAATAGCTCAATTCTGGGCATGCGCCCTAAGCTCTACTTCTGGCACATGGGGGTAGGGAAAGAGAAAGGAATAGGCCACTGGCTGGCCAACAAATATGGCGAGGAGCCCGTGCTGCTGAGCACCGTGGACACAGCCAACGTGGCCGGCCTGATGGCGAACCGCCTCAACAACGACGGCTACTTCAAGCCCATCGTGACGAGCACCATCAAGAAAGACGACAAAACGGCCGAGGTGAACTACACCGCCCGCGTCAACCAGCCCTACACCATCAAGGAGATTCACTTCCCGGAGCGCGACACGCTGATTGACCGCGACATACGGGCTACCGCGGCGGCCACGCTGCTGAAGGTAGGCGACCCCTACAACCTGCAAACGTTTATCAACGAGCGGGTGCGCATCGACGCGGCGCTTAAGAATAGGGGTTACTACTACTTCTCGCCCGACTACGTGCTGTTTCAGGTGGATAGCACGCTGGATAATCAGGCAAATGTGTACGTGAAGATCAAGGGGAGCATTCCGGCCAAAGCGGCGCAGCCCTACGTGCTCAACCGCGTGACGCTGAACACGGACTACTCGCTCAGCGACACTACCACCAACCAGCGGCCAATTCTGTACAACAAGTATCGCTACTACCCCGACGAATCGATGTTTCGGGCCAAGGCCATTACGAAGGCGGTGTTCCTATACCCCGACAGCGTGTACCGCCGCCGCCGCAACGACCAGACGCTAAGCCGCTTGATGAGCCTGGGCACCTTCAAGTACGTGGACATCACCTACCGCCCGGCGCGCAACGTGGCCGACTCGGCCAACTACGGCCACCTGAACTCCATCATCCGCATGACGCAGGTGCCGAAGAAGTCGATTCGGGCCGAGTTGCAGATGAACACGTCCAACATCTTCACGGGGCCGGCCTTTGTGGTGCAGTACCGCAACCGCTCGGCGCTGCGCGGAGCCGAGCAATTGCTCATTAACGCCCGCGCCTCGCTGGAAACTGGCAAGGGTGCCCTGTCGGGCGTCACCTCCACGCAGTATGGCATCGACGGGCAGCTGCTGGTACCCCGCCTGATTACGCCGCCGTTTAATATTCGCCTGATCAACTCCGACTTCCAGCCCCGCACGTTCTTTAATGCGGGCTATAAGAAGATTATCCGGACGCAGTATTTTCAGCAGGACGTATTCAACCTGGGCTATGGCTATAGCTGGAAAACCAAGCTCACCAACGAACAGCAGCTCCAACCCATTGATCTGCAATACAACCGGCTGAGCAACACGGAGCCCATATTTCAAAATCTACTGAACGAGCGGCCCTTTTTGGCCCAGAGCTTCCGGCAGCAATTCATCCTGGGTAGCAGCTACACCTACACATATAATCAGCAGGTGCTGGAGCAGCGTCGCAACCAGATCTACTTCAGCGGGGGCCTGGAGCTGTCGGGTAATCTGGCCTACCTGCTGCAAAGCCTAAGCGGCGCTTCCAAATCGACCACCGACGATGGCCGGTCGGCCTACTCCCTGTTCGGGCAGCAGTACTCGCAGTACTCCAAAGTGAACCTGGAGTTGCGCAACTACTACCGCGTGTCGCCCGATGCCAGCAGCGGCAACAAGATTGCTACCCGCCTGCTTATTGGCGTGGGCCTGCCCTACCTCAACTCCGACGTATTGCCCTACCTGAAGCAGTATGGTATTGGCGGCCCCAACAGCGTGCGGGCCTTCGACGCCCGCGGCATTGGCCCCGGCACCTACCGCCCCTCCGACGCCCAGCAGGCATCGAACAATGGCTTCTACGACCAGGTAGGCGACATCCGGATTGAAGGCAATGTGGAGTACCGGCAGGACCTGTTTCCCTACGTGAAAGGCGCCTTGTTCGTGGATGCCGGCAACGTGTGGCTGGTAAACGCCGACCCCAGCCGTGCCACCTACGATTCTAACGGCAACCCCGACGGCCTGAATGGCCAGTTCAAGTTCAACACCTTTCTGAAGCAAATGGCCGTGGGCGCTGGCGCCGGCATCCGCATCGACGTGCAGTTCTTCGTCATTCGCCTGGATGCTGCCTACCCGCTGGTATACCCCTACAAAACCACGTCCTACACCGCCTCCACCGGCGAAACATTCGGCGGCACCCCTACCCCTACCGGCTTCCAAGCCGTCAAGCTGAACATCGCCATCGGGTATCCGTTCTAGAAACGTTGAGTGTCGTTTTGGTAATTTCTTCTTGAAAGGGGAGGGAGGGCCGGCCTACTCACTGTATTCTTGCTAGCTAAGCAGAAGCCAACTACACAAGTAGTTGGCTTTTTGTTGTTTTTAGTGGCAGTGCTTTTGGGCAACACTTTTTGGCCCTCTGCACAGATAAAAGTCCTATTCGTTCATTGATTGAAAATACTCCCCATCATTGCACTATTATCAGCAAGCTATTTCGGAGAATAGAGAGCGAATGAATGTAAAGTAGGGCAACTTTTCTAATAGGCTGCTTACTTATCGAACTCACCTCACAGCCCCTATGCAGAACACACAATAAAACATGGAATAAATATTGTTAAACTCATTTTATCACTTGGATTCCCTGTAGTAAAATCGTGAAGTATTCTCAACCTTTTCTGTAAAAATCACACGAATAATATCAAAAAAACCGCATCTTTGATTTACAAACTACTGTAAAAGTTGTCTAGCTAAAGCAAGCCGCTGTATAAATTTTTCTTGTTTCAGAGCCTTCTCATTTCCCTTACGTAGCCAACAACTTTCTTGCTGTTGCTCACTAGCGAAAATGACGCTATCATTTCGTGTATAGCATTTAGAAGTATTGCTGGATAAATACTTTTTCCCGCCCATACATTGCTATGAATTTACGCCTACTGTGTGCCGCTCCTCAAGTAGACATCTACTTTGATTCGTTCAATGATTGGATTTTCATAGATTGGACCGGCGAACTTACGCTACCTGTGGTGCAAAATGCATGCGTACATATAGCACATTGCTTTCTCCAGCATCCCTACCCGCGGGTGCTCAACAACAATACGTATGTAACAGGACTCAGCTGGAGCATTGCCCCCTGGTTGATTCGCGACTTTTTGCCTCACTTACGCCTAGCAGGAGTGAAACAACTGGCTTGGGTCTGTTCGCCTTCATTACCGGGCCTGAGCATGGTGCAAACAGCCGTTACCTGGCTTCCGCAGTTGGCCATTGGTGTATTTGGGGACGTGGCCGACGGGGCATCTTGGCTTGAGCGCAGTCGTCAAGTAGACGGCCTCATGTATCCCTACCCGGCCCGGTCGGCCGCTACCCAGGCGGCCCTTGCGTGGGAAGTACAGGAACTTGCCCGCAAGGCCGGGCTTGTCCAGATGCCGGTAGTAGCAGCCATTGGCGACTAGCCGGACCACCAGATCGGGCATGGTAAGTATAGAGTAGAAAAGCGGCCCGCCAGGATAAAAGCGGGCAGTACTTGTTTTACGCCACCCTCTTACTTTTAACTATCTGATGCAGCTTCAGCCAGCCCGTAAAAAAGAAAACCCTATCTCCAAGGAGTAGGGTTTTCTTTTTTAGACTATCCTATGAAGCAAAAGTAGCCGGAGAAATTTACGCTTCCACTGCTTCCGGCTTCGCTTTCTGGGTCTTCTTCGCTACTTCCGAAGGCACTACCGTCACTACCACGTATTTCGAGGTAGGCGTGTTGCTGACTTTGGCTACACTGGCGATAGGCACCAGCGGGTTGGCCTCGGGGAAGTAGGCCGACACGTTGCCTTTCGGAATGTCGTAGGGAATGGCCAGGAACTTCTCCACCGTGCGCGTGTCGCCCCCGAAGTGGCTGGTGATGTCGATACGGTCTTTGGCTTTCAGGCCGCGGTCGGCCATGTCCTGCTCGTTCATGAACAGCACGCGCCGCTCGCCGTATACGCCGCGGTAGCGGTCGTTGTAGTCGTAGATGGTGGTGTTGAACTGGTCGTGCGAGCGGATGGTCATCAGCACCAGCTGGTCGGGCTCCAAGGGGTATTTTTCCAGCTCGGTTTTGGTGAAGTGGGCCAAGCCGTCTTCGGTCGTAAACTTTCGGTCGCGGGGGCCGTTGGGCAGGTAGAACCCGCCGGGGCGGCGCAGCTTCTCGTTGAAATTATCAAACCCCGGAATTACACGGGCCACATGGTCGCGGATAACGTCGTAGTTCTCCGTCATGGCTACCCAGTCGGCAATGTTGGTCCGCTCGCCCAGAGTGGCAATGGCCACGCCGCTCAGAATGGCTACTTCGCTCAGCATCTGGCCGGCCAACGGCGTCAGCACACCTTTATTTTGGCTGACCACGCCCATCGAGTTTTCGCAGGAAGTCATTTGGTGTCCCGACTTCTGCATATCGATATCAACGTGCGTGAAGCAGGGTAGCAGCAGGCTGGTGCGACCGGTAGTAAGGTGCCCGCGGTTGAGCTTGGTGCCCACGAACACCGTCAGGCTTTGCTTGCGCATGCCTTCGGCAATAACCTCCGTGTCGGGGCCGGCGGCCAGCAGGTTGCCACCCAGGCTGAAGAACACCTTGGTTTTGCCTTTGTACATGGCCTTAATGCTCTCCACCGTGTCGTAGCCGTGCTTATAAGGCGGAGTGAAGTTGAACTCCTTGGCCAGCGAATCCTGGAACTGCTTGGTGGGCTGCTCCCACACGCCCATGCTCCGGTCGCCCTGCACATTGGAGTGGCCGCGCACGGGGCAAGTGCCCGCGCCGGGCTTGCCAATAGCGCCCTTCATCAGCAGCAGGTTCACTACCTCCTGAATGGTTTGCACACCCTGGCGCTGCTGCGTGAGGCCCATGGCCCAGCACACGATGATTTTCTTATTAGTAGCCAGCAGGTTAGCGGCTTCCAGCAGTTCCTCGCGGGTTACGCCGCTCAACGATTCAATGTCTTCCCAGCTAGTGTTCAGCACGTTTTCCACCACGGCTTCATAGCCGGTGGTGTACTCGGCAATAAACTTATGGTCGATTACCTGGCCGGGGTTCAACTCCTCGGCTGCCAGCAGGTGCTTCATCAGGCCACGGAGTAGGGCCATGTCGCCGTCTATGCGCACGCGAAGGAACACGTCAGTAATGGGCGTGCCATCGGTGAGGAGCACGCCCAGGGCCTTCAGCGGGTTCATGAAATCCTGGGGGTTGCGGAAGTGGTTGAGGCCCGCTTCCAGCAACGGGTTCACGCTGATAATTTTGGCGCCGTTCTTTTTGGCTATTTGCAGCGCCGAGAGCATGCGCGGGTGGTTGGTGCCGGGGTTTTGCCCGATAATCATGATGACCTCGGCCTCGTGAATATCATTGAGCGTGACCGAGCCTTTGCCCAGCCCGACGGTAGTCGAAAGGGCGGCGCCGCTACTCTCGTGGCACATGTTGGAGCAGTCGGGCAGGTTGTTGGTGCCGAACTGCTTGGCAAACAGCTGAAACAAAAAGGCCGGCTCGTTGGGCACCTTGCCCGAAGTATAGAACACGGCCTCATCGGGCGAGTCCAGTGCGTTCAACTCGTCGGCAATCAGCTGGAACGCTTCGGGCCACTCAATGGGCTCGTAGTGCGTGCCGTCGGGGCGCTTCACCAGCGGGTGCGTGAGGCGACCAGCATTGTTCTGGTCACGGTCGGTCATCTGCGAAAGGTCAGCCAGGCTGTGCTTGGCAAAGAACTCAGGACCAGCGGCCTGATCGTCGGCGTCGGAGGCGGTGGCTTTGGCGCCATTCTCACAGAACTCCGCTACCGAGCGGTGGTGGTCCGGGTCGGGCCAGGCGCAGCTGGAGCAGTCGAAACCATCTTTCTGGTTCAGGTTGAGGAGGGCCTTGGTGCCGCGCCCTACCCCGCCTTCGCCCCAGCTAAACTCCATCGACTTGATAACAGCCGTTACGCCGGCCGCAATCTTGTAGGGGTCGCCCAGCTTCAAGCCCGTAAAGGCTTCGGGCGGCTGCGCCAGAATAGCGTGCTTATACTTAGCGCCGGCCACGTCGGGCGCAGCAATAAGGTCTTGGTCCCGTTCGGCCTGGGGGTCGGGGCGGTAGTTGTCCGACACGGGTGCTTCACCCTGATCGGGCCGCTCGCCGCTTTTAGGGGCGTTTTCGGCCTTTTGCTCCTGGGTTTTGCCAGCCTTCGCCGGGTTGGTTTTGGGTGATTCTTCCATGGGGTAGGGAAATTAAAAACTGCGGTGTGGGTGGGTAATGCGCCCGGCATAGATACCAGCAGATGATGCGCTGGCTAGGGTTGAGCTTAATGTTTACAGCCCAAGTCTTTCTCTACTAATATACGCAAGTCGGGCACATCGGCCATGGTTATTTGGGCGGAAAGGCCGATTTCTTCGGTTGTCACCCAGTGTTGCGCCACGGTATCGGGTACCAGCACCGTGAGGCTACCGGGCGTGTAGGCCACCCGCAGCCCAGCGGCGGCGGCCGTCGAATCGTCGGGGGTGCGTTGCAGGGCGTAGGTAAACGCGCCGTCGGGGCCGGGTGCCAGGGGCACCGTGGTTAGCAGGCGGCCCGTTTGGGCAAACGCCGCCACCTCTTCCGCGGAGAGGCGCAGGCGCAGGGTATTGTCTTCGAGGCGGAGCTTCATGAGCGGGGAAGTAGGGAGGACGAGGGTGGAGAAAGAGTGAAGACGTAGGAGCGAGTAAGAACGTCGTAACAGGAAGGTCATTTCGACCAGCGGGCGAAATGACGTTTTTTTGTCACTGTTTCACTATCCGCCACGGGTGGGTGTAGATATTATACCGCTGCTGGCGCACGAAGCCCAGCAGCGTCATACCGAAGTTATCGGCGGCTTGCACGGCCAGGCTGCTGGGGGCGCCCACGGCGGCTAGCACCGGAATGCCCGCCACGGCGGCCTTCTGCACCAATTCAAACGAGGCGCGGCCGCTCACCAGTAGTACCGTATCGTGCAGGGGTAGCTGGCCGTTGAGTAGGGCCGCCCCAATTACTTTGTCCAGCGCATTGTGGCGGCCCACGTCTTCGCGCAGTAGGCGCAACTCACCTTCCGGCGAAAACAACGCGGCGGCGTGCAGGCCGCCGGTTTGCTCAAACACTTCCTGGGCGGCGCGCTGCCGCTCCGGCAGCTGGTGAATCACGTCGGCGGCCACGTGGGGGCCGTTGGTGGGCAGTACGGGGCAGGTGGCCGCGTGCACCGCGTCGATGCTGGTTTTGCCGCATACGCCGCAACTGCTGCTGGTGTAGAAGTGGCGCTCCAGGCGGGGTAGGTCCACGGGCACGGAGGTGGCCAGCTCGGCCCGCACCACGTTTTCGCGCTCGTCCTCCTTTTCCACATCGGGGCAGTAGATAATGCCATTCAGCTCCTCCCTACCCCGAATAATGCCCTCGGTAAACAGAAAGCCGGCCGCCAGCTCAAAGTCGTGGCCGGGCGTGCGCATGGTGATAGCGAGCGTGCGGTGCTCCCGCGCCGCAGTCGGCCCATAGCCTACCCGAATTTCGAGCGGCTCCTCGGCGGCCAGCACGTCGGAGGCCGGGGTGGCGCCGCGGCCGGCTGTTACTTTCTGCACGGTGGCGTACTCGTAGCTGGTAGGAGGTAGGAAAACGGGAGTAGGCATATCGGTGGGCTTATAGCAAGCAACTAGCAGAGGCGCACGGAGGTTTTACGAACTACCCACGGAGTAGGGCAAGCTCAGCAGCGTACGCACAAGCTACTAAAGCGTCAGAGTAGGGTAAAATCTCGCGTGCTGATATGAGAACGTCATGCTGAGCGCAGCGGAGTCGAAGCATCTCTACTGATAAGTAATTCCTATCGATTACAACGAAGCGGTAGAAATGCTTCGACAAGCTCAGCATGACGTTCTCATATCAGCACGCGAGATTTCTCCCGCTGGTCGAAATGACGGGCTTTTTATCTTTTACTTCTCCTGTTCAACTCCGCGTGTTTGTCAAATAAGCTTATCCGGCGTGATGGGCAACTCGCGGATGCGCTTGCCGGTGGCGTGGTACACGGCATTGGCCACGGCCGCCGCAAAGCCGATCAGGCCGATTTCGCCCATGCCTTTGGCGCCAATGGGGTCGAGGATAAAGTCGGGTTTGTCGATGAATACCACATCGATGGCGGGCACGTCGGCATTGGTGGGCACGTGGTACTCGGCCAGGTTGTGGTTCACCACGCGGCCGTAGCGGTGGTCGATACGCACATCTTCCATCAGGGCCATGCCGATGCCCCAACCCACGGAACCATATACCTGGCTTTGCGCGGTTTTGTGGTTCATCACCCGGCCCACATCCAGCGCCGACACCACCCTACTCACCCGCACCTCGCCCGTATCTGCGTGCACCTGCACCTCCACGAAGTTGGCGCAAAACGACTGCCCGGAATACTTTTTCATCTCGTCGCCGCCCTTCGATTCCTGCGTGATTTCCAGATTGGGCAGCGCGTGGCGGCGCAGCACCTCGGCGTAGGTGAGGCGCGCGGTTTTATTGTCGTCCAACCCCAGCGTACCGTTTGCCACCTGCACCTCATCGGGTTGGGCGCGGCGCAGGGGCGAAGCGGGCGCACTCACGGCCAGCGCCTGCATGCGCTTTTTCAGGGCCGCGCACACCTCGTGCACCGCCGAGCCGACGGAGGCAGTCGTGTGCGAACCAAACTGCCCCGGCGCGGGTGGTAGGGCTGAATTGCCCAGTTCAAAATGGATATTTTCCGGCGCTATCCCGCTGGCATCAGCGGCAATCTGGGTCATGATGGTGGCAGTGCCGGGGCCCACGTCGGCGGTGGCGCTTTGCACGAGTAGGGAGCCATCACCCAGCAACACGGCGCGGGCCGTGGCGGCCTCCCGGCTGGCATGGTAGATGCCGGTGGCCATGCCCTGGCCCACCCGCCACTCGCCACGCCGGGTGGCGCCGGGGGTAGGGTCGCGTTGGCTCCAGCCAAAGCGCTCGGCGCCCTGCTGGTAGCACTCGCGCAGGTACTTGCTCGACCACGGGTGGCCGTCCTTAGGGTCGGCGTCGGCGTAGTTTTTCAGGCGCAAGGCCAGCGGGTCCATCTTCAGGGCATAGGCCAGCTCGTCCATGGCCGATTCCAGGGCAAAAGAGCCCGTGGTCTCGCCGGGGCCGCGGGTCCAGCAGGGCGTGCTCATGTCCAGCGGCACCAGGCGGTAGGTGGCGTTCAGGTTGGGGCACTGGTAGGCCGAGATGGTCGGGTGCAGAATGCGCTCCACGAACTCCTCATACCGCGACGTCACCCCGAACGCCTCGTGCGTGATGCCTACCAGCGTGCCGTCGGCCTGGGCGCCCAGGCCCATTTTCTGGATAGAGCGCGGTCGGTAGCCGGCCATGTTGAACTCCTGGGGGCGTTCCAGCATCACCTTCACCGGCCTTCCTACCAGCTTGGCACCCAGCACGGCGGCCATTTCCTGCGGCCAGATGCGCGACGCGCACCCGAACGCCCCGCCCACGAACGGCGAAAACACCTGTACGTTGGCTTCCGGCAAGCCAAACGCCTTCATGTGGTCTTTTTGGGCCAGCTTGGGCGCCTGGGTTTTGTTGTACACCGTGAGGCGGTCGGCGGCGGGCCATTCGGCCACGGCGGCGTGCATTTCTATTGGGTTGTGCACGTGCATAGGCGTGCCGTAGGTCTGCTCCACGCGCACGGGCGCCGTGCGGTAGGCGTTGACCTGACCGCGGGCGTAGTCCTCACTGCGCTGGGGCTCGATGCCGCGGCTGAGGTGGGCGACCAGGTCCGTCTCGTGCGGTTCGGCGGCGTAGGTCACGCGTACCAGCGCGGCGGCGGCGTGGGCCTGCTCCAACATTTCGGCAATGGCCAGGGCTACGGGCTGGTTGTTGAAGTGAATCTGGTCGTTGTAGAATACTTTGAGCGCTTCGCCTACTACCCGCTGGTCCTCGTCCTTGCCCGGTATCTCGTAGCCCGGTACTTTGGGCGCGTTGCGGTAAGTCATAATGGCCAACACGCCGGGCGCCTTTTCAGCGGCCTTGGTTTCCAGATTTTTGATTCGGCCGCGGGCTATTGTGCTGGTTACCAGCACGCCGTAGGCGCCGTTGGGTAGGTTATGCTCGGCGGCGTAGCGGGCACCCCCCGTCACTTTCAGGTAGCCATCTACCCGGCTCATGGGCTCGCCAACGGCGCTGGCAGTAGGCAATGTGTGTTCCATAGCGCTAGGGGAGAGTAGGGCCGCGCAACGACACGCGCCGCGTTCCA
>Ga0210040_10003213_pt1 | contig 22316 bp, 20 predicted proteins | sample CryGeyCG12114_NA_FD_185462 | JGI IMG/M metagenome (GOLD analysis project Ga0210040, IMG submission 185462) | Groundwater microbial communities from aquifer - Crystal Geyser CG19_WC_8/21/14_NA (SPAdes) (version 2) | ecosystem: Environmental > Aquatic > Deep subsurface > Groundwater | place: USA...
TTTTCAATATGGATGATCTTTACTGGGAAATTGAGCAAAATGAATGCATAAATCACCTTTTTTACATGAATGAGTACTATACAGGTACGTAACGGACTCATAAAATGAGGTTTGAGTATATTTTTAGGTTTCAGTTTTCTACTTTTTGGCAAACCGAAACCACTGGAATTTAATATAGAGTCATATTAACGATTTACGTCAAGAAAATGGTAACTTTTAAATATTTCAGGTTTATCTAATAGTGTAAAAAACGTGGATTATTTAATACACGCGTGTTTTTTACGTAGGAATTCAAAATCAGGAACGAGTCTATGACGAGTAAAATTTAATTATTCAATTTAATGGTTTTTTGTTGGAAAATTATTAATTAAATGTTGATTGTACTTTTGATTAGCTATTGAGAAAGTTTTTAACAAGCACGCCAAAAATGGGAAAGTGAAAGCGGACCAAATGAAGGCCCTTTTAAAGTCTTTGAGTCCAGCCCTTGTATTTACTGATGAAGAAATCAAGGATGAATTATCCCTTCATGATAAAACGGGTAAAAAAACGTTGTAGCTTCACTTAGCATCATTTTTTGCTAACTTTATTACGCAAAAGTTTAGTTTTTCTAAAAATTCTATTATTTGCATTCAAACCCACTTTGAATCATCTACCTTTCCTATTGCTCTAGCACATAATAATATCAAGTAAAAGCTTTTAACTGTGCCGGTAACTACATTTCGCAATATATCAAACACGAAAAGATGCTTAATTTAGGTAAATTGCTCTTTTTACAAAAACGTTGCATGAAAATACTTACATAGGGAGCGGTTTGGTGGACTATCAAAATTTCGCTCAAATTGTCATCCACTTTTTGTTGAAACAAACTCGCAAGGATCATGATGAATTCACCTTTAAACATGACATTCTCCCCTCGGACTTTGCAACTGAATAAAAAAAACGGTGAAAAAGAAGCTTTCTTCAAAAACTTCAAAAACACGTGAAAAGTCACTCACTGACGGTTGAAAGTTAAACGATTTTATTTCATATTTTCCATGCATACAGAACAATCACAATAATACATGTTCTTTACAAAGAGTTCACACAGTGAAATGAATTTGATCCGGTTTCAAATGAATCTCTATATACCCCAACCACAGAAATCCTATATGCTTCATTCAAAAAGTCTCGTAATTCTGCTGCTTCCACCTGCAATTTTTGCCATAAAAATCCAATGATGACCCCCAAAACTTTTCAATCTAGTAGTCAGTCTAAATACTTATACTAACTAACTAAGTTACAATAAAAATACATGTTTCCTATAGTCACGATTTGTAAAACTTACCAACTAAGCAATATATGTACGTCTGAATAAACTACAGAATTGGAATCCCATTTTAAAAATGAGTTTCTTCTATATTTCCAGCATGCAGTAGACAAAAATACATTTAAGAAATCCTTTTGCTAAATTCGAAAACAGATTGAAAAGGGTTAAAACCTAGAACTTATTGGTATGCTAACTAAATAGGGAATTTTAAAACGCATGCAGCGATGCATGTGAATTGATTTGGTTAGCTAGCAGACTGCGTCAGTCAATTTTTCTTCCATTTTCAAAGCTAAATATGATTCTCAAATGGAATTTAAAAATGTGTAAATCAGGTAAAAAATTTAAATGAGACAATAAATGAAATCATCATCTTCGTCCAAGTCCTCCTCTTCAGGAGCGCCCTTCTCATAGCCTGGCACTATTTTCATGTCCCGGCTCAGTTGGTCCATATACTGGAGCACGGTCCAGATAGACCAAGCTTTGTACACGCAGGACTGAAGTCCCGCAAAAATGATAAAGAAGGAAAATTGCGTGTCCACTGCGAATGCTTGGATGGCGAAAATGAAAAAGCAGTTGATCAGCAGGAGCAAACATTGGAGTGCCACCCAAGGCTCACAACTGTCACGGGATCGCTGCAAATAAAATGCATACGTGTACATGGATGCTCAAGAGAAAAAAATTTGTTCTAGGATTCTACAGCATACGAGAATAACCCGGTAAGTCCAACAACACATTATAAATTTTTCGCAATCACAAGCACTAGCACATATGCAAGCATTTTGCTCGTAATTTTTTACAAAAGGAAAAGGCTTTGGTAGTTATGGGAAAACTCAAACCCTTCACTAAAGTTTTTGTAATGGCTGTTTTGTAATGGTTTTGTAAAAGAGACAAAAACGTGGCAACCAAACGTAATTGAAAACTCTTACATAATTTGCTCCCATGAGCAAGCAGAGGGCAAACACTAGTTGCGTCAATTGTGAGAATACGGCTGCAACTAAAATCATCTGCAACGGGGAGACTGGAAACCATAAAATATACACTAGAATCTTACAGCGTATGCAGTCATTAATTGGATTGGCTGGTTCTCATACCTTTCAATAAGGTGGGGAACCAAATGTCATCGATTTCAACCAACTGGTCTTCCCCCCGTTGAACTGGTGTCAACATCTCCTCCTCATCAGTCAAAGGAATCAGGAACATTGTGTAAAAACACAGGAGTGACAGCAAGCAGCTCATGCCCTAAAGGAACCAAAAAAAAAGGAACAAAAAATTAAGTATAGATTAAAATTCGGCAAATATTTAGGTTTTTCCCCTTCCTGAGTCAAACTAATGCAACTCCTACAAAGTAGTAGGCATAAAGTTGTATATTTGGATTTTTTTCTCATTCAAATATATCATGTACAAAGAAACCCATTATATATTTAGAGTTTAGTGAATACTTAGTTTCCTTTTTATAGATTTTTCAACCCAAAAACTTACAATCTCAGCCAAAGCAATGCGCCGCACTGTGCTCTTAAGATTCTTGGGCAACTCATCTTCATAATCCTTGAGAAGGGAAATATCTTCCTCATCGTCCGAAAATTCAATCACAAGAGTCCCTTGTTCAGAATCCCCGTTTTTAGCTTTTTCAGAAATACAAGCTTCGGGAGCACAATTTGCCTGGTGAGGACAACTATTCTCGTCCAACACTAACTCCAACTCTACATTGTATTTCCATTTCCCATTCAGGTCGTCCATTTTGAAATCCTCTTTTTGGGAGTCCATTGTGACAAGTATTGAGTGAATAAAATGTTTGAAATCACATCGTAGAGCAAGAGACCCGGTGACAATATTGATACATGCAAGGACAGTGTTGCGAACCTACTATCAAGGTTGAGGTAGGAGATGAAATGTTTAAGCACGGAAATGGGTGAATTCCATCCGTTTTGGGGCAAGTGAGTCGAATCCAAAGTGTACTACTGGAGAAGATATAGGGAAATCGATTTTTCGTACCCATAGCACTACTTCTGGCTCAGATGGCACAAAGGATCATTCTAATGATAGGGTATTGCGAAAGTTTACGTTATTTGCATCATATGGCATACATAATACAAAGAGAAGCTTGTATATTCCATAATAACACAGCCAGGAAAATGCGAGTCTGTAGTTAGTTAGTTAGTTGCAAAACTTTTACTTTGTCTTGTGATTTAGTTAGTTAGTTAGTTGCTATTGCTCATGTAAATGGAAAATTAAACTCATGGTATTTATTATCAGAAATATTGAGTACAGAGATTAAGAAAAGGATGTATCCTACAAAGCAGGTTCTAAAATGTTTACTAAAAAGTGGCACAAAGAGTGCGACTTGTTTTCAAGTCACAAGCAAGTACAAAATATGTTATTTTAAATGCCAATTTTAAACTTATTGCATATAGTGGCAGATGCTACTACTTACTACAACCAACTAGCTACCTGTCTTTCAATTTTCTAAAACCAGGTCAAATCCCGTTTGACAAAAGCTGGAGCATTTCCCAGTTTCCCTTTGATATGGGAAATATGGTTGTCATCAAATTTCTGGATCCATTTACGAAAATGAGCAAAAGCTCTTTATACTTTACATTTGCAATCTGGACAGCACTTTGTCCACAGAGCGTTATGCTGCTGAGAATTCTCAAAGCTTTCAATCCCACTAAACTGCCTACTTGTCAAAAGCTAATCAAATGTTCATCAGATTAGTCTGCATTGATGAGAAAAGACTAGTCAGCGGTTTCAAGGGGCAATCTTGTTTTCATATGGATTGCCCACATGCATAACCCTAAAATTTTCCCATGCTGCTATGTAATGCATAGCAAACTTCCCAATTTTAGACCCGTGATTTTTATGGTAATGGCTTATGCTTCCCCTCTTCGGTGCCATATTCCGGCGGGTATTTTTAGCCCGAGATGGACAAAAAAACGAACAATTTTCTCAACTGACTGAGACATAATACTATGCAATTCCAGACTCCTACAAAAAATGTGAGCACAGGAACTATCTTCATAGTACTAACTAACTAACGGCATGAAAAAGTTGTATAAGCAATGGATAAGGAAATTCGTATATGGGATGTTTTCAGTCTTTTAAAGGATTCCATTAGTGTAATATGTTGTTTACCCGTTTTGGTTCAGGTAAAACTCGAGTGCCTTGATTAAATCTAATATTTGAATTTTACATATCTTGCGACTCAGAAACTGATTTTCGTGGGATACTGCAGAATCTAGTATCCAATAATCTGGTCAGCAAACTATGGTATGTGATTTCCCCTGTACAATTAACAAGAGTGAATAGAAAATACTTTTGCGATTGAAATCAAACATTGTCCTCGACATGAGACCAAAACATTTGTTCGCATGTTATTATGACTACTAACTACCACACATGTTTGGCCACACCTGTGATTTTTCTTGTTTTCTGTATATAAAGGAATTTATCCCCGACGTGAAATACAATGGGCTGTACTGTACACGTGAGCTTTGATCTAGATTATGCTTATGTAACTCAAAATCTACCTATATAACGGGAATGTCCGTGATTAAAATACATTCACCTCTTAATATTTCCAGTATACAAACAAATCCTTGAACATGAAGCTGAAATATTTGAAAACGGGATTTTGCAAACTATAGAAATGGAATCCCTTTTGAGAAGATTGAATCCCCATATGAATATTCACATGGATTATCTAACTCATGTGATCAAATTGTGTGATCCGGAAAGTAAGGAAAAAATCGCTCTGGTGCACCATTATTATTGTCAAGTTTCTCAAAATGTTGTGTTGACAGATTCCGGGAAATTGGATTTAGACGCTGTTGTGAAAATAATTTGTGCCATGCTGCTCAAAGAACCAGTAGTTTGTACGAGGAAGCAACTAGACGTGAATAATAATGATAATGGGAACAATAGTAGTGAGGCAACAGGTGAAAGCTCAAGTAATGAGCACTCAGACTTGGATTGTATTGTGGACCCATTTTCGCTAATTTTCGATCTATGACGCTATGACAGCTTTTGCTGCTGCTATGCAACTTTGACTGCTTTGTAACTTGGCTACGATGTGGAGCATTTCGACGTAGCAGTATAAATAAGGCAGCAAAACAAGCCGGTTTTCATAACAAGTAGTATTTCCATAAATATGCTTGTAACATAAAAAAATTGCGCTCCGTTTATCCTATACATTTTGTATGCAACAGAAAACAAGTCGTTTGTGCCATCTATGAACGAATTGTATTGACCATTGAATGAAAATAAATGAATAGCTATGATTTATAAAAAACGACGAATAAGAATGCGAATTGACTGTAAGATTTATTCAATCAAAGTTCATATGATCAAAAAAGTGTCGCAAAATTTGTAGATTTTGCCAATTGGCAAATTTTTAGATTTTTAGTTTGCTTATCTCCTACGCCAACCCCAGCCACCCCATCCCCATCCACCGCCGCCACCTGTGATAGGCGCACTTTTCTTACTTTTTTGAAATTTAAGGAAATTAGTTTATCTTGAACGTTTTTTACTTTTCTTACCACCTCCGCCCCAGCCGCCCCAACCACCCCAACCGCCGCCACCGCCGCCGCCCCAGCCTCCCCATCCTCCATGATGATGATGACTTGATTTCCATCCACTATGTGTTGTGATGATTATAATTTTGTCTTTACCTTTTTCCTTGTGACATGCTGCCAATGTGACAGCAAAGAGAAACATGATGGTGACTAAAAGCTGTAAAAATTTTAAACTTTTGTAGAAAAGAAAATTTAGTGAAAAACTGTAAGAACTTCTCAAATGTATGATACCTTTGGAATCCTCATTTTGGACACAAGCTTGGAATTCACTGACTAAACTTTAGGACTGACTAGTGGTCAACAACTCATTTCACTTATTTATATCTCTGGGATTTGGTAAGCAAACCAGTGAAATGGAAAGTTCAGTGAAGAATTAAAAATGTATTCATATGCTAACAAGCTAAGCTAACTAGACAAACACATGAATTTTTCACTTCCTGCTCACAAAGCACGGAAGCATGTAAATTGGTAAGTCAAGATATTTATTTACATCGATGTACAGCTTTAATATGTGGAAATTTTTAATCCGAGCATTATTCGCCATTTGCTTGAAAAATAGGCTCAATGATCATATGATGAGTTTGCACTTTGCAGATAAGTAATTTCTCACGCTTCAAATAGCATCAATAGTCACAATAATTATGTAAGTAACTCAAAAATATATTGAAAGGATGATGATTTGCATTAATTGCAGCATAAGTAGATCACCCAATTTAGTTTGTTTATTATTTCAGATGGTCACTTTGAATCCTCAAAAGATATTTTAGTGTTACGCCATTAGAAATGCATATTGTAAATACTTTGTTATAATTAAGCTTCATTTATTTCCGCACAATGGGTAGATTGGGCCTTAATTGCGCCTTTGGTCTCAAAATGGAAAAAAATACTACTTAAATTGACTAATATGCTGAAAATTGTTTCTTGAAAATGGTTTTGTAACTCAAGATTTTTTGGTCACAGTCAATAATGTAAACGACAAATTCAGTCAGCACAAAGAACAAAGAAAAGTTGTGTGCATGATGATTGCATAGGTAGCAAAGAGAAAATAGTAACCGGGAATAGTAAAAGTGGTGTTATGCACCGTTAGATCACTACTTCCGCTGTTGTAAAAACATTTTTTTTTACAAATCCCTTCCTTTTCCTTTCCCCCTGAATTCCAGTTTTCCTTTGTGTTCACATTATAATTGAGTTAAAGTCCATTTAAAATTAAGGAAATCAAGACTGAATCGTTGGAGAAGACAATGGAAATTTGACTGACAAGCTTTTGATTTTAAGCGGTCGGAGTATCGGAGAATTGAGAAATCGCCAAAAAATTGGAATTCTAGGATTCGAGGGGAGGAATTCATAGAAGAAAGGGAACAGGATTAATTGTGAGTTAGGTTTGCTCTATGATAATCGAACTATGGTTTGTCGATGAACTTGACCAATCATTTTTTTCCATGCTAACCAGAATTAATCATCGATCAAATAAGACTCGAGGACAATTAAGGGGACAGGGGACGTTGAAAAATAATATGGGGATGTGAAACATGGCGATCTGATCACCATTCGTGGCTCTCTATCTATGATTTGGAAACTGTAGAATTACGTTGTAAGATTCATGCAACATGCAAGCATTCGGAGGAAAATACATTTTTAACCAATTTTTTGTATTCAGTTCCCAATAATCCACATCGAAATGAGTGGGCGAGGACGGCCCCGAAAGGGTTCGGATGCAGCCGAAAAAACGGCCATCCCTGCTCCTGGTTCCTCCAAGCCAAACAAACGGACCATAACCAGATCTCAAAGCATGGGAGAACCATCCAGCAAGAAACATTTCCCTAAACCACTGCCAAAAGTATCTCGTGTTTCCGACATCGCTCCGACTCCTTCTACGAAACATTCAACAAACACTGCCACTAATCATAGTAATAGTTACAACGTACGGAAATCTAATACTTCTTCCAACTCTCCACTTTATAAGAATAATCAAAACAGCAATCATGCCGACATCACAGTCACAAGCAATAAGAGTAGTGAGAGTTGTCCGGGGCTAGGGACAAAAACTCGGGGTTTGGCCTCAGGGACCATTAAAGTATCCGGTATCAATAATATTGCTACAGCTACTAATGCACTGCCGGAAAAAATCAATGCCTTGATGATTCCTCCGGAAGTCATCGTATCAACTAAAATGCTCGACTTTAAACGGAAGGTGAAATCTGAATACGCCAGACTATTGAATCAGCAAAGGGTTCGTAGAGCGGATGAAGCCAAGGCTGCCTGGGCTTCAAATGTGGACAATTTGAATAGTAAGGAAGTAGTTAATGTAACTTACAGATTATTGTAGCATTCTTTGCTGAAAATATAAAATTATGCCATTTTTAGGGGATATGAGCGTGGACACTCAAGTGTGGGAGGAGGCCACCAAAAACAACACATTCGTATTCAAGCAGGTCGACCGAGAACTATCTGCATACCGCAAAAAGTGTTGGGTCACGGGTTCGGATCGGGAAAAACAGGAAGGCACTTTGATCACGATCAATACTGTCACCCCATTGCCTCACATGTACACTTGGGTCCCGATCCAACAAAATATCATGGTGGAGGATGAGACCGTGCTTCACAACATTCCGTACATGGGGGACGAAGTATTGGACCATGATGAGGAATTTATTGAAGAGCTCATTAACAATTATGATGGGAAAGTGCATGGGGACGCAGGAAACAATTGGATGCATGATGAGTTGTTCCGAGAGCTGGTCAAGTCGGTCGCAAAGTTGGATCTGGACGAGAAAATGAGTACAGAAGTGGAGGATTTAGAGGATGTGAAAGTGAAGAAAGAAAATGGAGTAGTTAGTATTATTGGTGGTAACAATGAGAGCATTGTGGGTTCGGATGGCAAAAAAAGAGTCGTGGGCAAAGGATTGATGCCAAGAAAGTTTGTTTTCGACATAATTTCGGAAATTTTCCCGGATAAGGGCACTTCGTCGGAATTGAGAGACAAGTGGGTGCATATTTGTTTACATTGTTTGTCCTGATGAGTTTTCATTTTTGCATATAATTGGTGCGTTTCTTTTGGTTGGTGCAGATATTTGGATCTGATTGGGAAACTGGAAGAAACTGTTCCACCAGAGTGCACTCCAAATATTGATGGATCTAATGCTGAATCTGTACCACGAGAAAAGAGTCTTCATTCTTTTCGAACGCTGTTTTGTAGGAGATGTTTCAAATATGACTGTTTCTTGCATCGTGAGTGTTTTAGAGCGTTTTTTGATGTTTTTTATGGGCTTTAAAAGTGGATTAGTTGTAAATATCGGGATTTTAAACACAGGGTTGAAAGCTGATCACCCGAGACCGCGTGGAAAAAAGAAACCTTTTGAAATCAAGCCAACAGTTCCTTGCAGTGAGAAATGCTACTTGCATTTGGTAAGTGAAAAAGCATCGAAAGTAAGAGATATGACTTATGACTAGTAATTTGTTAATTACAACAAAACTGTATCTGCTGCCAATACAGAAAGAAGTGAAGGAAAAAATGGACGCAGCGGCTTTAGAAGAAGCAAAAGAGGAGAGTGAAATGGAAGAGAAAGACTGCAATCTAACGGGGCCCCGAAAATTAAAAAGACAAGATTCTTCTGATTTTGAAATGGATGACCATTGTAGCAGCAATGGGAAATCAAATGGCAATGGTGTCCATTGTAAGAAAGAGGTTTTGAATGGACCAGTTTCCAAGAAGAATGGCAATATTTCTTCAAGCACTGGCACAATAAATGTCAACTCAGATAGTGCAAAGGATCGCTCAGCCATTTTAACTCGGAGGAAAAGTCAGCCCAATGTTACCAATACTTTCAAAAAACCGCAAACTTGCGAACCTCTGGGTAAATTAATAAAAACAACTTGAAATTTCACTCATAGCATGGAATTGTATTCTATCTTACTCTATGTGTATAGTTCGCAAAACAAAATCAAATGGAAAAGCTGAAAATGGGAACCACAAAGTGCCTTCTAAATCTTTGGAAAGACGGGACTCGAAGGAATACATTTCGCTGGAAAACGGGTTTTCCAAACATGGGAAGGATGTGGCAAATAATGGAGATGGTAGTATTAATGGTCACCATTGTGCTCCCACTTTAGGCCCATATCATTTGAAAGAATTTGGACTCATACTGGATGAATGGACTGGCGCTGAGCAAAGTCTTTTTCGAGCCATTTGCAAAGTTTACCATACCAATTATTGCGCTATGGCGAGAGTGATCATCACAAAAACGTGCCAACAGGTACAAGAATGTAGATTTAGTTAAATGCTCTGCTTGATTTTACTTTCTAACTAACTAACTAACTAACTACTGATTATTGCTCAATAGGTTTACGAGTTTTCCAAGAAAGAAGCAGCGGATATTTTATCGGATGATTCCCTTGAGCAAACACCACCAAGAAAAAAAGCTAAAAAACGGGGTCGATTATGGTCTCTACATTGTCGAAAAATTCAACTAAAAAAGGACGATTCGGCTGGAAATATTTTGCACAATTACTCGCCATGTGACCATCCTGGAGTGCCTTGCGATCAGAATTGTCAATGTGTTAGTACTCATAATTTTTGCGAAAAGTATTGCCTTTGCAGCTCTGAATGTAAGTCGATTCCATAAATTACATAAACTAATTGGTTTCAACGGCCGAGGCAGTCTTATTCATTAACTTTTTTCTTTTTTGCTCGTTTTTATGACATTTAGGTCAAAACCGATTTCCAGGATGCCGATGCAAAGCTCAATGCAATACGAAGCAATGTCCATGTTATTTGGCTGTACGAGAATGCGATCCCGATTTGTGTCAAATGTGTGGCGCTGATCAAACCAATATGGTTACTGTAAACTGCAAAAATATTCAAGTTCAACGTGGCCTTCGTAAGATTTTGCTCTGTTTCGCTTTATTTAACTAATGAAAATATTTGTAATTAGTGATTTGACCGATGTTTATGTGTGTTCACAGACAAACATTTATTACTAGCGCCTTCGGATGTAGCTGGATGGGGAATCTTTCTGAAAGAATCGGTACAAAAAAATGATTTCATCTCGGAATATTGTGGTGAAGTTATAACCCAGGATGAAGCAGACAGGAGAGGGAAAGTTTATGACAAGTACATGTGCAGTTTCCTATTTAATCTCAACAATGGTATGTGCCCACAGAAAGTGTAGAAACTTTTAGAATGTTTGGTTTTTACAATATTTTTTCTCTTTTAGATTTCGTAGTGGATGCTACAAGAAAAGGAAATAAAATCCGATTCGCAAATCATTCTGTGAACCCCAATTGTTACGCCAAAGTGATGATGGTAAATGGCGATCACAGAATTGGGATTTTCGCAAAACGAACCATAGATGCTGGGGAAGAACTATTTTTCGACTATAGGTATGTACTGTTCTGTAGATGATTGAATTTTGAAATTACTAATGGATTTTAACATTGCGGATTATTTTTTTAGGTACGGTCCAACTGAGCAGTTGAAATTCGTGGGAATTGAACGAGATATCGATGTGGTTTAAAGTTAAGCATCTTTTTTTTTATTACGAGGAACCCTGATTGAATATATTTCTTATTCAGAACTATGTATTTCAAAAGACTTAAGAAGAGCAATTACTTGCCAAGGCTGAGCATTTCAAGTTTTATTGTAGTTGGTGGTTAGATTATAGGCGCATTTTTTGAGACCATCTACGAACTACTAGTTCTCGTAAAAATAAGATTGAATTTTGAATTTTATTCAATATATATTTGTAGTTAAACTAGTGAAGTTATCATGGACCTATGCGTTTTGAATTTTTGCCTATGCAGAAATTGAATATGTTCATTTAACTAACAGTTCTGATGTCTATCGACCTTATTACAAACTCGAATTGAGTTCAATGCATACAAGAGATTGACAAAATGTAACTACTGTGTTCAATGTAGTTAGAAATGAAACTGCCAACAATTGAGGTAAAGTCTTACTGCTCCACTGCCTTTGTTCAACTTGTTTGTACTGAAAATGTGTAGATGTATAGTTAAATGAGTATTTTATTCTCATATTTAATCAAGATCGTTTGCAATGGTATCCAGTATTTATAATAGTGCGTATTGTGTGATTACTTTGCGGGAAAACGTTTTCCAAAAGAACTGACGTATTCCAATAATTTGGTCCCTAATTGATTATGTATTCCATTAAGTAAGGAATTTTTTGTAATTTTCATCACGGATGATAACAGAAGACTGTTTCTATTTTATACCGTAAGCAATTGATGCATTTCGAAAAGTGTTCGCGTTCGCTTATAAATGATGTCAAATCATTTTTTTTTGTTGGAATTCCAGTACAGCTCAAAAAAATTTCCACTTTTTGTACACAACTGTAGACTGATGACTAAACACCGATTACAAAACTGTCTCATTGTAATTTATCCTTTTAGTATGTAGCCATTGATAGTTTTGATACTGATTTTTGTACGTTGTTATGATGAAAAGATACCAGTAAGTAACCAACATACCAAGTTCTTATAAAAAAAATCAAGTTCCTCCTGGTCCCACGGATTCATGCATGCGAATTCCATGGGAAATCATTTTTCTAGCAATTTTCTACCAATTTATGCAAATAATCGCTAATAAATGTAAAAATGTGTGTTTTAAATATAGTGGCATGTTTATTTTCATATTTGCTCCTGTTTTCTTGGGCATACAAAATATTCTCCCTTCACATGATACATTGATGAACAATAGTTTTCTTAATTTTCTTTATCACAGTAAAACATGGATCATGGAAGCTGTAGCTATTTAATTCATAGTTTCTGCACCACTTCTTTTATATTTGAATACGCCTTGTTCACTTGCTTGCGTGTGAAATCTGGCTCCCATAAACTTGAGAAAACAAAAGTCGCTTTTCGGATTCGTTCCGTGTTACTCAGTTGGGAATTGACTCGTTTTTCGGCGTCTTCACGAGATAAATTGTTGCGAGCCTGAACTCTAGTTATTGCCTACAGAAAAAACAACACATTGAGTTAGTTAAAACAGCATTAGTTGTTTCTTAACTATAGCCAAAATTACTCACCTCTTCCTTAGGAACAATCATAACCCAAACTTCATGACAGAATTCATCCCATCCCGCTTCAATCAATACGGCCGCATCCAAAATGACTATTTGGTGCCCTTGCTTCACAAACTCGTCAATTCTCAAATGTGCCAACCTCCTGATTTCCGGCCACACCACGGCCGTCAATTGGGCCAACTTTTCTTCATTCCCGAAAACTTTGGATCCTAACACTTGCCTATTTATATTAGCTCCGGCCTCATCCAGGATCTCACGTCCAAAAGTTTCCACTAGTTTGTCAAAACATGCTGTCCCCTTGTTATATGCCTCGTGCCCTAACTCATCACAATAGATTATGGGGACCCCTTGAGTTTCTGCTAAAAATCTACATACTGTGGATTTCCCACTGGCTATACCCCCCGTCAGTCCGATAATGTAGGGTATGGACGGCTCTTTGGTCTGCCGAAAGACAAAATACATTTTTTGCTTTGCATGTTGTGGAAATGTCATTTTCAAAGGTTTTTAAATTGCTTATTCATACCGGTGGCTTAACCCTTTCGCCTAGACTTCTCATTCGTTGAGAACTGGAGCTAATTTTGTCCTCCTCTTCGTCCCCTTTCAAAGGGTCTGAGTATATATCAATTTGGTGAACGTCCAGCGTCGGGAAATTCTTGTCTCGCCGGATTTCATTAATTTTCGCTGCCCCCTTGATTGTCTCCATGCTGACAACAATGAGTCCAATCTCTTTTTCCGTGATTGTAGGGCCAAATGGATCACTGATTGGCACCACTCTGTGCTTTAGATTTGGAGCCACGTCATGCAAGAACTCTTTTACGTATTGTAGCCTTTTCTCGGAGTTCTCGATCAGTTCGAAAAGAAGTTTACCTAAAAGAAGCCAAAGAACTAGTTAGAATTTTAAAAATTAATTTCAAAATTCGGGGATTCATGGTATAAATCGCACTTACTTTTGATCATACTGTCATCAGTGACCCCAACAATGATTTCCTTATTGCACCGTAGAATAGCTTCACTGAGCAAAATTTTATGAGCATTGTGCATACGATCGAAAGTACCTCCAAGAGCCACTACATCATACTTTTTGATTTCCTTATCTCCATTCGAAATGGTGCCTTCACTACTACCAGTAGATCCCCCCTCTGAAGATATTTCTATAACTTGGGGGTCTCCAGTCAAAGGAAAGTTTTTCTTGGCAAATTCTTCCACTTTGCAAGATAATGACGTCAATTCTTTTTCCACCAAAATGATACCCAGGGACTGACTCAAGTCTTTCTTCACAGGGATCTGCTGTAGAACCCGAACATCCAGATTCGGACAATAGAGTGTCGCTTGGCTATAAAAGGCAGAAGTCAAGTGACTGAAATGATTCCTTTCATCCTGCTGCAAATTTTGATGGTTCCATGAGTAGACATACACAACTCCGAACAGATGCTTTCTTGCTATCTGAAGACTTTGCCGTACTCGAGAGATCAAGTTCATTGGAGCAGAGCTGAACAAAATTAGTCCTCCGATTGCCATGTCTTTGTTGGGCACTTCCGATTGTATAATTCTGTATTTTGATTCCGTTTGGCTCACGGACCGCTTAATTTCCTGCATTTTTAATTATGCTGATTTTAAAAACTCATCGATGCATAGCACACTACAATGTTTTCTTTGCTACGAACGAACCTGGGAAAATGTCCAGCGGCTGTCTACTCAACTCCTTATCTGTTCACTCATTTCACTTGTTATCTAAAAATCAACAGAATAGATAAGAAAACAAAGCAAAACTGTTAGTTACAATGCAGGGACACCCGTCGCGTGATCATTAGAGACTCAAACGTCATAACTTCATTCCAGCCAGTCTGTCTAATTAGCTGTAAACTAACTAGAACTGCAAGGAAAGTTAACTAACTTCCGGGTAGACAGATAGAAAAAATTTGAATCAATAGAAACCCGCCTCTGGTTCCTAATATGGTAGCCTGTAATGCTCAGTCAGAGTCAGACGAAAAACTTTTCTCAAATTAACAAAGCTACGCTAAAAGAAAACTTTTAGTTAGTTTGTTGGAAAATAAACTTTGGATTGCAAACAAAACACAATTGGGGCATTTATATTAGTATTTTCTCTTTGTCCTACGGTTGGAATATTGCAAAACTTTGGACGAACAGTTTAGTCGGGATAATACGGAAAATAACTTTTCCAGCAGACTCTCAAAGTATTTCGCATCAGATTTTAAGCAAGCCATTGCGTATATAGTCTTGTGCTGTGCAACTTTCTGCTGCATGTCCATCATCTTATGCAAAAATGTCCGAAATCTGTAAAAAGTTTACCATCCTCAACTAGTATGAAATGAAAGCCTCCGTATTTTGCTTACTGTATGAGGAGAAAATATCTATGACTAGAGTTTGATTGTATATACACCTAATCACATCAGTTAGGATTTCGAATCTCATTGCATCTGACAAATGAGACATTGCGCATAAAACAGAACGCAAATTCAAGTCAAACCTCAGGAAAAGGGGCTAGTTGACCACATTGCGGTACAAAGGCCTCAATTTCCCGAAGCGACTGTCACAGATGACAAAGGATAAATTAATTCCAGTGCCCATTTCCTTTCTGTCAACTTTCTCTTATTAATTAACTCCTATCAAAGACAGTGACGGGCACAGTTCGCCAGTAACACATGCATATAAATCAGTAGGCGAGTCTGTACACTACCGTAAATCTAAATGAACAGACTCCACGATTCCTCCACCACATACCTCATTCAATCCTGTAGCGAAAATAACTTCCCTCAGTGCTGTAATTACGGCACTCTGTATGTAGTTACAGCAATGGCATGGTATATGCAAATTTCTTGCTTTCTACCTTCCGCAGCTTGAAGCCGTGAAAGCAAAATAGTCTCATGTAATGCAAAATTCTTGGCATGCTCCCAAATATTCCCAGGGCTGAACTTTGCCCCTTTCTTGATGAAAAATACGCTCGCTATACCTTTCTCCCGTTATCTTACTTTCAGTCTCAATTATTTCCCTTTAATAAATGTCACACCTTCACTCCCTGCATTCAATAATAGCGACGAATTTTTCTCCTATATATTTTACCAACTTAGCAAATAGATCTTGTTTTTCAAAACCACTCTGTGCATGCACGCAAATGCAATAATATTCCTTCCCATGCTTTTGCTTGTACATGTACAATTTACTTTCACCCAGGGAAATATGTAGTTACATAGTTTAGGAATTGAATGCAAAGCCTATATGTTGTGCCCTTTACAATTTTATGTAGTGGAAAGCTGTGCATGTGGATCACTGCAGCAGGAGCGTATGTTTTGGTTTTGACATGGAGATACCGTAAAATCCCGTTTTCATTGAATTCCAAACCAGTGGGAATTCCAAATAGTGCAAAATGTTTATTTGTCAGTCTACGGTACCAATATCTTGGTGATCTATGTCAGACTCGACTACCCACATAGATCTTACAAAAGGATAATGTAATATACAACCATTTATTTGGTTGCTCTTGTTCCTAGCAGTATATGTGACTTATATTCTCCTGAGACTTGAATCTGAAAACAAGATGAATGGGCCAAAAATCCAATCCTGAACTACATTCGGTACGAAACTTTTTGTTTCCCATATGATAAACCTTATTTGTTAAACATGCATTATTCAACTGAATCCATTATTGAAATAATACGAAACATGAGTATTTTCTAATCTGTCAACATGCTTACTTAAGCTTTCTTTTCCATACATGTAGAATAAATATAAACTTTTGAAATATCTACACAGATTGGATTGCTTTGTTTTTTTTCGCATCGCACAGTTTGCTGCAGTCGACATCCCTGTCTTGTGTGTGTGTTTTTTTACTTTCTCTTTTGATTCCTGTCTCGGCCTCCTCTACTTCACTTTTATAACCTAACAACATTGCCAGCCTACAAAAGATACTCATCACATGCTCCAATTATTATTGGATAGACTTGGACCCCAAAATATGCTCAAGCCGTTAAGTTTCAAACTGAATCTGGTGTGCATTATTAGCATTCCTAAACAAACTCACTAATAACTGTATACTGATCATAATGGCCGCATATGAATACACATGAATTCAGATATTTAGCAAAATGAAACATTCCATACCCTATAGCATATCCTTTTGCTCCGTCGTCACATATACTGCAGGTAGAGTTGGAGCTATTTAAAATACGTCTTATTTTTTTCCTGAAGATTTTTTTTGGGTTTTATAATGGAAGTCTAGTCTAATTCGTTCGAGTTTAAAACGAGTAAAAGCGGTACACGAAAATATTGCATGCTGTGCTGTGCAGAAGGGGAAAGGAGAAGGTGCCTTTCTCGCAATTCCTTTTATCCGCACCAGTGTGGCAACTTTGTGCTCCAGTCTGGTGCCGTATTTAGAGCGCGAGCAAACCATACGATACGATCATCTATTCATTTTCTCTCAATCATTCCCTTACCCTTTCTTTTCAGTTGCCATTTTCCTAGAAAAATCTCCTACCTAACTATTTCCCATATCTTCCTAACTAACTAACTAACGGTTCCTTATTATTGTTTGAGAAAAGAGATCCCTTATATTGACCATTTCGGAAAAGAAGCATATCATCTCCATATTGCATTCAAATCACGTAAAGTGGAGAAAAAATTACATTCTTATGTTTACCAACAAGCGCAACAATACTTTCTGTGTTTTTGTGAGTGTTCTTTTCCAAACTATAACTAAAGTGCCCCTTTGAATGTCGACCACCACATATCTAGTGTCTGTGTACACATATTGTACGCCCGTGTTGCCCTGTGAATTTTTCGGCAGCTAGTTAGTTTTAATTTGGCTTGTATGTACAACATTTATGAGGCGGAGACGACGGCGGTAGCTATGGACCATTTCCGCTTTCGTGGCTCTGTCAAAATCATCTCATACATTGATATGGTAAGTCCAATGAATTCATTTCTGTAAAATCGTGTTTCCTACTCTAGATTCAGGCAAAGATTTATGAATAAGTAAGGGATTGCCCCGCTCATGCATGATTTAAGGATGTCAGCAAATGGAGGTGCGCATACTTTCATTAAATAGAGTGCATTTTATATAGTGAACATGTAGAATGCGAGACCAACTATATTTATGTTATGTATACAACTGACTGGCGTAATTTTCCCACCGTCGCAATGCTAACGATAACTATGCATAGAATGCAAATTTAGCGCAAGAAAAATGAAAGCGGAAGTTAGATTAGTTTTGTTTTCCCATTATTACTTGGCCATTACGTTAGAAGGGCAAATGTCAATTGGCCAAAACTTGGAATGTTCACTTGGAATTCTGTGACACTAACTGTATAGTGTGTGCTGGCTTATTGCATTTGTTGTTTTTACACAGGGTTTCTCTCTATTTGTGATATTCCTCACCATTATGGCTTCCGTGAGTCTGTTCGTGCTCACGTTTCACGATCAAGGCTTTCACGACATCATTGCCTTACTCAACAAGAAGTTATCACGCTTAGAACGTACGTACTATATTTCTTTTTATTTCTCACCTCAAAAAATGCTCACAACTAGTTTATTCCCCTGTATGCTTCACGTAACCAATAACGCTGGAATGATTGCCATAATAAATACTCATTAACTAACTTATGTAAGTAACGGGTAGTTTTGTGTTATCATTCAAACTAACCACGCAATCTCATCTGAAGTCACATTTATTGCCTATTTTTCGTAACAAATTGTCATTCAATATTAAAGTATTCCAGTTCTGTCAACTTGCGATGGCTGTCAGATATTATGTCTCCTGAAATCCATTGCTAAAGTTATAACGTTAGATGTGACTGATTCATTTTCAATGCAACTTGCTATATTTCACATTTCTCCTATGAGTCCTCTGCAAGATAGGCATTCTAATCTAATACTTGATTTGAGTGAGTGACAAACCTTGTTTTTGCGTGAGAAGGGAATATTGGAACCAAAATTGGTCCTTTTGGGGAATAATTTGTAATATGTCTATCCAAACTTGTGTGTCTATGAAAATGGGGATCAAATTTTAATGAATTCCAATGCTAATAGAGATAATGTATAAATCAAACACATGTGGTGAAGACAGACAATGATTGTAAAATTGTTAATAAAATTGTCAGACTCGTAGAATTGAATAAAATGAAGATATTGGATTCCAAAAGGCAATAATAAATTGTAGCATGTGCCCAATTGGGGTTTCCCCCATTATTAGACTTTCTCCACTTGGCCCGCAATGTATCATTGACGACAAGGTCATAAAAGTGTTTCCCTCTGTTTTTTTCGTACGCAGTTGGCAGAATTTTCGTAATCATCTGGATTCTCAGCTTTACGTTTAATATCTTGCAATTCTTTGCAGCCTGTGCTCTTCTTAGTGGAACAGAATTGGTAAGATTCCAAATGGAATATAAGAAAAAAGCAACTATAATGGCGGCCAATAAAGTCGTTAAACTTTTCGTGCATCTTTTCCCACCGTTAAATTTCTCTGGAAACCCCAATTTCAATAAACCGCAAAAAAAATTCCTTTCACAGTCTAATACAAATATACATACAATTTTCTCACAGTCAATTCTTTTGTTTACAAATCATTTACCCGAAAATTTGGATTATTTCCACAAATACAAACTTTTCTCACATTTTCCACTCCATAAATCTATCACTGACTTGGAGTTGGAAAAAAAATCCTGCTCAAGTAACTAATAAACATCTTACAATGTCCACACCCATATACTTACTCGTGTCCCTAACAAGCCTACTTTTTTTGGCAACCATTATTTGTGGTGAGAATTTTTCCATATTTAGAGTAAAAGTGTAAAATTGCCCCCTTATTGAAATGGCCAGGTAGATGAAGAGGAAGAAGAAGACAACAACAATATACACAAATGTCGATTTTGGCAGCTCACGTCTACATTCTTGTTTATGATAATCGTGCTCCTGGTGTTCATGAGTCCTTCAACTTATCTAATCGGGTTCTGCCTGGCCGAATTCCTGTTCCGGGCAGTTGGCATTTACTACGTGAGTCGTTTTGTGGCCGAATTGGAAGAAGAGAGCAATATCAACTCCTCTCAGGCTCAATTGTTGTATTTGGACTCTTCAACCATGGTTCCTCCGGAGCAGGACTTCCCGTGGAAACCACAGCAGCATGATGTTCAACAGTTTTAAGCCCAATAGTGTCAGTTGAAAGCTGCTATAACTGGATTAGCCAATACATTCTATAGCACTGCCATTCCATAATGTGCGATTTTTTTAGAAACTTTAAGAAGGAGGGACGAAGAAATGATAGAAATATTATCGAATTTATTCTATTCTAGTCATAGTTTACAGAGCGTATAGGCCAAACTCGTTTTGAGATTTGATAGCAGATTTGTAGTCTACTTTGTAAACTACTTAGTTAGTTAATAAGATTTGTGAGCGCCGGCGTTTCACAACGAATTAATTTTATTTCAATATTGATACAGTTAGATTATTCCCAAAAAAAATCTCACAGGGGAAAACTTCTCCTCTATTCAAGAATGAGCTAGTTTCAATATATAGTTTGTAACGAGCAGCTTTAAAGAAAGGAAACAATGCATAGCTCATTATTTACCGTGGATCGCCCTGCACTTAAGTTTTATAGGCTCCTTTTACTACAAGCCCAAGACAGTTTCCAAGTCCAACTAGGTCCATTTAAAAAAAAGAGGTCCCAGAAGAGTTCACGCAACATTGACAGCACTCAAAGATTTGGCCCATAGGCCTCTGGGTTTGGAGTTACTTGAACAACCTTCCCAATAAAGCTAAACAAATGCAATTTTAAATACTAAATAACTATTTAGGTTAAACAAATTGATAACTTTACATTGATTAACTATATTTCTGATACAATGGGATGGAATTGTGGTGATTTTTCAAAAATTAGCATTCACAGAGACGTAGATCTATAATTGAACATTTCAAAATCCTAAGGGCTTCAACTCCCACCGCTATATCTTTCAAAGTATCGATCGGCTCAAGTTGAGAGAAAGAGAAAGTTTGGTTCCAGTGTAAAAGGAGAACTCTAACTAACTGTACACGGTATATTGATTGGATGATTTTAGCAAAAATGTTATAGTCCCCAGGTACAGTGGCTTCATATTATTAATGTGGGCTAATACAAATGATGATTACAGACTTTAGATTTACATTTGTGCACTCCATGGAGAGAAAATGTGTACATATTCTTTCAGAACAGGTGACTTGAAGAATATCTAATATCTTTTTTCATTGTGATTCGTACGTGAATATATTTGTAAGCAAATTTAGTTTGTCAGTTCAACTATCTATAGCTATCTAAAACCTATAGTTGCCATTATATTCTTGTATTCTTGACTCTAAATGTATTTACATATTGTATTTAACTAACTCATAACTTTTAGTTATAGTTAGTTTCCCTGGTTGACTAATTTTTCGTAAACATATATTCACTAACTATATAACTGACAGAGATTAGAAATGCTGCGATCCAGTTATAAAGACATCACTAAGTAACTAACTAACTAATGTAAGCAACCAGGATGGCCTTCATGTGATAAATGTGATTATGTCTGTAAATTAACTTGTAGACTTGATTAATGCATTGTCAAAGTCATTTCTTTTATTAGTTAGTACGCGAAACTCTGTACAGATGGAGTTTGTTAGCAAGTAAGTATAGTTGGCAACTAACCAACCATAGTGTAGCTAGCTCAAATCACAATACATAATGTACTTGATGGAAAAGCAGTCAAATAATAAAACAGAATCACTCACGAGGAATCAAATGGAGTATCTATGGTCCATTGCACATCATTCATTATTTCCAAGTACAGACTGACTGACTCCATAAACTTATGGGGTCTTGTTGTACCATAAATCAATAAATGGGAACATGGACTACAAACTAACTATTTAACCGACTTCACATTATTACAACAACTACATCCCGAAAGTTTCTCTTATATGTCCATTACAAACTAAGTATCAATAACTTCATAAGCTATCATCGCACAAACTATGCTCAAACTATTCGAGTAAAGTTTGAACACCCTTGTTATTTGTATCGCCCTTTGGAATGAAACTAACTATATAACACAACAATAAGTTTGGTGCGGGAATTAGATTTTCCATGTTCATCCATATGGTTCGTAATATTTCATGAATACATGATATCAGTTCGTAGAAACAAATGTAATGGATGAATAAAGTTTCGTATCCTTTATCAAATTCAGGAAAAAAATCCTCAGACTAGGCATTTTTGCCCCATTTTTTGTAGGTTAACCCAGTTCACGAGTATGTATCACACTTTTTGCAGAAATGAGTGACAGTGGAAATGAAATCTGGGCAAAACTACTATGGCACCCAATCTTTCATCAGAATGTGAGTGGCAAAAACGATGACAAGGCTTTATTTACATGACAGCACA
>Ga0210040_10003214_pt1 | contig 22315 bp, 21 predicted proteins | sample CryGeyCG12114_NA_FD_185462 | JGI IMG/M metagenome (GOLD analysis project Ga0210040, IMG submission 185462) | Groundwater microbial communities from aquifer - Crystal Geyser CG19_WC_8/21/14_NA (SPAdes) (version 2) | ecosystem: Environmental > Aquatic > Deep subsurface > Groundwater | place: USA...
TCAACATCTGTTTGTTTGGAAATGAGAAGCTTTAGGAATGACTTGCCTTGAAAACGGCAGGTTTGCATAATACCTGCCATTCGGAGGTAATGATCAACAAAACCGCTAAAAAACAGGCATAAAAAAACCTCCCCGATTTATCGAGGAGGTTCTGTGTTGGTGGTGATGATTGGAATCGAACCAACGACACAAGGATTTTAAATTGCTTGATTCGGCCAAATGGGGCTACTTTTTCCAAATCTCATTTCTCCGTAGTTACATAGTTTGCCATACGTGCTGCTATACTCATAGCCATACATATTTTTCAAGTAGAAGCGGCCAAGGGATTCCCGGATTGGCTACACTCGCTATAAATAAACAGCGAGATAATGACCACTAAAGCCTATCTAAGAAAACCTAACTCGAAAGGTCTATGCCCAATTTCAGTATGGTACACCCACCGACATAAGTGGTTTGCCACTACCGCAGGCGTTTCTGTTGACCCTATACACTTTGACAAAGAGGCCGGGCAAGTGAGACGCTCACATAGCGAGTACCAGCTAATGAATGCCGCCATTGAGATGGTTAAATCCGAGTTGATGAAATATGCACTTAAGCTTCTTGTACAAGGTATAGAACCAACCGTGGAAGCCGTATCCAAGCTGTATGGAGGCAAGATGTCAGTAGATGAGTTACCAGTAGCTCCAAAGCAAAGTGTTGGTAGTGGAGCCGAAAACAAGCCAGAATTGAGTCCTGCCTTTGACTTCCACAGCATACTGGAAATCTACTCAAAGGGCAACCAGGACATTAGCCCGAACACTATCAAGCAGTACAACCTGCTCCGAAACAACCTGCTTAAGTTCGAAGAAAAGAAGTCTTATCCATTAAGTTTCGAGGGTATGGACGATAAGTTCTTTGAGGCCTATTCTGATTTCCTTCTATACGATTTAGACTACTATAATAATAGCTGGCACAAGAGTGTAGGCCTGTTAAAAGGCTTTCTGAACTGGGTTCAAGATAAGCACTCAGTAACTACTGTTAATCCAAAGTCCGGCAGGTGGAAGAGTTACAACGAAGAGAAGGATATAATCTACCTGAATATGGAGGAGCTGGACAAGCTGTATTCCTATGACTGGGAGGATACAAAGCGGAAGTATGTAGACCTGTTTGTTTTAGCCTGCGATACCGGCTTTAGAATATCTGACCTGCTTAGGAGTAGGATGTGGCGGATAGAGGATGGTATGATTTACACTACCACCAAGAAAACAAAAGGTGCTGCCAAGGTGCCTATTACAAAGCGAATAACCGAGATACTTAAACGATATAACTCGGATATGAGGATTGCTTCCGAGCAGAAGGCCAATAAGTACATCAAGGAGTGCATCAACGAGATAGGCCTGGATGCTGAAGTTACAATCTTGCGGTACAAGCGGAAGAGGGAATTTGAGTTTGTGCGTAAGCGGTGCGACCTGGTTACCCTGCATTGTGGTCGTCGTTCATTCATTAGTAATTGCTTCGCCAAGGGGTTTACCGAAACCGAGATACTGCAGATGATTGGCTCGAAGGATCTGCGGACAATGAAGCGCTACCTTAAAATAGAGACCGAGAAGCTAATGAACAGGATGGGGGCTGCTGCTTAATATAAATGAATCTAAGCAGTGGTTATTGCTCCATATTTGACCTGTATCGCCTCATAAAAAGTTAATTTAGGTAATTACTTGAAAAATATTTCGAGAAAATGGTGGAGTTAAATGGAGACCGTTATTAATACAAGAGCCATCTGGTTGAAGCAAGTATTTATTTTGTAACCTTCTTAAGGATAGATGATTAACATTTATTAGTTTGGTATTTTATCTTGGTGTTTAAGCTTTAATTAAAAATAAACTTATCGCGAGTAAAGTTATTAAATTTATCTCGTGATAAGTTTATTTGACAAATCAAAGCTTTTTTTTATTTATTTTCATTTCCGCCTTGACTAACATATATTTTTTGAATACTTTTGTGCATCGTTATTCTATGATTAATGATATTCGTTATTTGCTTCTTGGGAATAGAAATTCCGCGCCCGTTGGTGGATAGTATTTATTTTAAATTTAGTATTTAGGATAAATATTATTCCGAAGTATATCGTTTTAATATAGAAGGGTGTAATATAAGAATGCTGCTTGCATAGACAAGTAACATTTCGCCTTCTATTATAGCTACCTATAAAATATCATAAATGTAGCCTGAAGTGTCTTTCAGGGAAAAATCAAGTGTAATCAATCAGCGTAGGTTCTTAATACAACGCCCTTTTTGGGTTTGCCCAAGATATTTATTTTTTAAAAAAGTAAAAATCTTATGAGTACAGTTCTGTGCCTTTATCTAAAAAATTAAGGCGGGAATTCCTATGTCCTTTCACCTGTGAAAGAAGGAGGGTTTATTGGAAAAATCATAAAAATATGATTGCCAAGTGCTAAAAACTCTTCGATACTACGAGGAAGGGAGAGGTATGTCAAATTTATAACAATTTAAATAATTATTTAACTAAACCAAGATAAGAAAATGAAGAATACATTAAGAGTTTACAGCATTACAAGTACTAGTAAGTCTGAGCTGAAAAAAGAGTCTATTATAACGGCGCAAGCAGAGCAAGAGGAATATTTTAATTATGTAACGATTGAAGAGGTAGAAGCTGACTGCCTAAACAGGAAGGAGGCTGAATGTAACTATGATCCTGTTCCTGATAAGAAAGAATATGAGTCTGGCCCGAGTCGTGTATTTGGCAATCTGGGCCCCTCTAACAAATCGGGTCTAATTCCAAGTAGATTATAAAAGATTCTGTTCTGGACGCTGTGATTGGGGCAATATTATCGCCTGTGTGAGTTATTACAGGTAGTTAATGAGTAGTATGAATTGTTGTTTCATCAGCTGCTTTAAGTCGCTCGTGTCGCTGGGGCCTTGTGGGCGCCCTTGCTCCTCGCTCTCGTAGAATGTATTGGGCTTTCAGTTAATAGTGTAGACAATAATAGACACTTAGAACAGCAACAATTAAATAGATTGAACTTAGTGCCGGCGGCAGCGGGCGCTCGGCAAGCCTCGCTTAGATTAGGTTTGTGTATTGTATACTACTCAATCCAGCCTAACTATCCAGGTTAACTAAGTTTAACTGTAGTTGAATGTATATGATAATGTCGCATTTTGTTCCCTTCCGACTTGAACCAACAGGTAGCAACAGATACTGAGTAGGGAATATAGTTCTTAGTAGTGTGGTTCGCTCGCTACTCCCGTCAGGCCTTTGAGGGCCTGGTCGTCGCGGCTCCATACCGATGTTAGATAGAATAGAAACGGTTTAATCCTGTGCCGGCGGCAGCAGGCGCTCGGCAAGCCTCGCTTGTGTTAGGTTTGTGGGTTATACAGTGTTTAACCCTGTTAATCCAGTTTAACCAAGTTAACTAAGTTTAACTGTATATGATAATGTCGCATTTTGTTCCTAACCAGACTTATTATTTATCTGCCTAATACCAAATAGAGTTAAACCAGAGTCACCTAGTTTAAATAGTTCAACTGTATATGATAATGTCGCATTTTGTTCCTTCTCTCTTTAGGTGAATCGCCTGTAGGTTCGGTTGACTGGAGTAAAAAAAAGATTGTTAAAAGCAGGACTTTTTGCAAATGGCGAGATATAACAGACATATATAAGGTAAATCAGAACAACCTAAAAAAGATGAAGAACACGAAAAAAGACTACACAAAGTCGCTCGCATTAACCGAAAAGACGCACACAAGACTTAAGAATTTGATACTAAGGCTACAGGTTAAACTTGGCCGGAATGTTTCAGCAGATGAGATATTAAACATTTTTATGGAAAGCTATGAGGAGGGCCAGCAATAGATGCCAAGAGCTGGATATATACCTAACGCCAAGAAATTAGCTGACGCAATGAAGGGAAAGCCTTTAACTCTATGGATGCCCGCTAACCTCAAGATAAATGACGTCGCACAGGTAATAGGGCCGAACCTGAATCTTGATAGGGCACTATCGATGGTGTCTAAGATTGCCAAAGCGCAACGCTATATGGAAGTCTTCAAGTACCGGGGTGTGGAGTACAAGAACTATGAGAAGTACGGATTTGCCTCTGTTCACTCATCTGCACTAAAGAAGCTTGGAAACAAAAATTATGCAGACTACATCGACGCTTTACGAGACGGCGGGATCATCGACGTTTACCAATATGATCCGGAGTATGACCCTGCACCTGGATTGTTTGGCGAAGTTGTAGAAGAGGTTGAAGAAGTGCAATATATAGATAAGAAGGGAAAGCCAAGGAAAAACATAGGTTCTTACGATAATAGGGAAAACCCCTATACAAAAGGGTACAGGATAAATGAGAAGTGGTTCCCGAAAAACGACACCTACTACAGATATATGAGCACAGAATACACAGACACTACGGTCATACTAGCCTTACTAAGAAATAAGGGCAACAGGGAGCAGGAGCAGAAGCTCAGGGAGCAAAGCAGAAAGAAGCTGGCCGAAATGACTAACTCCATCATCCAAAAGTCAGACCCGGACTTTGCTGACTCGGTAGTAAAAGGCTGGTACGACACGCACCAGGAGCGCAGGAAAAGCAATCCTAAACTGGAGCCATTAGAACTGAACGGGATGCACCCGCAGGAAGCTGTTTTGTATATGCGTGACTTGAAGGATGAAGGGTGTTGGATAACAGATTACGACGATTATGGAGGTCGGTTCCATCATTCTATTGCAGTTACAGACCATCGTATGCGCTGCTTCTACGGTGGGTGGTCCATCGACTTTAAGAACTCTCAGTTTGCCTTGCTGGCACTTTGCATTGAGAACCCTGAGAAGGTATTAAGCATTGTTACTGAGAAGGACGAAGACGACTACGAGGAAATAAAGTTTGCGATTGACCACCTAACAGAAGCATACCAGAAATATGAGGACGTTCGGGAGTTCGTTAAACAGGCGAAGGCAGGAACCCTTTATGAGTGGGTCGCCAGTAGCTTGGGTTACTTTCTGGAGGATGGAAGGCCGGATAGGGCCAGGGCTAAAAAGCTAATGTTCGGAGTGATGTTCTCCGGTGTATTCGAACGCTATAAGCAGAAACTGGAACTACAGCCTGTACTAGGCGATTTGCTGGAAGTGTGCAGTTACATAAATGACCCACAAAGGGCAACTGGAATCCTGATAAACGAGCACACTGAAAGCTTGGAATGGACCAAGGCGAAGCAGAGGATAATAACAGAAGAGAAAATGTCTACGCTCCCCAAGATGCTACAGCGTTTCGAGTCCCGGATGATGATAGACCGCTTCGCTTTAGTAGCTACAACTAAGAAGGGTCTTGGGGACTTTACTACCATCCACGATAGTGTTCTGTGCGATGTTAAGGATGCAGAATTGTTAGAGTCGATCCTTAGAGAGGTATTTGCTCATACAGGTTTGCCTATGCCTAAAGTGGATTCTAAGCAGCTTAATTTTGAGTACCCTATTAATTAATACCTGATTCAATTAATGAAGAAGTAGATTACGAATTCACGTTTTTAATACATATTAGATTACAAAACCAGGACCTGACTCGAATAGACTCAGGTCCTTTTATTTTAAAAATTTTAAACAACTTAAAAAAACAAACAAGATGATACTTTACAAATTAACAAAAGAAGAAGCCGTTGAAATTACAAGACGCCACAAGGCGTTTGGGCAATTGCACCACACTAACTATACCGCAACAGCCAGGACAAGGATGTTTGAGGGCGAGAATTTATACCATAGGGAGTTATACTTACGTGAAAGTGAGTTTACCAGGGTACCGGAATTACAGCAAATAAATCGAATGAACCAACGCCTACTTGGGGTCTGCGCAGAACCCAATGAAGAACTAAAAAAACCGCTTTTTGACCTAGAGGGAGACCCTTATTACGTCTCATTTTCAATATTTGAAAAGTCACGTTATGTAAATGGGTATTGGAGAGAAGCTTCTGTAGCTATACCACTTGAGGAATTACATTTAATTGGTGTCCATTTTCCCAATAGTGACGAGGAGTTTGTTGAAGACCTCTGGTATAATGAAAACTATTACGCAAACATTATTCTCAGCTATAAATCTTCTATTGAGGAATTCTCAAACTGCACTTTTTTCGCTTTTGGACACATACAGTGGCTTAAAGAAGAGCAGTACATCCACATCAGCCATTTAACTGTAAGGGAGCTTACCGCGGAGCAGGAACAGAGGTGGACAAGTAGCTTTGCCGAGATTCTGCCTTATAATCCTACTAACCTGAAGGACGAGTTCGAGGCTTACCAGGATTCTGATGCCTTTCAGAAAAACGAAGCCGCCCGGAAGAAAAGAAGATGGTCTTCTTATATTAATCCTTATTCTTGGGAATCAAAGACTAACGACTCAATGTCACCTAGTCAATACGACAGCTTTATATCCGATGAAGCAGATAAAGACTTGCCGTTTTAGTTAATTGAGAAAAGGGGCCTTGGCCCCTTTTTTATGTTCTAGATATTTTGTTATTAAGAGGTTAAACAAGCGGGCTGTAGATTCAAAATGATTTGTTTATATTGATTCAAATAATAAATGTATGCAATCAACCACTACTGCTGGAGTAGCGGACTATATCTGCCTCAACTCTGCTGCTATAATTGATAACCTGAACCAAGAAAGTATAGACGTTTACAATTTCTTAAAGAAGGAGTTCCTGCAGTCGGATGTGACTACAAACTATGTCTTCCAGTTCGTTTACCGAAGCTACTACCGCTTAGATAATGCTGGTCTTACGCCAAGATTCAAATCCGAGTATTTCAAGATAATGCAGGAGGAAAGGAACAAAGCTAACCAAGATTTAAAGGGTGTATTAAAAAGGCTTTATGCTTTCCAGAACTTAAGAAATCAGGACAACTTCCAATTTTCATTTGTCACGAAGCTGTTCAACACAATAGATAACAATCTTCCCATTTATGATAGTGAGGTAGCTAGAGTTTTTGGGTATTGCTGGCCGTATCAGAATGATTTTGATATTAAGTACAATAAGCTAAAAGAGCAGCTAGAGTTCATTACAGAGGCCTACAATGCTATAATAAGTGAGGATTTTGTGAAGCCGGCAACAGACTTGTTTGACGCTAAATTCCCGAACCACCAGCTATCGGATATGAAGCGGCTGGATTTTATTGTTTGGTCTGCCGGTAAGATTATGGCTGGCCAAACTGTAAAGCCTGTAAGAAGAAAAAGGTAAATACTAAAGTAATAGTGCCTTTCAATCAGGTTTGATAAGTTCTTTGTTGAAGCAATAAAAAAGGAATAATTGAATAGTAATCTTATTTATTATAGTATTTTTGATATATAATTAGATTTTACCCATCCTTCTCTTCCTTCAGGTAGTCTAACCTTGCAGAATCCTCTTTTTGTTTCTAAAACCTTTACATAAGTACCATCTCTTAATAATCTGATTCTGTTATTATCATTTGTACTGGGTGTAAATCTTAACCATACTCCATTTTCATTTATTTCTCTATAAAGATCTCTTGCCCTACTTGAAAGAGATGTTTTCATTAATGCTTCTTTAAACATTTCCCGGCCTCTTTCTCTATCTGCTGAATAAATAGTTATTTTAAATCCTAAATCACTAATCCTATTAGGGTTAATAATTGTTGCAAAAATTGGATCTGGTTTATTTCCAGGGATTCGAACTTCATCTTCTCCGTATCCAAGTTTTAATGGCAATGTTATACCGTTACTTAATTTTAAATACAGTGTACCTAAGCTATCAATTTCTCTGCTAGTGGAATTTTCATTATATGCATAATAGTGAAATCTATCACCCCATCTTAATTCTAAAGGTTTATAATTTTTCTCATAGCTTATTATTGGAATCTCGTGTCTGCCATCAATATGCATAATTGTTCCATCTACATCCATATCTCGTCTCACAGCAATTGGGAACATAGTTTCTAGTTGGGCAATAGCTACGTCTTTAACCGTTTTTCTCGTATTTTCTCCATCATTTGTTATAGAACTATCTATGTGGGATGTTGCTTTAACTAAGCTAATCTTTACTGTGTCTGTATTTTGTTTTATGTTCTGCCCTAATTCCTTTTTAGTAGAATCAACAGTATTCACAATTTCTACTTTTCCCCTATTAAAATCTTGGCCTATTTTATCAATTTTATTTTCCAACTTGCTTATTGGAGGGTTTGAACTATTCCACCATAAGAGTGTGAGTATAAATAAGGCAACCCCACCAGTGGCATTAATAATAAATTTTCCAATCTTATCATTAAACAGTTTAGAGTCTAATTTCAAACTAATTCTACCGGATAAAAAGAATCCAAAGATTCCAACTAACAAAGAAGATATAATAGAAACCAAATTATGTTTATAAGCTGGTAGCTCTTCCGGACCAAATAATATGAGGAATAAGAAAAATAGTAAGAGGATGGATGCAAAAATTAAATTTGTATTAAAATTTTTATCTTTAGACGCTTCCATAATAAAATATTATCTAGTTCTTATTTGATTATAAGGTAAATAAGTTATAAATATAATTGTTATAATGCAAACTTTTATATAAATTTTTAGAACAGGAGGGGATAAATAATAGAAAACGGTTTTCGTTTTATATATAATTAGCAATCAGATGTAAAAAATCAATAAGGCAGTACTTAATGGCAAATACTAATAAGCGGCTTGTAGATAATCAATGTACAAATTCCAAAAATGGGCTACGTGATGAACCATCATCGTATGGAGTGCAATACGAGTAAAGCTTATATAGAATTAGTGTAATATTAAGTTAAGGAGTTTGCTTTAGTTGAAATCCATTCTTTATAATCACAACCAAAAGCGAAATTAGCACACCCATAGAATGCAGCTTTAGGGCCGGTTCTTTTGACTAAATCTGCTGTCTTGCAACGAGGACATTTCTTTAATGTCCGTTCTCCACCTTCAATTTCTAGTTCAGCGATGAATTTTGACTTATATGAAATATCAGCAATGAAGATAGTCTTTTCTTTTGCTCTTGTCATAGCAACATAGAAGAGTCGTCTTTCCTCTCCGTTTTCGAATTGGTCAGCTTCGCTTAACAGAAGATTTAATACTGGGTCGTCTGACATTTCAGAAGGAAATCCAAATCTGCCCGAATTACAGTTAATTATGATAACAATATCAGCTTCAAGCCCTTTGGATTTATGGACCGTTAAAAACTGAGCTGCAATTTCTAATCTCTCTTTTGCAAAAGCCCTGTACTTTATGGAGCCAGTATGTTTGTCTATCGTAAAGGTTGAGTCCTCATTTTTAATTCTATTAATGTCAAAGGAGTACCTGCCTAATATTAATATTGACTTCTCCTTTATGTTTGGATCGGAAACAATAAGCTCATCAAATACTTTTTTTAAAGCTAAAGTGTCGTCTTGGTTTTCAGATGCCGAATAAACGATTTTATAGTTGGTGGTCCTGTTGGACAGTGCTCCTTTGAGTTCTTTCTTTTCTTGGTTAGGGTTCTTTAATATGAATTCACTTGATAAACCAATTATAGGGTTATTGAAGCGATAGGTCGTTTCAATCTTGGATTTGATGGAGTAGCCAAAATACTTTTCGAAGTTCTTAAATAAAGCAATGTCGCTGCCGCTGAAACGGTAAATGGATTGCCAGTCGTCACCGACGCAAAATAGTTTGCACCCCGGATTTTTATCAACTATTGCTTTTACTAGTTGGTAACGGCCAATTGAGATGTCCTGGAACTCATCTATAATTATGTACTTGTATTTTCTCTTGTAATTGCCATTAGCTACATAATATGAAGCTTTGTTAATCATATCACTAAAATCAGTCTCTTTCCTTTCGATTAAATGCTTTTCATATTTTTCAAATACAGGTCTGATTATCTCGAGGAACAATTCATTACGCTTCTTATAAAATGGATCTTTTGTTTTTAAATTTCTTTCGACGACATCCTTTATTTTATAATTATTAGATTTCATTAAAGTAATAAAGGTCTTGAATAGATTGATAAAGTTATCTATTTCCTCCTTGGCGGCATCCTCAATTATTTCATAGATTTCCTCTGGAGTCTTAGGCTTTAGTGTAACTCCTGAATCCGATAAGTTTTTAGATAGGTCACCAAATAGGGTGTTGTCTGCCATTTCATAACTATAGGTTTCAACTAGTGGAGTCCTATGCTTTCTGTGTAACTCCCTTTTCCAACCAATACCTGCTTTGTATTTTATGGTAGCGTTTTCTATTGTTTCTCCTTCGTCTGTTTTGGCGAAGAAAGGAGGGACGGTTCCGTCTTTAGTTATTCCAAAGTGCTCAAGGTAAACCCTCCTGCCTTTAGGGTTAATGGTAAAATCCGGCTTGTATTGCCTATGTGCCTGAGTCGCTGTGTCGTACTCATAAGGTAGTTCATACTCATAGTTCACAGAATTAAAAAGCAAAAAGTTAGCAATCCTACATTCTTCGGCACTCTTAACAACCTCCTTTTTGTAAGTGACTTTGCCTTTGCTTACAATCTCTTTTAATTGGTAAGTCTGAAAGTTTTGGTCTTTTAGATATTGAAAGTATTCGCCTTGGTCCTTAAATTCCTCTTGTGGTTTTATCGGCTTTAAGTACTCGGTGAAATAATGCGTTACTTTCTGGACGTACTCTTGTTTCTCTATTAGCTCTTGGAAAGTTCTAGTTAAGAAGGCTTCGAATTGGTTTTCATCATAGATAGAAAGCTTTTTGCCATCTACATCACCTATAATATCCATCCCTAACTTGTGGAATGTCTTGGCTTCAATCCCGTCCACATTAATTCTTTCTGCCAAGGTAGTTGCGGATGCTCTGGTAAATGAAATCAATAGTATCTCATCTGGAAATACATTGTATCTGTCTATAATATAGTTTACCTTGCCTACTATAGTAGTTGTTTTCCCAGACCCGGCACCCGCAATAACAATATTGTTATCTTCATCTGAAATGATGGATACCCTTTGTTGGTAATCCAATTTCCTGCCTTCAACGTTATCAAAGAAATTTTTATACCTTAATAACTCTTCTCTAATAAACATTTTGTTGAAGTCTTGCCGTAAAGTAGATGAGTTAGAATAGTATTTCAGGAAATCTTTAATTAAAGATAATTCTGTATTATTTAGGCCAATATTATCAAATGGCTTAGAAGATACCTCGCTGAAAAGCAACTTATATTGTTCGTCCCAGGCTTTAAGCTTATAGTTGCTAAAATAACCTGTTTCTACATTAGTCAACTCTTGAAACTGGATTACTGCTTTTTTTAGGGTTTCAAATTTTGGCTTGAAGAATTCCCTTTCTTCATCTTTGTTTTTACTGTCCCCAAAAAAATACAAAACCCATATAATTACGAGTCCAACTACAAACAAAAGTCCGAGCATAATTTTTTATATTTTATTGTGGTATTTTTATATTAGGTTTAAATTTTACTTAGTTATAGATGGGATCTGGTTTGAAAAGCTTTATTCTTGCATTAAAACCCAATGGGTTTGGTCTTTATTGAGCATACCGCTTCTTTGAAAGCCAGATTTGATTAAAACTCTCTCACTTGCAACGTTATCTTTATTAGTAACTGCAGAAATGCATTTTACACCATTTTCAAAAATATGATTAATAACCTTTTTAATTAGAATGGACATCATTCCATTATTCCAATATCTGCTATCTAAATAATATTCGATTAACCAGGTGCCCTTATACTCAGGATGCTGTTTAGTTATCTCATTAAAGAATGGATAATACTTCAAAAGACCCTTATTTGTAATAATGTCAATTTCAGCTATACATTCATTCCTTGTTTTGTCAGTTAGGAATACATCGTAACGTGTTGCATTGTCATATCCAGTTACTGTTTCCATCAGATGGTACATAACTTGGTTATCAGTGTTAAGGCGTCTTTCTGGATGGAATTTTAAGACGTCTTCATCTTGGAAGATATTTTTAACACCTTCTTGAATTGTTATAACTGAACTTGCATCTGATGGCAAAGGGGCTAATTTATAGTTGGTAAAATTTACTATAAGTGGTTTCATTATTATAGAGTGGAAAAGATTTCAACAATAAACTTTATATGGTGGTTGAAGTGCACCTCATTTCTATTAAAAGTATTATCCTAGATCACGTGCTTCTAGTAGATGTTTAAAGAATGAGTTCCTTGCCTTACCGAAGAACCTTTTATAAACTTCTCCTTCTAGTGTGCTGCTCTTGTCATTATTACAATAGTAGCAGGACAATACGCAATTAATGGGATTGTATCCATTAGGATTGATTATCCTGTCAATTTCAAGAATCGGCCCCCTTCTGCCATAACCAGTTTTCCTGGTAAGAAGTAATTCGTTGTCTATCAGTTGGCGAATGTCGAAAATAGAGGTGTCGCAATAGTAGCATCTGAAATCTTGTTCTACTAGCTTTTCAATATACCAACTAGCCAGTTCGCCCTTATTCCGGAAACCTGGTCTATGCTTTGCCTGGAATAAACATTCTACTCTAATCCTTTCATTAGCTACAAAGGTTTCCTTGTCAACCATTAATGATTGCTTCTTTATTAGTAATTGATTCAATTGGTTATGCAGTTTTCTTGACCTGCTTAAAAAGCTTCTAAATATATTAAAAACTATATGGTTTAACAAACATATTATTATCCTTTCTTAAGGCTTAATCCGTAAGTTGTTCAAAGAATTCGCAAACATTTGCAGTAATAGAACACATAAATCGACGAATACTCAGCCTGTAGTGAAGAGCCAATTATTTATCAGTATAAACTAAGAATGGCTTAAATTTTAGCGGTTATCCTTCATTTACAACCGTGGAAGGCTTTCGGGTTGCTTTATAAGCGAAAGTAAAACTTCATTAATATATTCAATTCGCCTGATGCTCAACCAACTGCCTCTCTCCGCGCTCACCTCCCAAAAGCTAGATTGCAGCCAGTTTTGCCTTGAAAAATTAATTGCAACAAAATGCTAACTGATGTTTCCATTTTGTTGCGGTTAGCGCTATCTTCAGAAAGTACTTTAGATCAATGTCTTATGAAGAAATACGTTGCTTACTACCGAGTGTCTACAAAGAAGCAGGGCCGGTCAGGTTTAGGCTTAGAAGCTCAGGTTGAAATAGTAAAGAACCATATAGGAGGTTCTGCCCAGATGGTCGCAGAATATACCGAAGTGGAATCCGGTAAGAAGAACAACAGGCAGGTATTGCAGACAGCATTAAAGCATTGTCAAAGCTCAGGTGCCATTCTTATTATAGCGAAGCTTGATCGCCTCAGCAGGGATGTTGAATTTATCTTCTCTTTAAAGAATAGCAAGGTGGATTTCATTTGCGCCGATATACCGGACTTGAATACTCTTACGCTTGGAATATTTGCTACAATGGCTCAATACGAGAGGGAGAAGATAAGCCAGCGAATAGTTGATGCACTTAAAGCCAAGAAGGCGAGGGGCGAGACCTGGAACACCAATAACACCTTCTCGGATGCAGTTAGATTGAAGGCCTACCAAACTATTTCGGACAATGCTAGGAATGCTGACTACGTCAATAATGTGTTGGACACAATACTGCTTATGAGGGAGAAGGGAAGTAGCTATCGAAACATTGCTGCTCACTTAAATATGAGAGGCAGAACTACTAGGTATGGTAAGCCATTTACTTCTGTTCAGGTAAGGAGGATAGAGTTAAGGCACAATAAGTTTTAGGTTAAGGAATGAGTAATTTAAATCTTAAGCTGTTCCTCTCTTTGTTTTAGGCTTACTGCTTGATATTTATGTCCATCAATTACACATTCCTGGTATAAGTTTTTTTCTGCTTCTGGATTCAATAAATCATCTAAATTTAGATTTTCTAAAAAGTCAAAATGATATATTAATTTCTTCATTTTTGGAAAGAAAAGTCCATTATAAAATAGAAGGAATAATTCAGATCCGCTCATTTGAGCCTGTATGAATGCTGCGTATTTCCTATATTTTGACCTAACTTGCATTATTTCTCCATTCGAATGTCTTAATATTCCTTTCATTCGTTCAGGCTCATCCCACGAAGCATCAACTGGTTGGTTTTGAACAAAATCTAATTCTCTTCTTTCATTTTCTTTTAAATACAAAAGAATATGGTAAAGGTTTCTAAAGTAATGACTAAGGTTATTGGCATATTTAATGTACGCTTGCTTATATACAACTTTAGCTTTTTTCTCATCATCAAGAATTATATTAATGTCATTAATTCGAAATTCGTTCATCAATAGATTTTTAATTGCCTTTAATTTATGTGTCCTTTCACCTGGTTCTATAATTGGAGTAGATGAAATTAAGTTATTTTTCAGAGTTAATTCATTTAATCGTTTATTGTATTTAAACATCTCTTCTCTAACAAAGTCAAAGAAAGCGCCTGACTTATAGGTATTATTAATGTTTATAGGCATTGGTGCATAACTTGAATAGTCAGGTGGATCAGTTTCAATTGTATCTTCAACTTCTATTTGAATGTTTAACCTAATATCCTGTTGTGTCTGTAAAAGATTAAAGAATGTATTTTCGAACTGTTGAGTTAGAAATACATTCCTAGTCCCCTGCATCTCTTTTATTTGCAATCCTAATTCTTTACTTTGAAGTCTGAGTGCCAAAAAGAAAAGTAGTACCCCGACGAATGATAGAATTGGCCCAACTACACCCCCTATGAAGTCACCTACCATACTGGTTGCATTAAGGTCTAGCTTATCATTTGGTGTCGCTGCTTTCAGGAAAGGGGAAACAGTCCAATAAAATTTAATGCTGATAAAAATTCCTAATACTATTGATACAATTGATGCAATTATTATAGCTGTGCCCCAAAGTCCATATTGCTGGTAGAATCTCGAGCGGCGAAAGGCTCTAAAAGTCATATTGTATAAAATTTAATAATATAATAAAAGTGTTTTCAATCTATTAGTTTCCTGCCTTTTAACCAATCAAATATTATTTGGTCGACAGGTGAAACAGATTCCCTGTCCCTATAGCTTAGCCAGACTACTTCTTCTATCTCGTTGGATGACTGGATAGTGCCAGTAAAGCTTCCCTCATAGCAAGTCATTTTAACTTGTACTCCGTCGGGATGGTTGTCAGCTTGGGCTTGGAAAACACCTATGAAGCTAATGCTGTCTTCAACTAATTCAATACTGAGTTCTTCTCTAATTTCTCGTGAAAGGGTTTGCCAATCCGTTTCTCCACGTTCACGCTTGCCTCCTGGAAGGTAGTACTTGGTTCTTCCCTTGCTTCTGGTGCTTAATATCTTGCCATCCTGAATTTCAATCCAAGCTAGCTTGTCGATAACTTTCATTGATTTGGATAAACTGATTGATTTAGTCAAATTTTAAACAAGCTAAGTTTAATGAATGAAAGCTGCTATTCTCTCCATTCAGGTGTCATAATTCTTAAGGCTTCTTTTATTCCTGAACATTCATAAACAGGATAACTTTCTTTCAAATCAGTTAAATTGAAATAAGCTTTAAGTTTATACTCATTTTCAACCTTAACAAAAACGCCATACCTTAATCCATCAGTTACAACCAAACGCTTGCAATTTGCTTTTCCTTGGGCATAACCTTGTGCCTGACTTTGCGCAGTTAAACAGGAATTCCCTTTTTTCTTAGCTTCTACTACTATTGACAAATTCTTGTCTTCTCTTGGAAGTTGATCAAATAAAGCAATATCAACATTGTGCCATTCAATAGCCATCTTTTGAGGTGTCCAACCTAATGCTCTTAAAAGTGGTACAACTAGGTATGAGATGGTTTCAAACTCAGACGGGGTTGGCTTCCCAATATACCACTTAGCTATTCTCCTAAGTTCGTCAAATTCTTTAGTTAAATTTTCTATTGAATTACTTGATGTCCCACGCTCAAATAAATACTCGGCAATTTCTTGTTGGATAAGAGGTTTACTGGGTTCAGGCAAATAGGCAATGTGTCTTTTGTATGCTTCTTCTGGAACACTTAAGGTAGTCAACCAATCTTTAACTATATCAGAAGTTAATTTTTGAGTGGTGTCACCTTGTTTAAGGGCATAAGTGCTAAATTTCTGCGGGCTTTTAAGTCCGTTCCACAACCAACGGACACGTCTCACGTGCTGCAAATCCCATCCGTCAACATCGCTAAAACAATCAGACCATTCGTATTCTCCAACAATCTCGCCCACACCAATTACAATATTAGTACCTAAACGGAGGACAACTATATCACCGTCAAACATTTGCGTTGCAAATTTCCATATATTATTTATCTTTTTTGACGTATATCCTTGTTTCTTAAGAATACTTTCACAATCAGGATATTTCCCAGCATTACCTGGTCCATTTAATATAACATCCCATTCAAGACATAGTCTTGAATAGTCCCTGTCTGTATCTCCGCAGGCTTGTTGCCAAATTCTTTTGTTATGGACATTCATTTCTAAATTGAAAAATTGTTAAACGTTAAGAGTTCTAAACAGTTGAATGCTTTTTGGAGAAGCATTTTTAATTTATCTAAGTCCTCTAATTTGTAAACCAACTCTGTCATTATCAATATAAATATTAACGTTATTGATGTTTTCGAATAAAAATGGACTTGATTCATTACTTAGCCCATTTTCTGAATAATCCACAATATTTTTTGGTAGAATCAATTGAGGGTTATAGTAATCAAGGATTTCGTAGTACAAGAATGGGCAGTAGGAATTTTGACCAACAAAATCATTTTCAAAACCTGGATACAATAAACTTACTTCGTAAAATTTCTCTCCTTGAATTTCGATCTCGCGATATTCAAAATATCTCTCATCCAAAAATTGTAAAAGTCCTTTGTAATAATTACGAGTTAGTGCCCTTAATAAATCATCATTGGAAGGCGCATTGTCGTTAGCTGGATCAAGATAGTTGCATTTAACAGTTTTATAAAGATTGTAAGAAACACAAGCTACAGTAAAATCAACCTTTAAACCGCCTGTTTTGGACTGAGCTTTATGTTTTTTCATATCGCCAAACCCTTCTGAATACCCTTTTGCTTCAATGGCAAACCGAGATTTGCCTGCAAAAGCAAGTAGATCAGGCCGTCCTCCCTTTAAAGGCATTTTCTCTAGTCGCATTGCAGCTTCATAATTAACTGTAAACTTACTTTTGTCTATTCTTTTCGAGAGGAAATCAGCAATAGCTTTACCAGCCAAATTTGAAAACTGCCCCTTCTCGGTTGGGTCAGAAAGTTGAATAGGTGGTTCTGAAAAGTGATTGTTGGTAAAACCTTTTTCTTTCAAATAATAACTATAATGTAAAAACATTGCTATAGTTCGAAGCAGTTTATTTAATTTGGGCGCATAGCCCTGTCCCGCAATCGCAAAATGTTTTGTAAATGCAAGGCGAGTTAAATTATGTGTTTGATCAATGTCAATACCTGTTGCGTCTGTATATTTTACTGTTAAGTTCAAGATTTTAAATTATTTTATAATTAATACCAGTTTTAGGAAATTTAAAATCAACATTATTTTGTTCTGCTAAACTTCTTATCACAAACGCTTAGTTTTCTTTGTGTTTTCCGGGTACTACCTTTCCAGGGAGAAATCTTCCTCTACATTTGGTCCTGAATATCTTCCTGTCCTGAATTTTAATCCAAGGTAGCTTGTCTATAACCTTCATCAATTTGTATTTTGTGGCAAGATAAAGAAAGGCTGCAATTTGTGTAAAACTTCGAAAATAAACACCTGGAAACTAGAGCGGAGTCGTGGATTACGGCTATACTTGTCTTAGTAATCAATAGCACATAAGCATTAGGAGAATGACCACCACCGCAATCACAACAGTAAATTTGGCATTAATTGAAAATGTATTCGCCTCGTATCCTGAACTGGCGTACGGTTCGGCAGCCCTTACTTATGACAGCAGCCACTTGATAATTCAGTTTAGAGTTAAGTCTAGCTTTAGTTTCGATGTTGCTAAACAGGGCAAGGTGTTAGTTAACTGGCTCGGTGAACAGGTGGGAGAGTATAGGCATTCCAAGTTCGAAAATATTAACGGCGAATTGGTAATAATTTACAAGGCGGCACTTTATTGTGAGTTCGAACTTATCACGAAGTTATTGCCCAATTAATAATAGCCTAACAGCTGATGTCAGAAGGAAAGCAGCAGAAGCTATCAGTCATTATGCTAGAACTGACGAGAAGATAGTTAACGTCGCACACACCATCTCCTATATGAAAGGCAAGGGTGAAACTTATAGAGCTATAGCGAAGGCTTTAAACAAGTCCACAATAACTACTCGGCAGGGCTGCCGATAGTCGGCTACGCAGGTGATGCGGGTCCATAAAGGTATCGTTCAGTATCTATATTCTTATTTCTTACTCTCTCCTTTCTTTTATTTATTATTACAATATTAATCTTTATAAATTTTTAAGGGATTTAAAATATAAATTTTGTCCCTCCTGTTTTGCTATTTCTCCATATTGTACTGTAGATTGATTCTTTTTTAAAATGGCAGCTACATCCTGCAAATATTCTAATGGTGGATTTTGATTTATTAGCTGAAGTAACTCTTTCCCGCTTTTCGTAAAGTAATAAGCCGGCATTAGAAACTCTGGTGCATCAACATTTCTTTCGGCAATTACAGCAGTTTTCCCTAGATAAAATACCACCGATGTATCTTGCCTCTTTTTCTCTACTGTATAAGCCATAAAATCACCAGTATTTAGAATACCAAGCTCCTTCATTTCTGCAATATAGCTATAAGCGATTGGTCCCTTATTCAACCAATCTTCACCTTTAAAAATGAAAGTATCTTTATGCCGAGTTATTGTTAGATTTGCAACTTCGGTAAAGATTCTAGCCTCTTCTTGGGTAAGATTTCTAAGTAGCTCTAATGTCCTAAGCGAAAATGACTTGGGCTTCTTTATCTCACCTGCCAAAATTCTACCCCATAGTGTCTGCATCTCCTCATCTGATACGTCTTCTACAATGTTGAAGAACCTTGTTGTCCAATCCCTATTCACAGGTTCGTCAGTAACTGGATCTTCGTCTTTTAACTGTTCGGCAGCAATGGCAGTAACACTTTCAACATTTAACTCTTTTTGGGCTTCTCTATAATTCTTAACTTCAATCGCTCTTTGCTCTAACGGAGGTTCAGATATGTCAATAGTTCGAGGAGAAGCAGGAAGTTCCTTTGGCGCCTCAATGGTAACTCTATCATCTTTATACCCGATGCCAGCAGTAATTTGAGAAGCTTCCTTATAACCTTCTGCTAATTTTACTATGGCTCTAGCCTGCGCTTCTGCAACCTTTTCTATTTCGTAGGCTTTGGTATCTACATCTTTTCTGTCAAAATGAGACTGGAATATCCTTCCGAAAGAAGCTCTAAGCATATCTGCTAACTTATCCATTGGAAACATTTTACCTCCTCCTAATATATCACTTATAGACATTTTGTTGTTATCGTTGTTTTCTTCCGCCATAATAAGCTAAATATGGTATCACTAATTTATACCGCTACAATTTGACCTGCAATTAATATCGATTACTAAATTAATTAGATTTACGCTGCTTCAGGAGGGGCTGATATTGAACGTTTTTCCTTAGAAGGAGGTAAATACTCTCTATTTGAAATACATTCTTCGTATTTAGAAATCCAATTAGACATAATCCTTCCGAATATTAGCAAAGTGTTTTCTAGGTCTACTGGTCTTACTACATTCTTATCACAAAATAAAAAAAGTACACCAGCTGTACTATCTTCACATACAGCTGGAATAGGGGAAGTAATAAGTTTAAAATCTTTATTCTCTTCTTTGATAAGTGTTTCCTTTAGACATCCATTGTTATAGGTGTCTCTTCCACCATTTTGAATCTGATATTTTAATCCTCTTGCATACATATCAACTAATATATCATCTGATAGATCTTTGCCGATTTTAAAATCATCGCGGAGAATCATAGTTTTGTCTTCCCAATCAAGTTGGTATTTATAAGTATGGTCGTTAAACGACCCTTTTATAGGATAATTAGGAAGATGAACTGCAACTGTAAATTTAGATGTATTACTATCTAATATGTAATTAGGCACCTGGATAATAGACTGGAGTACCTCCTTTATACCTTCATCTATAGAATTATCACATAAATGATTAGTTTCTTCGATTGTTAAAGGGCACGTTTGTAAATTGAGTGATTGTATAGCTTTATCAATATACCCATTTATTGTCTGCTTTCTTTCAAGTTGGGAAGTGAGTTCATTCAACCTCTCCTTTGTTTCTAAGTAATCTATTGCTGTATTTGGAGTGAATGAGGCTTTTAAAAGTCTTACAATAACAAAAAGGACAAGCAGGGTAAAGCTTATTATAGTTCCATATTGAACCCACCTTGTAGGATTTTCATCCGAAATTAGTGCACCCGAAAATGCCCCCACTGCTAGACCTAAAAAAACCTCGAAGACTTGAAGAAAAATATCTTGCACCTTTAAAAATCCTAAATAGTTTTTTAATTCTTTATGAATAGTATTCATCGTTAGATTAAATTATTAGATGTAATCAATATTATTAACTAAAGTACAAAACTTCAATCTAAGGAAGTATTCTCTTACTTTACGTATCTACTATTTTGGAGTCGTACCACAATAAATCAATATTTGCCAATTCTAATCCCTTACGAATTTAATGCGTGGTTATACCAGGCGTTTCACTTATTTTATTACTTTGAAGCTAATTAGGGTTTGATTAAAATGAAAACAGAAAGAGTATCACTGCAAGAATACAACGATTTAGCAGACTTACCTGAAACCATTTATAAATACAGAGAATGGAAAAATCCTTATCACAAAACTATATTAACTAAGCGTGAAATCTTTTTTGCAGCTCCAGATACATTTGAAGACCCTCTAGATTGCAAGAACCCAATTAGATACGATTTATTAACTAAAAAAGAAATTAATGAATTGTATAAACATCGGCTTGATCTTGAGCAAACCATTAGTCGAAAGGCTAGAAGAGAGAAAGTGAGGGAACAAGCTCGCAATTCCAAATTGAAAGATAAAGAATATATTAGGCAACATAATGAGGAGACGTTTAAAGAGTATTGTAAAAGAGCTGGAGTTTTAAGCCTGACTGCCAATCCTAAAAATATATCAATGTGGGAAAAGTATTCTGATAATCATCAAGGTTTTTGTGTTGGATTTAACACTAAAAAAGCTTTAGAGGTAATTGGGGCAGCTGGACCAGTAATTTATAAGGAAAGCTTACCAATTATTTATCCGGAGCCGAAGGATTCATCTGATAATCTGCACATAAAACGAATCTTCTATAAAGAAAAGAAGTGGGAGTTGGAGCAAGAGTTTAGAGCCCATAGGTTTAGGGAACAGCCAATGAATATAAATGATAGAACTTCCCAATTACGACCAAATGCTTATAAAGAGGTCATTTTAGGCGCTAAAATGACCGAAGAAGCGACTAAGGAGTTAATTAATAGCTTACCACCTGAACTAAGAAGTTTGCCTGTAAAGCAAGCTGTTTTAATTGGTGATGATATAATTATAAAAGATTTACCAATTTAGCCCTGGGCGATAAACGAGCCTAAATCCTATTCTCTGATAATCCCCACAAACTTTCTTAGGGTTCGGTCATATAATGTTATGACTAACGAGAAAGAAATATTTGTAGACGTTGAGGGATTTAATGGCTATAAGATTGGGAATTTAGGGACATTGATAAGTAGATATGGTAGACCAATGAAGCCGAGCCTGTGTAATGACGATTACTTGGCTGCGGTATTAAAACTAAATAAAAAGAATGTGGGCAAGCTCATCCATAGACTGGTGGCAGAACACTTTGTCAATAAGCCGGAATCAGAAGAGACACTGTATGTGGATCACATAGATAATGACCGCCTGAATAATCGAGCTGACAATTTGCGGTGGGTCACCCATAAAGAGAATATAAAAAAGTCCGTCTTGGCTGGCAGACGCCGGTCAAAGCTTAAACCTGAAGATATTCCTTTAATTCGTGAGAAGATTGCTTCAGGAATGACTAATCAGGAAATAGGTGCGGAGTTTGGGGTGTCTCACAAAACTATCTGGGGTATCAAAGCTGGTCAGATATGGGCTGATGTATAACTTAGCCATACGCATTGCCATACACAAATATTTGTAGATCAAGGCATAAAATGAAAAAGGCCTCTTAAATCGCTTTAAGAGGCCTTTTTACTGCCGTCGTTCCACCGTAGGGGGGATGACTGGGTGGTGATGATTGGAATCGAACCAACGACACAAGGATTTTCAGTCCTTTGCTCTACCAACTGAGCTACATCACCAACACGCTTTTGTTAAAAAGTATGCAAAGGTAATCATCTTG
>Ga0210040_10003215_pt1 | contig 22315 bp, 16 predicted proteins | sample CryGeyCG12114_NA_FD_185462 | JGI IMG/M metagenome (GOLD analysis project Ga0210040, IMG submission 185462) | Groundwater microbial communities from aquifer - Crystal Geyser CG19_WC_8/21/14_NA (SPAdes) (version 2) | ecosystem: Environmental > Aquatic > Deep subsurface > Groundwater | place: USA...
CCTGCACCGGTGAGTGGTCGAAGTGGTGGTCCAAGTGTCGGGGGTCAAGTGGGGCAGCGGTCTTGGTAGCTTGCAGCTTAAGAAGCCTTTGCCAGCAACAGCGACTTGCCCCCGACGAATGGCTGATGCGGTGCACCCCGCCAGCCGCTCGTAGTGCATCGAGCTGCGAGTTAGCTTCACCAACGAGCATGCTCGAGGAATGCTTATTCGGCTCCTCCAGCATGCCTATCACAAGCTTCCACCTAGGTCCCGCGCGCCCATGTCTAACGGCGTTCCACGCTACCTGGCTATGTATCTAGATCCCTACTACCTACAAGTAGTAGGTAGCTAAGTGATCATAGGAACCGACCTGGAGCCTGGAGGCCCCTCCATCGCTGGGATGATCTGCAACTCGTACCGACACTGGGCACTTATTTTTATCATCTTCCGCCCTACAGTACTCGACACATTACCATGCTCCTCGTATTGAGCCTTCCATCACCCTCTTTATCAAGCCACCGCCATGTGCTTGTGCTGCAGCGGAGCATTCGCAAGAGAATCCGCTGCCATCGCGCTGGCTTGTCATACCGCTGTTCCAGCTGCAGACCCTTGCTGACATGAAGAACGTGCTTCCCCACCATGTTCAACTCCTGCTGCTCGCCAACACCGGACGAGACGGGGATGAAACGTGTTACCGACTTCGTTTCATCCAACAAGGCGTGCTCGAGCGTCATGATGTGTTGCTCACGAGTCAGAAAAGTCTTAGCATTTACTCGTACATAATATGCCTGTCGGCAAACAAAATGTCACAACAACTCACCATCACTTTGGCCCACCACAACATGACGGTATCGTCCCAGGAGGCACAGAGTGACATCTCACATCTCACACCACCACGTCAACAACCGAGATCTGGGTCACATTCGCTCGGATGCCTCAACTCTCCTATATCCGGTCCTTCGTCCGTGCCGTCTGCAGCCAAGTTATGCTGTGACTTCACGAATACACGGTACTGAACAATTCCTGCATTCTTTCTGCTGGGCGATGCTGGGGCAAAGAGGGCGCCAATCACAAGACCGCCCTGATGCAACACCAATGCATGAGCATCCTGGCATGAGATAATAAATATTCATCACCCAGGCATTTGGACGCACAACAAGCACGCTGCCCCGCTTTCTGCGGTATTGACTCGTTGCTCGTAGTACGAGGTACTGCATGCCAAATCCACAGCGGGCATGTTATCATCAGCCGGCGCGAGGATTTGGATCTCCGGAGCAGCCATGCGACACAGAAGTACACAAGTACATACCTAGGTACCTAGGTAGGTAGTCTATGCGTTTCCTTCTTGAAATACATAATTCACGTGATATAGATATATACGACGTGGATGCTCGTTGCCGTGGTGTCCACTGGCACACACAAGAAACTCACGCAACGTCCTCACTCGCATCATACTCTATACCTATCTGACTCTCGTAGACGCCCGGCGGCAAATATACCTCATGCCACTGTTTTTGCCTGGTGTTTGGCCGCTCCCAAGTAGTCGATTCGTATATTAGCCCTTCGTAGAGAATGTGTCTTTGAGTTGCAAAAGCCTCAGGAGCGAACCCAGGCTTTCCGTGAGGCAATCTGTCTGTGAGAAATTTGAGCTTCGAACTCTCCTCCTCGCACTCTGGGTGACTTTTTGCGCCTATGCGCAATACCAGATTCGTTTTCGAACCTCGCTTGGGTTGTCGCCCACATCGAATATGCTTCGCGTTGCCGTCGCCGACCATACTAGGCAACGATGTCCTCATTACGACTTCTTCCTCCCAAGCATAGAACGTGATATGAGCTTGGATAGAGAGTCATACCCAGCCTCTCACGTACACAAACGAACCGACACTGACGAGATCCTCGAAAACATGGCAAATGGTGCTCACGACCGTTCAAGGATAAGTCCCAAGGTCACCAACTTTGGCGATTTTGGTAGTAATTCAGGCTTTCTGCTTGATACAGTATCGAAGAGGCCTTTCCATCTCACATGTCCAATACTATTGCGCCTTCTTTTCCAACGCCATTTTCTCAAGCTCCTGCGCTTCATCTTCTTTGTATCGTTTCACGGCCCGTAGAAGGCCCTCCTCTATCGAGATGACGGGCTCGTATCCGCACCTGTCGGCGATCTTCCGACAGCTGAACGATCGGTGCATACAACTGTACTTGACCGACTGCCGAGTAAGCTTGGAGGGCCTTCCTGACATCCAACCAGCAGTTTCGCTTAGCAGACCAAGCGCCGAGCAAACATATTCTGGAAGTGCCCTTACCCGGTCCCCATTGATCTCCCTGCCGTACGCGGTCCATACAAATCGCGCGGCATCCCAAAATGGCAGCGGCTGGTCGTTCGTGACGATGAAAGCCTCGCCGTCCACCTTCTCATAATCGAGCACGGTCGTCTTGCCCTGGTCTTTCCTCTTCGCCGTCTCCAACAACGCGTCCGCTGCGCACAGGAGACCGTACGCAACATTTCCCACGTATGTGAGTTCAAAGTTATTATCGTTTGCTCCGAGTTGAAGATGTAGTTGCCAAGTAGGTGCATCCGACGCTGTTTTCAATACTCCGTAGGTCCATCCGCTCATATCGCCCTCGCCGACAATACCAGCTGGTCTTACAGCACATACAAGCATATGTCCCAGCTCTTCCTTGTCGTTGGCCGCCAACACCAGCTTCTCCGCCACAGCCTTTGTCGCGCTGTAGGGCTCCCTCTTATTGTGCAGCACAAGCGGGTAGCGCTCGTCTGCGTTGATTAGGTCTGACACGGCGTCATGTATCACACTGCTCGAACTCGTATGCACAAATGCCCTACACCTCCCGCCCCAATTCCCGTACTTGCCCCCGGCAACTTCAAGCAATGTCCTGGTGCCCTCGATATTCACCTTTTGCAGGACCGGCTTCGGCAGATTCCAAGCGGGACTCGCCGTGTTGATCACCACGTCCGGCTTGACCTTGCTGAACACTTCCATCAATTTCTCCGGATTGGTGATGTCGGCGTCGTAGTAGGTGCAGCCTGGGAACATATTCCTCGTGCATTTTAGATCGATCGCATGCACTCTGGTGCCGCTCGTAGAATAGGACGGGTATCGTGATCGTAGTGTAGGAAAGTCGAATATATTTTGAGACGAGGAAGTTTGCCCGCTTTCCTTTGCGTGCGCCACTCCATTGCTATGTAATTGATCTTCGGAGGGAAAGTTGAGCAGCTGATTCACGAGTTGGGATCCTAGGAAGCCGCAGCCTCCAACGACCAGTACAGTTCCCAGGCTCTTGCCTTGTTGTGAGTTCGCCATGTTAAAGTAGTCTGCGAGACGCGAGTATGCCGAAGATGTGGTCTAGAATATAAAGTTGTGCCCGCGCAGAGGGTGGTCGATAAAAGTCATTGTTTTCTACTCGGGACCCTGAACAAGAACTGGCCAGTGAAGGAGCGCAGTCAGTTCCTGGAAAGTGGATCTGACAGGCGGCACGGAATTATCCAATGTGGCACCACTCAGCGCCGCCATGAAGCTGGGCGCCTTGTACTTGTACACTCCTAATTCGTGGGCCTCCTTATCCAGACCGGCGCTTGAACTCAACTTGGAGCCATGTTCGTAGAATTTCGACTAGCAAGCATGGTTAGAGTTACTCTTTCATAACAGTAATATAAGGAGCGATACGTCGACAACCGTGAAAGTTATTTGATTCGAGTATTGCCTCAAACGTTAGGCGAAGCTCGCTAAGATGTCGGACATCTTCATGTATTAAAACTAAGCACAATTTGACAAATTTCGTCCCTTTAGGTATGTTCTGCGTGAACGCGCAGCATGCTCAGCTTGCTCATAGTCAGCAGTCGTGCCGGGCATGTCGTCCTTGAACTCCTCGCTGAAACCAGTCACAAGCCATCCCATTGACGCCCCTGCCTCCCACTCCCATTACTCATCATAAACGATCATCACTCATCCTCTACAGACCTCTGTGCTGAACGGCGTACTTGACGCTTGTATTTCTTCTTGTCGTCTGTAGAACCCCACATCAATTTCGAGGCCTCGGCGTTGACGATGGTCCGTGGATCATACGGCGGAGACTCGTCTTCAAGCACATCGACAATGGCGAGGATATGGCTTGTCATATTGCCTAACTTCATCGGATCTGGAAAGTAGCATAGAATGCCATCCTTGGAGACACGGTGATGGTAGACCGGTGTCTCTATCCTGACTCGTGGTTGCTCTTCAGGAAAGTTGAGACTTAGCGAAACCCGAATTCTGAAGACGCCACCCTCAAGGTCAGTACTCGGCTTACCAAAGTAGGTCAAGATCCAAATGGAAGGATTGTTGTTGTCCAGCTCCACAGAAACGTTCGGAATACCTCCAGACTTTTGTTGTTCCTCAAACCGAGCCCACGCTCGCTGCAGGTTGTGGAATTTTGTCGTGTCTCTCTGCTTGGCTGCAATGGCGTCCTCTGCCCAGCGATTCGTCTCTTCATTGATGGCTTCCTTGATACGGATCAGACGCTTGCCGAGCTCTGAATAAACGAATTTGCCTTCCATTACGTTGCCGCCATGTTCAAAGGGCATAATCTCGAATTTTGTTCCATCCTTGTACTCGTCCATGTTCTGCTGCACGGTCGCGAAGTAGCTCTCATAGTACCACATGAAGCGGCGTTTGTAAATGTCCTTGAATGGCTCGAACCTGGTTCTGCTCTCATGGACTGGAGTGTCAACGTCCTCATCTTCATCCGGATCTCTGTTCCAACTCTCTCTAATCTTGAACTCTATCCTGCCGTCAGTCTGGATGTCAAGGGCGTCTTCCAGCTTTTGTATGACAGCTACTCTGAGGGTTTCGTGTCGTATCTGCCTCGGTGTCAGCACTTCAGCTGGAAACAAGATCATGCTTGCCATCATCTTACCTTTGCGCAATAATTGTCGTTTGCCTTGGTATCTTCAGGACTCTCCGCATTCTCAAAGCCTGGCTCATTCTGGTATGGTTTGCTAGACATGAGACTTTGAATGGAAATCATGACCGACTCGAGACCTTGTGCGGAAGACCATTCCTCGCCTTTCTCACCACGCCATGTTCCTAGGATAGACAGACAAACTTTTCCCCCAGCGTAGATATTTGGGTTGAAACGACATCTTCCACCATTCGTCGTCTTGGCGTCTACCTTGGGAGGTTTCGAGGGATACTCCGTACCGAATCTGACCGCGAATTCAAAGAAGCCATTCTCGTATGGTGTGTCTGGCGGTCCGACTATCAGGGCTCTAACATGACGTATGTCGTCCTCCTGGAATCCGACGGCGATGGCTGAACATGTCAGTGTTTGTAGGGCACAAGGAGAAGTACATGACTCACACAAGTCATTACCCTTACGGAGATCCGAAAGTTCCTTAGAGAGTAAGCTAGGGCGACACGAGGGCTCGTCGAAGCCGAACATACCTTGGAGATGCGAGATATGGTTTGATTAGACATTGTGCCTAATGCTGTACTCAAGTGGTTACTGTGACGGAATCAGGTAAACTGCCTTGTACGAGCAGAAACCAAGTCGGGCAAGATAAATGTGACATGTCTGTGAGACAGTGCAGAATATGGCAGATCAAAGAAGCCTGCGGCAGTGTTTCACAAGTTCCGCTGTTGAAAGAACCAACCCGCCGCACCGTCAGGCTGCGGGCGACGTAGAGGGTCCGCGCACCAGGCTGCACGCGCTAAGCAACGGCTGATATGCAGCACTAAAACTTACGGAAATTTAATTGACTTGACCCACAAGGCTGAATTGTATAAGATCGGATGTGGAGACGAATCGTGAGCATGAACAGAGAACCAGTCTTGTGCTCTGCCCGCTACAATGGAATCCGCCAGTCATCCTACTCGAGTAGCACCCGCGAGCAACTCGCGTTCACCGAACAGCATAGTAGCAGGAGTTCGAATTCCCGGATCCTCATTGCCATCCATGGAGACAAATTCCCCAGCCATGGAAGCTGGGGCGTTGACATCAGATTCAAGCGCGGAGGAGATTGCAAAGAGATGCCCCATCGCCAATGAAATCTGTAGTTTGCCATACCACAGCCGAAGCAATGTCACCTCCCACAGCGCTACGGGAGTAAGCGGTCACGCGACACCAACGCGCGGTATTGGCATAGTAGTACCAGTGGGTCGTGATTCCTCGCATGGTGGATCTAGGGAGTTCTACTTTGCAGCTCTTTGAGAATGCCTACATGAACTTCTCTCGATCAACCCATTGGGTATCAACTTTGACTTTAGCTGCCATCCGTGCTCCCGCCGCCATGATGCTAATGACCAAGGTGGTAAAGCCGAACCAGATCCTCACACACTGGGAGGCATGTATCCGTCTGAAGAATCAACCTTGAGCACCACAAGGGTTGACACAGTAACCGCATTAGCATTAAACGTATAATTGTCCAGCTCTTGAGTGAGCCACAAGTCGACTAGTGAATGTATCGTGATTTCCGATAACTCGGACGTCCTCCGGAACCGAAAGTGATGTCGGTGGTAGAAATAGAATGCGGAGACCTGAGAAGGCGACAGACTTAAGAAGGTGGTCTAACCAAAACAACTGTAGCGTGCCAAGCCATCCCAAATTAACCCGCCCAGACATGCCTGGTTCAAGTTGAGGGTTCACTGCAGCCGGCGGCTTACAGTACTGGCGACATGTCCATCAAGTCAACCACGTCAAGTTGACATCGAACGTTTTGTCACTCTTTTCTGTCTGTTGTACAGGTTACCCTGTATACTATCTTCACGGGATTGACGCGTTGCGACCTCTCAGAGTCTCCTCCAAAAGTCACTCCGCTCGCTTGTCTCACAACAACAACCCTCTGTCCACCTCAAGCCAACCTTCCACTTTGTCGCATGAATCAAAGCTGCTCAAGCACACATTGCGACTGAAAGAGTCAAGGAGTAACATAGTCACGCTATGTGGAAGATGCTGTAAGGGGAGATCCGGAGGGCTTTGTCAATACCTTCATACTTATCCTGTCCAACGCATGCGGGCACACATTGAGGTAGTGAACAATTTGTATACATAGAAGAGGAGGTGTAAAGAAGTTTGAAAGTCGGTGGAAGGGGTTAGGGACATCCGACATCTGTTGCGGTTTTGTAGCTTGTGGAATCACCCGCAGGCTAGTTGAACACTGGCGGTGACAACATCCTCATACTACGTCTCTACCTAGTCATTACAGGACCAGTCTACAATACGATGGCTTCCAACGGTGGCGTGCAAGGCTTCGCCGAAGATCCTTCAGCGTCGGCAGGTCGATACACGATCGCCTCCCGCAATCCGAATGATGCTCCGCAGCAGTCCCATGTCAATGGCCGACCTAGCAACACACAAACAAACGGAAACGTACAAGATTCATCGCACGAGAGCGATCCTCGGTATTCCGTAGAGAGCAGAACCGGTCGAAAGCGGTCACAAGGCAACGGAAGTGGTAACTCAAGGAGCAGGTCCAGAACCAACAGTAGGGGAAAATCCTCACGTACGTGCAAGAAATGCGGCGAGCCTCTGACGGGTCAGTTTGTTCGCGCGCTGGGCGGGACTTTTCATCTCGATTGTTTCAGATGTGCCGACTGTGGCCAGATTGTAGCTTCAAAGTTCTTCCCAGTTGATCAGGAAGATGGCTCCGGTCAGTTCCCACTCTGCGAGACCGATTATTTCCGACGCCTCGACCTTCTCTGCTTCGATTGTGGCGGCGCTCTTCGTGGCTCCTACATCACAGCTCTCGATCGCAAATACCATATTGAGCATTTTACATGCTCGGTATGTCCGACCATCTTCGGTGCACAGGACAGTTACTACGAGCATGATGGCAAAGTATACTGCCATTTTCATTACTCTACGCAATTTGCACAAAGATGTAATGGATGTCAAACGGCCATCTTGAAGCAGTTTGTCGAGATATTCAGAAACGGTCAAAATCAACACTGGCATCCAGAGTGTTACATGATCCACAAATTTTGGAACGTACGACTAGCCCCGAACGGTCAGATTACCGATCGTCCAGATATGACTGCATCAGTGAGCGACGATGCACGGGAATTGGTCAAAGAGGAAGAAGAAAAGATGGAAGACAAAGTATATCGCATATGGAGCACACTGTCCACGTTCGAGGAATCGTCTGCATCTTGCATATCGGACATGTTGTTGCACGTGAGTAACGGTGTCTATGTTGATGGCGTAATTGTTGCCAGAAAGTTCATCTGGCATGTGGATATTCTCTTCGGTGCAATCGACACGCTGGCCGCTCTTGTCATAGCCGCTGATCTGAAAGAGCTGGCATATGGTCGAGAGGCAAAGCTACTTTGCAAGAAGGTCGTTGCTTTCTTTACGCTGCTGTCAAAGACTCAAGAAACTGGCGTTAGAAAGCTAGGGGTGACGCAGGAACTTTTGTCTTTGGTGACCGGTCTTGCACATTACCTGAAGCTGTTGATTCGCATCGGCTTACAAGGCGCACTCAAGCTTGAGCGCGAGAAGAACACGACGGAAGGCCTTCATGCTTTTCTCGACGAGCTGGCAGACCTTGATACGGTCAAGGAGCACGAAATGAAATCACTGGATTTGAATGACAGCACTGCAGGTCTTGCAGCTCAGGAGTCCGATTGCTGCGCTTCGTGCAAAGAGCCCATTGACGATGGATGCGTAATGTTCTATGGAAAGAGATGGCACTCTAAGCCTGCGCACCTGAATTGCAGTATTTGCAAACGAGATTTGACCTACGATCTCTCCAATGCTACATATAGCGACCGAGACGAAAAGGCGTACTGCGTCGACCACGCCAGGCGAAACCCAGATGCCGTTACTGGGTTCTCGCACGTCACAAAGCTTCAGCAATATGTCTTCCTCCTGAGAGTCGCTCTGGCACGGCTTCTGGAGGTGCTGAAATCTGGCGGCACACTGCCACACACCTCCGACGATCCCAATTTGACGCCGTATAACACCAACGAAGGTCACCGAGTACCACCTGGAGTTGATCGGCTGACTCCACAACAGCGCAGTATGGGTTCGAGGTCGAAGTCTTACGCTGGGACCTCGCGGGAACTCCCACAGGAAGAATCTTCGCTTGAGCAGACCGTTGGCGAAATGAAACGCTTGCGCTCGACTCGCAATGAGAGGGCCTTGTCGACCACATTCAGAAAAGCTCGAGCATCTCGAGTCTTTGACGGCCCTGGAGGGGTCAGACCAGGCTCATCTGGGCCCGATGGCTCAAGAGGAGAGCGAAACTTCCAGATTGTGGAGGAAAGAGACTTGGACGGCAAGCTGAGACCGGAGCTGACATTCGGCAATCAAGATGGACTGACCCTGGACGATATTCCAAGAATTGTGGCTGCCGAACAGGCAAAGGAGCAACGACCAAACGCTTACCGTCATGCTGGGTCTAATCTGATCTCCTCGAGTAACGCACCAAAGCTGGTAAGCGGTCATCAACGAGCACATTCTGCTGGCAATGATCTCCTCGCAGGCGAGCCGTCACCACTTCGGACCAAGAGATACTTTTCAGAACTGTCAGCTCTTGAATACTTCATCGTCCGCCACGTTGCCGTGTTGTCGATGCAGCCTCTACTCGAAGGCCAATTTACCCTCGAAGAACTTCTAGGTCTCATTGAGACACGCAAACCAACCTTCTGGGGCAAAGTTAGCCGTGCGTTGCGGAACGACAACAAGGTCAAGAAAAAGGGTATCTTTGGGGTGCCTTTGGAAGCCTTGCTTGAGCGTGAAGGCGCTGAGTCGACTCATGGTGTTGGACCAGGTGCCTTACGTGTACCGGCACTTCTGGATGATGCTGTCTCGGCTATGCGACAGATGGATATGTCTGTAGAAGGTGTGTTCCGCAAGAATGGCAACATCAAGCGGCTCAGAGAAAGCGCAGAACAGATTGACGCAGGACAGACCCCTGATCTCAGTCGTGAGAATCCTGTCCAGGTTGCCGCACTGCTCAAGAAATTCTTGAGGGATATGCCTGAGCCATTGATGACATTCAAATTACAACGGCTATGGATCATCGCAGCAAAGATGAATTCTCGTGAGGAGCAACGTCGACTGCTACACCTGACTTGTTGTCTGATGCCAAAGACCCATCGCGACACTATGGAGATCCTCTTTGCTTTCCTTAAGTGGGCGGCTTCCTTCTCCCAGGTAGATGAGGAATCCGGTAGCAAGATGGACATACATAACCTCGCCACTGTCATGGCCCCAAACATTCTTTACCAAAAGGAAAAGGCTCCTGGTACCAAAATCCCTCAGGTCGACGATAGCTTTCTGGCTATCGAAGCCGTAAATGCACTTATCGAGCAAAACGACAGTTTTTGTCAGGTGAGTCTAGAACAGTTTCTCTGTCCGCGTTGGCCTTGCTAATATGTCCTAGGTGCCCGAAGACCTACAGTCAATCCTGACCGACAGTACCTTACACAACGGATCTGCTGAACTGACCACCAAGGAGATCCTATCTCGATATGGTGATATTGCCAAGGGCAATGTCCAATTGACTCATCGAACCGCTCAAGCACCTGATGCACCGGCTCAAGGACAACTTTCAGCATCAAGCTCTAGTAGGTCGAACCCAGTGGCAATGCGTGTCGAGAGTGACCCTTCCCAAGCCACAGCTTGGCAGAAGCAAAGCTCTGTGCGTCCTGTGCAGAACACATCGGCCAACCCGACAGCCCCACAGCACGACTTCGATTTCAATGCACCACAAAGTCCTTATGCCAGAGATAGGTCTGGAAGTCAAGGCAGTCAAGGTAGCCAAGCCAACCCGAATGGTCGACAGAGCTACCAGCACAGGCCTGGGCTAGGTGTTGCTAGCTGACAACATAAGACAGCTACTTGAACACACACGTCAGCAATTGAGTTGCTCTGCGTACCCATAGCTTCGGCTCGACACCTCTCCATACTCGCTTGCGGCAGTTTGGGAACTAACGACTAACGAAAACGCACCCTTCATCGGCAAGGTGTGCCGGTCCTCAGCAGGAAGGACACGCTAACAATGCGTCCGATCCGAATCCTTATGAGATCGATTAAAATTGCTTTTTCAACATGCAGCAGAGATTGCTTACAACGACGGGGACTTTCGCCATTTTGCTCCTTGTCTCACGAGCTGATTTGTCTTCTACATGCATATGCTTGGCGTTACGGTTTGGGAGGCTATCTCGTTCTGTCAGCATCGAACGGAGCCGAAAGGCGCGTCCCATCGTGGATTTCAGCTCATTGGCTAAGCTTCTCATGACCATTGGGCTATGGAGGCCAAACGCGGCTAGCACCGAGGTCCTGGATGTCGGCAAGCGCCACAGGCATGGCATTGGCATCCTTCGAAAAGTGTGGCATGTCTTCACCACAACTTCGAGGAGCAGGACGCCAGGAAAATCGCTTCCGCCATGGCGTTGGATACGTGCATTGGTTATTTGCACGACGGTGTGCGGCACCCACAGAATGAGCAGGAATCTTTTTTCACTTTTCGCGACATGGCCTCAATGGCATTTTCAACATTGAGCTTTGGCTTTTGGGGACGCCACCTTCCGCACGGCGAATTGCCTGGTTGCACAAGTTTTTCAATTCATTTTTCATACCGACACGCTCGGAAAGCGTTCATGTTTGGGCCTCAGGAGACCCTCGGTCCGGAAAAGCGGGCTGTCCACCAATGTCAAGGACGAAAGCTCCAGCTAGCTCTATGTACTCTATGCAGGGCTCAAGAAAAACTTCTAGCTATGCGTGGCCATTGGCTTGGTCTTTCCTCCTCTTCAATATCTCGTCCATCACTCTGCCTAACCGTTCTACAGCATCGTCTGTGATTTGATAATGCACCACGCACCTACCTCCTCGTAGCTTCAGTCCTTCTTTCGCGGCCAGCTCGGCGACCTCGTCCGCTGAACAACCTTCCGCATCAATGTCCAGCCATACCATGTTCGTTTCTGTGGGGTGTGCGAGCTTGCCGCCTTTACTCTCCCACAGCGCGGCGATCTTCCTGGCCTGTGCGTGACATGCTCGTAGCTTTCCACCTTCACCTCGAGGGCCTTTGCCGAAGCCCTCCTCCACTGCCACACGTGCCGCGGCGGAAATGACGCCTGCTTGTCTGGTGCCGCCGCCGATCGCCTTGCGGATCCGTCGCGAGTGCTTGATGAAATCTATGCTTCCTACAATTATGCTGCCGATCGGTGCGCCCAGACCTTTGCTGAAGCACATGCTTACGCTGTCGAAGAGTGTGGTAAAGTCGGGGATCGAGCCTGCGTCCGCTGCCGCAACTTCCCATATACGTGCTCCGTCTAAATGCATCTTGATGTTGTGCTCGCGCGCAAAGGCCGAGATGCGCTTCACTTCTTCCAAGGGCATGATCATGCCGTTCAGGGTATTCTCAAGTGAGATGACCTTTGTGGGACAGGCGTGCACATCGTCGGAGATGATTATGTTTTCTTTTACATCTTCCAGAGTAAGGTGGTGCTTGTTGGCGGGTTTGACGGGGATTAGCATTGCTCCTGACAGGGAGGAGACACCGCCTGCCTCGTACTGCACGATGTGGCCGCGTTGGTCGCAGAGGACGGAATGTGGAGGCTGCGTGAGATGGCTGCGTAAAGCAACTTGATTGCCCATGGTGCCAGACATAACGAGAAGGCCGGCTTCGTGGCCGGCCAATTTGGCGATGTCGGCTTCGAGGGAGACGGTGGTGGGATCTTCTTGGAAGACATCGTCGAGGAGAGTGGTGTTCATGATGGCATTCAGCATGGACTCGGTAGGCGTGGTCATCACGTCGCTGCGGAAGTCGTACGCTGCTGGTCCGGGTTGCTGCCATGCGTTGTACTTCTTAGGTGTTCCATTCGTCTCCGAAGTATCTGGAGGGATGACATGGCCAGAGGCGGTGGTCATGGTTGCGATAGAAGTGGATCTGTAGGGTAAGATTAGCTGTAAAGAGCTGCCCGTGGTCGGCTGGATGGTTCTGCAAGTCAGTTCTGAAATCAATCTTCGCAGTAGAGAACAGGAAAGCATTGCATGGCTACAAAGGAAAGATCGTTGCGCCTTTTGGGCATACTCCAAGTCGCTGCGTCTGAGTACGACACTTTTGTCGTGCAACTCCGCATAAAAGACCCCAGCTTATGACACCTTCTATTTGCGGTTAGACGGTATATCCCGGTCGTGCAAGATCTTGCATTAGCGCTGCGCCCGCGTCGACGCGTCCTCAAACTGAGGGGGAAGAACACTTTTTGTCGCAAGTTCAAACTCGCCATCAATTTCGACTTCAAAACCGCTGTCGATCCACCGTTGCGCATGCTTGCAATCGCATCAGAATGTCAGTCGCAGCTCGGAGGGCCGTGACATCCTTACCCAGCATCAATTTATATTGCGCCGGCTGCGAAGCGCAAATCGGCATCTTCAATAATGAATGGATACGGTTAACCGCGTCGTATGCGCGGTCAAAAGATCCAGGTACACATTTTGGCACGGAATTCGGTGAGAAGACACAGGTTGTTCCTGCAGGCGCATCGCAAAAGGCGGCCGAAGGTTGCACTATGTCCGAGGTGTATTGCATCAAGTGTATGGCTGTTGTTGGTCAATATTGCACGAGTGCGCCAAATGAGGAAAAGCAGAAACTGGTGGACCAACATTTCTACAAGCTGTCTAGGACGATTCTTAAGGACAGTCGGACATTCGAGAAGGTCGATCCTATATATGGCTACGCTGGCGAAATTAGTCCAGGATCAATCAAGGTCTCACATACGCCTCGCGCAAGCCTTCCACCACGTCCGAGATGGTCAGAGACGCCTGTTCGACAATCCAAAACCGTCATTGGGCAATCTGCTCCGTCTGTTTTATCGCCCCTGTCCGCCCTCGCACCAAGGACGGCGCAAAGAGCGACTCCATCTTCTGCTCGCGCCACTACTGACACCAGCAGTCTGAGGTACAATATCGTACAAGATGACAACCCGGATGCACTTGATGACCTACCTACGACACTTGCCGATAAATCCGTCAATGTTGAAGGAAGGGCGGTACAAGCAGCGGACAAGACGCAGGAGCATGAAAAACAACTCGCTGGTTTGGACAAAGTTTTGAATGCGCACGACAAGAAAATTCTCGAGCATAACAGGCGATTGAATGCGCAAGGATTCCAGATTGGCGAGCACAAGCTCAAGTTCGTTAATCAGGGTAACAAGATTGATGGTTTAACATCACAGATTGCGAAGCTCAATGAGACTATGGACGAGATGAAGGCTACCATTCAAGCATTGCAAGCAGAGAGATACCAACCAGCACAACTAAGCCAGGAAGACTTTATTGGTCATTTTGAGTCACTCCTTCGAGGCGTGCGAGGCGGCAACTCTGAAAGCGAGGAATTACGGAAGCTCCGAGAAGAGAAGGATGCTGAAGGTTTAGAAGTAAAGAGACTCAGAGCAGAGAACAAGAAGATCAATGCGAGGTTACGAACCATTACGTCTACGACAAGTACCACAAGTGGAAATGCGCCGGACGACACGACTCTGAATGATCAGGCACAAGACCCACTTGGGTCTCCTGAACTATCGGCGGCTGTGCTAGGCAAAAGGAAGAGGAATCCGCGTGGTGTTGGAAGTGCCCGCTCGAAACAACGACCCAAACAAACATCTACTTCACGTCCGAGACGAGGGTCCACGCACGAGCAAGAAAGCTCACCAGTGCCTGGGGACGAGGTACAGCAATCGATCACGGACGCGCAGCTTGATCCAGCGAATGGCGCAGCCGAATCTGGTGGCGATCAAGCTCCGCAGCGTCTTGCCTTGGGAAAATCGCTGTCGCCAGTGACTGGGCTGCCAGACGACAACAATCACATGGAAGATACTGAAGACTTCTTCCAGAATATAATTGGTCCAGTGGCCGACGACTCTACCGAAGCTGCGGCCACGCAAATGCCACGCGACAACAGAGGACCTAACAGCCAAAACACTGCGGAGCCACTTGAATTTAGCGACGATGAAAACATAGCTGCACCCACTTCGGGCAATAAAGGAGATCCTGCAATTACGACCACGCAGGACGCCAATGAGTCCTCAAGCCCCCACGCGACTAGGAGTCGAAATCGGCGTCGGGTGACCCATACGCCTGCAGTCCAAGTCGAGCACCATACAAGCTCCGAAACGACCAACCGACGGAAAACAATGCCTGCTCAGCTACAGTCCGATCCGGTCGTCGAGGACTCCGACGGTGAGTACGACGCGCACCGACCGCGCAAAAAGCCCTACCAGTCCAAGACGCGGAGACTGGAGAAGGAACTTGAAATGCTAGGCCTGTTTGAGTGGATCGGCAAGGACAAGCGAAACTCGGACTACCTCAAAGCCGTGAGGGAGGCCAGAGCGCGATTCTACAAGACGGACGAACAGCCACAGCCACAGTCACTGCCGCAGGTGCTGTCAGATGCGCCTAACGTGGTGCAGCGACCGCAGAAGGGAAAGAAGGGGAGGAAGACCGATAAGGCGGCTAGGAAGGCAGACAAGGTGACGACTGTTGGGGAAGTCGCGCTTGACTCGAGTGGAGAGTATGTGGAGTAGTAGGCCACGTATGGAAAATGTATAGGATAAGCGTAGGCTGCTTTATGATCGAAAAGACTGTGGAGCTCTGGATAGCGCGAGTTATACAACGTTTTGATTCTGATCAAGAATGCGATTCGTCAATACTGTGACTCCTGTGTTTATGGGGCGAGCCAGCCTTATCACGTGACGATCTAGCAACACGTGATTGAGTCTTCGAGTTCATCACAGTAACACGTAAAAGAAAAAAGTGGTTTGTATGGTTTGTTTTTTTTTTGGTGAGAACGATGCTCAAGGCCCCCACACAAAAGTCAAAATCTTTTGACGGTTGTCTGTCTTGTCTGTTAATTGTGCTTCTTTCCGAAATTGGGGGCTTTCATCATGGATCTTCATGGCACTGGGCCGAGGACAAAGGGGGCACGGACAAAATCATTGTGTTTGTTTCGTTCTTGTGATCATGTATTGCGGTTCAGGTCGTTCGAGGTGACGAGGGAACCAAACCGACTCGATTTTCGAAGAGTTTATATCCACCCACGTTTATACCCGCGCACGGCATCCATACAGCGCAGTGACGCCAGAACAGATCTTTTGGGGCCACCACATCTATCGGCTTTGGATCGTTGGGCTGTTTTCGATCTCGAGCAGGTCTCTCGCAAATCCCGTCCCATCCCATCCTATCCCATCCCATTCGTCCATGATCAGTCACAGTCAAGAGGCGCGATTGCGACGCACACGTCGCTCTCCGTGACTAACCCACGTTCATATCCACCATCCATACAAGTCCAGCCAGGCAAGGGGCGACATGTCTCCAAGCGCGGGCTCTTGCACACGACTGGCACTGATTCCCCTGGGCCAGAGGGCCGAGCGAGACGCGCGCACTGCTGCGTGGGCACTGGACCTGTTCCTCCCCACTACGGGCGGCCGTGACGCAACGACGCCTGCAGACGGACGCCACGCTCCGCGCGCCGTGCTTCCACGGCTGGATCGAGACGAGGCGATTGTGGAAGGAGAGGGAGAGGACGAGGATGCAGCTTGTGAGAGAGGGAGGAGAGGATGGCGAGGTCGGAGAGGCGGATGGAGAGGAGGTGTGATGTTAGGAATTAAGCGATCGTGGGTTGGGTGGGGCAGGCGACAGTTAGGGCTGGTTGGAGATCAAGGCTTGTTTATGATGGGTTGCACCGGTGTCGAGGTGGGTGTTGAACATGACGGGCGTTAGATGGAGGGAGATGGTAGAGATGAACATGGAGGCTGTTGTATGTTGTTGATTTGCATAGCCAGATCGTGCTGTGAATATACCCTGCCATCTTCCGTAGATGGTCAATCTTTGTTCCGGGCTGGGCTTTTGTGCTGCTTCGAAGGCATCACATCAAGGAGACGACGGCTATAACCCTTGGTGGAATTTTTATCACAAAGTACGTTCTTCTCGGCTCGTTTATATCTTAGTCTGGCTCTTTCCCTCTCCTCGCGGTACCTTCCTCTCAATACCCAAATTCTCCAGGTTCTTCTTGGTGTGATAGTGCGGCGCCACCTCCGTCAACCACTCGGGCTTGATGGGCATGACACTGCGCATGTACTCCTTGCTGGTGAGCACCAACTCGAAATACAGCACCCATTTGGGCGGATTGTCGCCCATGAGCACGGAGCTGGGATGTATGTAGACAATCTGACCGTTCTTGACGTTGCGGTAGCTCTGCCCGTCTCGCTGCAGGCGTGCGCTGTTGGGGAAGAAGCCGGAGCAGACGGCTTTCTGAATGGGTTGGATATTTGAGGCGCCGCCGCAGGTCTTGTTGGGGTCAACTTCGACGCGGTCGCAGAGGCGGGCGAGTTGGTCCCGCACGTCGCGGGCGCGAGTGAGAGAGCGTTGTTGCAGGAAGTTCTCCTTGGCCCAGACGTAGCTGTAGTCGCTGTCGACCCATTCGTTCCAGATGTTGAGGAGTGAGAGATGGTCACCGCCGTCCTTGTTGGTGAAGCGGGCGCGAGCGCTGTCGGCGTGCACTTTCTTATCTTTGGGGCGGTAGAAAAGTGAGGACGCTTCACCGAGCATGGCGATGATGGAGAGAACCTCGTCCGTGCAGCCGTATTTGTCGGCAGCGAGGATTGCTTTCGCGAGCATTGGATCTGTCGGGAACTCGGCCATCTGCCGTCCGATCTTAGTAAGCTCGCCAGCATTGTTGAATGCTCCAAGGGCGTATAACTGCTCGACGGCACGTACAAGCGTATCGGTTGAAGGAGGGTCCATAAAGTCGAAATCGAGAAGGTCGTTGATACCCAGACTTTTGAGCATGAGTACGACACCCGTCAGATTTGTTCTCTGGATTTCGGGTGTGGTATTCGCGTCAAGCTCGTTATTGTAGGCTTGCTTGGTGTATAGCCTAAAAGCCTTGCCAGGTCCAACCCGTCCTGCTCGACCTGCTCGTTGACCAGCAGAAGCACGACTGCAAGGCACCACCACAAGTGACTCCATGCCTGAACGTGGATTGAATTGGTTTTCCTTGACGAAACCTGGGTCAATAACATAGACAATGCCGTCGATAGTGAGGGATGTTTCTGCAATGTTCGTGGCAAGAACAACCTTCCTCGCTCCTGGTGGTGTGGGCTCAAAGATTTTCGCTTGCAGATCGGTTGGCAGACTGGCGTAGATGGGACAAATGACCAGTTCCTTGACTTTGTTTCCAAGCTTTCTTGCTGTCTCTTGTAGATTTGCTTCCATCGCCTCAATCTCTTCCTGACCTGTCAAGAAAACCAACACATCCCCGGCTGGTTGAGTCACATGTATTTGAAAAACGGTCGTGATGGCGGCCGCCAAGTAGTTCGCTTCAGGCTGAGACGTATAATGCACGTCAACATCATACCTTCGACCGGGTATGTTGAAGATCGGTGCGTCGTCGAAGTACTTCTGAAACTTGACTGCATCCATGGTTGCCGAACTGATGAGCAACTTCAGATCTGGTCGAGCCTTCGCTATATCTTTCAACAAGCCCATCGCAATATCTGTGCTCACGGTTCTCTCATGGGCTTCATCAATCATGAGCGCTGAATAGTTGCTGAGCTCCGGATCTGTCAACATCTCACGCAACAGCATACCATCCGTCATGTACTTCAGCACCGTCTTGTCGCTCGTGTTATCCTCGAATCTAATCGCATATCCGACTTCGTTGCCCAGTCTCGTTCCCATCTCTTCCGCCACTCTTGCTGCCACGCTCATTGCTGCAACTCTCCTTGGCTGCGTACAGCCAATCTTCTGTCCGTTTTTCGTATAGCCTGCTTCATGCAAATACTGCGGCAATTGTGTCGTCTTCCCGGACCCCGTTTCTCCCACGATAATCAGCACCTGGTACTGGCTCACCGCTTCGATAATCTGATCCCGATACTGAAACATCGGTAAACTTTTTCTAGTCTCCTCAATACTCTTTGCTTTCGCTTCTGCCGCCGTCAATCTCTGCTGCATCTCCCTCTGCTCCTTACTCATGCCCTTCCCCATCTCGCCCCCTATACTATCCGCCAGCACAAACTTCATCTGTTGACTCTCATCAAACACATACCCATAGTCTCCCTCGTCGACAAACTCCGACCTCTTGATCTGCGCTTCCGCACGTTTCGTCTGCTCCGCCTCCCACTCTTCGTGCTCCGTAACATACTTTTCCCTGCCTTGCGCATCCCGATCCACATAGCGCCCATACAACGCCTTGTTCTTCTTGTCCCGATCGATCTTGCCCTTCTCCGTAATGTAGTCCTCCGGCAATGCATACCCATCCAGATGCTCATCGATCCTCAAACTCGATTCCGTAATCTCCAACACCTCCTTGTTCCGCGCAAACTCCTCTTTCTCCTTCCGAGTCAAGCCCTCTGGGTTCTCCCTCAACTCCGCCTGCTCCTCAGCAACCTGCTTCCGGAGCAGCGCCAGCTTCTCGGCCTGCCTCTTCTTCAAATAGTCCTGGCGGGACCTCACCCTCAAGTCCGGCATGGCTGCGTCTCGTGCCGACGCGTCGTCCGCCAGCGCCCTCCGCTGCGCCGTGGCACTATCCTTTGCCGCCGAGCGGTCCTCCAGTATTTTCTTGCTGCGCTCGGCGTCTTTGTTTGCCAGCCGCTTCGCGAACTCGTCTCGCTCTTGCTGATCTGTCAATCTCTCCCGCTCGAGCCTCTGCTCTTCCGTCTCGGGTGAAGGACTCCGACCGCGTGGCGCCGCACTCCCATCGTCGAGCTTTACGCGCTTCGACGAGGACTCCTGGAAATCAGGCTCCTCCTCCTGGTCGTCTTCTTCGCCCTCCACAAGTTCCTCATCGCCCCACCTGTCGTCGAAATCGCCTTGGTCTCTTCGCCGCCGATGTGTGTCTTGGCGTTTGCGGGACTTGATCCGTGGTTCTTCGGAGGACATGTTTCGTCGCGGTCGTTTGAAAATGCACAAGTCCCAGTCTCGGAATGAAATATCGATGGCGCTTTGCGCGACGAAATGCAAGGGATCTGCGATGATCAATGCGGCAAAACGACCCAAAAGACCAAGGACAAGGTGGAAGATACGCAAAGAAATTCCAGGACAGTGGCCACTACTTCTGATTTACAACAACCCACCGACCAGTCCTATCTCAAACCACCTGCACCGAACAAACTTCCTCGCAAAGTCCCACCATGCGACAAACATGCCAAGACTCGATGCTCTCGAGCTCAGCTCCATACACCTTAGACCGAGTAGGACGACGATAGACTCGCCCTGATATCCCTCCGCTCCCAATTTCCTGGCTCACCATCGCCAGCGAATACGGATTTCATGCTGTGGGTCGTGCTCACCCTGCAACTCGCCAAGTCGACAGCAACAGCGCCACTCAGTCTAGATAGACCGTTCGCCACAAACAGAATTTATGCTATGTAGTGGGGATAGACCCCTTGTCCAGGCCATCGGTTCTGCTCAGCCGGCTTCCCTTCTCAGGGCCTTTGCCAATGATCAACCTGTCACTTCAGCATCCGAGATTATCTCCATCCACGTCAAGCCGACACCCGTGAACCGTGTGGGAGATGAATATCCACAGAAAAGCCTTTCGGATGATAGTATGCGTGTAGAAGGATTTATAAAGTTGGGATATCCTCACTCAAGAACAATTTTTACTCCTTAACCATATCATCATTGAATAAAGCTATGGCTATCAAGCCCATGCCCATGCTCTTGTCATGTATGACTATTCATACCTTCCGCTATGACTGTTCCCATATCCCATCTGGCTCGGGGCTCAGGCTCAATATCATCCCATATCCGTCCTGTCAAGTCAAAGGATTGTCCTGGTTCTAGCAACACCATTGCCGACACCATTAGCTTCAAACATGTCCATGTCTTCGAAGCAATGCTGCTTTCCGAAACTCCATACAATATCACCATCCATACGCTGATGCTGTTAACAGAAATCCACACTTGGCAAGAAGCTCGACACCCCAATACCCATGCTCAAAAGGTCGTCTCATCATAACTAATGCGCAAATCCCGCAATTCCTAGGCCATAAACGACGCCGAGCGCTGTCGCGCCCGAAAACACTGCTCTTTATCCCAAAAATTCGAATGTCGCCATTCTATCATGGCGGACATTGGTCTTGAGCCGATGCACTCAAACATCGATCATCTCCGCATCCTCTGCAAGCACTTCATCTGCGGGGCCCCAATTCCCCTCAAAAACAGTGGCTCCCGCTCGTCGACGGACCTGAGCGAAGCTGACACCTTCGGTTTGAAGAAGTTCGCCTGCCAATGGTCGGTCCGTCGGATTTGGTGAAATCATCCAACGGACAATCCGGTCAAGAGCTTGCTCGTTGTTCGCGTCCACCATGAACGCTGGAGGCTGCGTGAGCTCGCCGCTTCTAGCCAGATGTATTGCCTTTCCTTGTCGAGAGTGTCCTTGATCAGGGTTGTTGCTGTGAACAACCTCGACATCCTGCATGTCCATGTTGTCGTCCTCGTTGAATGAAGGTTCATCTGACACTGGGTTGCCAGTCGAGTCTCGAAAGATATTACTGGCCTCAGAGCTCCAAGTCAAACTCGGAACGTCGCTCATATCTCCGTTTCGTAGCTTCTGCCATGATACCCCGTTGTCTGGAAGTTCCACGTTTCCGGCCGTTTCAAGGAGGATTAGACCCAATGCGAAAATATCTGCTGGCTTGTCGTATTTTCCCATGAGGATTTCGGGTCCAATGTACTCCCTGTCACCTTCACCCTCGATACCTGCTTTCGCGGGCCATCTTGCGGCCATGCCGAAGTCGCCAATCTTCATAACCCCTTCAAATGTGATGAGAACATTGGCAGGTTTCAGGTCGAGGTGGATAAAGCCCGAGTCATGGATGTGCTTCAGGCCCAAGGAGAGTTCAAGAAGTATTTTCCAAATTCGAAAGTCATCGAGTCGAGCTTCCACACCCACTTGTGCCAAGAAAACATCCAGCGTTCCTTCTTCGCAGAATTCTGTTTGTATATAGAGATGACTGTTGTCCTCCCAGCTGTCCACGAAGCTCAGAATATGATCCGAATGACCGAGTGCCTTTAGCACGTCCACCTCATGAATCTTCCTCTGGCGGTCTTTGGCACCAGCGTACGGGTAGCGTGACTTCTTGACAGCAAAAACACGTTCGGGTAAAGAGCTTCTAGAGTCTGATCGTGACACTGCCATAGAATAGATCTTGTGGAACGGTGATGTCTCGGGTGGTTGAGATACTCGATACACCTGAGAAAATTCTCCGGCCCCGGTCAGATCTACCTTTTCGAAACGTGAAGTTAGGCTGCTGTCCACATCCGCGATGTCGGCGGAAGCCAAGTTCAAGCTTGGTCGATTCGAGAAATTGGGGAAGTATTCCTTTGGTCCAGTAGG
>Ga0210040_10003216_pt1 | contig 22313 bp, 22 predicted proteins | sample CryGeyCG12114_NA_FD_185462 | JGI IMG/M metagenome (GOLD analysis project Ga0210040, IMG submission 185462) | Groundwater microbial communities from aquifer - Crystal Geyser CG19_WC_8/21/14_NA (SPAdes) (version 2) | ecosystem: Environmental > Aquatic > Deep subsurface > Groundwater | place: USA...
GGTGGCCAGGAGCGCCAGTCCGAAGTTCATGGCTGCACTCTAGCGGGCGGTCCCCGACCGCTGGTGTCGCTCCTGCGCGCTCGCATGGATCACGAGGGGTCGACGTGCCGGCACGGCCGCTGGATCGGTCCAACGACTTGTCCTAAAAGCGAACGAGGGTTCGATTCTTGTCAGTGGCTCGTCGTAGCTTCTGCTGCATGGCACTGCGGGCGGTCGGAGCGGTCGAGGAGCCCGCAGCCCCGGTCTGCGCGTTCCTGACGTCGGCGCTCGAGCAGTTCGGGGTGCTGGTCGCCGAGCGGCTCGGTGGGGTCGCCGAGGACGTGAGCGAAGCGGTGCGGGTCGACCGGGTCCGCCGCTGGGAACAGCCGGTGGCTGCGACGTCTGCCGGACAGGCGTCCGAGATCGTGGGCTTCGCCCGGGCACGGGTGGAACACCAGCTGGCCGAGGAGGTCCACCCGCGCGATGTCGGCCGTGGGGTGGCCGAGGAGGTCGGGCTGGCCTGCCGGGTGTCCCCGACCGTGGCGGCGCGTCGGCTCGGGTCGGCGCGGGCGGGGTGGTTCGACCTGCCGCAGACCTACGCCGCCCTCACCCGCGGCGAGATGGGCGTGACGGTTGCGGAAGTGGTGGTCGCCGAGACCCGGCACCTTGACTGCGCCACGCGCCGCAGCGTGGACGTCCGCCTGGCCGACGCGGACCTGCCCGCCCTCGGTGTGCGCGACGCAGCGGCCCTGACGCGGCGCTACGCGTACGAGGCGGACCGGGAGGCGTACGTCGCCCGTGGGCGCCACGAGCGCAGGCACCGTCGGGTCGGCCTGCGTCGGCGCCGGACACGATGAGCGTGCTGTCGGGCTACCTGCCGGTCGAGCAGGGCGTGGCGTGCCTGGCCGCGCTTCGCCGCCACGCAGACGGCGTGGTCGCCGGTGGTGACGATCGGACGCGTGACCAGACGTGCCGGGCGCCGTTCTGCGGAGCCCCGGTCCGCCACCTCGACCACGTCCAGCGCCACGCCGACGGCGGTCCGACCATCCTCGCCGACGGGCGCGGGCTGTGCGTCCGGCACAACCTGGTCCGCGAACAACCGGGCTGGACCACCACCCTGGTCGACGACGGGCACGGCGACCGGCCCCACACCGTGCAGACCACCACCCCGACCGGGCACACGTACACCGCCCGAGCACCGGACCCACCGTGACCGGTGCGAGCATCCGGTCAGCGGGTCTGGCCCGACCCCGTCACGACGTACTTGGTCGAGGTCATCTCGGGCAGGCCCATCGGGCCTCGTGCGTGCAGCTTCTGGGTGGAGATGCCGATCTCAGCGCCGAAGCCGAGCTCGCTCCCGTCGACGAAGCGGCTGGAGGCGTTCACGAGCACCGCCGCGGCGTCGACCTGAGCGGTGAAGCGACGGGCGGCCGCCTCGGAGTCGGTCACGATCGTCTCGCTGTGCCCCGTGGAGTAGGTGGTGATGTGCGCCAGCGCCTCGTCGAGGGAGTCCACGACCCGGGCCGCGAGGTCGAGGGAGAGGTACTCGGTCTTCCAGTCCTCCTCGGTCGCCGCCTGGACCTCTGCGCCGTACGCCGCCGTTCGTGCGTCGCCGTGCACCGTCACGCCCGCCTCCCCCAGCGCCGCCAGGGCCAGGGGCAGGAAGCGCGGTGCCGCGTCGGCGTGCACGAGCAGGGTCTCGACGGCGTTGCAGACCGAGGGTCGCTGGGTCTTGGCGTTCAGCAGGATCGCGAGGGCCATGCCCGGCTCGGCGGTCGCGTCGACGTAGAGGTGGCAGTTGCCGACCCCGGTCTCGATGACCGGCACCACGCTGTTCCGCACGACGTGGTCGATGAGCCCGGCGCCGCCCCGCGGGATCAGCACGTCGACGAGACCCCGGGCGCCCATCAGCTCGTCGGTCACCGCTCGGGGCCCGGGCACCAGCTGGACCGCGTCGGGCGGCAGCCCGGCGTCCGCCAGACCGAGCCGCAGCGCCTCGACGACCGCCGCGTTCGAGTCCGCGGCGGACGAGGAGCCGCGCAGCAGCACCGCGTTCCCGGACTTGAGGCAGAGACCGGCCGCGTCGGCCGTCACGTTGGGACGGGCCTCGTAGACGATCCCGACGACCCCGAAGGGCACCCGCACCTGCCGGACCTGCACGCCGTTGGGGTTCGTCCAGCCGCGGACGACGTCACCGACCGGGTCGGGCAGGCCCGCCACGTCGCGGAGCCCGTCGACCATGCCCGCGACCCGGTCGGGCGTGAGGCACAGCCGGTCGACGAGAGCAGCACTCGTGCCGGCCAGCTCCGCCCGAGCGACGTCGCTCGCGTTGGCCTCGAGCACCGCCGTCTCCGCCTTGGCCAGCGCGTCGGCCATCGCGTGCAGCGCGGCGTCCTTGCGCGCCCTGGTCGCCGTGGCAAGCACGTGCGCCGCCTCCCGGGCGGCGAGTGCCCGTTCCTGCACCGTCATGCCGGCCAACGTAGCCGAGCAGGCCCGGCTCAGCTGTTCTCCTTGACGTACTCCTCCGGGTCCTTGTCCACGATGGGGACGCCGCTCACGTGCTCGGCCTCGTACACGGCGAAGGCGACGCCGATGCGGTGCCGGGTCTCGAGGTCCACGTGCTCGCGGAAGTCCTTGAGGCCCTCGTGCTCCTCCTCGCCCATGTGCTCGTCGTTGGCCTCGCGGGACGCGTTCACGCCCTTCCACCACGCGTCGGAGCCGACCTCGGCGGCCTGGCTGGCCAGGATGCCGTCGCGGATGTCGTTGTGGTCGCCGATCGCGTCCTCGGTCTCCTCGATCTCCGCGTCGGTGTGCAGCCGCTCGCCGAGCTTGAGCAGCTCCGGGTAGAAGAGCTCCTCCTCGCCCTGCGCGTGCACCTCGAGCATGGTCGAGAGGCGCTTCCACAGCACGCCGAGCGCATGGGTGTCGTCCTTGGCCACGTCGTCGAGCATGGCGAACATCCGCCGCTGCTCGTGGTGGTCGGAGAGGATCAGCTCGCAGATGTCCATGCGCGCAGCCTAGGGCCGCGGGACCGTCGACCGCTCAGACCAGGACCGGGGGCAGGGCGCCCTCGTTCTCGAGCAGCCAGCGCTTCGTCTCGAGCTCGTGCCCCGGGTCGCCGCCCGAGAAGCCCGTCGTGGCGCTGTCCTGCCTGGAGCTGTCCTGCGTCGCGGCTAGCCACGCCCCAGGGACTTGCGAAAGCTGAGCAGGAGCTTCTGGGCCGCGCCGGGCTCGGCGCCGAAGTCGGCCGACGCCGACGGTCTGCGCAGGAAGTCGCTGTACTCACTGGCGTCGCCGTTGACGAGATCGAGGTCCCCGAACGCCATCGACCACTCCGGGAACTGCCGGGTGGCCCGCTCGCCGCGGATGAGGACGAGCAGACCGTGGTGCCGCGGGTCACGGTGGATGGAGTCGAAGAGGGACTGGACCGCGCTCTGCTCGCCCTCGAGGACCTGCATCCAGTTGCCGCCGGCGTAGAGCAGCGCGCCGGACACACCCAGTGCGGCGTTCTTGCGCCGGGCGGTGGTGAGGATGTCGTCCAGCTCGGGTCGCGTCAGAGGGCTCGAGGCGGAGCTGACGTAGACCGTCTGGTACGTCATGCCGCCCACGCTAGCCGCGCACGGCTGATCGCGCTGCCGGTAAGGAGAGAGCGATCAGCGCGTCCGCCGTCCGGCCGCGAGCGCTCTGCGGCCTTCACGACCCGGTCGGCGCGGGTCTCTGGTCGCTTGGCCTCGGTGACCCAGCGGACCCACTCCTTGCGCTGGCCGGGCGCGAGCCCGTCGAAGGTCTCCCGGGCAGCCGGGTCCGCCACGAGCAGCACGTCGGCCCGTACCTCGATCCCCGTCGCCGTCCTTCCCCCGAGCTCGACACTCCCCCGGAACCGGATCGGCTCGCTGTCCTCGCTCACCCCGCCATCTCGCGCAGAGCGGAGCCGCGCGAGAGATCAGAGCGACGCCGAAGGGTGCGGGCAGGGTCGGGGTGTTGACACCGGCTCGCGAGCGAGAAGGAGGAGCCCGGGACGGCGGCGCTGAGCGTGGATGGGTCTGGCGGGAGCCCGGGCGCCGGCAGCGACCCGGGGGCGAGCACGATCAGGCGCCCGGGCGGATGGTTGCGAAGCGCCGCCGTCCCGGGCTCCGACGGCCACGAGCCCACGCCCGAGCGGAACAGCACCACGAGCTCAGTCCCCCAGCACCACCAGGGCGTCGCGGTGCACCACCGTGCGGTCATAGCCGGCCCCGCGCTCCTGCGCGAGCTCCTGGGTGGTCCGGCCCAGGAGGGCGGGCAGCTCGTCGGAGTCGTACGCGACCAGGCCGCGCGCGACGACGACGCCGTCGGGCCCGACGAGGTCGACCGGCTCCCCCGCGGCGAAGTGGCCCTCGACCTCGGTGACGCCAGCTGGCAGCAGGGACGCCTTGCGCTGCACGACCGCGCGGACGGCGCCCGCGTCGAGCACGAGCCGTCCCTTCGCGTCGCTGGCGTGCCGCAACCAGAGCAGCCGTGTCGGCCGCCGCTTGCCCGTGGGGGTGAACAGCGTGCCGACCCGCTCCCCCGACAGTGCCGCCCCGGCGTGCGGGGCGTCGGTGAGCACCACCGGGATGCCCGCGGACGTGGCGATGGCGGCGGCCTCGATCTTGGTCTGCATGCCGCCGGTCCCCACGGCGGAGCCACGGCGCGTGACGTCGACGCCGGCCAGGTCCGCCGGCCCGGTCACGACCTCCATGCGACGGGCGCCGGGCGAGGCGGGGTGGGCGCTCCAGAGCGCGTCGACGTCGCTGAGCAGGACGAGCGCGTCGGCGTGCACCAGGTGCGCGACGAGCGCGGCCAGCCGGTCGTTGTCGCCGAAGCGGATCTCGTGGGTGGCGACCGTGTCGTTCTCGTTCACGACCGGGACGACCCCGAGCTCCAGGAGCCGCCCGAACGTCCGGAACGCGTTGCGGTAGTTCCCCCGCCGGGTGACGTCGTCGACGGTGAGCAGCACCTGGCCGACGCCGAGGCCCGCCCGGGCGAAGAGCCGCCCGTAGTGCTCCATCAGCAGGCTCTGGCCGACCGAGGCCGCGGCCTGCTGGTTGGCCAGGTCGTGCGGCCGCGACCGCATCCCGAGCGGGGCCAGACCTGCAGCGATGGCGCCGGAGGAGACCAGGACCACCTCACGGCCGGCCAGCCGGACCGCGACCAGCGCGTCGACGAGGGCGCCGATGCGGACGGGGTCGATCCCGCCGCCGGCCGAGGTCAGCGACGAGGAGCCGACCTTGACCACGACCCGCTGGGCGCCGGCGATCAGCGCCCGGCCGTCGGAACCGTCGCCCTCAGCGCCCGCGGCCACCACGGCTGTCGTGCTCCTCGGCCTCGCGGGCCGCGTGGTACTCCCGGTCGAGCTCGCGGCGCCGCGTGACGGCGGGCCGCTGCGGCTCCTCCAGCCGGACGTCCTCGCCACGCCGGCTGAGGATCTCGGCACCGATGTCGATCTGCGGCGCGAAGTCGAAGACGACTGCTCCGGTCCCGTCGGCCGTCCCGCCGATCGCCACGCCGTCGCCGGCACGGGCACCCAGCTCGAGGAGCCGGTCCTCGATGCCGATCCGGTTGAACCGGTCGGCCAGGTAGCCGACGGCCTCCGGGTTGCCGAAGTCGGTCTGGCGCACCCAGCGCTCGGGCTTCTCGCCGCGGACCCGCCACAGGTCGTTCTCGCGGGTCACCACGAACGGCTTGCCCCCGCCGCCGCGGACCGGCTCGGGCCGCAGCACGATCCGCTTCGGCTCGGGCGGCGGCAGCGCGGCGCGGCGCTGGGCGACCAGGTCGGCCATCGCGTACGTCAGCGCGCGCAGACCCTCTCCGGTCTTGGTGGAGATCGGGAAGACGCGGTAGCCCTGGGCCTCGATGTCGGCCCGGGCGATCTCGGCGAGCTCGGCGGCGTCGGGGACGTCGACCTTGTTGAGGGCGACCAGGCGCGGCCGGTCCTCGAGGCCGCCGTGGGCCGTGAGCTCGCCCTCGATGACGGCGAGGTCGGTGATGGGGTCACGACCGGGCTCGAAGGTGGCGCAGTCGACGACGTGCACCAGGGCGGCGCAGCGCTCGACGTGGCGCAGGAAGTCGTGGCCGAGACCGCGGCCCTCGCTGGCGCCCTCGATCAGCCCGGGCACGTCGGCCACCGTGAAGATGACGTCCCCACCGACGACGACGCCGAGGTTGGGGATGAGCGTGGTGAAGGGGTAGTCGGCCACCTTGGGCCGGGCGGCCGAGATCGCCGCGATCAGCGAGGACTTGCCGGCGCTGGGATAGCCGACGAGTCCGACGTCGGCCACGACCTTGAGCTCGAGGGAGACGGTGCGTTCGAGGCCGTCCTCGCCCAGGAGGGCGAAGCCGGGCGCCTTGCGGGCGGAGGAGGCGAGCGCGGCGTTGCCGAGGCCACCCCGGCCGCCCTGGGCGACGACGAGCTCGGCGCCGGGGCCGGTGAGGTCGGCCAGACGCTCGCCGGTGTCGGCGTCGCTGACCACGGTGCCGTCGGGGACACCCAGGACGATGTCCTCGCCGTTCGAACCGTTCTGGTGGTCGCCGCGGCCGGGCTGCCCGCTCGTCGCGCGCCGGTAGGACTGCCGGTGGTAGTCGACGAGCGTCGTCACGTCCGGGTCGACGCGGAGGATCACGGAGCCGCCGTGACCGCCGTTGCCGCCGTCGGGGCCGCCGAGCGGCTTGAACTTCTCACGATGGACGGAGGCGCAGCCGTTGCCGCCGTTCCCGCCGAAGGTGTGCAGCGTCACCTGGTCGACGAAGCTGGGGATGGCCATGCGGGGCGCCTCCTCTCAGGAGTGCTGGCAGATCGGTGATCTGCCGGTGAAACGACGAGAGGGCGGCCCGGAAGGGCCACCCTCTCGACAGGTCGTGCGTCGGAGCTGCAGTCGGTCAGACCGCGACGGCCTCGGGAGCGGCGACCGCGGGGACCTCGGCGGCGACGACCGCCGGGACCAGCGCGATGTTGACGACCCGGCGCCCGCGACGGGTGCCGAACTCGACGGCGCCGGCGCGCAGCGCGAAGAGGGTGTCGTCCTTGCCGCGACCGACGCCCTCGCCCGGGTGGAAGTGGGTGCCGCGCTGGCGGACGATGATCTCGCCGGCGTTGACCTGCTGGCCGCCGAAGCGCTTGACGCCGAGGCGCTGGGCGTTGGACTCGCGACCGTTACGAGTAGAGCTTGCGCCCTTCTTGTGTGCCATCTGTCGCCCCTCAGCTCTCGATGCCCGTGATGCGGATCTGGGTGTGCTTCTGACGGTGACCCTGACGCTTGCGGTAACCGGTCTTGTTCTTGAACTTCATGATCCGGATCTTCGGACCCTTGGTCTCGGCCAGGACCTCGGCGGTGACCGAGGCCGACGCGAGCGCCGAGACGTCCGAGGTCACCGAGGTGCCGTCCACCAGCAGCAGCGGCACGAGCGCCACCGACGCGCCGGCCGCCTGGTGGATGCGGTCGACCTCGAGAACGTCGCCGACCGTGACCTTGTGCTGGCGGCCGCCACTACGCACGACTGCGTACACGCCTGACCTACTTCCATAGATTCTGGGAGAGCCGTACGGCCTCACCTGTCTGCTTGTGCAGCGGGGCGGTCCGTACGTGGGCGCACCGGAGCGCGCACCGAGGGTCCAGGTTACGTGCCGTTCTCAAGGCCGGTCAAACGGCGACCGGTCGACGAGCAGCACGCGCCCGTTACGGTGTCCATCATGCTGCCCGAGACCAACCCGCCCGTGCGCCGCCGGGTGGTGCTGACCGGCGCCGCAGGCCGGATCGGCCGTGCGGTCGCCGGCGTGCACGCCGACCGCTGGGACCTGGTCCGTACCGACCTGGAGAGCGCCGCTGCCGGTCTCGACGGGGTCGGCGTGCTCGACGTCACCGACCTGGACGCCTGCCGTGCCGCGTTCGCCGGGGCGGACGCGGTCGTCCACCTGGCCGCGGACCCGTCGCCGGACGCGACGTTCGACGCGCTGCTCGCCCCGAACCTGGTGGGCCCGTACGCCGTCGCGCAGGCCGCCGCGGACGCCGGCGTCCGGCGCCTGGTGCTGGCCAGCAGCCTGCAGACCATGCTGGCGGTGCCGGAGCGCGTCCAGCGCCGCCCGGACGACCAGCCCCGTCCGGTCAACCTCTACGGGGCGACGAAGGCGTGGGCGGAGGCGCTCGGGGCCTGGACGGCGGCGACCACCACGACGTCGGTGGTCGCGCTGCGCATCGGCCACTTCTCCGAGCAGCGCCCGCCGGCCGACGCCGAGCTCCACCGGCGCATCTCCTGGCTGAGCCCCCGCGACGCCGCCGAGCTGGTGCGGGCGGGGGTCGAGGCTGACCTGCCCACCGGGGTCGAGGGCTTCGTGGTCGCCAACGGCGTCTCCGCGAACCGGCACAACGTCGCCGAGCTCGAGCAGACCCGTCGGGCGATCGGGTACGCGCCCCTCGACGACGCCTGGCAAGACGCAGAGCACTGATGACGAGCCTCGACGACGGACCGGCGCCGGAGCTGCCGTACGTCCACGCCACCGCCTACCTCACGCCGCTGCGCGAGGGTGGTTCGTTGCCCGGGCTCGTCGAGGCCGACGACCTGGGGACCTACGTGGTGAAGTTCACCGCCGCCGGCCAGGGTCCCAAGGCGCTGGTGGCCGAGATCGTGGTCGGCGAGCTCGGCCGCACCCTCGGGGTCGACATCCCCGACCTCGCGCTCATCGAGGTCGACGCCGAGCTGGGCCGCCGCGAGCCGGACGAGGAGGTGCAGGAGCTCGTCACCGCCAGCGCCGGGCTCAACCTCGCGGTCGACTTCCTGCCGGGGTCGGTCGGCTACGACGCCAGCTTCGACGTGGACGCGACCCACGCCGCCCGCATCGTCTGGCTCGACGCGTTCGTCGCCAACGTCGACCGCAGCGCCCGCAACACCAACCTGCTGGTGTGGCACAAGACCCTCTGGGCCATCGACCACGGCGCCTGCCTGCGCTTCCACCACGCGTGGGGCCGCCCGGAGTCGTTCGCCCGCTCGGCCTACCGCTACGACGACCACGTGCTGGCCGGGGTCGGCGACCCGCGCACGGTCCACGAGGAGATGGCCGAGCAGGTGAGCCGAGGGCTGCTCGCCGACGTGCTCGGGCTGGTGCCGGACGCCTGGCTGCTGCCCGACCCGACGCGGCCGGACGCGTACGCCCCGCCCGACGCGGCCAGCGCGCGGACCGCGTACGCGGACTACCTGCTGGCCCGGCTGGAGCAGGCCGAGCGGTGGCTGCCGTGAGCGGGCGGGTGGAGCCGGTCGGGCGCCACGCCTTCGTCTACGCGACGCTGCGCGCCGTCCCCCGGGTCGACCGCGGCGAGTTCGTCAACGTCGGCGTCATCCTCTACTGCCAGGCGCTCGAGTTCCTGCAGGCCGCCGTCGTGCTCGACCCGGTCCGGCTGCGCGCCATCGCGCCCGACGTCGACATCGACGCCGTGCGGACCTCGGCGGAGGCGGTGGTCGTCGCCTGCCGCAACCCGGTCGGCCTGGCACGGGAGAACGAGGGCCAGGCCGTGCGCTTCGGCATGCTCACCGCCCCCCGCAGCACGGTCGTCCAGCCCTCCCCCGTGCACGCGGGCATGACCGCCGACCCGGCGCGCACCCTGGGTCAGCTGCTCGACCGGCTGGTGGCACCGCCGACCTGAGCAGGGTGGGTGCCGGCCGGGACGCCGGTACCATCCGTCGCGTGAGGACCGTCGGCTACGTCTGGGTCGATGCGCTCGAGCACAACGGCGAGTTCCAGCGCGAGCTGCTGCGCCAGCGCGGGGTCGACGTCGTCTACGAGGACGTCAGTGCCAAGGTCGCCACCCAGATGCGCCCACAGCTCACCGAGGCGCTCGACGCGATCGATCCGGGTGACGTCCTCGTGGTCTGGCGGCTCGACCGTCTCGGTTCGACCATGTCCGGCGTGCTCGCCCTGCTGGAGCTGCTGGGCCACCGCGGCGTCGGGGTGTCGTCGTTGGCCGAGCGGCTCGACACGACCGCGGACGGCGGCGCCCTGCTGACCGTGATCTCCGGGTTCACCGAGCTGGACCGGTGCCTGGCCCGGCAGCGGACGCTCAACGGGGTGTACGCGGCTCGCGCCCGGGGCCGGGTCGGCGGCCGGCCGCGCGCCCTGTCGGGCACCAACGTCGACCGGGTGCTGATGATGCGCGGACAGGGCTCGTCCGTGCGCGAGATCGCCGAGCAGCTCGGCACGTCGCGGGCGACGGTCTACCGTGCGCTCGAGACGGCCTCGGCCGACGGGGACGGCACCGCGGAGTCGGCGAACGGCCTGACCCTGTCGTTCCCGACGCTGGCCGAGCGCCGCGACGGGGACCCCCGGGTTGCCGCTGACTAGATCACGTTCTCGCGTCGGGCGTGCCGTTCCTGGACTTTAGGACAGGGTTTCGCAACACTGACCCCCGATCGGGCCCGCTCGGGGACATCTTGGGCTGGACCGGCACAGACATCGTCGTCAGGCAGCACGGGGCTGCCCGCAACAAAGGAGTTGTCGAGCATGTCAGCACCCACCTCACGCACGCGCCGGAGGGCGGCCGGTCTGCTCGCCCTCGCCGCCACCACGACCCTGGTCCTCGCGGGATGCACCAAGCCCGCCGAGCCGGCCGGCGGCACCTCTGCCGGCGGTCCCACCCCGGACACCGCGCAGAGCACCCAGGCCGCCTCGGGGCCGACCTGCTCGCTCTCCGACTACAAGGGCCAGAAGATCGACCTCGCCAACGCGGTCGTCGGTTTCTCGCAGTCGGAGAAGGAGGACAACCCGTTCCGGATCGCCGAGACCCAGTCGATCAAGGACGAGGCCGCCAAGCAGGGCGTCAAGCAGCTGCTCACGACCAACGCGCAGTCGACGCTGTCGAAGCAGATCTCCGACATCCAGGACATGATCGCCAAGGGCGCGCAGGCCCTGATCGTCGCTCCGCTGAACTCCGACGGCCTCCAGCCGGCCCTCGACGCCGCCAAGGCCAAGAACATCCCCGTGATCACGATCGACCGCCAGCTCAGCAGCGGGGCCTGCGACACGTACGTGTCGTTCCTCGGCTCGAACTTCGTCGAGCAGGGCAAGCGCGCCGCCGACCAGCTGATCAAGGGCACCGGCGGCAAGGGCAAGGTCGCGATCCTGCTCGGCACGTCCGGCAACGGGGTCACCACGGACCGCACCAAGGGCTTCGTCGACCAGCTCAAGGCCCAGGCGCCGGGCATCGAGGTCGTGGCCCAGCAGACCGGTGACTTCGCCCGGGACAAGGGGCAGCAGGTGACCGAGCAGATCCTGCAGTCCAACAAGGACGTCACCGCCATCTACGCCGAGAACGACGAGATGGGCCTCGGGGCGCAGGCCGCGATCATCTCCGCCGGCAAGACCCCTGGCACCGACATCCAGATCTACTCCGTCGACGGCACGAAGAACGCCGTGTCGCAGATCGTCGCCGGCCAGTACAACGGCGTGATCGAGTCGAACCCGCGCTTCGGGCCGCTCGCCTTCGACACCCTGAAGAAGTTCGAGTCCGGCGAGGCGGTCGGGCAGTCGATCATCATCTCCGACTCCGAGTACGACGCGAGCAACGCCAAGGACAAGGTCGCCGCGGCCTACTGACGTCGACCGCCCGGCCGGCGCGCTCCGCACCGGCCGGGCCGCCACCATCAAGGAGATCGATCCGTGACCACGTCGGCACCGCCGTACGCCTCGAGCGCACCTGGCACGCCCGAGGACCTCGCCGTCCTCGAGGCCCGCGGCGTCACCAAGCGCTTCGCCGGCGTCACCGCCCTGGCCGGTATCGACTTCGCGGTCCGGCCCGGCGACAGCATGGCCCTGATGGGTGAGAACGGCGCAGGCAAGTCGACGCTGATCAAGGTCCTCACCGGCGTCCACCAGCCCGACGAGGGCGAGGTCGTCCTCGGCGGCCGGCCGGTGCGGTTCGCGCGTCCCCTCGACGCGCAGCGGGCCGGGGTCAGCACGATCTACCAGGAGGTCAACCTCGTCCCCTTGATGTCGGTCGCGCACAACATCTACCTCGGCCGGGAGCCGCGCCGCTTCGGCCTGGTCGACGAGCGGCGGATGAACGCCGACGCCCGCGCGCTGCTGCGGGAGTACGCGATCGACGTCGACGTCACCGCGCCGTTGCGCTCGCTCGCCCTCGGCGTGCAGCAGATGGTCGCCCTGGCCCGCGCGGTGAGCATCAACGCCACGGTCGTGATCATGGACGAGCCGACGTCGTCCCTGGAGGCCCGCGAGGTCGAGACGCTCTTCGCCGTGATCGGCCTGCTGCGGCAGCGTGGCATCGCCATCGTCTACGTCAGCCACCGGATGGACGAGATCTACCGGGTCTGCGACCGGGTCACGGTGCTGCGCGACGGCCGGGTCGTGCACGTCGGCGACCTGCGGGGGCTGCCGCGCGTGGAGCTGGTCTCGATGATGCTCGGGCGCTCGGCAGAGACGGTGCGGACGGGCGGGGTGACGGCGTTCGGCGAGGCCGTCGCGACCGAGGCGCAGCCGGTCCTGGTCGCCGCCGACCTCACTCGCGCCCATCAGATCTCCGACGTCAGCCTGCTGATCCGCGCCGGCGAGGTGGTCGGCCTCGGTGGGCTGCTCGGCTCGGGCCGCTCGGAGACCCTCAAGGCGATGGCCGGCGTCATGCAGCTGGACCGGGGTGGGGTGACCGTGGACGGCCGGAAGATCCGCAGCGGCTCGGTGCCGGCCGCGATCCGTGCGGGCGTGGTGATGCTGCCTGAGGACCGCAAGGCTGAAGGGATCATCCCGGGTCTCTCGGTGCGGGACAACATCGTCCTGGCTGCGCTTCCCCGGCTGTCCAAGGGTGGTTTCTCCTCGCGCAAGGCGCAGGACAAGGTCGTCGAGGTGTTCGTCCGGCGGCTGCGGATCAAGGCCTCCAGCCCCGACCAGCTCGTCTCCGAGCTCTCGGGAGGCAACCAGCAGAAGGTGATGATCGCTCGCTGGCTGGCGATGAGCCCGAAGGTGCTGCTGCTCGACGAGCCGACGCGTGGCATCGACGTCGGAGCGAAGGCCGAGGTCCAGGCGCTGATCGACGAGCTGGCCCACGAGGGCCTGGCCATCGTCCTGGTCTCCTCCGAGCTCGAGGAGGTCGTCGAGGGGTCTGTCCGGGTCGTCGTGCTCCGCGAGGGCCGCGTCGAGACCGAGCTGACCGGCGACGAGGTGGACGAGGCCCACCTGCTCGCCGCCATCGCCGGCCACGACGAGGAGGTCGGCACCGAGGCCGAGCCCCAGCCCCAGCCCGACGAGGAGGAGCAGCCGTGACGGCTTCGACGGTGACGATCCCGCTGCCGCGGCGCGGGTCGGTGATCGCCGGCCTGCAGCGCTGGGGCGTCTACATCGCCATCGCGGTGCTGCTGCTGTTCGACCTCGCCTTCACCCCCGACTTCGTCTCGGTCGGCAACCTCCGGACCCAGCTCGTCCAGGTCGTGCCGGTCCTGGTCGTCGCCCTCGGCATGGCGCTGGTGATCGGCACGGAGGGCATCGACCTGTCGGTCGGCGGTGTGATGGCGGTCGCGGCGGCGGTGCTCCCGCTCTACATCGGCTACGGCTTCTGGGCCGCCGCTGCGGCCGCGCTGGCGGCGGGGGCGCTGGTCGGGGTGGCGAACGGTTCGCTCGTGGCCCTCGTCGGCGTGCAGCCCATCGTCGCCACCCTGGCCCTGATGGTCGCCGGGCGCGGCCTGGCGCTGCTGATCGCGCACGAGCAGCTCGTGCCCGTGCTCGACCCGACGGCACTGAGGCTGGGTCGGGGCTCCGCGTTCGGGGTGCTGCCGTGGAGCGTGCTCGTCGGAGCCCTGCTCGTCGCGGGCATAGGTGTGCTGGTCAGCCGCACCACGTTCGGCAAGCAGCTGCTCGCCATCGGCGGCAACCGGCGAGCCAGCGAGCTCGCGGGGCTGCCCGTCAAGCGGAACCTGCTGGTCGTCTACCTGCTCTCTGCGACGCTCGCGGCCTGTGCGGGCGTGCTCTCCACCGCCCGGCTCGGGGCCTCGGTGCCGTCCACCCTCGGCAACCTGATCGAGCTGTCGGCGATCACCGCGGTGGTGGTCGGCGGCACTCCGCTCTCCGGCGGCATGATCAGGATCGGCGGGACGGTGGCCGGCGCGCTGCTGCTGCAGCTGCTGCGGGCCACGCTCATCGCGCACGACATCTCAGACTGGTACTCCCAGATCGTCCAGGCCGTGATCATCGTTCTCGCGGTCTACCTGCAGCGCCAACGAACGGTCCTGCGATGAACCCCGAGGAGGGCCCATGAGTGCCGCGAGCGGCGCCGAGGTCAGCGGTCTGGTCGATCCTCGCCAGCTCGGCCGCGAGCGGTTGCTCGGTGTCGTGCAGTCCTTCGGGGCGGCGATCGTCCTCGCGCTGGTCGTGGTGGTCGCGAGCCTGTCGTTCCCGACGTTCGCCTCGACCGGGAACCTCACCAACATCCTCACCCAGAGCTCGTTCCCGCTGATCGTCGCCATCGGGATGACGTTCGTCATCCTGACCGGCGGGATCGACCTCTCCGTCGGCTCGGTCTTCGCCCTGGGCGGCGTGCTCGCGGCGCAGGCCTCGGTGCACGGCCTGGTGCCGGCGATCGTGCTGCCCCTCCTGGTGGGTGGGGTGATCGGAGCGGTCCAGGGGGCGCTGGTCGCCTGGGGCAGGATGGCCCCCTTCATCGTCACCCTGGCCGGGCTGCTCGCGTTCCGCGGCGTGGTGCTCGCGGTGACCGACGGCGGTTCCGAGACACCGGTCATCAGCAGCGCCGCCACGAACGCGCTCGGCCAGCAGGGGGTGCTCGGGATCCACTGGACCGTCTGGATCTCGCTGGTGCTGCTCGCCCTGGGGGCACTCCTGCTGCGCCGCTCCCGGTCGGGCCAGGCGATCCTCGCGGTCGGTGGCTCCGAGTCGGCGGCCACCTTGATGGGTCTGCCGGTGGAACGGGTGAAGCTCGGCGTGTACGTCCTGAGCGGCACCTGCGCGGCACTCGCCGGCGCGCTCAACGCCGCGTACTCCTCCTCCGGCGTCCCCACCGTCGGGGTGGGGCTCGAGCTCACCGCGATCTCCGCGGTCGTCATCGGAGGAACGCTGCTGAGCGGCGGGCGGGGTTCGCTCGGCGGTACCCTTGCCGGCGTGCTGCTGCTCGGCGTGATCTCCAACGTGATCAACCAGGTCGGCTCGCTGACGTCGTCGGTCCAGTCGATCGTCTCGGGCGGGTTCCTCGCCATCGTCGTGGTGGTGCAGACCGTCCTGTCGCGCCAGCAGAGGCTCTGAGCTGTGCCTCCGCTGCTGAACGGCCAGGAGATCCGGATCCGGCACGCGGGCTACACCGCGTCGGTGGTGACGCTGGGCGCCAGCCTGCGGTCGTTGAAGCACGACGACCGCCCGCTCGTCGTCGCCTTCGCTGCGGAGCAGATGCGCCCGGTCTTCCGGGGCGCGCTGCTCGCGCCGTGGCCCAACCGGGTCGTCGACGGGCGCTACACCTTCGACGGCGCCGACGAGCAGCTGCCGCTCACCGAGCCGGACCGCGGGCACGCCCTGCACGGGTTGCTCGCGTGGGCCGACTGGCGGGTGGAGGCCGTGGCGGAGAACGCGGTCGGGCTGGCGGTCGAGCTGCCCCCGAGCGCGGGCTACCCGCACCGGATCGTCGTCGAGTGCGTCTACGCCCTGTCCGACGCCGGGTTGACCACGACGACGGCCGCGCGCAGCCTGCTGACCCGTGCTCCGTACGGCGTGTCCGCCCACCCGTACCTCACCGCGGGCGGCGCGCCCCTCGACGAGTGCCGGCTCACCCTGCCTGCCGACCGCTACGTGGCGACGGAGGGCGAGCGGCTGCTGCCTGGTGCTGAGCAGGACGTGGTCGACGCCCCGTGGCCCGACTTCCGGGACCCGACGACGCTGGGGCAGGCCCAGATCGACCACGCGTTCACGGGCCTGCGGCGCGACGGTGACGGTCGGACGCGTGTCCGCCTCGAAGGTCCAGACGCCTTCGCCGTCGAGATGAGCTGGGGTCCCGAGCTCGGCTGGGTGCAGGTCCACACCGCCGACCGCCCCGAGCCCGAGCTCGACCGTGCCGGGCTGGCCGTCGAGCCGATGACCTGTCCGCCGGACGCCTTCCGCTCGGGCACGGACCTCGTCGTGCTCGAGCCCGGCCGGGATCATCACGCGTCCTGGACGATCGCCGCGGCCTGACAGGCTTCAGGCCTCGCGGTGCTCCGCGGCCTCGAGCAGCTCGCTGCGGTGGGCCAGCGTCGTCCGCAGGCGGCCGTGCTCCACGCCCCGCGCCCGCTCGGCCCCGTCGATCCGGTGCCACGCCGCCATCCCCAGCGGGTGCAGCCCGCGCTCCGCGAGCAGCGCGGGGAGCGCGTCCGCGCGTCCGGCCGGCGCGAGGACGCCGGCGTCGATGTCCTCGAGCAGGGACACCACGGTCTCGGCGGCGTCGGACTTGTTGGTGCCGATCACCCCGACCGGTCCACGCTTGATCCAGCCCGTGACGTACTCGCCGGGCGAGAAGGCGCCGTCGCGGATGACCCGTCCCTCGGCGTGCGGGATGCGGCCGGTGCTCTCGTCGTACGGCGCGCCGGGCAGCGGCAGCCCGCGGTAGCCGACCGCCGGGATGACCAGCTGGGCGGGGATCGTCCACGGCTCCCCCACCGGGTGCACGGACCCGTCGGCGCCGACCGCCGAACGGGTCACCTCGACGCCGGTGACGCGCTCGGAGCCGAGGAACGCGAGCGGGCTGGTCCAGAAGTGCAGGTGCAGGCGGTGCGTCGCCCCGGTCTCGGGCCGGCCCGCCCACTCCGCGAGCACGGCCAGGTTGCGGGCCGCGACCTTGTCCTGCTCGGCCACGAGGCTGCTCGACTCGTCGAGGACGAGGTCGGCGGGGTCGAGGACCAGGTCGAGGTCGGCCAGGTCGCCGAGCTCGCGCAGCTCCTTGGTCGTGAAGGCCGTGTACGCGGGGCCGCGCCGGGCGAGCAGGTGCACGTCGCGGACGCCTCGGGCCCGCAGGGCGTCGAGCACCTCGTCGGCCATGTCGGTCGTGGCCAGCTCGTCGACGTCGCGCACGAGCACGCGGACGACGTCGAGGGCGACGTTCCCGGCGCCGACCACGACGACCTCGCGGGCGGAGGACAGCAGCGCCGGCACCGAGGGGTGGCCGGGCGCGACGCCCCCGTCGTCGGGGTGGACGTCGGGATGACCGGTGTACCAGGTGACCAGCTCGGGTGCGGCGACGCTGCCCGGCAGGTCCTCGCCGACGATGCCCAGGCGACGGTCGCTCGCCGCACCGTAGGCGTAGACCACCGCGTCGACGCTGGCCCGGAGCTCGTCGACGGTGAGGTCGCGTCCGATGTGGACGTCGCCGTAGAACGTGACGCCGGGCGCGTCGAGCGCGCGCTCGAGCGTGCTCCGGATGGAGCGGATCGACGGGTGGTCCGGCGCGACGCCGTACCGGACCAGCCCGAAGGGCACCGGCAGCCGGTCCAGCACCGCGACGCTCACGTCGAGGCCGGAGTCGGCCGCCTGCCGGGTCAGCGCCTCGGCGACGTAGACCCCCGAGGGGCCCGCGCCGACCACGGCGACGGCGAGAGTCAGCTGTCGACCTCGTCGCTCGTCGACCTCGAGGAGGCTGCCACCTCGGCGATCGCGTGCTGGACGGCGGCCTTGATGGCCGGGTCGGTCGCGCTCTCCGGCTCGTCGGAGCCGGCGGACGGCTCGGGAGCGTCGTCGGCACGCCCACGCCCGCGGCCCCGTCCACGACCGCCCGAACGACCGGAGTCGCCGTCGGAGCCGTGCCCGGAGTCGTTGCCGCCGCCGTGACCGTTGCCGGTCCCGCCGTTGGCCCCGCCCCCGTTGGAACTGCCCCCGTTGGAGCCGCCCCCGTGGGAGCCGCCGTTGCTCCTGCCCGACGCGCCGTTGCCCGACGACCCACCGCGCCCGCCGCCGCCGCGCTGCTCACGGGCACCGCCGTCGGCCTGGCGCTGGCTGTCGACCGGCTCCTCGTGGATCTCGTAGCCCCGGCCGTGGCAGACCGCGCACTCCGAGCTGAAGGCGTCGATCAGCCCGGTGCCGATCTTCTTGCGGGTCATCTGCACGAGCCCGAGGCTCGTCACCTCGGCCACCTGGTGGCGCGTCCGGTCGCGGCCCAGGCACTCGACCAGGCGACGCAGCAGGAGCTCACGGTTGGCCGGGAGCACCATGTCGATGAAGTCGATGACGATGATGCCGCCGACGTCGCGCAGCCGGAGCTGGCGGACGATCTCCTCGGCCGCCTCCAGGTTGTTGCTGGTGACGGTCGCCTCGAGGTTGCCACCGCTGCCGGTGAACTTGCCGGTGTTGACGTCGATGACCGTCATCGCCTCGGTGCGGTCGATGACCAGCGAACCACCCGAGGGCAGGAACACCTTGCGCTCCAGCGCCTTGGCGATCTGCTCGTCGATCCGGAAGCGGCCGAAGACGTCGCCCTCGTCGCCGTCCTCCGGCACGTAGCGCTTCAGCCGGTCCGCCAGGTGCGGGGCGACGTGCGCCACGTAGCCGTCGATGGCGTCGTACGCGTCGTCGGGCCCGCCGTTGCCCGAGACGATCAGCTCGGCGAAGTCCTCGGTGAACAGGTCACGCACGATCCGCACGGTCAGGTCGGGCTCGCCGTAGAGCAGCTGCGGGGCGTGCCCGCCGGCGACCTTCGCCTCGATGTCGGACCACTGCGCCTTGAGCCGGTTCACGTCGCGGACCAGCTCCTCCTCGCTGGCACCCTCGGCCGCCGTACGGACGATGACGCTCGCCTCGCCGACCAGGCCGGAGAGGATGTCCTTGAGCCGCTTCCGCTCGTTCTCGGGCAGCTTGCGGGAGATGCCGGACAGGTGCCCGCTGGGGGCGTAGACGATGTAGCGCCCCGGGATCGAGACGTGGTTCGTCAGGCGTGCGCCCTTGGCCCCGAACGGGTCCTTCGTCACCTGCACGAGGATCGTCTGGCCGGACTTGAGGACCTTCTCGACCTTGCGGTTCTGGCCCTGCGCGCCGAACGAGTCCCAGTCGACCTCGCCGGCGTAGATGACGGCGTTGCGACCTCGACCGATGTCGACGAACGCGGCCTCCATGCTCGGCAGCACGTTCTGGACCCGCGCGAGGTAGACGTTGCCGATCAGCGACGTCGCGGACTCGCGGTCCACGTAGTGCTCGACCAGGATGTCGTCCTCCAGGACGGCGATCTGGGTGAGGTCCTCGCGCTGCCGGATGATCATCCGGCGCGTCACGGCCTCCCGGCGGGCCAGGAACTCGGCCTCGCTGAGGATCGGTGCCCGGCGGCGACCGGCGTCGCGGCCGTCGCGGCGACGCTGACGCTTCGCCTCCATCCGGGTGGACCCGGTGATGCCGGTGACCTGGTCGTCGGTGGTGGGCTTGGCCGCCTTGGCCTTGCGGGGCTCGCGCACCCGCACGACGACCTCGGTGGGGTCGTCGGGCGCGGGCTCGGCCTCTTCGCCGCGACGGCGACGGCGACGGCGGCGACGACGGGTGCCGTCGCCCTCCTCGTTCTGCTCGTCCGCATCGGCGTCGGCCGCTGCGGCCTCGTCGGCCGGTGCGTCCACCGCGGCGTCGGCGGTCTGGTCGCCCTCGGCGGGACCGGTGGCGTCGGCGTCGTCCGCGGCGTCGTCGCTCTCGCCGTCGCCGGTACGGCGCCGACGTCGACCACCGCGGCGACGGCGCCGGCGGCGGCCGTCACCGGTGTCCGCGGAGGCGTCGGCGGAGCTGTCGTCCTCGTCCTCGTCGTCCTCGGTCTCCTCGTCCTCGACCGCGTCGTCCTGCTCAGGCGCCTGATCGACCGGCGCGACGACCTCGCCGCCGGAGGCGCCGGCGTCGTCGCTCACCCCGTCGTCCGCAGCCCGGTCCGCAGCCGGCTCGTGCACGTCGTCCGCGGAGAACAGGGACAACGGGGCAGCAGGCGGGGCCTCCACCTCGGGAACCGCCACGTCCGGGGTCACGACCTGCGGGACCTCGGCCTCGCCGGGGGCCGCCTCGACCTGGTCCTCGACCGACAGCACGTCGAGCTCGACGACCGGGGTCTCAGTCTCAGGGGCAGCGGCCACCGTCTTGCGAGCCCGACGTCGGGCGGGACGTTCCGCGGGGGGCTCGTCGGTGGGGTCTGCGGGGGCGAGCTCAGCCGCGGCGGCGGACTTGCGGGCCGCCGTCTTGCGCGTGCGGCGGGCGGGGCGCGCCTCGGGCTCCGTGGTGGCCGACTCGGCCACGAGGGCGTCCAGCCGCTCGCCCACCCGGTTGCCGACCGGGTCGGGGTTGGTGCTCGCCGCGGACTCGAGGCCGCCGGGCGGAGGCGTGTCCTCGTCGGGGGTCTCCTCGGCGGGGGTCTCGGCGTCAGGGGTCTCGGCGTCAGGCGCCTCTGCGACGGGCGCGTCGACCGGCGCCTCGACCGCGGGAGCCCCGACGGCCGGCTCCTCGACGACGGGTGCTGCAGCCGGAGGGGTCTCCACGACGGGCGGGGGTGCGGCCGGCGGTCCGGCCGGGCGGCTCGCTGCTCGGCGCCGTCGGGCGGGCGGCGTGCTGGGGGCGGCGGCTGCCGCCGAGGTGGTCTGGGTCGCGTCGGGCTCGTTGTCGAGCACTCGATCTCCATTCGCGGCACGCGATACGTGCCGATGTCGGTCGCCCTCCGGCGTGGCCGGGAGGACGGAAGCCTGCGGGGTCCGGCGCCGCGCACGGGGAACCCGCGGTCAGGCCGGGCCGTGTGGCCGCCCGTCGCGGTGGAGCTCCGTGGTCATGCGGGGCCACGGGCTGTCACCCCGCGACCTGGTCTCGCCATGACCGGTCACCTGGTCGGCCTACCGGTCACCACCGAGTATCCCACACGCGTCCTAACCACCGTTCGGGCTGAACGCGCGTCACTCCCGCGGGTCGGCGATCACCCCGGACTGCCGGTCGAGCACGCCCTGGCTGAGCCGGGTGAGCACCGGCGGGTCGGGCAGGACCAGCGAGGGGCGCACCACGACCAGGCCGGCCAGCACGTCGTCGGGGCGCACCAGCGGTGCCTCGTGGGCGAGGACGAGGTCGAAGCCGTCGGGTGTCGGGGTCGCCGACACCACGCAGCCGCGGGCGTCGAACGTCCGCAGCCCGTTCTTGGTCATCCGCTGGACCTCGACGACGTCCGAGCCCAGGAAGGTCGTCAGCGCCGCCGCGACCTCGCTCGCGTCCGCACCGGGCAGCCGTACGGTCCAGCACGAACCGGTCAGCCGGTCGGCGAGGGCACCGGTGGGGGCTGCCCACACCTCGACCACGTCGAGACCCGTCGGGAGGGCGGCGTCGAGCGCCTCGCGCACGCGGTCCGGGTCGCACGGCGCCGTCAGCCCGATCTCGCAGTACTCGGCCTCGCTCGCCGCGCCCGTGGCGCAGGCGTTCGCGTACGAGATCCGTGGGTGCGGGGAGAAGCCCGAGGAGTACGCCATCGGCACGTCCGCCCGACGCAGCGCCCGCTCGAAGGCGCGGCTGAAGTCCCGGCTGCTGGTGAAGCGCGCCCGACCCCTCTTGGCGTAGCGGATCCGCAGCCGCTGCACCGGCGGCGCCTGCTGCTCCGGCTGCTCTCGGGCCATGCGGGGAAACCTACCGTCGCGTCATGCGTGGTCGGAACGAGCCGCACGGCCCCACGAGCAGCGGGAGCGGGCCCACCCGAGCGTTGTCCCGACGTCTTCGGTCCGCGGAGAGCGTCGCCCGGGAGACGAATGTGGTCGGTCCCCCCTGAGGTGTTGTCCGTCAGCTCGGATCACTGGTTCTTGTCAGGAGTTCCTCGAGAAGAGAACACGTGATCGAGGCACACGAGCTGGACCGGAGGGCCACGCTGACCGACGCCGCGACCACCCGACCGCGCCCTCGCCCTGCTCACCGCCCACCAGCACGACGTCGACCCACCACCCCGATCGCGCTGCGCCACAGGGGCAGATGGCGTCGCCCCGGGCACCGGGACGACGAGCCCGAGACCGAGCCCGAGGCACAGGAATCGGCACTGACCACCGTCGAGGACGCGCCCACCGACGACGCCCAAGCCCACGACACCGAGCCCGACGACGCCCAAGCCCACGACACCGAGCCCGACGACACCGAGCCCACCGAGCCCGACCCCGACGTACCCGGCGAGCCGGGCGGCCAGTCGCTCGACCTGACCGCACCCATCTCCTCGGCGGCCCGCACGGCAGAGGTCCGGGTGCAGCTGTACGTCCACCTCACCGACGCCGCACTGACCGGCTCCGACCCCACCGCGGTCTGCCGCCTCGAAGGCGTGGGCCGGGTCACCTCCAGCACCGTGCGCGCCTGGCTGCAGCGCCCCGACGCCCGGGTCACCGTCCGACCC
>Ga0210040_10003217_pt1 | contig 22312 bp, 11 predicted proteins | sample CryGeyCG12114_NA_FD_185462 | JGI IMG/M metagenome (GOLD analysis project Ga0210040, IMG submission 185462) | Groundwater microbial communities from aquifer - Crystal Geyser CG19_WC_8/21/14_NA (SPAdes) (version 2) | ecosystem: Environmental > Aquatic > Deep subsurface > Groundwater | place: USA...
AACTTGACCAACCAACAATTAGAGAGTAATTTTTTTCCATTGAAATTACAAAATTAGAGTGAGTTACTGTTTATAACCGTATTAATGTTGGTTTTACTTTAATTTAGTACTAATTTAAGCACAAATTTATCAATAACTGACTGAATTTGTTGTAAAGATTGAAAGGCAATTTATTGAGAACCAGTATATACATTTTGAACTGAAACTTGTAAATTTTGCAGACAAGGGACTAAGTGACAACTGCCGGCCAGGTCTGTGGATTAAAAAACGCTGGGTTGGAACATTCAGTCTCCTGCTCAAATATATTTTACAACGATGGCTTCTGCGATGAGTGAGGGCCAGCAAGGATCTTCTGTCTCAGTCATCATGTCCACATCTGGGAGAGGTCGGCGCAAGCAGGCCAAACCACGACGTAAAAAAGGTCAGTACACTTTCAGATCATCAGCATTCATCCAGCTTTCCACCAATCATCATCTCATATACATTTTGTTGGACAAGACATCTTGTGCAGTTGTATTAATACTTAATTATAAAATTTAACTTGATTTTGAAATATAGTCTTACTACACCCCAAGTATTTTTTTCTGTTTATCGATATTTCATACAGCATAGTAAGTTAATCATAGCACGGTTAATAATGCGAGACCATTAATTTTGAAACAATTGATTAAAATGCGCTGAATAATTGAAAGTTTTTTGTTATTATAAACTAGTATTGATTAGGCATAGGTAGGGAAGTAGAAAATAATTTCAATCATAAACTACTATGCGTAGTGTATACACTAATAAAATAAAGTTTTCATCATTTACCTGAACAATTCTGACTGAATGGTTTGCAGTAATTTGTACAAATATTTTGAGCACAAAGCACAATAGTCCATTATTATTAAAACATGACTATACTATGGGTTTCACTTTCATTTTCACTTTTCTTACCCACCATTGTGCACATGTGGCAAGGACATTACAATATATCAAGACAAAGAATGAAGTATAAAAAACCTGATCGCATTATTATTACTATGCATTGGTTTTGTAAAGCTTTACTAACGTACTTACTTACTATGCTCGTTGTTTAATAATAGAACATAACACCATCATGAATGAGCCATGCAGGTGATTGGAATAGTATTCATAAATCCTAGAAAAAGGATCCTGTACGTGAATGCATTCAAAGGATCGAATCCAATTGAATTACATGTTTCGAGGGGTCCTTCCTTCTCTGTGTGCAATATTTCAAACTAAAGGACTGATTAGATTAAGTCTCTGTGGGACACAGTTGTGTCGTTTTGCTCCCAGTCTTCAATATATACCAATATGCTGTGTGTATATGTGAAGGTACACGGGTCAAATAGGGTACCACCACTAGGCAATTCAGGGATGACGTGTTTCTCATTTTGTCTCCACACAACAGCTGAAGTTGTGCGACCGTTTCATTTATATTAGCATGTGTTGCCACACTACTTGTATGCTGTGTAGTGCCACAATAACTCCTGCAAGTAAGGTGATCATGTGTGCCAGTTCTATATAACATTAAATGTCATCTTTATAGTGGGATATTTTACACCTTATGTTCACTTTCGTTATTGTTATGGTGGCTTTTATTCATCCCATTATACAATTCATGATTCCTTGTGCGTATATTAAACTAGAATGTGTTTAGAGGATGTTGAATAAATAGTCTTTAAGAAAGATGATGCCACTTTATGCTCCATGTGTGCTTTGTCTGCACATTATATAGCTTTTTTGCTGTCAATATTTTTTTTAAATGGAGACGTGCTCTTCTGTACTGTTGTTTCAGTCAGACACAGGACTGACTACTTTGAGCTACTTGAAGAGTGCAAGCCTAATGAGGTAACTAGTACTAGCAGCACAATATTCTTTGTTTGGAACCTTTAAGCTTTTGTACTTGTTTCTTTTACTTAACTACGACTACCTAAAGCTCATATCTAACTAACTAATATTGTCGGATGTATAGTGAATACTATAATGTTATGTATGGTTTGTTAGTTGAATGTAGAATTGCCGTAAAATAATAACTTACTGTTCGAAAGGCAAAGATGACTTCCTTTCTTCTACTGAGTTTTGAAAGAAACAAGAGTCTACATTCTGTCCAGGTTGTCGGTAAATTTATGACTTTATGGTTCAAAAACTTGAGAAATATGTTCAGATTCAATCTTTGGCCTTATTTCGAAGATCCTTTGTTTCAACTAATAGGCTGGATTTCCATTCACATCATGGCTGGTCATTTCGTTGGTGATAAATTTAAACTCGATAAGCTCGTAAAAACACAGTTGCTCAATTGATTGAATGTTGAAAAAGCATATCTGTAAAAATTTGAAAGAAAAACTGATTGCAGATGATGGGATTTGAGCACAGTACGTGAGATCTTCATCGGGAACATGCACCTCCTTATTGTACCTGTTACTGCGCCTCATAAAAAAGAGGCTCAGCCCACCAGTTGTTAGAAAATCCCTTAGAGCTCATTTTCACTCATCCAAGACGACCCTTCGTTCATGGAACGAGTCCTTGAGCTCACAGTATCCTTTACAGGAAAGTGAAGGTTGATTGCTGCTGACAGTAATGAGCGTTTTCTAGAAAACATGGCTGCACTTGAGAGATACCATACGGATTTTGAATCCATTAAATAATATCTTGCGTAGAAAATTGAAAAAACTGGGCCACTAATTTTAGTAATATTTTTTCCTCCAGAAGACTATGAATTTTAAGTTTTGATAGACTGGAGAACGTTGTTGAAACTATCAATAACTCGGCCAAGGGATTAATCAAATGTGACTTGTATTCACTGTGTAATTTAAATAGTGTTTTTGTTTGTCTACACTTCATCTTATAACCTTCTCTAATCATTGTCATAAAGTCATAAAAGCTTTAGAACTTGAGTTGTTTATTTTAGTAGGTTATTCATCTACAGATACAATATATGGGATACATTTGAAAATTTGAAATTGCTATTCTCTTTGTTTTAAGTCTACATGAGACACATATATCAGTGCACATAATTAAAGAAACCGTAGACTAGAGCTCCTGGAGTTCATATATTGCCGTGACACACGAGACATGAATTCTTAGGTAGATAAATGAAGTAGGAAAGATAATGAAAGAATCATTTATTTTCAACAATCCTGTAAAGCTAATGTGAAAATGTACTTGCTCCATATGTGAAATAGGACTCCATGGAAAGGCTAGGGTGAGAAGATTGACCCTGGAAACTGTCATTTAGAAAGACAGAGGTGCCACAATATCTTGTGTAGAAGGTATTAGTTTTTAGCATCGGTGAACCCTTCTGAACGTGAAGACGTGGGAATGAGAATATGCTGAGAAAGGGATGATGAGGGAGCACAATGAACACACTCATCTGCTTGCACAGCATTAATAAAAATAAAGGGGAAGGCAACTTCTAAACACCGTTTCACATGTATTATACGATGACTTATGGTTAACTTTTAGTTAACTTGGGAATTCTCTTTTACTGCTGTACTGAAGCTTTAAAAGATAGTACACTTACTTAGGTACTCTAGTAGCCAAAGATCGTCTAAAAAATATAAACAGGACTTGGATGGAGCAATTGACAAGATATTTCAAAATTCCATCCCTTCTTCTTCGCCAGGTTGAATTTCTTTTAAGGTTGAGAAATTCCTGCTCAGGCAGAGTACTATACCATCTCATCACGGCAGCTGTTGTTTTCTGTCGGGTTTTTGAGGTGATCTTTGTAACAAAGCTACTAGCTAACTAACTGACTAACTATATGGTGGCTGACTGACTGATGTAGTAGCTCTCCTATAAGAGTCAACATGTTTTAGTTGGTCTTCATGCATACTCAGGAAGAATGGTTTAGAACTTTTAGTTAGGACCACAGATGCATTAAAAATAAAAAAAAATGGGTCGTCGGAAGGTACAACATTAGTTAGATGCATGTTGTAGACTAGACATGGTTTTTATACACGTCGTTGTGGACTTAGTCGAACATGTGTACAACTGACTTTGAGGTGGTTAATACCCCTTGGGATGGAGAGGGTTGGTTTCATTTCCCGTAAGTAAGGTAGTTGTTGCACTCCCGTATACAAACGAAAGTAAAATGCGTTCTGTGAAATGCTACTTGGTCCTGTAGTTGAGAGTAGTACCATCATTAAATAAATGCTACAGTTCCTTCATGTTCGTTAGAGATAGAGTAGTATGCAGTGAAAATGGAAGCAAGGTATGTATGATGATGTACCTTTTTCAGCCCTTGTTACTTACTTTACACGGATGCATCCATATGCTTCAATTCTGTTGTAAAAACTTATTTAATGGTGGGTAGTGGGTTCCAGATTTCACAACTATAGTCTATGTTGAGATTTTTATGGACCAACTTGGAAATTCTTGCAGTATTGCTTTTCAGGATGTATTAACCGAATATTTGTTTACGAAATAATTTTTGGTGTATTTCAATTAGCCAGGTGACTATATGCCTGTTTTGACCAGAAGAGTTTTCAAATATTCCATTAATTAGTGGTGATTTTCAACTATATCACATTTCATTCAGATATTAATGTTTTTTCGTATTTACATTCCACTTGTTGGCGTCACCTTCGTCTGTGTTCTTTATAGTAAAATAATTCTTAAATTTTGAGTAGCCTGGGAATACTAGTGTAATGAATAGAAAACCGCTGCAAACCCAATAAATGATGCATATCGTGTCTTGCTATTTTTCTTGCTATGAAAGGAAATGAATGCTTGTCAATAATTTTTATGCTAGGCCGGATTTAAGGTAGTTTTCCTGAGTAATTTACATGTAGTTCATTCCAGTCAATGTATCCCATTATCTCATCCCATTGATGCATATGGTTAGTTAGTTAGTATACTCTGATGTTTTGGGTGCTCCGCATCTGCAGTCCTATAGGGCTTCACTCAATGTTTTCCATCTGTTGCAGAGAAGAGGATGTCAAGTCACATACTAGTAGCAACTGTTTGGTTGATAATCTACTCTCACTTGTGCACAGAGAGCATATTCACTGAATTCTGTCATGGCGAAGAGTTAGAAACAGGAAAGTAAGAAGGAAATGACTTCACGTACAGTATCTAACTGTATGCATTCACTCGCAGTTCACTGCAATGGAGGTTGTTGATTAAGTCTTCATTAGTTCAAACTAAGCGTATATTGTTCGTTGACCCTACACTGCTCACTCACACACAACGATAACTAGCCGTTATATGCACTTTTCATGTACATGTATAGTTAGTTATATTATTTAGTTAGTCTCATAGAACTTGATGAAACCCAGGGGTTTGGCAATGTATGCGCTGGAGTATTGAGGAGCCTTTTTTACTCATTTCAAGCCCACTTGGTTTATAATTTGTGTAGAATAATATTTCCAGGAATGGATAATGGATGAGATATATTTTTCTCACTATTTCTTTAATAACTGCATGCATGAACATACGAGATTATTGCTCAAGGGTCAAGTTAGTGTTTTGGGTGACGTGAATGCCTAATTACTATAGTTCGGTGGTGATATAGATTTCATGCTGAAACGAATTCTTCTTTGGCTAAAGTCTTGTATACCTAAAGTGGAGATGAAAGAGCCAAGGTATAATGTTGTCTGAAGGTATGCCACTCACGATTTATCCAATCTTTCAAGTGGAGGATTTATTTCTTTTCCCCTCCCTTCTCTCATGGAAATAAGTGTCATTTGGGATTTTCAAACTGGTTTGATAAACTACAGCAGGCTGATTTTGTTTCCATTTTTACCTCCAACCTCTGTAATTGATCCATCAGATTTCTTTCTTCAGTCAGCAATCATTTCACATTCTCTTTGGACTGTTTATTTTCAATTCTCGTTGCACCCTTACTGATTTTGTTTATTATTTTTGGGGCACTCAGTCAGTGTCGCCGTCGGTTTTCTTCCTTTACATCCTCAGATGGCTTGCATCTTTGTTTCACATTTAATGATCATAGAGACGCGTTCTTTTTACCATTGTGTGTCTGTTCCTGTGGTTTACTTTCAAATAAAGTTGGCTATAGGGAGTTGGCATTTGTTAGACATAATTCGGTTGTATAGTAGCAGTATTGTATTATTCACTACTATTGCAATAAGTAGTTTGAATCATGAGCGTATGCGGCCAAACCAATATAATATTGCTCTAACGTTAAAATAGCATGATAACATGTCTTCTTTGTTAAATTTTTTGACTTAAACATTGCATACCTACTGCGTTTGTGATAATTATGAGAAATGCAAGACACAAATTGTAATAGTAGCATTAATAATTTGTGAATGCTATGTATTATTGCATGCTTTGTCGTTTCAAGGATAGGCTTGTCATAATGAGCTTCAATAGGACAAAAGGGAAAGGTGTAAATTTCTCTCTTTCGTCGCCAACACATAAATAATAATGATAATGTGAAGTCGTAAACCTCTATTCAGTTCGACGTAGTCAGCAAACGGATATATTCATGTACGTATTGTTACCTTCTACTTTTATCTAAACAATTGGTCTACTCGACTCTTCTTTGGCATCACGTATACAGTAGCTGCAAATCACAGTCAGATAGCCATAAAATTATGAAGAATGTAAAAGTTTATGTATGGACTGATTATGAAACAGCCTCTCTTTATATTTGCATAGTTATTTACCACACTCTTCTGACTGACTGAGAGCTAAGATAAAGGAAAATATTACATGGATATGACGTGCGAAAAGTCTTAGTTGGTTAGTGTTGAACAACTACCTGTTTACTTGTACAGAAATTTATATTTTTGTCTTTCTTTAGTTATAGTCAGTACTTTATAGTAACCTACCAGTCTAGTTGACTTGACTTGTAAAACTAGTGATCAGCTAGAGCTATTACTTAATTTGCCAAGACAAATTTTATGCTTACTATTTCATGGGATTGCTTTTTAAATGTGCTGCGAAGTTCTTTCGTCGAATTATTATTTTGCTGAACAGGCTAATTAATATAACTTTATCCTGCCGTTATGAGCTTTGCAAAAATTGATAAACAAAAATGTTTTTAAATATTTTTGTATTTTTCTCTTTGCGTTTATCATATAGCAATTTTGTTGACAGAAATTTGAGTGATTCGTTCAGCTTAAATTATTTCCTTTCCATTTAATATGTACGTAAAAATGAAATAGCATTGTATTGTAAGTCAATACGTAAGTAAAGGTTTTGACAACAATAGACAGCAAACATATACAATTTCAAGTTAAAAGGCAACAGTCTTTATTTTGCTATGGCCGCTGTTCTCCAGTTTGACAGGTACGCCTGTTTAATGTTTACCTTCCCAATGTGTGCATGTGCGTGTCTTTTGGAAGGAAATGATAGGTGGATATTGTTACCTGCTGTGAACAGGTGGGTTTGTTTTTCTCACCCCATCTTTATTGGTTACTGACTCGTTGTTATCTGTGAATGATAGGTACTGCCCATTGGTTGGAGCAGTGCACCTAGACATGCTATATGTTTTCTTGTTCAATTTCTCATACGCATGATTTTACCAGGGCAGATTGTTTGGAAATCACATTTTTTTGTAGGATTTAATATACATGATATGAAAATTTATTTCATGAATAAAATGGAGTCTACCTTTCAGTTGTGAATCAAAATCAATACCTATAAGGCTTAAAAAATGAAATTCATGGGATATGGAAAAATGGGAAAAAAATTTAAATGCTGGTCATGTATGAATAGGTGGTAGCATGAACCGAAGTTCATATTTTGGCATCCGTGAGGCTATCATGATTTGCTGTCGTCAGCAATATATTCCTGGGATTCCTTTCACACGTGTGTAGATATGCTCATCAGATGTGAAGGGAGTACGTTTTTTGTATTCCGATTTATTTCACGAAGCCACATAAGCGAAAAGAAATTGCCATATCTGTCTGTATAACCTGCGTGATTATTGCCACCGTATATATATAATAAACTTTATGTATGGCAATATCCACCCTCTCTCATCTCACGGGACTTGAGCCAACATACATAACGTGCATAAAACTGATATATCACATCACCTTCAGTACTCTTATCTAGTTTCCATTAACCTCCAAAAAGTAGCCATTTGTGTAGCATCATTTTTCGTCCATGTAGTCAGTCTAAACTGTCGTTATTCAGTATCATCAAAAGGTACTGCCATTACCACCTACCTATATCTACCTATTCGTATTCGCTCATTTCATGATAACGAGGATATGAGAGACTTGTCGTTAGTTATGGAATGAAAATGGCTGCTTACTATCCACAACGGTAGTTCATAATGTACCTATCATTTTTTGCTCCTTTTTCCTCACTCTTATCCAACGAACGCTGTCCTTGCTCTGTTTTCTTCAACGTAGCATTCATAACAGAGTACAGTTATAGTTAGTTGGAAATTGCGCAAACTTTTCATTCCTTCACTTAATTAAAGATTAATCCAATGACTTATTTATGCTTATGAGACCTGTGTATCAGTTTACAATGAGACTGACTGAGGTGTCATTTTTCTTAAATTCTTTAGAAGCCATATCACCACACAGTTTTCTTCATCATACACATATTCATGGCGCCTCCTTCGACCTGCAATGTTAAACTTGTGTGATGGCTTTTATGTCCTTGTGTTGTTTGGAATACTCACCAGGAATATGCTAGAAATCGAGACCTTGAGTCAGAGATAATGGATTCCATTTATTATTACTTTTCAATTCTCTTTGCATTTAATAACACCTCTTCTACAGTCAGAATGACGTGCTGACAGTTTAATTTGTGTTCTATCGGACATCGAGTAAATTTAAATTACTTTTATGCTTAAACATGGTATGAAAAATGACCTAATTCCATTCTTCGTAACAGTAGTGTTCATCATGGGCAAATTAATGTGTATATATTTGCGCAGTAGTCCTGCAGGTTTGCTGTGCTTACTTTTCTTGCGTGTATTGAATATTCATCATGCCTGTGCAGTGATATGAGTGTCAAAATGATCGTTCACCATTCCCATTGATGAAAAGAACAGATTTAAGGTTCTCTCTTGCCGTCATGCTAATGCTATACTCATCATCATAATTTACAGTATGATATCAGTTCATGAAACTTGGGGTCTGTGGAGTCAACTCAGTGCATACTTTTGATTTCAACCTTTGGTGCTTTAGACTTGTATTGCAATGAATAATATTTTTATTACGTTTTGTAAGGTTGTGGGCAGGAAGCCTTATTCATTTGGAAGCGTTAATTTCATTTTCTATACCAAAAGGGTTAATGGACTTGTTTATCAGCATGTAATTTTTTATTGAAATGTTTAAATGATTATTTTCATGGTTGAATTATTAAAAAAAAATACATAATATCTTTGAAAACTAGCTGACACGAAAAAGCGGTTGTTAAATGATAATGGTATAGTGCTTTAAAACTGGAGGGAAACGTTAGTAACTAACTAACTAAATAAGGTTTATAAATAGACATTTATCTTTCTACTCGTGGAATGGATGTGATGGAAGTTCTTGCTTTTTCGGTATTTCAATAAGCGAGTCAAAGAGCAAGCTGAAAGCATACCTTTTCGCTTGTGAAGTTAATGGAGGTCCTTTTAGTGAGCTTTAATGCCTTGGCAAGAAAGATGCAAGGTGTAGTTTAGTTACGGATTTGGTTTCTTTCACAACGTTCATAGTTTTTTTCGTCTTCCCTCATCCCATGTGTACTATTTTAGACTGTCCTTATCCATCTTTCTTGTACTAGTTAACTCTCTATCCTGGTCCGCACTAAGTTGTGCATATGTGTGCGTATGTGTTGTTTCCTCCAGATATACGTATAGGGTGGATGAGTAATCACAGGTGCTGTTCTTCATGTAGGCATGTAATGGAAGTAAAATGATGCCTTCTTTCTTGTATGTAAAATAGCACACCTACCTCTCCAATGGTATTCCCCCCTAAGAGTTTATTTTGGGATTGGCAACCAAACTACCTGACTTGTTTTGCATTCTTCTTTTTGAGTGTGAAGTATGTATTGGATTTTATAGCATTTGTGAGACTAACTAGCATGTGCCCAATTTCTTACATGTTCTGTTTTCTAGTCTCCCCCTTATCTAATCCTTTTGTTCTGTGGTACAAATTTATTTTGTTGTTTGTGAATGATCGTGATTACAGACTTGGGATTCACGTTATCTTTAGATTCCCAACATTATTTTTTTGAGGATACTATGCATGCATCGTAAATAAAGACAAGAGGAAAGAAAAGGTATGTGCTCATCCGTGGCAAATAAATCCATAAAGATTGGCACTGGGAGGATATGAAACGAAACGTAATGAATTCCCGTCAAGGCTTGGTCGGATGATCGTTAAAGAATGGAAATGAGAAAGAAGTTATTAGGATTAGTAATTGAATAGCGACGTGCAGTTAATAGTTAGCAGCCAGTATGCATTAAGAGAAAAAAGTTAAAGCTTTTTGTCTCCTGCAGTCTCACCGTCGTCAGTGTCGTCGTGTGACTGCAAACTATAGGACGAAAATGAACCAAACATTTGATTGGGAATTCTTTCATCTCGTTTATCTTGAGACTGACTGAGGCTAAGTTTGATGAGACATTATGCGAATGTGAGTGACTGTAGGTGGGCAACGTGCGGTATGAAGAATGTCCTGTGAGTGAGATGCTCAACCGACCAAAAAAGGAAAGTGAAAGGAAGTGAAGCGAATAATCCTTAATTGACAATTGATGAATACAGAGAATGATTAATCTACTTTTTTCATGGAGAAGATAGCATGAGAACCGGATGCCTCAATCAGTGCATAAAAGGGGGACGAAGAGCGATTAGGTTAAATTATCGCTATGGTAATGAATCCTCTTCATTTTCAACGTCCGCTGTGCACCCTTACCACCACCACTATATCCAGGATGATCATCATCTGATGGACTCACTAACTAACTAATCAGGTGCTGTTGAAACTAACTTTTGTGTGCTCAACTCACTCACAGTCATATGCAGTAGCTGTGTTGACTCGACATGTGTTCCCCATTTCTCATCCCTTCTTTTAGTAAATGTTTCGTTGTCATTCGTTAGCTGTGTAGTTGTGTCGCCGAGAAAAATACAGTATGGTTATGGTAGCTATGTTTATATCACTTTTATGATGCATACTGTAGGTACGTAACGTACTACGCACGCAGGCAATTGCTCGTTTGCACGTTGAAAACTATACATTGCATATTTTGAGGTGATATGAAAGAATTTTTTCGTCTGCGAAACAGTCAGTTTTTTCGTAATTTACTTTGAATCTTTGTTTTTCTGGGGTTAATAGATGCAATACAAAGATTATTATTATTTCTATAATAAGAGCTATAGGGCAGGGCATCTTTGCTATATTATTTTCATCATGCATTGTTTTGGTAACTTACCAAACCAGTGGTAGAGATTAATTGAAGGATATTGCCACAAAAAAATCTGTTCGTAGGTTGGAGAATAGTTCGAAGGACTTGTACAAATTATACTGTTGAGTAGTATGTAAAAGTCTTGGAACGAGGAAACATTCTTTTCTAACAGTTCTTTCTTACTTATGAGATTTTTTTCTGCCACTCTGGCATCTAATGTTAATTCAAAGAAAATAAGGTAAGGATCATGTTCATGCGAAAGCAAAATTTGAGACTTTCTCGAGCTGACTGATTTATTCCAAAAGTTGGGAAAATGTGTAGTACATTTTTTCAGAAAATGTTCACCGGAGAATTTCATGCATGAACTTCAAATGTGAGCATGAAGTTTACGAGAGACTTTATTATACATGATTCTTCAAAGAAAGGTGGGACGCAAAGTAGCAGAAATAATAGCGTTGCTGTGTACATGGTTTTGTTCGTCACAGGCATTTACTTCATGGTTATTCTATGCATGCTATGCCCAATGTAGGACCAATATAAATGGAAAGTTGGCCTGGCTCGCTTGAAAAGGAAGGAAGTTGTAAAGGTAGAGTGGAGGCAGCATATAGAAAGCATTAAGTGAACTCAAAGGTAGAAAGCTAAGGTAGGGAAAAAGATTTTCTCTAGGTTTCTACAACTCACAATAAATTACGATGAAGTTTCAGTATACAGTACAATTCCAATGGTATAAACTCGGTTTGCTGATACCAGTCTTTTTTTACCTTGTGTGGAAATCCCTAATGCGTTTGATGGAAATGTACAAAGTAGTGAAACTTTATATTCCTTCTCTCTTTTGGGTATGTACTTGGTTTCTAAAAGATCTGATTAAATGAAGATGTTTTTATTCAGAAGTAGCAAACCACCGGCTATAAAAGAAATCCTGGATTTTTTTATTTGTGTTAAACCAACGAGTCATTCCATTCTAAATGTTCTGCACAAGTATCTTTTAAAATTCTTACCTAAGGGTCCTGAATCGACGATTCGTTTCCTGCTCTCTACTCAATTCAATTAAATGGTGTTATAAAAATACCTGGGGTAAAAAATAGGCGTTCAGTATCAATGTCTATTATAACGATAGATAAACATTAATTTTAGCTTTATGTTATGCTTATCTAACATTTTTTAGGGAAAATTTATGCACAATTTTTCATGGACTTGAGATAATATATGTTAGACTGCTTTCTCAATTTGAGCAGTCTAAAGAAACACACAAATGCACGGAGACCTGTGGCTTTAAGCATGAAATTTTTCTTGTCAACTTGTGTGCGTGTTGGGAATTCACGAGATGTTTCTAGCTCTTCTCCGCTTAATTCTGAACTCATTCCAATTCTTGTTAGGGTTTTTACTGTGTCCTCTGAATATATCTTATGCGAAAGATCTTCTCTGCAGCGCACCTACGTACATACCTTTTGGCAGATTTATTCACCTAAAAAAAGGTGAGGAAGAGTTATATCATCTTGCAATTGTAATGGATATCCGGCTTAGCACACTGTGGCAGGTAAACCAAGCCCTAAGAAGTTGAGTCTTCAAGTGAGTAAGTGGTGTTTTCTCTGACAGCGACAAACTCATGGCGCCAGTCAAGTTGTGATAATAATAATAATAAGCCCACATACACCATATAGCCCATATCAGGGTTGCAAAAACTTCCGCATTTCCCATATAGATAGATGGCATACTTTTATTTGAACTATAACCCGGGCTGATGAGTTTCTCCTTACACCTGATAATTTAAATAGAAGGTTAAGTTAGTTAAGTATTGCTCAAATTTACTTCCCTCGTTGTTTTGTCACAATTTTTTTTTACTTTTTGTGATTAAAATGTGTCTAACCAGTAATTTCATGGGTGTTTGTATTTTGTGACAATTGGCATTTAGTATGTTTTATCATAGTTTAGTTACTGACGGAGTATAGGGAATACATGTTGCGGTTCGTCAACTTTTCCCCCATGTGAAGTGGACCGAGCAAGTAAAATGGTGGACTGGTCATGTACATATGGTATATGATGAGTGTCTGTTATAACGACGGAATGGCTGCATGTCATTTTGTTCTATCTTTCGGTAGGTTCCCGTGTGGTATATTTTGCCTTTGTGTTCTGTTACACCGCTCAAGTTATTCTACCGTCTGCAGGATCAAAATAAAGCTTAGCTTATGTGCTAGATGTCCTAAAGCTATTCTCATCAAACTTTTAAAAAACCCTTTCATAATTACAATTCCTTTGCTCAACACAATTAGTAATTAATTTTGCATTAAAAACTATTCTGCATAGAGGTTTTAGCTGAATTTGTAGTATGATTTTGTATTTCAGAAACACGCTGTAGAAAGAGTTATGGTTATGATGTTCCCAAACGTTTCTGCACGTTTGAATAAAGCAATGCGTTCCAAATAAACAATGATTTCGTACAGGTACAGGTAGTTTAAAAGTTTAAACCCCATGAAATACGACGCGGTGAGGTTGTGTATAATAAAGTAGGAAAAAGGTAGTAAGACCACCATTCGTTTTGGAGATTTCTCTTGTGGGGATTGTTCTGAGGAAAACTCATTAAATTTGAATGAGGCAAATGGGAAAACATGTGTGATATGGTGATTCTCTTGGGACAATGATTCTTTATCTACTTACTTTACTTATATTCACAAAAGTGTTCATTTCATCGATATAGCTACACAAATTTGTTACATTAGCGGCCATTGTGATTTTACAACTTCTAAATATTTAACGCATTATCAACCGCACATTTTTTGTGAGAAGATATATTTGCTAGTAATGGTTATATTAATTGCTTTTAAATCACAATTGTTTTGTGCTATTAGCCCGTACACAAATATAGTATTTTTTGATTTTTTTACTGTATTCATGCCATCAGAACCTTCATGATCCATACTGAGCATCGGGCACACTATTTCCCTTGTAGGTATGGTGAGTTTTTTGTATCTTGTGGTCTTACCTTGTTCACACAACCACAATTATGAGCAGACCAGCATTATAGTACGTTATGTGTAATCGTTGCTCGCATCATTGTCACCACTTTGCTAACTACGAGGCTATTATTCCGCATGGGTTCTTTTCAAAGAGACATTAGAGGTAACGATTATGGCTTTCTAGACCATCGGATTCGATTCAGTTTCAGGAACTTTGCAACATTGACGATACAGTCGAGTACAAAAAATTCTTGCAATGTGAATGGGACTGTCTGTCACTTCTGAAATTACTATACGATCCACTACAATAATTTGCTTGTTGGGAAATTCGGACCTAAATTGAATGCAATATAAAGCTAATTAAGACTACAACTGTCATGCTGACTACTATAAGTAAGCTTATTTGTGCCCATGAAAGGAAATTGGGAGCGACAGAATGACTCACATTTCAAATCCTTAGTGACTGCCTAACTAACTATATACGTGTGAGCGAAAAGTAAGGAGAAAATAATAATGGAATCGAGAATTAGTGACGACGAGTGGCAACTGTCAGTATGAAGGGAAGGTGTAATCCGGTCACAGGTGTGACATTCTAACTTGGCTCTTGTATTATCTCCCGGCTCATCCAATTAATATAGGCAAAGTCCCCGGAGATTTCCTTCGACTCATACTATACTTTTTCTCCCTGAATAGAATACTCACATGCATTACGTACATTTTGTGCTGCTTATATAACGGAGACGACCCAAGTGAGTGAGAAATAGTACGTCAGGAGAGCTAACAAGATTGTATTTGTCTATATGTATCTGGCTCACCAATGATCATCATCATCGGCATGCTGAGCTGTGCTTCACTCGTTCCATTGAAATGGATACAATGCGTGCCAGAGTGACTCACGTAGCTAACAACAACACGTTGACTCGTGCCTTTCTGCTCTCATATTATTCTGCAGAAAAGAGGAGAGGGAGACATCCCAACGTACACAGAAAGACTAACTAACTAACAAACTAACTAACTACATGGATACATATAACCACATGGATTGGAAAGGTGGAAAAGTGTGGAGGTTGCATGTAGCAGTAGTAGTACACATACTACTAACTAACTAACTACATATAGACAGACAGACGAAGAGCTAGCCATTTATAGATGGAACCATGCATAGGCATTTGGATCTGTGTGTGTGTGCTTTTACGGTATCCAGCTGTCTAGAGGTGAGTTTAGTGGAGGACGATGGCTGGTCTTGTATTATCATGGTGATGCTACCAACTACCGAGTAATACGGACTAGTGAGTGAGCAGTGCTTACTTGCTGACTGGTTTGTAGGCAAAAGGTGAAAGGAAAAGAAGAATTGTTTTACCTGCTTGCTAACTCTAACTCTATGTCAGAATAGAAGGGCTGCTAACACACATAGAGAAATCCCTGTGCTTTCCTCTCCTCCTTTCTGCCTTCTTATTTATCGATCTTCTATCTAATTGGGGGAATGCAGGTAGCAAGTAGTTGGTAAAAATAGCCATTTCATCTACCCTTGTTTCGGATTGTCATGTACTAACTAAGTGGCAGCTTATATTGGCATTGTTAAAGTTGTACAAGTTTTTCCATGAACTCGAGGGAGTTGGGGAAAGTTGACTGTACAAGCAGGTTGGTAGTTGCAATTAAAGGGGCTATGACTGAACTGTAGTATTCACTGAAATCAATTTGAACTTGAGATGTTGTGTTTTGTCAGTAATGTATTTGGGGGAAAATAAACAGGTGGGATAGAGACAGAAATCAAATAGGTAAGTGAAGTTAGTCAGTAAAGTAAGGAAGCGAAATAGAACATAGTGGGCAAATATGGTATGGAGCATTCAAGTCTCATGTGATGTGTGAAAGGTTGGCTTTTTCCATTAAAGTGAGAGAAGATAAATGGAAGAGTAAAGAGCTTTGTACTTATTTTCCTTTTAACTTTGCACCTGCATTTTGATACTGACATAGGGAATAAGGCTACGGCTACGGCTTCAGTTAGTTTTAGTTGATGGAGTTACGAGTTTATAGATTTTCTTCATTAAAAGTTTGTGTTTAATTCAGGATGCGGCAAAGTTATGCTAGCAATTGGTAGATCAAAAATGACAGATTTTTTGTTGTTGAAATAAAACAGCATGTAGTAAGTGGTATACGTGTAGTAATGCATAGTCTCGTGTTTTTCTGCTATACTTCATATTATGACATGTAGTATCAACAGAACTAACTAACATGTTAAAGCACAAGGTTATAAGTAAAATAAACATGGCACGTTTTATGGAGATCATTTGCCTGCTAGATCTTACCTGATATTGATTAGTACGGCTGTGTTGAGAGAAGTATGTTATAGACTGTCATATTTTCTGTACTGTAATATATTTCTTAGAATCCCGAGAGATTTTTTATTATTGCAAAATGTGTTTTGCTAGTTAGCTATTACTCACGTTCAGTTTTTTACGGAAAGCAAACTTGGGAAAAAATATTCAACTATTCATCTATAAACGTTTCCATCCATCACTGTTTTCTTTTCTTACCTTTGAATTTTTCATTTCTTTTTTCTTCATCACAATAATCTTCTCGGCAATGTTATCCCCCTCTTGTTTGAGAATGAAAGAATTTCTTGAAATCGATCTTACTATCGTATTTTGTTGGATGTAACTTTGCTGCTGGTATGTGCGAGTGTTTTGGACCCTCCATTCTTCGCATGGATTGGGAAATATACAACTTTGCTCCTATAATACTTTCTCGTGAATTTTCTCCTTCGTTCATTAGTGCAACAATACTTGTCTGGGAGACTTCTGCTAATCCAATTTATTATAGTGACTCGAATGTCTATTCTCTACTCATTCTAAGGCTGTTATTTATTGTTGTTTACCTTCGCTTTTAAGATCGGACTCTCAATCTTTATAAAGCTTCATTTCAGTCTCTTTTGAAATCATGGCATTGCTCAATCCTGTATATGAACTCATAACTCATGTTCAAATGGGATTCTTTCCTATTCGTCACTGTCATGGATTAATTTTTGAAATGATGAAGACGATAACAGTAATTAAAAAATAATGGGCCTGTCCAATCGGTGAAAATTGGAAAATCTAACTTCCCATCATCAACGACCCTTTTGTAGGCACCAATAATAGAAAGTTTCAGAGATTTTCACAACAAGGGGAATCGACTACAATAATATTTTACACATTAGGTATCCTCTATTATAGTCAAGCTAGGGAGATGCTGTAAAGAACAGGGATTTTCTATATTGTCCTTCACCATGTTATGTTAATGATGGACGATAGCGGAGTTGGAACTAATGGCTACACGTGCGAAAAGTCAACGAATTTAGTGAATTAGAATTTGAAACGGTTCACCAAGGTAGATACACAGGGGGGGATCATAATCACATACAAAAAGGGACAAAATTATTGCCGGCAGGTAGTTAGTTAGTTGTATTAGTGAGTGGTAATGCAGGGACCGGTTCTACTCATGGGGGACTTGTGATCACATGGAGAGAAAAAATGTTCCATGATTCAAGGGATTTGCACAAAGAAAGAGGCAATTCAAGTGGAATAGGGGAGACCGTTCAATGCAGCCGTGCCTCTTCTTCCGTTTTTTTTCGCCACACGTTTTGTTGTGTATGTGTGTATATGTAGTGGATGTCAGCCTCTTTCTCGTAGTAATGGCAATAGATGATGTAAAAAGGTATATAACATTCAGTGTTTTTTCTTTCCCTGTGTTGCGATAGTTTATGCGTACTTACTTACTTACCCACTACCTTCTTTTTTTCTCGTTCACGACTCTACTTTTTCCAATGGTTTCAAAGCCTCCCTTTTTCTGGAACCGTAACATGCATGCTTTTAACTACGCCTCAACTCATCCATATCCAGCACTCTCTCTCACACAGTAATTTATTATGAATGTTTATAAGTAATAGGAACTACAAACTGATAAGAGCACTTATGAAGTTTCTTTTCCATCTGTCTCTTCATCATTGTAAATACTTTATGAAATGGTACAGTTGTGTGGGATTCCTTTATAAGAGGACTTGCTCCTGCATTCAGTTCACCTAAGTTTCGCCTAATTGATACCTTTTCTGTAAGTACGCTTTTAAGGATTTTTCACTGCTGTGCCAATTTTTATGTTCCTAAAAATTCATTGCATGTTTTTCTAGGGCTTGGTGACTGACATTTTTGTTTATGATTTCATATAGGATTTAGATATACTTTTTTTCTTCCGTCTGTCAGAGGTTGTGAAGAAAGAAATCTGGCTAATAATCAGTTTTAAACTTTCTTCAGAATTTTGTTGTTAGTAACAATTGACTCGTAGAAGGTAGGCGTGATTGAATGCATCTACGTTGAGGAAATTATGAGCGCTTGTGAATTTGTAACAGAGCTAAATGTTTTGACTTTTTGGCATCGTTTTCCACTGGATTTTTGGCACGCTTAGTCATAAGCATGGCTTCCATTGTGCCATAGTGCTAATGGAATAAATGTTTTGTTAATAAATGACTGTAGAATATTCGGCCTTTAATCGTATTGAAAAGAGGCAATAAATCGAATCATAACTTACGAATGGAGAAATCAAAGGATCAGATTTTTCTAGGTTTTTTGTGCAATAAGGTATTTTATTTTTCAATCCTTGTTCAGCTCTAAGGTATACCTTGTGCGGAAAAAGGAGGTAAATTTTTCCTGTCCCGTGTGTGATAAATTTGTGTAGTATGTAGGATAGGATAAAATTTACCTCCTTTTTGCGCACAAGGTATACAGTTCTTCACAGTATTCATTGTCAGTATTAATGCCCATCATGTACCACTTTAATATTGCATGTACAGCAAAAATTGTTAGATTCAGCAGCATTTGATTTCATGATTTGACGTAACGAGTGAAGTTTGGCGGCATATGTTCGTCCATCATCCATCTTTTTGGTATGATGGAGCATTATATGCAGCCTCTCATTTTCCTCCCTAGCTAACTACGTACCTCCACACTGACGAGCTATATGGATGAAATGAAAACATGAAACATTATATCGCATCTCGGTTTGTCACATCATGGTTCTCTGCTAACCAACCAGTAGAAGTAGTTAAGCAAGTGAGGAAAAACTTTTGTCAACCGTAGACTCATAGGTGTTGATTTAGAATTCAGGTATGCAGAGTTTGTAGTGTTTCCCCTCTTGTCGTCTCACACATGTGTAGATATATCGTTCGTTTTTATGGGGAACACTGAAGTTTGCAGATGCCACCAACTTTTGACTGTGTAACTCTCTGTTGTGCAACTAAACGTGTTGTTTTACCTGCTGCTACGCTCAAAGTTAAATGTGTCTAGCTGGCAGTCCTGTTTCTGTACCTTTAGATGTGTTACATGCATAGTTGAAAAACTGTGCTCTTTGCAATTTGCTTTCATATTCACATTTACAGTCCCGTCCAATATGCTAAGCGTATTCACAAAGATTCAAATGACTCATAAAACAGTCAGCTTGTCTCTTAAAAGTATACAAATTTGTGATTACGCTTTTTCATTTTTATTGGGACGGTAGATAGTAAGCAGAAGTATTGCAAAAAAAATTCTCAGCTTGCCATAACTTTTTTCTGTTTCACGGCAATTGTTTCATTTATATAAAGACGGGAGAGGTAGGCAGTATGATCTTGAGAGTTTTTACGCTCCATTAAATACAATTATTTTTGATATCTTAGAAAGACTGTAGTTGCTCAGTGGTGGTATTTCACTATCTTATTGCTAGTGTCACATTCACAGATTAAAATGTGAAATTTATTCTTGCAGTACGAGTGCTACTCCTAGTGCTGTTCTACTATGTACATGCAGACGAGAATTCAATGTGTAATACAGTTTGTACAACTTCTCATTAGTAAAAGTGTACATCAGGAAATGATTCATAATGGTTGTAAACATTGAATGCGTAACTGATAGGCATCAGCCAGTTCTTCCTTGCCAATTATTATGTAGCGGTAGTTACATATTGGAAACATTCCGTCACGTCCGTCTGTCTGTCCGTCCGTTTGTCCGCAGCATATCTCACTAACAACTCAACGGATTGGGATACAATTTTATTCACATATGTACGCATAAGACCTCTTTTATGCATGGGATTTGATATCAGCAAAATTAGTTGACTGTTTCTTTTAAATTCGGAGGGTCAACGTTTTAAATGCTTAGTAACAATGACATATTAAAGTGAATTTGATGAAATTTAATTCACATAGCGTTAGAGCTTATTTGAATTTTGAATTATGAAAACGAACTACAGTATGGAAACCGGATAGTTTGGTTTTTGTAGTCTTTTTGCATACAGATGTCCTTATCGATTTTGACTTTAAATATGACAGTGAAAATGTACAAAATTCATAAATTGATTATACAAAACAGAGTTATTTGTTTGTTTTTTGCAATTTTACGAGATTAAAAAATATTATTCATCAATGTTGTCAATGATGCTGATTTCAAATATGACTATTCAAGTTGATATTTCATCTTTAAATTTAGCGTAAATCAGTTTCTAAAATATTAATAACCCTGTTTAACTTTTCTTTTACTTTTCTACCGTTACATACTTGCAACTTTTGTGCAGAACGTTTATTTATGTAGTGAAAAATTAATGTCACAACCTGCAATGAAGATTTACACACACGGTAGTGCGATGTTTCTATCGTTGCTTCCAGTATATCATATTTTCAGTTTGTTTAGTCTAATGATAAAGAAAAGTGAATTAAACAATGACACAAGATATGATCCGTGCGATAGGGTCATTGGATTTATGATGGTGATAGGTAGAAATATGAAGTCGTTAACCGATGCTTGGAAAGCAGTATGCCAATTTATTTGAGTTGTCGACCAAATTATTGCATAAATTCGTGCGTCGAAAGCAATGAAATTATACGAGCTTATAGTTCCTCGTGCTGATGTTGGCAGGTCTTACAGTGTGGAAAAAGATGGCTTTCGACTGAAACTTGGTCTAATTCTTGGGACTTAAAAGACAGACGACGAATTTAGGTCTTACAACAAACCCGTTTTCATATCAATATGTGCGCACTGTTATGCATGCATGTGTTCTAAATATGAAAAAAAATTCCAACTTACTTGCTCTAACCCGCATTTTTTGCCACCTAGAAAACTTTTGTACCAGAAAGTTTAGAACTTATGTTTAAGTAGTGTGTGGTGTCAGATTCATAGATACCTTTCTATTCACGTTTTCTGAAGTGCTAAACAATAAATTGATGTGTATATTTAGTTTGAAAGTACTGGCAATGACAAAGAGTTTCAAATATTACTACAGCACAATAAGATAGGTGATACCATTATTTGATGGCTAATTGGGATTAAATAAAATTCTTTGAGTATGTAAGATGATAAAATTTTCAAAGTTTATCATCTGAATGCGTGTGCATGCGGGCTCTCTACGTATTTAGTGGGCCCGATTCTCGAAAGATCATATTACCAGGTGATGGAAATTCTACCTGGATTGCATAACACACATGAGGGGTCGTAAATAATGTGTTCTTTTTTTTATCATAGTGTACATACTGTATTTGTATTTTATTCAATAAACTTGCCTTGAGCCAGTACTTTACTCATCTAAAAATATCTTTTATTCTAAATTTTACTTTTATTTCTAGCAATGTTTTAAATTTTAAAAATAGAATGGTTAATCGCATTATCATTAATTGAACTGAACTTACAGATTGCATAGTTTAATTGAGAGGAGAACAAACCAGTACAATGGGTTGTTTGTTGTACAACTTTTCATGAAACGATTTGTACCTTACCTGTGTTTAGTCTGACTGACAGAACACTTTATCAGTGTATAGGGTTTCAAGTCATCAATACGTAAACAGCCGCGAATAAAGTGAACGAGCATGAAAGTTTCATGTGCAAGCAAAGCAAGGGGATTTATTTGCCATCATCATCATCAACATTAACCTGTGCCTGAATGTCTAAGATAGAATGTTGTAAATCCTCTAAGGACTTTGTAAAGAGCAGGGGAGAACTTTGTGCATTTACAAATGGCACATTTAATCTATAAAGGTTGT
>Ga0210040_10003218_pt1 | contig 22309 bp, 12 predicted proteins | sample CryGeyCG12114_NA_FD_185462 | JGI IMG/M metagenome (GOLD analysis project Ga0210040, IMG submission 185462) | Groundwater microbial communities from aquifer - Crystal Geyser CG19_WC_8/21/14_NA (SPAdes) (version 2) | ecosystem: Environmental > Aquatic > Deep subsurface > Groundwater | place: USA...
CGGACGCATCATAGTCGGAATGGGCAAAATTCGGAACGCTTAATACCCGGAAGGTATAATTTTTGGAATGAAATTTCCATGGGGCGCATCATTTTCGGAAAATCTTGAACTTGGTATACTGAATATAGTTTGCCGGTAGTTCACATGTTCTCAACGTTGACTAAATAAATATCTACAATGGATATTGTGTGTTTCCCTAAGATGTTGGCTGAATAACTTTGAACTTCAATTTTTGTTTCCTAATTTATGCACACACACACACATACGGAAAGTCTGAAGAGGAGTAAACCCTACCTTAGTATTAGTTCTCTAATAGTCATTTAGTTAAACCTATTAATTTTTTTGCTTTAAGAATGCAATAAATATGACTCGTTTAAACTGGTAAACCTGAAAAACATGACTTGACCAGTCCATTTGTTCCCGAAAACGAGAATCCGTGCCCATTTTTTGCACTCTATATCACCTGTAGCACCGCCAGTCATTTATTACGTACTCATAAACGTTTTCCCCTCTTTTAGAATTCCACCATCTCAACTTATCAAAAGATGTGGAGCTACATGGAAAGTAATCCAGGGGTTTTTGTCTCCACATATGAAGAAGGAATCCAAAGAGTTCTCAAGGGCAATTATGCTTTTCTCATTGAGTCGCCTATGTTGGACTATGTGGTGCAAAGGGATTGCAATCTCACTCAAATTGGGGGCCTTCTCGATTCCAAAGGATATGGGATCGCCATGCCAAAAGGTTCGTGATTGATAAATAAGTATGGACTATGTATGTATGTATTGTATTTGCCGAACTGGAGCCTTGGAACCCCTAGTTAGTTTGTTAGAATATTTGCATGCCATACTGATAGTTGCTAACTAACTATACTGCCGTGGCAACATTGAATTCATACATTAGATAGCTATGAGGGAAGTAGTCTGTGTATTTATTTTCAATTTGCTTATTATATAGAGCACCATTAGTGTTGGCCCGTGTTCAAAAAGGACTCTCTTAATCCAAAAGTTTATGTCCCTCATTAATTAGCAATTTAGCTTTTCCTGTCCCATATAAACTGCTCGTGGGAGTGAATGAATTAATAATCCTTGCTGTATACATGTGTGTGCGAAAATGTATGGTGTGTCGGCGGGATTTTGCAACCCAATGCGCCACGTTATATCCATGTATTATTGCTAAATGGCAGTTTTGGGAATCCGGTTTAGTTATATGTAGTGTTTTGTGTGAATATCCTTACTAAGGGATTTGACAGGTGGAATAGGTTGTTTGAAGTTTAAGGGAGATCATAAAATGTTTTTTGGGGGCTTTTGTAGTATAACCGAATTTTTTCGTTCCGAGTCTCCACTGTTTCAATTTGTACTTGTCTGGTTTGGGACACGAACCAAGGGAAGCACATTATTTATAGGAGTAGTTTTGGGTAGGAATTGAAACTGTTTGTTGCACAGAGTTGAGACAAAGTTGAAACTTGTGATTGGAAGCAATATCCTAAATAATAATGGTGATGGCGAAAGTTAAGTTTTGTTAAGCGTACCAAGTTGGTCACATTATTGGTTGGTGCGGGTGTGAAATAGAAATTGAGTTTTGGTGTCGCTTGTTATCTTTGTGTGCAAACGTAAAGGTCAGATTTTGAGCTCGCATTTCACCCAGCACACACTTAGTTCTCCTGTAATATTTTAAATGCCGCTAACAACACATAAAATTTGCGAAACTCCAAATCTTTTCATAGCAATTTAATTTTACTCTATTACTATACAACCAGTCTTTTGAATTTGATTGCTAACTGCAATTTTTCAGTGAATGTAGTCTAGATAGTAATAAAAACCGACATTAATGTTCAACATATTGTGGCAAGGCAAACTAACTAACTAACCAACGAACTAACTAGATATTTCTTGATTGGACACTTAATTGTAGGCTCACCATGGAGAGACAAATATTCACTAGCAGTGCTGGAGCTTCAAGAAGAAGGAATTATTCAGATTCTGTACAACAAATGGTGGAAGAATACAGGAGATGTGTGCAACCGAGATGACAAAAAGGACTCGAAAGCAAGTCCATTAGGAGTGGACAACATTGGCGGTGTATTTGTTGTACTCCTCTCAGGCCTTATACTATCTCTCATTGTCGCCATTGTCGAGTTCTGTTGGCATGTCCGCAAAAATGCCCATCTTCGAAATGTACGTTCCAAATTTTATCTTTTGCTTACTTTTAGCTAACTAACTAACCAACGAATTCGTGGCTAAAAAAATTTTAAACTGACACAACCCAAAATTTTTAAAACTTGTTTCCACACCTAAAAAATACTTCATTTTGTATGAATATGTAGTTTAGCCACTTCCTGCCAAAACTACTACAATTTTTATCAAAAGCTCTTATGGCAAAAAACTATGGCAGTTGAATTCCAAGAATTTCTGCCGTGTAGTTGCCCTATGTCTTAATGCATGTTTTTGGAGAGACCATTCAGTTATTTGTCTCAGCAGGACGCTGCCGGGGAAATATGTGACAACACAAGATACGATTATTGAGACGACATTCTTAAAGCCACTTTATGGAATTCGCAGTGTCAAGCTTCGCTTAGCTCAGCGCTGACCGTGCTCTATTACCGTTTATTATACGAGGACATGTGAACGTCAAAATATTTAATCTGATGATGAGCAAGTTGAAAAGTTGCAAAGTCCCTTACGTACTACATACATATACTCACTGGCTGCTGTTGCTTCTAACTAACAAACTAACTTGCATTCATATAGTGAAAGGATTTCACAATTTCCCCATATACAGCTGTATATACTGTCTCTTTAGTGTGTTAGTTAGTAGTCTTCTACAGTATACGCACAATGCCGCAATACGGAAATTGGAGGACCGACAAAATGAGACTTTGTCATACTTTTGCTCATATAGAGTGAATCTGCATAGGATTTTTATCTATGCAATAAGGAGTTAATAATGGTGCAAACTGTATGTGAAAACGGAGCTTTTTGTCACAGCAAAAGTCAGTTAGTTATAGTTAGTCAGGGGGTATACGAGGGTGGTAAAAGTAATTCAGGAGAAAGATATTATTTTGCTGATCTCATCTTATCCCTGGAGCTAAATCTTGGCTAAATATGTCATATCCCACTTATTATTATAGTCCTTGTTGGGCCTCTTTTTTACTATTATTATGAAAGTGCAGTCGTGGCTCCCAGTCAATCTTATGTGCACAGTTAGTTAGTTAGTGTATATATACACAAAGGAACGAGGGGCTGTCACATTTGAGTTTCATAGTTAGTTTGGTTGGCGAGTTAGTTGATGCTTAAAAAAGTACATTATGGTGATCAACTCCAGTCATGAAATCAAATGTGTTGACACAGTAAAAACAAATGGATAGTTTCTGATACTAATGGGTAGTATTTCAAAACTAGTATCATCAGGCTATGTAATATTGTAATATATGTATTGGACAAGGTCAGATTTGTCAATTGATATGGAGATGAAGTGTATTTTTGGGCTGAATAGAAAAATACATAATTTTAATCAAAAAATTCTGAACCATTCTAGAGTTAAAAAAAAGTTGGTGCGAAATTTTACTTGGATTTGGTGCATACATTCAGAATATGCATGCATACATGCGTGTATGACTTTGTGTAGCTCAAATAAATCTCTATTTGGTTAAGGTTTGGGTTCACGCCAAAAAAGCACAAGAATCTGCACAAAGGCTATGAAGATGGCTATAAGACTTGTATAAGAATCTTGTCCACGACATTCAGACAGTAAGAGCCAGTAGCGCACAACAGTAGTCGTAATAATAACCAGACTCTCTAGGGAAAGTTATCATGTCCTGTTGTGTCTTCTGTATGTGTGTCTATTGGCATCCGCCAGTGATTAACATGGAGAAATTACTTTTCCCCTTCTGATTAATGCTGTAAAAAAATACGTGGTTGAAAAACTTTCCAACCATGTCCGTGGCAAATCAACTAGCCCGGCATTTAAAATTCCCTCATATACATACACTGTAGACGAATGGAGCTGAATAAACTTTACCTATTTGCTTAACAGTCTCTTCTTGCCTTAGAAAAAACTCTTCAACTCAATCTTTTTGCAAAGAATGGGACATAACAACTGACTGATATGAATTCCCATATGACTCGCAATATACAACTTTTTGGCCACACACAACTGACAGCCTACATGATGTGTACATATGAATTTAAAGTACTCTATTAGTCAGGCACGAACATAGCCTGACATTCCTACAATTTGTCTTTTTAGTGACCCCAAAAAATCCCTATTTTTCACCCCAAACTTTTTCCGTGTGTGTGCAAAACTTTCATGTTTCCTTTCTTCGGGCAGATTTATACAAACATACTAACTAATACTATTGTACTTTAGGCATATACTGCTGTTTATTTCCTGATGTTTGCACGATTTAGTATACAAATTTTTATGTAGTGTCCTTCATGTGTGAATATATTGGGTGTATGACTTTTTGCAGGCTTCCTGGTGTTCAGAACTACAAGGGGAGTTAAAAGTGGCCCTTCGATGTTGCCACTCACCCGAAGACGAGACAATGTTGGATCCGGATCCGTCACATCGTCACAAGTCATCACCGTCCTCCACATATGTGCCCGTTTTAGCTGACAGCTCTGGGTCTGGACCACCTATCCCCATGTTTGAGATCCGAAAGTCATCTTTTGAGTTCAGCTCATCTTAACAGTATACAGCTCCATAGTGATACTATATAAGCTAGGCACTAACTACTGCTATTACTAGCTAACCAACTGTGAAAAAGTGGAGCAGTAGTCAAAGTGACCGAACGGTGGAAGTGAACAAACAATGATAACTATGCAGATACAGCACTATATTATTGCTGTTTTAAGTGGGTTTTAGCAAAGCGCAGTCAGTATTGTCCGCGTACTACACACAGCAATGAAGAATAATGATAATAAAGTAAGAATGTGTTGATGAGAATAGCTGGGAAGCGCCAGTTTTTTGTACGTCGTGTTTGCGGATGAAGACTATACTGCTAGGAATAATATGTTGGTGCCCACGGAAACAAAAATGGTGACTAACTAACTACACATGTATACATGACTACCGGCATTGGAGTGACGTGGACAATTTATTGTATCATAAATACTAACTAACTACTAAAAATGAAAGGTAATTCACTGCCCCAGTAATAATATGATAATCATACTGATAATTATAGCATAATGACATGTGACTTGTTTGTTTGTACTGTGGTGGATAAATATTTGTGTGTTTTTGAGTGAGGGTGTGAAAATGCAAGACAATGGTTGGTGCGTGCAAAACAAAAGAGAATCAATAAATGCAGAGAATAGTTGTTACAGTTTGTGGTGTCCCTTTTTTGAACATGGACTGTGATTTTCATACTTATAGCCAAGGTATAAATTAACCACTAGATGGCACTGAATGGTTTGCTCGTGTTAGAAAATAAATATTTATATTTAGTTGTGTACACAATGACTCCATTGTTTTCTCTTTAATGCCTGAGAACTGACAATATAATATCTATGGCATGTAGGAACAAAGCAAGATATTCCTATCGTTAGTGCAAAATTAGTATAAGTAATTGACAAGAAATGTGCATAGCTCTAGCATGAATTGTCCCAAAAAAATTAACGATTAACAAAAATGGATAACAGAGTGCAAACTTATGGTGTGTTCCTCAACACATGAGAAGACAAAAATTGTCGTAAGGCAGTTTTTTTTAGACCACTTTGGTGGGGCAATAAGTGAGACCAGCGGGTCCATGTCGGAGCTCAATAAGATATGCGTAGACGACCCAGATTTCGTAAAAGAAGATGAGGAATCCTCCAATGGAGGAGCCAGTTCGGGCTCCCAGTTGATTGTGCTGGATCACATTGAACACTTGAAAGATGATGACCACTACAACGTATATGATCCAAAGGATGAGCCACAGTTTGATATTTTCTTGAGAGTTCTGGAAATTACAAAACCAATAAAAAGTGTATTTAATATGCTCAGTCAGTAAGTCAGCCCAAAAATAAATACGTACAATTACGAATTATAGTTCATTATTTATACTGAAATTTTTTTAAATAACGCACAGCTCAGTCAGTCAGTCAAATTAGATAGCTACCACAATGGAAGTTAATTCAACCAAAAGTAAACATGATCCATTGTTAGCTACTGAAAATAACAATGGAAACAAAACAGCAGTTATCCTATATAGTAAATTCATGGGAAATATTACTAACTACAAACAAATTATTTGATTTACAATTGTGACTAAACCATCTTAACAAATCAAAATCATCCAATATGCTTTTCAATTTCAATTTATTAGATAATGAGAAATAACCCAAAAAAATCAACCGTGCTTTGCGTCCATACACTAACACATGATCTGACTGACTAACTAAAAGAGAGCTGTATATTTACAAAATATTGAGAAACTGTCCGCCTACACACAACCTACAAACTATAGCCTAAAGGTGATGAGCCCATATTTGTATTAGTAACTCACCTTAACTGCTCCAAATAGAAGAAGAAGAGCCAAAAACACGAGAGCTACACAGAATGCAAGCTCACCCCAAATCTCTATTTCGATGAAAAAACAAACATGTAATTAGGCCATTTGAAAAGTAAACTTGGAGTTACCAACTATATGGGAACGGTCAACTTACCCACACGATTGCTGTGTCCATCCAGAATGTACTGGAGCACTGAGAAGGCGTATGAAACTGATAGGATCTAAAAAAATATAAGGATCAATTATAGAGAGGAATGAAAAATTTGATTAATATGCCTGGGATGAGCCTGTGAGCCGGTAAGTGTCAATAGCAGAGAAAAGAACTGCGCAATTTTGGCATTATTATGGTAATCCCAGTGAATCTCAATTAGACAAATGAAGCAATGAGTTATGATGGTTGAGTAGGGTTCATTATGGGAAATTAATTTCTACAGGATTTAATAGAGGACCTAGTTTGGAAATCTTGGAGTCGTTTGCTGTGTTGAGAGGTGTGACTTTTGGCTCACTGCCATCATAACTAACTTGAGCTTGGAGCATAACTATTGCTCAGGCCTTTCAGTTAGTTAGTTCGAACCTTTGTCATTGAGTTCCATCTCAAATCCACGCTTTTATATTCACACTGCCTTATGTGTCTTCTGTTTCAGAGCTTTGGGCAAAGACAGATGTTCTCTCATTAGTATTATGAATTCACAGATTACATGACAAAGTGGTGTATAGTCAAAATGGCCCACTCGAAAGTGTCAATTGAAAAATTCTACATTTACGATTTGTTTTATAATGTGTCAATTTATTAAAGGTACATATTCAAGGTATTCATGTAAGGTTTAAAACGTAAGTAATGATGAAGGCCTAGAGCCTAGAAGATAGTACCGTAGGTCAATCTTATCATGTATTTATTCCAACACTTCATTGAATTGAGAATTGGGTTCGAAAACTATCTTCTAATACTGCCAACGAATGTGAGTGCTAAATAGAAAACGTGATATCCCTTGTACAGAAGAAAATGAAGGTAATGAAAATGAATGAATTAATGACCATACTAAGAAATAAGCTTGGTTTGACTTGTTGGCATTTGCGTGCAACAAATAAGTTTTTTAAGCCTAAAAAATTAACCTAAAGTATTATCTTCTTATCGGGTATACAAAGGCATAATGCGGATCGTGGGTGGACGCAGTAACTAACTATGTATACCAATTGTTGCAGTGTTGCCAAAATCATGAGCTATTTTCAACCGAACGGATATTGGAGGCGTTGGATAGAAAATGCATCAAACAAATCTCAGTTTTACTGTTTGTTTCATTTCCACACACTTTTGATTCTGAGCTCCTTTAGTTAGTTAGTTAGTTATGAAAACAATCTATGCAAATACTTTGCTCGCAAGTTTGATAACCTTTTGACAGCAAAGGGAATCCTATGATGTCATTTTGACACTTGAACATTGAGTTGACACTAAAGACTCTAACTAGCAATTAAAACTGGTATGCTGATCTGATAAAAAAATGGGTACCAAATTCCATACAGAGAACTTTGTACCAGTCATGCACGAACAAACTGCGGTGGTGCACAGTACACTACACACACGCTAACAAACACTAAAAAACTAACTAACTAACTATCATATTCAAAAACAAATTGTATGGGAATGGTAATTGACAAAAAAACAGACAGTTGCAGTGCTCGCCACTAACCAGATTGTTGCGCTGCATACCATATGCGCAGTAATAAAACTTCAGTGGCTATTCCGGTTAATAAACATGAAAATAAATATGACATCATTGCCTAAACTGGCAAAAAAACCGAGGCGACTCGAAAACTTTGAACTTGCTTTAGCTTACCAGATCAACTATGGCTAAAATAAACGTGCCGATACGTGGCGAGATACAGCAACAAGGATTTAACATGATGACAACGATGATTGATCCACACAAAAGAAAACACTGACTGATGATATTGTAAAGATTAGCTCTCTTGACAACTTTTTTTCACTCCGGAAGGATTCTTAATGAGAAAAATCAATTTGTTCTCTGCTAAATTAATTTGGTAACCGACAAACTAACCAACCACTAGTCTGCTTCACAGCACAAACTGCTCTGACTGAAAACTATAAACAAGAAGTTAGGTGCGTCTCACACCAAACTTGTACAACTAACTGAGCTAAGTCGGCTAACTCACAATAACTAACTAACTAACTAGGGGGAAGTAACGTATGTTAAATACAAACTATAACTGCTTGTATAGCAAGCTAGTGACTATCTCACAGGTGTTTTCGGTACTGTTTAACGCCAACTACGTTTTGCAGCTAACTTTGTTGACAACCGTGCGGGAGCAACGCAAAAAAGTGTGCTTATGTAGATCAGCTAGTGAGGCCTGCAGTTTGATTGGCTGGTTAGTACAATGTGCAACATGCAAGGGGATATGGAAAAAGAAGATTTCGTTTTCTTTGTGTACAAAAGTAAGACAATTAGGGCGGTACGGCTTCAACTAACTCAGGTTTAAGATTTACAACAAGATTGTTTGTGTAGTATTACGCATTAGACAGATAGAGGTTGTAAAGATTTTGGATTATAAAATGAATAAAAGTAGTGTATTACTACTACTACTTCTTAATTGTAAAGTATGTTGTTAAGAGTGTAAAGGGGATTTATAGTTAATACAAAGCATTTAGTTTCCTGTTTCACGGCGCGAAATGTCAGTCAGGAGAGTGGACAGAACGAGAATATTATGGAACGTACTGAATGTTCCAGAGATCTGTAAGTTAGTTAGTTAGTTAGTTTGTGAGTAACATGGGGAGTATTGAATTTGGAAAATGTAGAGTATAGTTAGATAATCGGTATGATGATTCAAAACACATGTATATTGGGGGATTTATTTATTCAGTTAGTTAGTTAGTTGCTAAAAATAGTTGCTTCTCCCTTGCCCTCTTGGATATTTTAATGTCTTATGGAAAAGGGTGAGCAAGGATTCTGTGAGAACAGAACAGTATGTTCACTAAAGACTGTGAAATAACTTCACCCTAACTAAAAGAGTAACTAACTAGCTGAAGCTCCCTCAAAATGTTCGCATATTATTATGTGAGCGTGTATAATAAGAACAAGAAGCTTGGAAGGAATTTTTCGTTTTTTGTGCCCATTTCCCGTTTTCCGCATCCTTGTATATGTACATATAGACTTACTTAGTTAGTTAGTTAGTTAGTAGTAGTGCATGTTTTCATTTGCTGGGAAAAAAATAGATAGGCTTCAGTTGCCATTCCTATCATGTACATTATGTGCATGCATATGTATGCATGCAAGGGATTGAGAGAAACGAAGAACAACATGGGAGTTTATTTTTGCTTCCTCTTTATTGCCCGTTTCAGTTGACAGTAGTGAACTACACAAGGGGATATATATTTTAGCTCTATATCCTGATTTCTTCGGCCTTCTTTGACGTATGGATGGCAATCCAGGAAGTCACAAATCGGCTGAAAATATTTCGTGAAGGAATGGAGTCCATGCACATTTTTTCACCAAGTGGGTACGATTCGTGTCAAGCATTTTTTTCGCTCTTTAAGAATCGAAATATGCAGTGTAAAATTATTAAGAATGTGCATGCAGATTTAGAGACTTTTTTATTGAATTGATTTAGTCGTGATGAAAAATATTGAGAGAGATGAAGAGTTTGACCATCAGAAAAAATTGCGATATTAATGACAGCGTAACGGAAAATTTTTGTCATGGTTTATTACTTCGCTTTGACCATATTCGTTAGTTTTCAAATTGTTCGAAGAATTTGGAACTTGGAGTATGATTTGTTGCAGTTAGAAGTGTGTAAACATGAGTTTCATTCACGATTTCGAGAAGCTACAAAAGTCGCCATGAATTGGTACTACACGCCATCCAGGGGACGAATTTATCAACCCTTTTAATGTTAACAAAGCGGATGGTGAACAAAGCATGAAAATATGAGCTTTCATCCCAAATCAGTCGATTTAATTGAAGGAAATTTTTGGTACATTTATATCAATCCACTTTCAAAAGATGGTTATAGCGGCTAATGAAAAAAGCATCCCAAATTTCAAGTCTTTAAAAGCGCCATTTGTAATCAAATCACTATTTTACGACTTAAGAATACATTTGCGCCATCCTGCGCACCGAAAACGAAATATAGTGAATAAAACAAAGCCAAAAACGGCTCTCTTTGAACAGCAAATCCCAGTCGGTGTATTATTTTTAAACGAATTTTATTGCCATTTGTTTTAAGAGAAAACATTTTCTGCCTCTTAAATTTTATTGCCCACATTTACAGTCACTTGAAGCAAATGGGCACATTAAATTCCAAATGCTGTGGTTTCTTGTTATCCGCTCATTGCATTTGGTGGCCAAAAAATGATGTTTGGAACAAAACTGGTACAGATGTTCAATTCCAATCTGTCGAAAACAAATCTATTCCAAAAAAAATCGATTGCCACTGCTTCCAAAAAAATCACTCGTAAAACTTTTAGTTAGACATGGTATCTCCAACTGCAAATATAAGTCGTACTTGACTAGTTGAATATTTATGTACTTTAAACAGTTCAATTCACAATCGGCTAATCAATAATACACTAGTAGCAAGTTCCCATCAAAAATTGCAGTAGGAATAGGTACAAAAAACAAAAATGATCACATTTCAAAAAAGTAAAAGCTCCAGTACACGATATTGAAGATGATAAATGATGTTGGAAACAGCACACGGGACAACTTGTCAATGACATTCACATCTTCTTTAACTGCCGGTAATTTGTGCATTATATTGTCCTTTTGTTTCTTCATACTCTGCGTAAACTTTTGACGCCTGTGCTTAAAAGTCTTCCGACGACGCATAGGTGGCGTCGTACTCAAGTCTATAGCAGTGGTCGTTGGGGTGCTCAACGGTTTCACAGATAATTCCGACGCGTGGTCAACTCCAGAAATTCCTGAGAAGCTTGTACTTCGGCCCAATTTGGGCACATGAACACTTAATGAGGTCTCTACCACACGGTTGGACCCCGCTGGCATCCATGGACTCCCAAGCTGTCCATGTCCAGTCTGGTGGGACGAAGCCGTGGTCAACTGGAAAGAATGACTAGCACTGGGGAATGCAGATTTCGCCTCGGGTCCTAAACGAGTTGGGGATGGGGAACGGGACTTATCGCTACCACTTAACGTATCTTGGGGCTTTCTCAGTTGACTAAAGTACTGAGATATGGCTTTCCAGGAAAACCGACTGGTCTTCGTTAACCGGATTTTAGGCGGCTTCTTCCCCGCTTTGGCTGCCCAAAATGTAAAGTTCACTAAAGCGTATTCCAACAGGGCTGCGAATACGAAGACAAAACACATGACAAGGTAAATGTCAATAGCTTTGATGTAGGAGATTCGAGGAAGTGAGGCGCGCATGCTTGTACTAATTGTGGTCATGGTGAGCACCGTTGTGATTCCTGGAAACAATAAAATTGTTAGTCAAGGTAAGTTGGGACAGTTTTTAAGGATTTGATATATTTTGTAATTTGGAAAACCTAAGGCGACTCGGGCTGGAGGGGACTCATGATTGATCCAGAAAGCTACCCAGGACAACATGACAATCAGAATGGAAGGCAAATAAGTTTGGAATACAAAATAACCTATCTCCCGCTTTAGCAAGAATGACAAAGACAAGCGTTGATAAATCCCGGTGGCCAGTTTCTCGATTCGATCCATTGTGCTGTAGCCAATGACGATAAACTGTGGAATTTTCACTTGACTCACTCCGACCACTCCTGGTGGGATCCAGTACATGACCACATCGGCGACTGTATACCCGTCTGCAAAAAGTTTACAAAAACATTTTTGGCTGAATAAAGTTTTCATCAAAATCTATCGCACACTCATTCATTCATTTGGTCACACTTGTGAATTTGCCAATGTATACATACACACAGTCAGTATAAGTAGCAAGTGCTAATGGAAAAAAATTAATTTGGCAACTTCATAACTCTCTCAAACACTTTGTTTACAATTTTGAGCACTGTACTAACTATGTCTGGAGGAGTATTAAACATCGGAAACATGGTTTAAAAGCCTCCATCACACGCCTCACCATATAATTTAAAGGCATGTGTATGTCTTAATCTTGTTCACGGCTTATTACATATTTTGACAACTCTGGTTGCCCAAAAAAAAACTGAATTGCGTGCAAACTGGAACCAATGACTTGTTATGCTCACAAAAGTCAATCAACATGCTAATTTCTCGCACTAACACTTACAGCTTTCAATCTCTACTGTACAGTTTTGAGTATCTAATGGGTAGTAGTGGAGATCCATTTGACAAGCTAGAGTTGTCGTGAAACGCATTCCATATGTGATGCTACCGTCCCCAGCCAACCGTACCATCGTATTTTTCACTGTCACGTCGTGTAAGTAACTGCAAAATGTACAAAACACAGACTTTAGGGAGTTGAAAAACAAACACTTTGGAGAATAGGAAAACTAACTAACTAGCTGGGTCGCTGGGTGAGAAAATTGCATAAGTGATCTGATTCTTATAATGAACAAAAAAAAATAACTAGTATTTAAATGGTAAGAAATGAGCCCATGGAATGATCAAACCCCTATGTTACAGTATTTATACTATCGCATAGTGCTGATAATATTATAAAAATAAAAAGAGGCTGGAAAAAGTAGTAAGTTGACGGGCTTTCTCCAAAATTTAAATACAGGAATGTTTTGAGAGCAGATTCTGTTTAGCAACTTCAATATTATGTCATGTCTGTTTAGAATCCAGGATATTGGTGTACTATTGCACATTCTTAAAGATTTCAGCACGTTTCGTAAAAGTCACAAACCTGCTTTTATCGTTGGCAAAAAATGTGTCAGGAACCCAGATTTTCTCGGTGAAATCCCCAGCCAAAGTCAACTGTTTATCGGCTGTACTGAAAGCTAATCGTTCATCTTTCCAATATTGGTTCAAGTACATGGTGATTGTATAATCCTGTGGGGTAAGTTCCGTATTAATGTACATTTTTATGTTGGCTCCATTTGAGCAAGATATACGATATTTTTAATGAGTGGATATGAAAACAGAAGTCAATAGTTGTTCGTTAGTTTGGCAAGTATTGAAAAAAGAATTAACGAGTAATTTCATAGCTGATCGCACACCAGTCCCATGTTTTTCTGTACGTAATGGTCATAAAGCTAAAGAACATGACATGTTTCACACGTAAATCAGACATAAGCCCAAGCATACGCCACATTTATTACCATGTTCACTTCCGAGATTGCATCAAAGCTTGCTAGTTTTATGTCCATGCCAATGTACAGTGGATCTCCTGAACGGATAATGTACAAATTTAATGGTGAGTGTTTTCAACAGGAGTTGAAACTTTGAAATATTTAAGGACTTTGAGTACAAAAAAATGGAGCATACCTCCGAAATTGGGACGCAAACGGATATCATATCCGTCCAGAATGTTTGATACGACATTGGTCGCATTTTCCAATCCTTCAGCACTCAACGAGTCTTCATCGCTTGTACTCACGCTACTGCAAAAAAGAGCCAAATTTTGTTTTGTAACATTTTACAAGTTGCAAACATGTAAGAATTTTAAGGTCGTTTCCTAACTAGCTAAAACTAAAAGAAAATATAAAATTAACAAAAAAATCTATCATTAGTGAAGAATTGCACATTCGTATGCAATGCGACAAGGTGTCAATCCAGTTCTTGTTTTAATTGGGAGTAAATGTGGTACACATAAATAAACCAGGGTGTAGTGAACATGACAGTACAGGGTAGAAAAATGCACCTGTGTGTATCATGTTCTACTAATTGTAATGAATGGAATATGTGAACACATTCCAGATAACGCAGATACTGTACTATGCACATAGTGTTGCGATTTAAATCATGACATGCTAAAAACTTGACTTTTTTGTGTTGCAATCCAGACCTCACAATCTGAACGAAACAGGAAAATTATTGGGTCCACGGCACTATAAATTTGAGCATTTTAATTGCATCGAAAAAAATCCATGGGAAAAAACAAGCCGGTTTTAACAGATTGTTTGTATGCGCCCTGTTCGCACTCTCTTACACGCAATGTCTTAAAATGAGGGTTATGACATTAATAAGCACTACAGGGGTGCTGACAGTTCAAACCAAGTGAAAAGAATTACTAACTCACCAAAACATGATCATGTATAAATTTTGCAGATCATAATGCAGACTTCATGCGTTATGCAGTACTGAGACAGGCACATGCATTCCGCACGGTTTTTAATTCCCTTCATATAATTCAAATGGAGAATTTGGATTTTTAACTTAAAACGTAATATCCCTTCCCTTTTTATTTGCTGTAAATTGTACTATTAGAATCCGAAATCTTAAAATTGCCAGTGATCAAGAACATAGGCCTCAAATTTCATAAATCCATTCATCTATGTCAAATAGGAAAAATGCATGAGCTCAAAAAATTTACACACAATCCCTTTGATCATCGGAATCTATAGCCGTATCAGCAAACGTGGAATTGCTAAAAATAAGTTGTAGCAAGTCAGTAAGTGGCTTTATATTTCATTTTTGTCACATCAATGTTTCCTTCACGTAAAATATGAATATGAGTGCGTTCATGCTCTAAATCACTACAAGTTTTTTTTACCCTCTTCATTATGTCAGCTGTTGCATATACTTTATAGTTGCCGTCGTTGTCGTGCACTGGGAGCTCAAAAAGTAGATGATCTGTAGATTGAAGCACACGTTCCGACCAATTGAGTTAGAAAAGAAAACATAGGACAATGTCAGTGCATGTGTAACTAACACTATGAATAATTAAAACGCATTGAAACACCTTCAGTGGAACGACTAATCAGCGTACATTAATGTGTGCATTTGTTGAATTCCATTTGTTCAGTGTCCTATCAAAATAGAATTCGTTTCACATATCGCTCACTGAAAATATTTAGGCAGTTTAAGAGTTGAGTCTTTGAGATTAAGCGATTGTGCTAGCCTACGCGATAATAACCTTTGTTGAGGCCCCGGGCCCTGGCTTTAACTTTACAGGCACAGTTATAGGAATGGAGGAGGCAATTTTTGGACCAAGGTTTTTCTACTAATTATAAATCCTCCGAGGCAGTCAGTAATGGTTGTAAAAAGTCAAGTCAACATCACTAATTTTGAAACCGAAAAAAATGGAGCAATAAATTTAGTTGTTTAGGCAAAGAGGAACTCACCTGGAGACTGTTAATACCCACAGGAGGAAAAATACGAGCCACATACTCCTTCTGCAGTTTCCGGGATTCAGTTCATACAAATTACAACTAGAGACTGAAAACTATAGCTGATTTGTAGTTCTTTTTCTTCATATTGTTGGCTAACACTGTGGCTATATTCTTGTAAAATAAAAAACTTGTAAACATTGTCTGTCTGGGCTCTCAGGCGAACACAGGGTACTTTGTGTGCTGACTTAAGAGCACATAGTTAGTCAGTAATCCCAAGAATTATTGAAGAGTTGCAGAATGGTAGGAGACGCTATGTGTTTTTGTCTCATTCTGTAGATAAGTGGAAGTATTTGTGCACTTAATTCAGTCAATGGAGAGAGCAACATATTCCATCAACTGACGGAGAGATGATCCCGTACACTAAATTGAACTAATGAGGGGAAACCAAGACTTTTGCCCGTGTCAAACATAGCATAATATACACAGTAGGAAGGGAGAAGAATTCGCGAATATGCACCAACTTTCTGTTTCTTGTATAATCCGTGTTCCGTTGGATACAGTACATTTAACGTGGTGTATACTGAAGAGCAATCTCTAGACGCGTGTAAACTTGGTTCACAAGGTTTTATCGGATACCGACTGACTAACTAACTAACTACACAACAACTATATGCATATTACTTAGTAATTTCCCATATATACACCGTAAAGTAGACAAAAAAATCCTGATGTCCACGAATTTAGAACAAGTTCAATCCAGAAAGCTAACAACTTCATGCAAAATTTTGGCTGGGAAAGTGTTTTTCACCGCTACCATGCATTCTTACATCAAAATAGTTTACGAACGATTGAATCACATGTATGCAATGTGTACATAATTGCATGCCCAATTCTATTCAGATTTACTTCCCAACTTCAATACACAATCATACGACTTTGGATAAAAAATCCGGCACTTTTTTCCTCTGTTTTCATTTGATTCCATTCCATTATGTCTTGCTCGTTTCACTCAACAGTTTCCTTTCCCATCCATTCTCTCCTATTATAGTGTACTAATGAGTCAAGTCACCAAATCAGAACAAAGAATGGGGCATACTAAATAACTTACTCAATTAGACCACAAGTCCCCCTTCATTTATTTAGCAGGTGACTTGACATTTTTCAACAGTCTTCCAGTGTACACTAAACAAAAACAGGTCATCTCGTCATCTCCAAACACCAGTCCCAATGTAAACTAGTGGGCGGTGATACATAACCAAACATACGGCGGGACACTCATTCAAGACGGAAGCCTATGCAAATAAATAGCTTTGCCCTGTTCTTATTTTTGATTGAATTAGTGAGGATGAGAAGAATATATACTTTCACTATTAACTAAAACTACAATGTTCTGTGAACGGGAAACGGGACGACCCCACAAGGCGACTCTCACAGCAAGACGACGATGAAATTACATCATTTATGAAAGAGAAACAAAGAATCATCTTGTTACATCCATTTTGCCTATGATGATTACAGCTTTGGCTGGATGACAACGTTGAGAAGAATGATGACAAGTCCACATGTGTGGCTTCCGCTCTCTATTCTTGTGCAACACATGAATGGAGCTGAGAGAATAAAAACACTAGTGTCATAGACTGTGTGAGTCCAATCAGATAACTGGAGGCAGATATAGGTAGAGCGAGCACACTTGAAAAACCCACTGGATGAGTTGGGGTGTCCACAAACCAACTATAACAACAGAGTAACTATTCGCATTGATACTCAAAGACAGTGAGACAGTTGACTCCGGCACTGGAATACCTGAGATTGTGGAAAGTGGACGGCGAATTCCTCCGGAGCGAACCCTAGGAGTTCAGATGCACAGTCGTGGTTGACAAACTGTGAGAGATGAGGCAGATGAAAATTAGAGTCGTGGACGTCTTCTTTTCTCACTTAACTCACTTATGTTTCCTTTTCGGCCCTACAACACTTATTAGCAGCGGAAATCTACACTGTTGTTTTGGTTCTTGAACTATAACAACACTAACTAACTAACTAATCCTATATGTAATACACACAGTCGGAGTCCCGTCGTCGCTCGTAATACAAGTAAATACAAAAAGTGGAGTTTGGTTAGAATCCGTTTCGCCCTACTCTTTAGATTCCTGGCACCGACACAAGAAATAAACTCGGAGGCAGGCTTTTATACACACAGACGTGTTTCCTAGACAGGCTGGGGTAGTACCGAAAAACGTGCAGTTAATAGCCGGCTGTTAATATGAAACCAACACCACCGCCACTACCAACTAACTAACTAGTGTGACATAATGTATGTGAAAGCTATTGGCGTTGCTTGCACTCTTCTCTTTTTGGATTTTCGGTTAACTAACACGAGTTGAGTTACTAACTAACTAACTGGTAATAGCTATTGCCGGTATACGGGGACCGACTGTTTGGGTTCGAGCTCATCATCAACTTTTGAGGATCTTCTCAACACTAACTAACGTGCACGTACTATTAACTGACTAACTTTATAAACTGCACACATTGACTGGCTTCCGTGTTGCCAACCAAGCAACTAACTAACTATAACTGGCCGAGATTTTATTCCTACGTGTTGATGATGATGATAGCGTGTGAGTTAGTTAGTAGTACTTTGTAGCATCTCCCGTGATCATCATATACCCGAAGGAACAATATTATCACTTTGAAGATGCGGGAAGAGAAGGAGTGTCGTTGTCATACGGTTTCTCCTTCCAATCCGTCGTTTTTTCTCTCTCACAGTTCAAGTGGCATGTTTAATGGTGTTCATCCCCGCCTGCCTCGTCAAAAGAATGACTAATAATAACAACGCCATTGTGGTTCAGTCTTCGTTCCGATTCCCACTGCTCGGTGAATTCAAAAGAATTAGTCCTGGGCCATATACTAAGTTGTGGATTTAGTTAGTTAGTGGGTGAAGCAGTCATAAGATGACAGTACCGAATTCTCGGGCCCCAGTGTCAGTGAGCGGTTGTGCGATCTGTGTACTATTCACGGCCATTGTGTTCATTCTTCCTTGTGTCCATCCTCAGCAGTTGAGGTACAATAAGGAGTTGTCCAAAGATGTGTCCGATTTACTGGACAATTTGCTGGAGGAGGAAAAGTATGACAAACGGTTCCGGCCTAATTTTGGAGGTAACTAACTTGGGTTCAGTTTTGACGGATACTATATAGGGATCTGCATAATTGCATAATATAATCCGGGATTGATCAAAGAAAGAGGAAATATAGTAATAGATTTAAGACACTAAAAGAAAACTGTGATGAATATTATGCGTGTACATAAACACCTCACCAGTATTTAATATAGTTTGCCTGCGGTATTTTTATGGATCCGAAATCGGACCCAAAAATCTAAACGACTCCGTCGTAAACTGGAATTAAATGACACAATGCAATAAATAAATGCTTCACAAAGTTATTTATTGGCACGATACTTACTCATTCATCTTATCCGTTTACAGGATCCGCAATTAGAAACTATGGCTGTAAGTTATTAGATCTGTGTCTTGTTGCCGTCAGTTGTACATAGTGAATGGTAATGGACCCAAGAAAGGGAAACGGCGTCCTACTCTCGTTTTTTCAGATCCAGTATACATGTATTTGTAGGGAAACGGTGTTACTAAAACTAACATGGCAATCTGTGCCGCCACAATGCCACGTGTGTGTGAACCTTGTATACTTTTGTTTTAATCTTATGTCTACACATGACCACCATGTGAGAAAAAACTACAGATTGAAAACTAAGATTGCCATAGATTAGATTTTGTGAAGAAAAACTGCAAGATCCCTCCGAGATAACAGTATAGCAAGTAGTAATGAATTTTGTAGTTTCATAATAACTCATGTGCCAATTTAGTATCATTAATTTAATTAATGGACTCTTAGAACACGACACCTGTAGGCTGATTTGGATTTGGTTCGTCGACTCTATTGTACCCTGTCGATTTATTGTTCTTCATCTTTTGTTCCCCCTTAATGTATTGTAACGGATGCCAAGTGATAAAAAGCACAAGAGTTTGCACTCATGCAATTTAAATACCTTCCAGTAATTAGATTAAAGCGATGTGTTACCCTTACGTCTCGGTGACTTTAGTTGAGACTTTTTACTTGGCTTCATTTGTGTGAGCCACGGGATTGAGTCTATAGTGTTAGCTAATGCTCGTTCAGGCACACAAAAAAATACTGACTAATGAAACTAAATGTGCTAGTGAAAGACGAGAATAGATTTGCTTGTATGTTGCTGTGAAAAATTGTAGTGGAAGATTCACTCCATGGTACATTATTGTATGCACGGTTGCTCAAGAGCCCATTCTAACGATGCATATTACCCTGTAGTTAGGTTGAACATGTTTTTTTTCATGCAAGACAGACGTGTGCACCCATTCCACAGTGCATATTTAACAGATGATTAGTAGCAAGAGTCATTTCATGACAGTAATATTTGTCAAGGGAGCTCAACTTGATGTGCAGATTCTTTTCAACAGGATGACAACTGTAAACGAGTTGTTTTAATGTGTTCATACCAAATGTATCCATGTCAATTATTTTTTGCTGACTGTGAGTATAGTAGTAGCATCTGGAATCTAGACTAATTATTTTGCGATACGAAATAGCTGAAAAGATTACCATCTCATGATTTAAAACCTTCATTTTTCAATAGGGCCTCCCGTCCGGATTGAAGTTAATATGTACATCAAGTCTTTAGGACCGGTTTCCGAAGTTGATGAGGTCTCAGTTTTCACTGAAAAACATTACTTTGCCATTCAAAATCATTCATTGACAATACATGACTATTTCATCTACTAGGTTTATGCCATGGATTGCTACTTTCGACAAATGTGGTTTGACCCTCGACTCAAGTTTAATACCAGTGGGCTGGACGAACTTTCCTTGAACTGGCTCTTTCTGGAGAGAGTAAGCTAATGCTGAGTTTTACATTGCCCCAAAACATGTGCCGTTCAACTTTCGCTGTTGATATTGTGCAAAAGTGAAAGGCCTGATGGCGCCTACCGTCAACTCCCATGTCTTTGTTACACACAGGTTTGGAAACCCGACACCTATTTTGTGAATGGCAAGAAATCGTATCTGCACAGCATCACTGTGCCTAACAAGTTCCTTCGTTTGAGACAAGATGGATACCTCACCTACTCTATGAGGTTTGCAATAACTTTTGCTCGGCTTTTTGCATCTCAATCTCAAATTCTCACCAGTGTTCCATCCCTATGTATGTCTACTTTGTATTTAGACTGACCATCACTGCCAGTTGTCCAATGCATTTGAGAAAATTCCCATTGGATTCTCAAAAGTGTCCTTTGGAGATTGGAAGTTGTAAGGGTGCATATAATTTTTAAAATAATAAATATTCTCAAATAATGACCTTTCTATTGTAGATGGTTATAGCAAATCAGATGTGATTTACCAATGGATGAAATCCAAATCCGCCCCTGTAGGTTTGGAAGAAGGGGTCAGTTTAGCTCAATATGATCTCGTGAATATTACCACTAAAGAGGCTATTCATTTGTCCAGCAGAAGAGGTACAAGCGATTAATTTTTAAACAAAAGCTTAAAATAGCTGTCAGAAGTATATGTGGCTTTACTATGGCGTTTCCAAATGATTATTTGTACATCTTGTCTAGACAATTTCTCGGTCGTGTCCGTTTATTTCCACTTGCAACGTCACACGGGGTATTTTATGCTTCAAGTTTACGTTCCTTGTACCCTCATTGTGTGCTGCTCATGGGTCAGTTTTTGGATAGATCCTATGGCTGTGCCTGCCCGTGTCACATTGGGTAAGAATTATTATTGCGCAACAAGTCTCATAATTACGTAACTTGAATGATTTTAGATATAGCACGTTAATAGTGTGTTTAAAAAGCTCCGCTTAAGTTAGTTTGTCAGTTTTTACACTGGGCTGGTTTCCAATTGTTTAACATCGTGCTTGAAAATTGATTTAATTCATTGTAATTCGGAACACGTTTTTGGGCTAATGAATGTATTTTGTGATTTCTAATTGCATTGAGCACATTTTGTTAACACTGAAACGAGTTTTGAAAACGTTGGGTATGTTTTTATTTGGAAGACTGCAGCCGTTATCGGACTAATTAGTAAGAATAAGATAAACAATGTTGACATAATTGAATTTGCCTCATATATTTGTTTACCGATATAAGGAAGAATTGAGTTTCGCAAGCTGCCGATTTAACTTTGGCCTGTAGGTAAATATGTAGGAAATGAGTAAAGTTGTGGAAACAAAGATAAACATAAAAGGAATGACAAGTTTCATTCGCTCAGTTGAAAATCATGAGGAGACCCGTGTAAATAGTGATAGAGACTAGTAAATGAGGCAAGTTGGCAAATGAGTGCTCTCTGGGTGCCCTATATGTGTGCAGGATGGAGGCGAGATGCGTGAATAAAATTGCTTTATTCATTCCAATGTCTGTATAGTAGTATGCAAGTATATTTATGCAACTACTGAATATTGAGAAAAAAGAAAGAGGAAGAAATTAATGACACTGGGTGCGAGAACAACGACAATGTCGTTATAGCTTTATTTTTTTTACTCCATTTTAATGGGATTCTTTATACTGAATGAGTGGAAAAAATAC
>Ga0210040_10003220_pt1 | contig 22286 bp, 18 predicted proteins | sample CryGeyCG12114_NA_FD_185462 | JGI IMG/M metagenome (GOLD analysis project Ga0210040, IMG submission 185462) | Groundwater microbial communities from aquifer - Crystal Geyser CG19_WC_8/21/14_NA (SPAdes) (version 2) | ecosystem: Environmental > Aquatic > Deep subsurface > Groundwater | place: USA...
GTCTGCCAACTGCTTGAGGGTATGGATGCCGACTATAATAGCTGGTCGCACATGTTTGCTCAGCTACTGATGGGGCCTGCCAACCCTATGTCGCTAAGCGAAGAGCTGGCGAGCTATTTCTGTAGCACCGATTCGAGTATGGCCAAGAGCTTTGCCCGGGTAGCTTTTCTTTCCGACTACCGCTCGCAGGTGAGCTGGGTAATGGTGCCAACCGTTGTCTTGCAATGTTCGCAGGATGCCGTTGCGCCGGCCGAAGTTGGAGCGTATCTACTGAATCATCTGCCCCAGGGCACTCTGGTGACTCTGCAAGCTACCGGCCATTGTCCGCACGTAAGTGCGCCAATAGAAACGCTGGCAGTGTTAGAGGATTGTTTGGTGTACTGAGGGGCGCGTCAGGGCTGCCACACTCACGCTAAAGTCGGCCCCGATGGCGGGAGTTGTGGTGCAGCGGCTTCATCGTCGGGGGCAGATCAACCTGCCCTGCGCTTTGTATAAGGCTTATACCGGCAGCGCCGGCTGTGGCTGAAGCAGGCAAGTGATGTTATTCAACAACACACCGCCAATACGTGTCCGGGAGCGACGTTACCTCCTTCTAAAGCGGCCTTAGTGGACGCTCAAATGCCGAGCGCCGCAACTTAAAAGAACAATAAAGCCACTGCCTTATTCCACATCGCCAATCGTCTTCTGGTCAGGCGACATGGTGAGGCGGGCTAGAAAATCTAATGCCTCTGTATAGTGTCCTCGCAAGGTATGGTAGGTTTGCCAGGCCTGATCCAAGTCTGACTTTAGTTCCACTCCTGCTTCCCGCAATTGGTCGGAGGCACTAATAAAGTCCTGCCGCTGCGGATTTTCTATCGGTGCTTCTTTGCCTGCTGGCTGAGGTGCTGGCCGGACATGGGCCCGCTCCTGGAAGAAGCGTGCTATCCGATTCACGGCCACGCAGCCCGCCTTAAAGCACAGCAGCATGTTGTCGTTGTGGGGCTGCTTGGCTGAGCTAATGATCAGGGCGGCCGCATCAAGGATGGTGCTAGCTGCCGTCACCCAGGAGCGGCCGGGCTGTGGCGAACGAAAAAACGAAAGAATTGGCAGCGACGTGTGAGTTTCTTCTATTTCCATAAACCACTCTTCCCAAGCCTGCCATTGATGGCCATCAGTCTCGAAGGAGCCGGTACGGTTCAGCCACAACACCAGGTTAGTAGCCGAGTGGCCGGGGTTGGAACGCATTTCCAGGCGCGCTACCATCAATTCGCGGCGTGAAAAAGCCTGGTAGATGGTGGGCAGATAGGAAAGCAGCAGCGTCAGGAGCAACAGCCCCATAGTGGCCTCGGCAAACGTGAAGACCGTAATGATGGGCCCGCGCGTTTTGTGAGTGCCCAGTGTGAGCAACGAACTGCCGCTGAGCTGATAGCTTTCCAGCCAGGAACCCTCGTGCAGGGCCCAATAAATCATGGTGAAGCCTATCGAAATGACTGCCAGCCACGCAATGGGCAGTGCCACCAAACTCACCGGCGCATATAGCGCCATTACCCGGTCGCGCTGGGCATAGGTTCGGCCAAAGCGGGCTACCTGCTCAAACAGAAACCGGCTGCTCATAAACACCCAGTTGTTGAGCAGCACCGATTCGTTGCGCGGCAACACAAACGACCGGATAGCAGCCAGAATAGTGGTAATAATTAAGAATATGCCAATTCCAAAAGACAGAATGCGAAACAGAAGATCAATCATATAGCCGCAGAAAACCGCCTCCCGTTGAGGCTGCCTTTGTACTCTGCTTGCGGTGCCAGGGTTGGCTACCCTGCCTGCCTGACCACCAACGACTAACGTTGCCGCGGGTAGGCTATCACTGCAGCGTAACGGGCTTTCAGAAGATCATCTGGAAGAAACGAGCGGTCAAGCAGTTGCTGAATCTAGATGCGCGTCGCCAGTGCTACCTAAAATTACCTCCGCGCTTTCCACAGCTGCTTGAACGACTTCGGAGCCACTTGCAGCGCGTCGCGGCGCTTGCTCCAGCCCACTTGGCTGAGCAGCCGGAGCAGGACCCAGTTTTTGGCGCGGGCGGGCAGCAAATCCAGCAAGCGGCGGTTTTTCATGGCCACCAGCCACAGCCGAATGGCGGTGCGCTCTTCTTTGTCGGTGAGCTGCTCGCGCACGGCCTGCTGCCGGTTCTGGAGCAGCAGGTTGTGAATCGGGATTTTCACGGGGCACACCGACGTGCAGGCACCGCACAAGCTGCTGGCGTAGCTCAAGTGCTTGTTTTCGGCCATGCCCGCCAAGTGGGGGCTGATAACCGAGCCGATGGGGCCGGAATAGGTGGTTTCGTAGGTGTGGCCGCCGATGTTCTTGTACACCGGGCAAATATTGAGGCAGGCGCCGCATCGGATGCAGTTCAAGGCCTCACGCTGGGCGGGCTGGGCCAGCAGGTTGGTGCGGCCGTTGTCGAGCAGCACCACAATCATTTCGTCGGGGCCATCTTTTTCCAGCGGCTGGCGCGGACCGGTGTAAATGGTGTTGTACACCGTCACTTGCTGGCCGGTGCCGCTGGTGCTCAGTAGCGGCCAGAACAGCGCTAAGTCTTCCAGCTTCGGAATCACCTTCTCGATGCCCACAATGGCAATGTGGGTGCGCGGAAACGTGGCCGATAAGCGGGCGTTGCCCTCATTTTCGGTGACGGCAATGGCGCCGGTATCGGCAATCAGGAAGTTGCCGCCCGTAATGCCCACTTCGGCGGTGGTGTACTTGCTGCGAAGCAGGTGGCGGGCCGTGAGCACCAGCTTCTGGGCGTCGTCGGTGTACTCAATGCCGAGGTGTTTAACGAAGATGTTGGCAATGTCGGTCTTGCTCAAGTGCATGGCCGGCGTCACGATATGGTAGGGCCGTTCACCGTTCAGTTGCACGATGAACTCGCCCAAGTCTGTCTCCACCGACTCGATGCCGTTTTGCTCCAGGAAGTGGTTGAGGTGGATTTCCTCGGTGGTCATGCTCTTGGCCTTTACCACCGTCCGGGCCTTGCGCCGGGCCATAATCTTCCCGATTTCGTGCAGTGCCTCGTCGGCGTTCTGCGCCCAGATTACCTTGCCGCCCCGCGCCGTGAAGTTGCGCTCGAACTCCAGCAAGTACTCGTCGAGGTGGTTGATAACTTTGGTTTTCAGATAGGAAGCCCGTTCCCGTGCCAACTCATGGTCCTCGTAAAAGCCCAGGCCAACACTCACGGCGGCATTGTACTTGCCAATGTTGAACCGAATCTTGCGCCGGTGCTCTAGGTCGAACGCCTTGGCATCGGAATCGGCCAGAAACTGAGTGGCCTTGTTGGCAGCGGGTGTGGTGGTTGGGTTCATGGCAAGCGGAGGTTGTCAGCAAATATAAAACCCGCCGACCCCAGATGGGTTCCGGCAGGTTTCACAGATTAGGTTGGGCGTTGGTTCCCGCAGAGAGTGCTACTATCGAAAGACAGCGCTACTTCTTGTTGGAATCCACTACCAGGCGTTGGTCACGGTTGGCGACTTCCCAAGCGGAATAGAACACCAGGCGGGCGCGCTTTTCCATCTTCGGAAACTCAATTTTCTCTACCTCGTCGCCAGCGCCATGGTAATCGTCGTGCACGCCGTTGAAGAAGAAAGCCACCGGTACTTTGTGCTTGGCGAAGTTGTAGTGGTCGGAGCGGTAGTAGAACCGGTTGGGATCTTCGGGGTCGTTGAAGCGAAAGTCCAGGTCCATTTTGATGTACTGCGCGTTGGCGTTGAGCACGATTTCGTGCAGCTCTGAGCTAAGCTTGTCGGAGCCGATAACGTACACGTAGTCACCCTTGCCTTCGTGGTCCTTATCGGTGCGGCCCACCATGTCGGTGTTCAGGTCGGCCACGGTGGAGGCGAGCGGGAAAACGGGATGGTCGGTGTAGTACTCTGAGCCCAGCAGGCCTTTTTCTTCACCGGTTACGGCCAGAAACAGGATACTGCGGCGCGGACCGTGCCCCTCGGCTTTGGCTTTCTGGAAAGCCTGCGCCATCTCCAGCAGCGTTACAGTGCCCGAGCCGTCGTCGTCGGCGCCGTTGTGTACTTCGCCGCCAATTACGCCAATATGGTCGTAGTGCGCCGACAGCACCACCAATTCCTCTTTCTTATCGGTGCCTTCGAGGTAGCCCAGCACGTTTTCGGTGGTGAAGTCCTCGGTTTTCTTGGGGGCTTTCACTACAAACTTGGCAGGCTTGAATGGAGTGGCCACCGGCTTGCCTGCCTTGTTTACGGCCGCCGTATACTTGGTTACGGCCGCCGCATTCGAGCCCAGCAGCTTGTAGCCTACTGCCGGCGACACGAAAAAGGCGGCCCGGCGCGCACCCGGCTTGGCATCCTTAAACGAAATGCTCGGCCGGCTCACGTACTGCGTCATGCGGCCCGTCAGCTTCTCGAAGTTGCTGTTCGGGTTGAAATCAACGAAGAACACCGAGCGGGCGCCTTTCTCTGTGGCCATGGCCAGCTTGGCCCGGAAATCGTTGCCCCACTTGCTGCCTTCGCCATTTTTACCCAGAATGGCCTTGCCATCAGCAGCAGTAGGTTCGCCCAGCAGAATCAGCAGGTCTTTGCCTTTCACGTCGAGGCCGGTGTAATCGGAGTAGCCGTCCTGCTCGATGCCGTAACCCACAAACACGGGCTGCACGGTGGTTTCCGTCTGGAAAGGGGAGGAGCCCATGCCGTAGAAATCTACCAGCCATTTATAAGTCTGGCCGCCTACCTGCAACGTGCCGCCGTCGGCCCAGGTGCTGCGCTCCATGGTGAAATGCTGGAGGTAGGGGTTGTCAGAGTTCTGTACCGGGCCGGCTAAGCCAAGTTCCTTGAACTGCTGGCTAAGGTAGTCAGCGGCCATTTTCTGGCCTTTCTCACCGGTTTCGCGGCCTTCGTAGGCATCCGAGGCTAAGATGGTGAGGTGCTTGCGCAAGTCTTCCTGCGTGATGGTGGGGCCATACTGCCCGGCCAGATCCATGGCTATAGCCGGCTGTGTGGCCGCTTCAGCAACAGCGGTTGGCGTAGCGGCAGCTTCGGTTTTGGCCTTGCGCTTGGTTTTGACTTTGATTTTTTCGGGCTTCTGCTGAGCCACGGCCGAAACTGTAAGGCCCGTTGCCAGCAGCCAGGTCAGAAAAGGTGCTTTATGCATGTGCGGTGAATAAGTGACTGAGTGAATGAGTGAAGTAACCTGAGTTGATAAGAATGGCGCGAACGTAAGCAAACGCCCTTAGACGTTGATTACTTCACTCGTTCACTCAGTCACCCATTTACTCGTTAGGGTTGCATGATAAGGACGGAAGCATACGCAGCCACGCCTTCGCGGCGGCCCACAAAGCCCAGTTTTTCGGTGGTAGTCGCCTTGATGCTGATGTCGTCGGTCGGAATGCCCATCACCTCGGCTAGTACGCGCTGCATTTCCGGGATGTACGGGTTCACCTTAGGGGCTTCCAGGCAAATGGTGGAGTCGATGTTGGAAATAGAGTAGCCCCGCTCCGTGAGCAGGCGCACCACCTCGGCCAGCAGCCGCTTGCTGTCGATGCCTTTGTACTGCGGATCAGTGTCGGGGAAGTGAAACCCGATGTCGCGCAGGTTCGCGGCGCCCAGCAGCGCGTCGCAGATGACGTGGATGAGCACATCGGCATCGGAGTGGCCGAGGGCGCCGTGGGTGTGCGGCACCTCAATGCCACCCAGCCAGAAGGGCAGGCCCTCCTGTAGTTGATGTACGTCGTAGCCGAAGCCAGTCCGGATTTTCATGGAATCAGAAGGAAAACATAGCGAATGAGCTGGCAAGTTACTGGTTGTTGGTAGTTGATGGCGGGTTGCTGCTCCTTAAATGGCATCTTACTCCCTACTTAACTCCTAGCAATCAACTACCGCAATCCAACATTCAGCTAATGCTAATCAATGATTAATAAAAAATAGCCAGTTGTTAAAGTAAACCAACCGCTCGTGCGTCAGACAGGAAAGGAAATCAGGAGGAGTGAAGATGAATAGCAGAAATTTTATGGAAACTTTGGGTCCATTAAAAGTTTCCGCAGTATCTTTGCTCCGAAGACATGGAAACTAAAGACCGAATCTTACTGGCTGCTCAAGAGCTGTTCATACGGAACGGCATCAAGAGCGTATCAATGGATGACATTGCCACACATCTGGGTATTTCTAAAAAGACGCTCTACAAATGGTTTGAGAACAAAGATCAGATTGTAGTAGCTGTTATTGCTGGCCACCTGAACGGGGTGCAGGGCGAGTGTGAAGTGATTGTGGGCCACGCCCGCAATGCCGTGGATGAGATGGTGCTGATGATGGACTGGGCCAAGCGCCAGTTCTCCAACGTCAACCCCAACGCCATCCACGACCTGCGCAAATACTATCCGGCGGCCTGGAGCCTGTTTCATGCGCATAAAAACAAGTATATCCTGAGTCAGATTCAGGCCAATTTGCACCGGGGTGTGCAGGAAGGCCTTTACCGGGCCGACCTCGACGTGGAGGTGCTGTCCCGCCTACGCTTAGCCCAAATAGATATCTTATTTGACCCCGACGTGTTTCCGCACGATCAGTTCAACCAGCCCCGAGTGCAACTGGCTTGCAACGAGCACTTTCTGCTAGGTATGGTCACGCTCAAAGGTCACAAGCTAATAAACGAATACCGTCATGTGACGGAAGAAGAATAAGCTTCATCACCCGCTTTCCTGAATATGAAAAACAACCTCCGCGTTTTGCTGCTGGCTGCCGGGCCGGGCCTGATGGCCCCCACCGGAGCCGCCCTGGCGCAGGCCACCGCCCCTAGTGCCCAGCCAAACTTGGGCGTAGCCACTCCGGCGGGCTCCATGCCCTTGTCGTTGCAGCAAGCCATCGACTTTGCGGTCAAGAACAAGCCGTCCTTGCTGTCTACGCGCCTTGGCGAGCAGACAGCCAAGGCTAGAGTGGGCGAGATTAAGTCGGCCGGCTTCCCGCAGGTGAACATTGCCACCAACGTGGCCGACAACTTCAAGCTGCAAAAAGCGCTGGTTGATTTCGGAGCGCTGGGCACCGGTTCGGCAGCTACTACGCTCACGCCCACCGACGTGGCGGCGGCTCAAAGTGGGCAAACAGTAAACTTAGGCACCGTAACGCTACCCTCCGAGCCGGTGCCGCCACAGGCCTTTGCGTTCGGTTTGCGCTATGCTGGCAACACCAGCGCCTCGGTGTCGCAACTGCTCTTCGACGGCTCGTATCTGATTGGGCTGCGCGCCGCCAAAGTGTACGAGGACCTGGCTAGAAAGCAGACGCAACAAGCTGAAATTGACGTGGTGGAGCAGGTAAGCAAAGCCTACTACAGCACACTGGTGGCCCGTGCCCGGCTGGGTTTGCTGGCCCGCAACGTGCAGCGCCTCGATACGGTGCTCTACCAAACCAACGAAACCTTCAAGGCGGGTTTCGCGGAGAAGCTGGACGTGGACCGGCTGCGCGTGCAGCGCAACAACTTGGTGGTGGAGCAGCAGAAAGCGCAACGTCTCACCGAGTTGAGCGTGGCGCTGCTGAAATTCCAGATGGGTTTGCCGCAGGATCAGAGCGTGCAGCTTAGCGATTCGCTCGGGGCAGCCGTAGTAGATGCCAGCTCGCTGCGTCAGCGCCTCGGTGGGGCCAACTTTGCTACTGGCGGCGGCAACACCGACCTTGGTGGTTTGCCTTCTGCGCCAGCAGCCGGTGCCCCCGGCAACAATGGCGCCGACCAAGCCCGTCAGGACCAGCAGACTGCCCTCAGCGGTGGCCGGCCGGGTCAGCTTTCGGCTGCTTTCAATTACAATAACCGCATCGAGTTTAGCACGCTGGAAACCCAGCAAGCCCTGGCGGGCCTCGACTTGGCGAATCGCCGCGCTGGTGCTTACCCGCGCCTCGTGGCTACGGCTGCTTACGGTTTCTCGGGTTCGGCCAAAAATGCTGGCGACCTGTTTGCCTTCCGTGGCCCCGACTCGCGAGCGGCCAGTGGCTTCCCCAACCAAAACTGGTTCGGATTCGGCAACGTGGGGCTGAGCTTGCAGATTCCGGTGTTTGATGGCTTCCGCCGCAAATACCAGGTACAGCAGGCGCGAATTGCGCAGCAGACGGTGGAAAAAGGCTTCGAAACCCTCCGGCAGAGCATCGATTTGCAGGACGCTCAGAGCCGAGCCACGCTCATCAACGCGCTGGATGTGCTCGACAACCAAAAAGCCAACCTGGATCTGGCCGCTGATGTAGCCCGCGTGTCGCGCATCAAGTTTCAGGAAGGTGTTGGCTCCAACTTGGAAGTGGTGACGGCCGAAACTTCCCTACGCGAGGCGCAAACCAACTACTACGCCGCCATCTACGACGTGCTGGTAGCCAAAGTAGACCGTGACAAGGCCACCGGCGAACTGTATAATCAGGCCAAAAAGTAGCCCACAGCCTATCCTCCCATGACTAGTCTCTTCTCCATGAAATACGTTACTTCCACGGCCGTTTTGGCCCTGGCCTTGCTGTCCGCTTGCGGCAGCAAAGACCCCCAAGCTGAACTGGCCAAGCTGAAGCAGGAACAGGCTACCAACCAAGCTAAGATTGCCGAGTTGGAAGCCAAAACCGGCACCACCGGCGACCAGGCCGCCGTGCAGACCACTCCCGTTTCGGTCATTAAAGTTTCTCCTGAGAGCTTCACCAGCTACTTAGAGCTGCAAGGCCGCGTTGATTTCGACCAGAACGCTACCGTAGCGGCCCGTGCGGCTGGCACGCTCACCAGTTTGCGCGTACAGCGCGGCGACCGGGTAAGCAAAGGCCAGACCTTGGCTACCATTGATGCCAGCATTCTGGATGCCGGCATTGCCGAACTGCGCACCCGAATGGATTTGGCCCGCGTGATATATGAAAAGCAGGACCGGCTCTGGAAGCAGCAGATTGGTACTGAGATTCAATATCTCCAGGCCAAAAACAACTATCAAGCTCTCCAGCGCAACCTGGCCACCCAAAATCAGCAACGCGCCTTGTATAGTGTAGTAGCTCCTTTTTCGGGTACTGTTGACGATGTGCTGCCAAAACTGGGCGAAACCGTGGCGCCCGGTACGCCGGTAGTAAAGCTGCTTAGCGGCGGTAGCACCGGTAAAATCGTGGTGGATGTGTCGGAAGCCTATGCTTCGCGCATTAAGGTTGGTGATAAGGCCCTGGTAACCATTCCGGACTTGGGCGGCGAGGATCTACCCGCTACCGTGCGCGTCGTGACTAGGACCATTAACCCCACCAGCCGCACGTTCACTACCGAATTGCGCCTGAACAGCGCCAAAGCCAGTCAGTTGCGCCCCAACATGGTGGCCAACGTCCGCATTCAGAACTACAATCAGCAAAGCGCTACCGTACTGCCCGTAGACCTGGTGCAGAAGGACGAGCAAAACAGCTATGTGCTGGTAGTAGACGACAAAAGCGGCCGGAAAGTAGCGGCCAAACGCATCATTAAAGTAGGCAATACCTACAACGGCAAAGTGGAAGTAACCAGCGGCCTCCAGTCCGGCGACCAGGTTATTTCGGCCGGCTATCAGAATCTGAACGAAGGCCAGGCGGTAAGCCTGTAGCAGAGCGTTTGTTCCCTGCCTCAGTTGAGACAGGGAGTTTCGTCCACCCCGCAAAGACCCTATCATGCAGGACGTAGAGAAAGAATTTGGGCCCACCAGTTGGTCTATTGACAACAAAACCAGTATTTATATTATCACGCTGCTGCTATGCGTAGCGGGTATATTCTCCTACATAAAGCTGGGTAAGGAGAAGTTTCCGGACATCGTGATTCCGCGGATCATCGTGGCCACGATTTACCCCGGTACTTCCCCCACCGACATTGAAAACCTGGTGACGCGCCAGCTGGAGAAGGAAATCAAGAGCGTGAACGGGGTGAAGAAAATTAGCTCTACCTCCAACCAGGACTATTGCATCGTAGACATCGAGTTTAACTCCGGCGTGGACGTGCAATATGCCAAGCAGCTCATCAAGGATGCCGTGGATAAGGCCGCCAATGAGCTGCCCAACGACTTGCCCTCGCCGCCCACTGTGCAGGAGGTGAACCTGTCGGAACTGCCCATCATGAACATCAACCTGGCTGGCAACCTGCCCGTCAACCAGTTGAAAAAGTACGCTGACGATTTCCAGGACAAGATTGAGGCGCTGCCCGAAATTACCCGTGTAGACATCATCGGGGCCTTGGATCAGCAGGTGAACGTGGATGTGGACCTGAACCGTCTGCGGGCTTCCCGCCTCGGCTTCGGGGATATCAGCGCCGCTATTGCTCGCGAGAACATCACCATTTCGGGAGGCTCGGTGAGCGTAGGTGACCAGAAGCGGGCCGTGCGCGTAGCCGGCCAGTATGTGCGGGCCGCCGACATTGCCAATATTCAGGTGAAGAACCTAAACGGCTCGGCTGTGCGCCTCGGCGACATTGCCACTGTAACCGACGCCTTCAAGGATCGGGAGTCGTATGCCCGCCTCGATGGCAAAACGGCAGTTACCCTGAACGTTATCAAGCGCCAGGGCGAAAACCTGATTGATGCTTCCGACAAGATCAAGGAAATCATCAAGACCTCGAAAACCAGCCTGCCCAACGAGCTGACCATCACCGTCACCGGCGACACCTCGAACGACACGCGCGTAACGCTCCACGATTTGATCAATACCATCATCATTGGCTTCATTCTCGTGACGCTGATTCTGATGTTCTTTATGGGTACCACCAACGCCCTGTTTGTGGGCCTTTCGGTGCCGATTTCCATGTTCCTGGCCTTCGTGATGCTGCCGGTATTTGGCTTTGCGCTGAACATGATTGTGCTCTTTGCCTTCTTGCTGGCCCTGGGTATTGTGGTCGATGACGCCATTGTAGTCATCGAAAACACCCACCGCCTGCTGCACGAGCACCCGAAGCTGACTACCGCTCAGGCGGCCAAGTATGCGGCCGGGGAAGTGTTTATTCCGGTACTGGCTGGTACGCTCACTACGGTAGCGCCGTTTGTGCCGCTCATGTTCTGGCCCGGCATCGTGGGCTCGTTCATGTTCTACCTGCCCGTAACACTGATCCTGACGCTGATGTCGTCGCTCATCGTGGCCTTCATCATGAACCCGGTATTTGCCGTGAGCTTTATGGAGCGCGAAGATCACCACGCCGAAGACAACAAACCCAAGCTAACCCGCGGCTTCCTGATTGCTATGGGTGTGCTCACTCTGATTGCCGTAGTGGGTTACGTAGCTGGTTCCACCTTCGTCGGCAACCTTACACTGACCATCATTGCGCTGTGCTTCCTCGACAAGTTCGTGTTCATTCACATGATTGCGAGCTTCCAGACCAAGGTGCTGCCGCGCTTCCAGAACGGGTATGCCAGCGTGGTTACTTGGGCCATCAAGCACCCTGTGCTGATTATGGGAAGCATGGTGGTACTGTTCTTTATATCGGTATTTGCCGTGGGTGCCCGCAGCCCCAAAGTGGATTTCTTCCCTTCCGGCGACCCTAAATTCGTATACACTTACCTGAAAATGCCGGTAGGCACACGGGTAGAAGTGACGGATTCGGTGGCCCGCGTATTGGAACAGCGTATCTATAAAGTGATTGGTCGCGAGAATCCCGATGTAGAATCGGTGATTACCAACGTGGCCATTGGCGCTGGCGACCCGGGCGAAGCTACCGCATCCGGCACTGCACAGTCCAACCTGGCCAAAGTGGCCGTGGCGTTCAAAGAAATGAGCGAACGGACCGGCCCGGCCACCAGCACCTACATGGATAAAATCCGGGAGGTAGTAAAAGGTATTCCTGGCGCGGAAATATCTGTTGATAAAGAAGCCAGCGGCCCACCTCAAGGTAAAGCCATTGCCATTGAAGTAGCTGGCGAAGACTATCCGACACTAATTAAGCTGTCCAAGGACGTTACCCGCTTCATCGAATCCAAGAATATTGGCGGTATCGAGCAGCTGCGCTCCAACCTGGAAGATCGGAACCCGGAAATTGCCGTGGACATCGACCGGATTCGGGCCAACCGCGAAGGCATCAGCACCGCCCAGATTGGCTCCGAAGTTCGGACGGCCATCTACGGTACCGAAGCCAGCAAGTTCAAAACCCCCGACGACGAGTACCCGATTCAGGTACGCTACGCCGAGCCCTACCGCTCCGACGTAGACGCCATCCTAAACTCGCCGCTGACCTTCCGCGACGCCACCGGCGCCATTCGGCAGGTACCTATTTCGTCGGTGGCTGATGTGCGCTATGGCACCACTTACGGCGGCATCAAGCGCAAAGACGTGAAGCGCGTTATCACCATCAGCTCCAATGTGCTCAACGGCTTCACCGGCCCTGATGTGGTGGCGCAAATCGAAACCGCCCTCAAGTCGTTTAAAGCACCTCCCGGCTACATTGTGAAGATGGGCGGTGCGCAGGAAGATCAGCAGGAAACCAGTTCTTTCCTTGGCGTAGCCGCTGTTGGTGCTTTCGCCCTCATTTTCCTGGTGCTGGTAATGCAGTTCAACTCAGTCAGCAAGCCGCTGCTCATCCTTACCGAAATTCTGTTCTCGGTAATTGGGGTAATGCTAGGCCTGGCTGTTACGGGGATGAACATCAGTATCGTAATGACCGGTGTGGGTATCATTGCCCTGGCGGGTATCGTGGTGAAAAACGGGATTCTGCTGGTTGAATTCACTGATATTCTGCGCAGTCAGGGCATGCCGCTCCGCGAAGCCATTGTGCTGGCTGGCCGTACTCGCCTCAACCCCGTAATTCTGACGGCTACAGCCGCCACGCTGGGCTTGATTCCGCTGGCTATCGGTCTGAATATCGACTTCTACGAGTTGTTCAACTCTGGACACGCTAACTTCTTCATCGGCGGCGAATCGGTGACGTTCTGGGGGCCGCTGGCCTGGACCATCATTTTCGGTCTGGTGTTTGCAACCGGCATTACACTGGTAGTAGTGCCCGTGATGTATCTGCTCACAGAGAGCCTGAAGCTGCGGCTAAACAGAGGTCCGCAGACCTTGGTTACTAGCGAAGAAAAGGCCGCCGCACGGCCGCCGGTGCTGGCAGAAGCCGAGGTTTAATAATTTTTTACAGCGCTTGCAACCATTTCCGGCAACAACAGACTCCTTCGCCCGAATGGGCGGATGGGTCTGGGCCCGGAAGCTTACTCTTCCTTTTTAATACCTTGTTCTTCGTCGTTTCTCATGGTTTCTTCAACGACTCCCACCTCCAAATCCATTCAGCAGCAAGTACTGCGTATCATCAGCAAGCGCAAATCAATCAAGCCGCAGCGCCTGCGTATTGGAAGTAACCTCAGCCGTGAGTTGGGCTTCGACACGCTCGATGTTGTTGATATAATTATCGAGTTAGAGCGCAGCTTCCACATCACTATCCCCGATGAAGTACCCCTAGCAACGGTTGGCGATTTTGTGAGCTACGTTACCTCACACGCCCAAGCCGCTTAGCTTAACCTATTTCTGTCTGGTGGCTACTGGCTGAATAGTTACAGACTATAACATGCAAGAAGGCCCGTATTTTTCAATACGGGCCTTCTTGCATGTTATAGTCTTATAGTCTAGCGCTAAAAGCGGCTGGCTACTTAGCGGACGTTGCCGCCTGGGTCGCCACCACTGAAGCCGATGTCGCTGCCGGAGCGGCTGCTATCGGAGGTGTTAGCGGCTATATCGGCATGCGGTTTAGGCTCGGTAGCTAGGGGCGGCGTGCTGATAGAACTGGGTGCCGGCTGGCTGCTATCCGGTGAGCCTAAGCCCGAGTCGGTGTTAGATTGCTTGGCCTGTGGCGTCACGTCGGAGGCCGTGGTATAGGTGTCGTGCGAAGTAGTACCGTAGTCTTCTACCACGGCCGGACGGGTCTTTTCCCATTCCACAAATTTGTCCATTTCCTCCTTGATGGTGGTGCCAAACCAGGCTACCAGTGCCACATCGTCGAGTAGCCCGATTACCGGAATGAAATCGGGAATCAGGTCAATAGGGCTCAGGAAATAAATGGTAACGGCTACAGCGGCTACTACGGTAGTGGTAGGTAGGCCCGTATACTCGCCCGAAACCGACGCGCGAATCAGCCGGAACAGCGTTTGCAGCGTCTCCCAGGCTTCGTGGGCAATAGAGCCGATATCTTTCTTATCACTGGCCTTTTTATAGGCATCGTTGAGGAGCTGCTTTATCCGGGTGGGCCGCTTGAGATATTCTTCGGCTGTGCCCAGGAACTTCTTGAATATCGGCGACGAAGCTACCTGGTCGCCGTTGGGATTTTGCTTAGCCATATTACAAGGGAGTGAGAGTGAGAAACGAGGTGCGACAAAAATAGCCCCACCCATTGGTGCCTGCCTATACTGTTTCGGCGAAAAATAGTTATCCAGAGATTTATCTTGCAGGCCAATAAAAAACCCTGTCCGGAAGGGCAGGGTTTCAAAGGAATTGAAAGAAAATTCGTGGCTGGTTATTCTGTTTCTACACGGCCTGCCGCGTAGAAATTACGCTGGTAATATTGCTGACGTAGGGAGCTAACCATCACGCCTCCGTTGCAGGCCGAATGAGCAAATTTGCCATCTTTCAAATAAATGCCTACGTGGTAAATAGGTTGGCCGGGACCCCGACGAAAGAATACTAGGTCGCCGGTTTCCATTTCGTCTTTCTCAACGTGCTTTACGCTGCTGAACATCGAGCGGGAACTGCGCTGAAGCGTGATGCCGTACACTTCCTGAAACACGCGGGTCACAAAGCCGGAGCAATCGGTGCCTTTCTTGGAATTGCTGCCATAGCGGTAAGGGGTGCCTATCCAGTCGAGGACGGTACGGAGCAGGTCTTTGTTTTCGGTGTGCGCCAGATTTACCCCCAGCGCCTGACCGTAGTAGTCATAGGCTGCTGAGTCGTTGGCAGGTATTTCAGCTTTTTTACTCCCGTCTTCTGAAAACAGGGAAAACAACGAAGCCTCGGCCGTAATAGGGGCCTTAGAGGAAGAGCCGGAAGAGGAGGGAGTTTTTTCGAAGAAGAAGGAGAGGGCCATGGAGGCCGCGGCGAGGCAATACAGGGGAATATTCTTCATTGTCCGTCGTGGGTGGCAAAATTGGTTTTCGGCGGTAGGCCGGAGGAACCAGGAGTACTTCTTATTCGATAGAAGCAGGGTGAAAAAAGTGGTGACAAAACCAGTAAAAAGCGGCAAAAACAGAAAGATTCTGTCCCGGCCGATGGTTAAAGCTAAACCCAAAATCCGAAACCAACCAAGTTTACCCTCGAAATTGGGTGAAAAATCTTCTTTAAAGGCAAGTTATTCTTGAAATGAGCTTGCAACCCTGGCAACCAATCCATTGGGTTTCAACGTATAATCCGACCTGTTTTTTTGCCCCTATGAAGCCTCCGTGTATTGTTGAAAACTCGCCACTGGCCCGGCTGGCCCGGCTCAAGCTTGGGACCCGCAGCGTGGCCATGGTATTGGGCAGTAAAATTCATTTGAGTGGGGCCACCCGCGAAGAGTTCCTAGCCGATCCGTACTGGGTGGCGCACGAAATGGAGCATATCCGGCAGTTTCAGCAATATGGTAAGCTGGGGTTCCTAAGGCGCTACCTGCTAGGCTGGATGCGCCACGGCTACTACAATATACCCTTCGAAATAGCCGCCCGCGAAGCTGCTATCCTCAATGCTTCCCTCTACGCTCAAGGCCTACCTCTCCCAGACCCTGCACTTATGCACCAGGAGCCTAAGTTGAACTAAGGAGGTGGTGAAATGATGAGCTTGCCGTTTAAACGGCAAGCTCATCATTTCACCACCTCCTTAGTTCACCTCTTACAGTGCTGCCAGCCGGCCGCCGTCTACTACTAAGGTGGTACCGTTGATGAAGCTGGCTTCGGGGGAAGCCATAAAGCAGATGGCGGCGGCCAGCTCATTGGGAGTGCCAATCTGGCCCGTGATTTTCTCTTTGCCGCTTATCACGTTGGGGTTGCTCCAGAGCATGGGCGTGTCTACGGCGCCGGGTGCCACGGCATTTATTCGGGCTTGGGTGTGCGGAATCTCCAGGCTCAGGCCGCGCACGAAAGCCTCCGTGGCGCCTTTACTAGCCGCATAGGGCAGCACGTTGGGCGTAGTCTGGTGGGCGTGTACCGAGCTAACGGCTACAATAGCCCCGTGCTTCATGTGTGGTAAACACAGCTGGGAAAGCCGGAACAAGGCCCGTAGGTTCACGTTCAGCACTTCGTCCCACTGCTTGGGCTTCAGCTTCAACAGCGGCTCAAACGTCATCATGGCGGCATTGTTTACCAGCACATCCACCCGGCCCCAGGCCTCCAGAACTTTGTGCACGGCCGCCTGCAACGACGCGTCACGTCCTACATCGGTTCGAATAAATACGGCTTCACTGCCAGCGGCCTGAATCTCGCGTACCACTTCGCGCCCATCGGCCATATCCCGGCCCAAGATGGCAATGCAGCCGCCTTCCCGGCCCATCTGGACGGCCACGGCCCGCCCAATGCCGGAGGTAGCACCCGTTACCAGGCATATTTTATTTTTAAAGCGTTGCTGCATGAAAGGGAGGAGTGTGCACTCGTAAGGCAAGGCAAAGCCCAGGACAGGCAGGTTGGTGTTCTGCTCTGTATGGTCGTGGTCAGGCCATAGAAAAAAGTAGCTGCCTGGCGCAGCCCACAGAAAAACGCCAACCTCGACTATAAGTTTGCCAGCGGGTTCAGATTAAGTGTTGATTGTCTGTAGAAGCAGAAAGTAATGGTGGTACTCTGCTACATCGAGCAGCCACGAGTAGTAATTTGATGAGCGACAAGTGGAGTCGGTCAGCCGTAGCGTATCGTTTAGTAAGCTCCCCGTATGCTGCCCGCTCAAAGCCATTGCCGAGCGGGATCATGTGCAGCCGGAGTACTAGGCTTACTGACTTGACATTCTGAGTACTGCAGCCGCCGCCAGTGAAAAATCAGGTGACCGTAACCGCAACCTAACGCTGCCTTTCAACGAATAGGAACCGTGAAAGCCGTCGACCGGCGGACATTTCGAATTGGTTGTACCCTCTTTTACTACTGTACTCATGGACAACAAACAAAATAATCAGCCCAACCCCGACGCTACTTCTTCGTCAGCTGCTAATACGTCGATGAATTCAGCCACTCCAGCTGGGGGTGCCCGTAGCTCCGAGCAGGCTTCGGCCAGCAGCTCGAAAGCTGGCCGCAAAGCTCCTGCCAGCAGCGCCAGTGATACGTCGGCGCTAACCTACACCGCCCCCGCAACCGCAGAAAGCAGCCAGCTCCAGGCACAAGATACCCCGCGCAAATCGTGGCTAAACCAGGATGAGCTGCTGAAAGGTGCAAACCAATTGCCCCAGGTGCTCAAAGACTTCAGCAGCAAAGCCGCCGACCAGTTCAACAATCTTTCAACCCAGCAGAAAGTAATTGGTGGTGCCTTGCTTGTAAGCGGCTTGAGTTGGCTGGCGTTGCGCAGCAAGAAAACCAAGTCTTCTTCCGACATCTATGCTCCTTACGTTCCAAAGGGGGAGTCGAAGTGGAAGTCCAGCAACGAGTCGGTGTACCGCGGCGCCTCAGCCGGGCTACACCACTCCGACACTACATACGGCACTGAGAATGGCTTTTAAGCTGCTCGGCTCCAATAGATAACCAAGGTTGTCAAACAAAAGGCAGCCCCGCTACTCCTGAAGTAGCGGGGCTGCTTTTATATTTATGGATGGGTGGGCTGCTGCCGGATACAATGTAGCGCGAAGCCTGTAGTTCAGGTAGCGTTGAACAATTGGCTGTTGCCACGCAGGAAACAGTTGTAATCTACATACTGGCTGAACGGGTTCTGAAGTCAGGCAAAGCCTTGATAATAGCTACTGCTTCAGCAAAATGCTACTACTGCACTACTTCTACCCAGCCTTTGTAGCGCCGGCCATTGGTGTACGTGACTAGGTAGTAATACGTGCCCGCCGCTCCGATTCCGGCCCATCGGAAATTCCGTTCTGTAGACTGATACACCTCACGGCCCCAGCGGGAGAAGATTCTAATGCTGGCGAAACGAGCGTCGCAGAGGTCGGGGGGTAGATTGGGCATGCTGAACACGTCGTTGCGGCCGTCGCCGTTGGGCGTAACGATGTTGGGCGGCAGAAACGCCACAGTATCAATGGGCGGGGCTACCACAAACCGAACCGCCAGGCTGCGCGGGGCCGTAGGGCAGGTGGCACTTTCCTGGAGCTGGAACTGCACGGTTAGTTCCTCGCCGAGTTGAGCGGCCTCACACGTTGGCAGCCAACGGAAACTGCCGAGTGCCTGGCCGGGGCCGTTTTGCGTGGCAAATTCCATGTTGGCCGCAGCCAACGTAAACGCCTGTCCGGCGGCACTTAGCACCAGCGGGTTGCCATCGGTATCGGTGCCGAGTAGCTGGGCCGTGTACGTGCTACCGAGTGGTACCCGCACTACGGCCGTGGCCGCTTGGTCGGGAGAGGGAAACGAAGTTGTTAAGACGGGTGGTGAGTTAGGAGCGGGCCGTGCCGTAAAGGCTAGCTGCACCGTATCGAGCTTGGGCAGGCTGCACCCGTTGTCGGCTACTATCACATCAACCAGCCACACTTGGCCGTTGGTGTTCAGGCACGGCGAAAAACAGAGGGTGGCTTGCAGCGTATCGGCCATGTTGGTGGTGCGTACCGTACCGCTGGTAGTGCCCGCTAGGGTGGGCACCAGACCGCTGAAGTTCACCGGCCGCACCGACAGCGTGAGGCGCGAGTTCTGGTCGGAATCAGTGAAACGAACCCGGACGCACGGGTTCTGGCCGGGCACAATGCGCAACGTGTCGCGGGCCGGGGTGTAAGGCCGGGAACTGCTGCCGGTATACACCTGTAGGCTCGGGGCCACATTGGCGGTACAGGTTAGCACGAACAACTGAAAATCGCGGCGCGTTTCCCCAATCTTAATGCCCTTCCGGTACTCACTACAGCGGATGCCGAATACAAATAAGCCGACGTTGGTAGGCCGCACGGTCAGGCGGCCGGTGCGGGCATCAATAGCCAGAGTCGGCGCGCCTGGCAGCTGCCGGGTTTCGCTCAGACCGTTTGTCCAGGTAACGGTACCGTAGGGCGCCGGTCTTGTTTGGGTCTGGCCCTGATTGCCTCCCTGCGGGGCTCCCAAGGGTGTTGCCATGGCATATGCCAGCGAATCACCATCAGCATCCTGCCCCCCGAAATCGTAGTAGAATAGCTCGTTCTGGCAGGCATAATCGGCCAGCGGTGGGAAGATGCGCGGCGTGGAGTCGCGGAACGGCTGGCCATCCTGCACTACAGCCGGAAACTCCAAGTAAAACGTCTGGCCAACCGAAGACGAGCCAACTATGTTGCTGATGCCGGCATTGCGGCAGCAGCTTTCAGCGGCGGCATAGTACCCACTGGCGCTGGCGTAATTTTCGGGTGCTAAGTTGATGTCGCGGCTGTACACGAGCTTGCGCGTACTCAGCGTGGGTTGGGTGCAGGCTGGATTGGTATAGTTAACAAACGTGTCGCTGACTCGAAATAGTATTACATCCTGCATCCGTAGGTTGGTAGCCTTTTCGAAGATGCCAGCCCGAAGCTGCTGGTTTAGAGCGGTTGGGTTGCCGTTGATGGCATCGAAGTACAGATTGAGCACCAGCGTGTAGGCGTTGCCAGATTTGTATTGCAACTCCATTTCGCCCCCCACAATATGCGTAGCCTGCGCACTTAGCCCCGCTCCAGCCCATAAGCCGAGCATAAAGCTTAGGCGTCCTATCCAGCAGGCCATCTGATGGCGAAAAAGACTAGTAGTTAGTTGCATACGAAAATATACAACTAATCCTGCAAGGTAACTTCCTGGCTGCCTGGCAAAAAGGCGGGTTCCGATTTCTCACTCCAACTACCGCTGCGGATAACTGGCGTAAGCACGCAGGATGCCCGTCTGTAGCCGTTCTTCTTCGGTGAAATCCGACCGGCGCTAATGCAAAAACCCGGAAAGTAGTTTCTGCTGTGCGAGAAACTACTTTCCGGGTTTTACTATCAGAGCCGATTATTGGACTCGAACCAACGACCTGCTCATTACGAATGAGCTGCTCTACCAGCTGAGCTAAATCGGCGTTTCCGAGGCGGCCTATCCGTCAGGGACAGCAAAGATAGAAAGGCCAGCGAAAATCAGCTACCTGCAAGGCGGATTTTTTATCGGGGTCTGTATTCTTTGCTTGCAAAACTACGCCGCTGGGTTCCACGTTGGGGGAGAAACGTTCTAGTTAGTAGCTTGCAAATTCAGATGAAAAAGCCCAACTCTTCCTCGCTGCCACAAGCCCTGACCAGTGGCCTGGCTGGGGCCGTCGTCCTGACTGCACTTCACGAAACGGCCCGCCACCTGCGGCCCGATATTGCCCCGCGCATGGACGTGCTGGGGATGCGCGCCTTGCGTAAGCTGCTGGGCAAAGCTGACGCCCCTCAACCCAACCACGATACGCTCTTTAACATGACCATGGCTGGCGACCTGCTTTCCAATGGCTTGTATTTCAGCTTGGTTGGACGGGGCAAGAAAACGTGGGCGCGGGATGCGGCACTGGGTGTGGCGGCGGGCATAGGCGGCGTGGTGCTGCCCGGTCCGTTGGGCCTGGGTGAAGCACCCAGCAACCGAACCCCGGAAACCAAGCTCATGACGGTGGCGTGGTACCTGGTTGGGGGGCTGGTGGCGGCCGGTGCCTCGCGGGCCTGGAGCAAAGCTCGCAAACGGTAGCCGAATGGGCCTAACGAGCCGGTTGGCGTGTTGCGTGCCACTGGTTGTAGCGCCGCACAATCTGCGCTATGTCGCGGGGGCGGTAGCGGCCCGCCTGTAGGTCGGTGGCCAGCTCCGGATAGTCGGCGAAGTAGCTGGCGGCATCTTTGCGCAGATTCCACCAGCTCACTTCCTCTAATTTTGGTTGGTCCTCCTGGTACACTACCAGGCAGTGTGGAAAGCGCGGGATGTTAAATTCAGCCTCTTTAGCAGCAAAATCAGCCCCTTTGCGGCTCAAGGGGGCGAATAAGGGATACTTAGTTCCTTTAGGAAACGTAAGTTTCGCACCGGGCATATAGTCAAGCCTTAATCGTCTGTAGCTGTATTGATAGAGTTGCACTTTGCCACCAACGAGCTGCCGCAGAAACCCTCGTAACGCAGTGGGCGCGTTGTTCTGGTAGAAAGACAGCCCTACGTAGCGTATCGTGTCGGCTTTGGTGTAATACGTATAAGAAGTAAGCTCATACGCATCCAGAAAAAGCACTTGCTGGCTCCGTAACGGAATAAATTCCACCCGATATTGTTGGGTCAGGTCATCGCGCAGCCGAATAGCTCCCAGTAAAGTGTCGCCGGCCACCGTAACTACGTAGCCAGCCACCGGGATCTGAGCCTGAGCCTCAGCGCAATGCAGCAGTGCGCCCGCAAAGAGCAGGAGCTGAAGCCAGTGTTGAGATAAAAGGCGCATGGCAGAAGAGGGTTAGTTTGGATGTCTGCTCATATACAGCCGTAAAGCAAGTGGATTTCCCGGCTTTCCGGCATCTTTGCGCCTGTTATGGTGAAACAACTCCGCAAACTTCTGGTCCGGGCGCTTGGCTTCGAGCAATACATCCGCTTTGTAAGTGGCGTGTACCTGCGGCTGGTAGCAGCGGGTTGGGGGAAAAAAAAGTACCCGGAGCTGTTTTATCTGGAAAAAATTATTCGGCCGGGCTTTGTGTGCCTGGATATTGGCGCCAACCTGGGCTACTATTCCGTGGCTCTGTCCCGGCTGGTGGGCGCCGATGGGCAGGTGCTGGCCGTGGAGCCGATTCCGGATTTTCAGGCAATCTGGCAGGATAACGTCAAGCAAAGCGGGTTTCGTAATCTCACGTTGCTGCCCTACGCTCTCGGTGGGCAAAACGCCACCGTGCAAATGGGCACGCCCGAGCGCAACGGTTTGCTGCACCACGGCATGACCAAAGTAGCCGCCAGCAACCCCCATGAGCACTACGCCCGCACCTACGACGTGCCCATGCGCGTTCCAGATGAGCTACTGGCCAACCTGCCGCGCCTCGATTTTGTGAAGTGTGACGTAGAAGGCTTTGAGCACGAGGTGTTTCGCCACATGCAAGCCACGTTACGCCGCTTCCAGCCGCTGATTCAGACGGAGCTGAACGGACTGGAAAACCGCCGGGCCGTGGTGCAACTGCTGGCCGAGCTCGGCTATAAACCATTTGTGCTTTCTGCGCGCTCTGAGTTGGTACCCTGCTCGGCCACCCAACTGGAAAGCGCCGTAACGGCCGATTTTTACTTTCAACCCACCAACCCGACTGCCGGAATAACTGCTTGATGGTTAAGTTTCTGCTGATATTTTTTC
>Ga0210040_10003221_pt1 | contig 22286 bp, 21 predicted proteins | sample CryGeyCG12114_NA_FD_185462 | JGI IMG/M metagenome (GOLD analysis project Ga0210040, IMG submission 185462) | Groundwater microbial communities from aquifer - Crystal Geyser CG19_WC_8/21/14_NA (SPAdes) (version 2) | ecosystem: Environmental > Aquatic > Deep subsurface > Groundwater | place: USA...
ATCACAGGTCTCACAGTCTCACATGCTGCTTTTTTGCAGACGAAATTCTTAATAATTATTTTACGGTTTGGAAGTGGCGGTGGTTGTGGTGGCGGCGGTGGTGGTGGTGGCGGTTGCGGTGGTGGTGGTGGTGATTTCAACATCTCCCCAAATAGTAAAATCCCTCCGACAGATCACGTAATTACAGAAACAAAAATAATGATGACATCTACTCCTTCACCGAAGTCTCCTGAAATCACAGAAAAGAACAAAAAATATGATCGTCAATTGCGGTAAGATACATTTCAATTACTATATGTTGGAAATCAAAATGGACGTCCAGTATAGTGAGTTTGCTGTTTCGGTTGAATGGTCATTTGTTGGAAGGTTAGGTAACTAAACTACTTAGGAAAAAAACCAACGCCAAATAACTTTGGACCGAAATTTTTCCATTTTAATTTTGAAAATACAGTACTTATCCATTTTAGCTCATTCGTAATAAAAGCTATTATCTATTATAGTCACAACTGATGCAAGATTAATTGAATTATTTGTAGGCTATGGGGAGACCACGGTCAAGAAAAGTTGGAGAAAAGTCAAATATGTCTGATAAATGCGAATCAAACAGGCACTGAGCTTTTGAAGTCACTTATTTTGCCTGGATGTGGAAGGATCACGGTTATTGATGGTATTTTTTTTTCTTAATATGTGTCTAGCAGGCTTTGGAACACCGTGATTTGAGCATGTTTTTTGTATTTGAAAGGTCACAAAGTGTCACACGAAGATATTGGAAATAAGTAAGCCATTCAATTGCCAAAGTCAGAGTGCAAGTAGCCTAAAATTAATTGAGGATAGTGAATGGAATGAAACTGAGGAATCAGTAGCTCACATCACAGATAATACTCACATTTCAATTTCTGTCAACAGTTTTTTCTTAGATGCGGATAGCTATGGGAAGAACAGAGCTTCATGTACTGTTCAGTATTTACTGGATCTGAATGTTGATGTTTACGGAGAAGCTATTGAGGAGCACCCAGAAACATTACTGAAGCAAAATCCTGGATTTTTCAACCAATATTCATGTGTGATTGGCTCACAGCTTAGTGAAAGGTAGATTTGGACTTCAGGACGAAAATTAATTGTAGGGTGGAGGGTGGACATGATTATTTGCAGAGCAATCTAATTTCTATCTAATATACGTTTAATACCCAGGGTTTTGATTTTACTGTCCGAAACATTATGGGAGAACAACATTCCATTTGTGTACGTGCAATCTGTCGGGCTCCTTGGTTGGATTCGAATACAATTGGCTGAACATCGAATTGTAGAGTCGCATCCTGAAGAAGGATCTTTATTAGACCTTCGGTTGGACAAACCATTTCCAGAGCTCATCCAATACATGGATGGAATAAAATTGACTGAGAAAAGTGAAGTTTTGAAGACTCCATGGCTTGTATTGTTGTATAAAGCTATTGAAGCGTTTTTAGTTTGCCGGCCCAGTAATGGAGACCATGAAATGGAGACAGATCAATCTCATCCATGTCTGATGAATAGCAAGCAAAAGCGAGAATTTAAAGTCTTTTTTTCTAACTGTAAGGTTTCTATTTTAGAACAAGTCTTGACCCTTCATGTATGTTGTGTTGCTGATGCATGTTATCTCTGCCAGTTTTAAGAGATCTGGGACTGACGGAGCAAGACGAACTGTTTGATGAGGCTCTGAAAGCTGTTAATACCGCGTTAACCTCAACCAAACTACCCCACGATATCGAAGTAATTCTCAGTGATCCAAAAGCTGCTAAACTAGAGGTGAGAAAAACTATGAGATGCATAAACGTATGCTTTGTTTACTCATTCGTGGTTGTTTTATTTCTAGAAATCCAAGTTTTGGGTTTTATGTGCTGCATTAAAAGAATTTGTTGCAACGAATTCTAGTTTGCTACCAGTTAAAGGTATCCTACCAGATATGACTGCTGATTCAGAGAAGTATATCTCTCTGCAAAACATGTAAGTATTTTTTCGAAATTGTTTTATACAGTTTTACGAAGTTAAGTTAGCATCCATGATCATAAATATTTTATCTTCACTTGCAGTTATCGAGAAAAAGCAGTGAGAGATGCGGATGAAGTCATGGAGAGAGCTCAAAATATACTCAAGCAGGCTAACATGCAGGGAGTTTCTGTACTGGCAGACGAAGTCAGACTTTTCTGCAAAGAATCATTTAATTTGAAAGTGATGCGTGGAAGTTCTCTTGCAAAAGAGCTCACATCCAGCCCTAAAACTATTTTGCAAGAACTTAGTAAGTTTTCTGATTTGTAAGTTAGTTAACCTTTTCGAAGCTATATTTTTTCTTTTCACCGCCATTTTAAACCTTAGCTCAAAATATGGAGGACTGTGACGCTGACAAAACATTTTACTTACTTCTTCGCGGACTACTGAGATTTCATGGCGAATATAATTCTCACCCTGGGGTCTCACAACAAGATATTGAACCAGATATCACTCGATTTAAGGTATGAATAACTAGTCGTTTTATAATTTTATTCAGAGGCCTGTCCTAACAAACGTAGGTACGAAAGAGTACCCATGATGGGAATTAAAAAAATGATTACAGTTTGCATTTTCGTTTATAAATAGTGTATTGAAGCATGAATTATCTTTTTAGGGTATCATGACAAGACTTTTAAATGAATGGAATTCGTCTTTGTGTGTTAAAGAAGACTATATTCATGAAATTTGTCGCTACGGTGGTGCAGAAATACCTTCCATTGCTGCTTTTATAGGTAATGTGCAAATGTGCATGAATGTGATCCCAGAAATACAAATCATAGATACTGATATGTTTATGCAGACATGTTTATGTTCAAATTAAACTGAAGCTGAACGTTCAGTTTTAAAAGCTAATTCTATTGTTTCGCTAAGTTTGCATTCACGAAATTTTGTATTTTTAGGAGGATGCGGGGCTCATGAAGTCATCAAAATAATCACATCACAATATGTTCCACTGCACAACACATTAATCTATAATGGAATTAGTTGTACCACGACCTCTTTTTATGTTAACTGAAGTAATGATAACATAATCAACTACTACTATTTCTGTGTATTATGTTCGATATTCAACCATGTTGTTTTGATTAGTGTGGGGCTCTGATGAGAAACTAATTTCGTCAATCTCGTCGTGATAATCAGTTCATTATTGTCATTTTTCTAATGGTGACAACGACAAATATAAAGCCAAAGCTTTTAAGCTCCCAGTCCAGTATTTAATTACTACGAAATTGTATTTTATCTTTTGAATAGCCAATTCTATGTACTCCAATAGTATCCATATCCATAGATAACAAATTCACATATTGAGGAAGGTGGGTGCGTGAAATTCTGCAGGAAAGGAAGTAAATCGATCAGTTTTATAGTGACATTTTCTTTATTAATCAACTGATTTGGTACACATAGCATTACATAAACAAAAAAACTCTACGGATTACGTCAAATAAAACATCCAACATACTTGAAAAAGACCAAGACGGCAATCAAAAATGACCTAGTTACATTCAGTGCATACGCTAAGTTATAACTCCAATTTTCATAATAAAGCAGGCAGTGGTATTTTGCACCCACGATTTCACAATTGCAGTAAGAATGACTTTGCGAAAAATAAGACGAGACAACCCCTGCCTTGTTGACTTTTAGACTAAAGAAATCAAACATCAGGCCATGTTTTAGCCTTAAAATTAAGTAAGAAAATTTTTGCTAGAAAGGCAAAATATTAATTGAATAGATCCTATCTTGATCAAGTTTTGGGTCTAGTAGGCAATCAAGCACGCTTTCCCAGTAATATCAACTAGTTAACTATTTATTTACAAGTGTGATGTTAACTTCTTGAAATAACAATAATTATGAGTTATATGTATACTTGATGAAATACGCACAACTTGTATCAAGCATAATCTCCAATAACTCCAATTTTGAATTTATGAATATAGTACGTCCATGAGTCCATACATTTTACACACAAAAAAATCTTAACCCGCTTCTGTAATACAGGTTTGAAAATTATCGCTTAAATAAAGGGAAAATTCTAATAAATTTCTTTAATAACACTGTGGTTCCTCAAATAAAAAGAAAATAGCCAGTTTCTAAATTGCTTTTTGAGCGAGGTTAATTTAGTACACTATGCAATAATCCGTAATCAAATGAGATGCGATGCAATGTGCCAATTGCATGTCTAGCTAGAGGTACTCTCACGAAGTGTTTGGGTAATATTTCCCTATATTATAAATTCCTATCCATTAAAAATTCTGCAGTTGTTTAATAATGAAAAGCTGAAGTGTCAGTTTCCAAACAATTAAAGAACGAATTTTCCAAGCAGAAGTCCAATTATAGCTGCACACAATGCCAGGACGACATACAACATTGGAATAGCTGGTGGGGTTGAACTTGTTCCTGTGACCATGTTTCCGCTCAAATCACGGCTTTTCAATTGCCGCTTCATCTTATCAAGTTCGTTCTATAACATACAAATTATTTAAGTTGCACTTATCATTTAGTTTGGAAAGATATTGAGATACTAAAGAAAGAGTTCTAAAAAATCTTTGAGGTGAAGAAAATAATATAGTATAAAATAAATATTAAAAATTTCACGTACCCTTAGAAAGGTGTTCTCTTGTTTAATCTTATCCGACTCATGGGAAACTCTAGCGGAACTGTCACCCACTCCACGTGTTTCATCCGAAGACGGCTAACAATTATCATAAGTCAGTTCACAATGCATGGACGTAAAAATAATTCTTGAGAAACAACTCTACAAAATAAGAACAGATAATTTTTCTTCCTGTTGTTATCAGAGTAGCATACCTTAGGTGATTTTGAAACGTCTTCATGCTTTGATGATTTATATTTCTCTTCTTGGACGGCATTAGGCTCATTATTGGGCCGTTCAGCGTCCACTGGCGACTCGAATGTGCACCGTAATTTTGAATCCATGACTTTAGAGCTGTCTACATCTTTCCACTACACAAAAAGTATGCAAACATGTGACGCCGTATGCAATCGAAAAAGTTAATCACGGAACCATGGAACTAAATTAACGGAACTGAGCTAATGCTGAGCTGACTTAATAGTTGAATGGAAAGCGAAAAGGCGAAAGAACTTACCAACGCATCCATATTCACCTCACCATCAGGAACATACAAAGACTGAACCATGAATTTATGTTTACTGGCTGTCGGTTCCAGCTCACATGGTTGGAATACGACTGCAAACATAATTTTCTCATATTAAAAAGCATATTCTATTATAACTGAATTCAACAGGGAATGCCAAAGTTTATCATCCATGACTTGCCTGCAATATTGATGTGGCTACCAGGCTCGAGAATTCCAGCATTTGGTCTCACACAATATCTTTTGGGTGCAGTAGTTTTAATCTTAAAGCACACTCTTTTTTCTGATGGATTCGAAAGTTTCAACAGGGAAGTAGTTGGCGTAGAAAATGGACCTACAAACATTACATACGGTAACGGTATGTTTTAATATCATTCATATTTTGTGAATAATAAAAATAATAGTCAATCCAAGCTACCTTTGAACCTCAACTCATGTTCGGGTTCTATTCGCAACACTTGTTCCGGCATTTTCGTTCTTCAGCCTTGTACTTTAGATTTCGGTAAGTTCAAATCTATAATCATTTAAAATAAAAATACTAAAAAACTTAACAACTAATGTGGTTGGATGAGATCTATACCAAACAGTCTCGCCTCAGTAATAGCTTTGATAGCAGTTAAGAAGTGCTTGTGTCACTACTCTACTGTATCGCAAGTTTGCTGCCTAAACAGCAAAAAATGGGGCTACATCCTCCTCCCATTTCCGCTAAAAATCCAATAATTCATCATCAACTAAAAAGCATTCAGATCCAAGGTTAAATTTACAGAAATGTGATTATTAGTTACTCATTTACAATCTAACAAACACGAAATCCAAAAAAAATTTAAAAATATGGTAGAGGAATTTTTTTTGACATTGTATAATCTATTCTCAACCTTGCTTTCGAAACTTGTATTGATAACAAATATGGAATAAAAAATTTGGCTACAAGTCCACCAAGAGACAATACCCTATACTCGAACGTTCAGGCAATTCAGGCTAGGCATACCGATACCGCTATCAAAACTAGAACTTGGTAAAACAAAAATTAAACAAGAAAATTCTGAAACCACTCTGTAAGGATTAAGGATCATTAATACGCAACTATAATGCGTAATGCAAATTCACTTCGATATTAATAATCAGTTAACTTGCTTACAGATCTAACGAAGTATGAAAACAGTATAATTTCAAGTCGGCAATGACTGTTCAGGAATATGTTGACACCACAGACATAAATGCAGGGCAAGCAAGATGTATTTAGTAAGGAGCCTCTTTTCAAACAAATCTGAGATAAGATAATAACAAAAAATTAATAAAACAAAGTAGTTTGTTATGAAAGATGCAATAAAACAACAATGAATGAATGACGACGCTAGACAGACAGTTAACCGAAATACAAGTCACAAACGCAAGCAAATATTTAGTTCCCAATCCCACCCCCCAACATTTCCGTACCTCTGAGACAGTGGTCAAATAATGTGGACCAGCCAATATTAGAAATCCTAATAGCTTCCAATGTTCACCATGTACAACTGATATTTTAAAAATTCTTAAATTTACGGGAACAATTAACTTTTCAGACGGAGACAGTTAACGAATACACGTAGGTATACTTGAGTTTTAAATCTTCTTTGCGGAACATTGAAGATTGAAGTCGTTTGACTGCTAGCTGCACTTGCTGGTAGTATTGGCCTACACGTTTAACTTTGTACCCTATGCAAACCCACACGATGCCATTGGTAGTTAACATCAGTGTACACCATGCCGCAAAACATTTTTCAATATTTCGCTAAATAAATACTGATAGAGTCATGCCTCATAACTACCAGCATAGCCGCAAATCCAATAGTATTAACAGAAATGTTATAGAAAAATGGTTCTTTTGTGACCGTTTTTCTCCAGCCCTGGGTGGAGAGTTTGATCGGGCAAAAACGATTAAGAATTGGGTATTGAATGTGAATACATGAAACAAAAACTTCAATGCTTATTTATATAAAACAAAACTACGACAAGAAAAAAATTAAAAGCAAGAAGCAAGATACACTTCGTTTCTAATCATAAAATGTTCAAGCTTTTCAACGAGCAAAGTGATTTGATTCTTGTGTTAATGATTAGGCGAACTATCGAGCGAGAACGTCGTCGCGATAAGCAACATTTACCACCAAAGCCTCCAGATAACAAGTATATAAGCATCTGTAGCTCAATACCGAATGTACCTTGTGTGCATGTATGCTTTCGAAACCATCCAGCAATAATGTGTCCTAAAAAACTATAGGATGGATAACATGGGGAATTACCAACCACCAACGAAATCCGAATGATTGGCGAATGAATGGAAATTCTCAATTAAAGCCTCAGTACAAAGTCAATAGTGTGAACCGCAGTGGCACATATTTTTAGAGGGCTTAATAACTCAAAATAGCAACCAGCAGACTTGCCGTATATTCAAAGCTTTGCAAAGGAGCGGTATTTCGATCCATCTCTTCAAGTGGCGGAAACATTTAAAACAATGGTTTTTAACACATACAATCATTCAAATACAAATAAATGAAGGGTGAAAATCTAAGTGAATGATTTTTTAAAGTTGTGTTCATTTATGAATGGTCGTTCGTCGAGTTCTCTGTTAAGGGACAAGATCTGAGAATTTCAATATTAGGTATCAGGTTAATTGGAAGTAAGGGTTTACCTAACGAATGTAGTAGATAAATAAGTGAGAATTATGTCTGCCTCTAAGTAATATCTAAATTATACGAATTGAATGAGAAGTCTCAGGATGCCTCAAGGGATTCGACTATACTAATAATTGGACTTACTTTCGGTTTTTAATTAATTTTGCTAGCTTGAAACAACATACAATGGGTGGAGGTCATGGAGCTGAACTGCCAAAAATTCCAGATTATAGGATTTATAAAACGGAGACAGTTCCAGAGCTAATGACTGTTCAAAGAGCCCTGGCACAGAGAGGATTGAAAGATCCTTGGCTGCGGTATGTTCTGTTTTCAATATATTTATCATTTATGGCCAGAAATTTTAATGGCAATAGCTTTATAGGACGACTGCATTTTCATCATACTCTTTACATTGAACGACAAACTACATTATTACGCGTGTAAATACTATACTCCGTAAATACACCACCGAATTATTTGGTGAAGCACTGTATTACAGATCAAAGTCAAAGCTTTAACTAGGCTAGTAGGCTAGTTCGCTAAAACTAAGAAGATGCGCAGATTCTACCTCTGACCACTGACCAGTAAGTGAAAAGATACATGCCACTATATACGACGCTGAAGGGGATCATGTAATTGGTGCATGTCGCTTCATGTTTCAAAATTAGCAAAAAACTGTAGCATAAAGATTTGGTAAAGCGGCACGTTTTTTAATTTGTGTAGAAATGAGGTATGGAAATACGACAGAAGCGTCCGGGGTACCACATTTCAGATCTTTCAACGTACTTTGGGTAGAGGAATGATTTATGGCTTCGTGGCAGCCCTAATCACCACAGGAATTGGTGCAGCAATGTCTAAAGATGATCATGGACACGGCCATGGCCATGAATGAAGAGAAAATAACGCTATAGTGTATAATAGAGCATTAAACTACAAACTTGTCGAACACTTTGCAAAATTATTAAATGTGTACATGCTATTGTAAATAGACACACCCGACTGCTAATAAATTTAAAAGAATACACGCTAATTGTAACTAGATCTTTCTCTTTCTGCAATATCTTGTGAGTAACGTAGAAAAAAATGTTTTCGAGGATGAAAATACATTTGTTTGTTAGTTTGTTAGTTTAAATAAAAACAAATTTGAGTCCAAGAACGCTTAAAGCATTTTATTGCTGTTTGATACTTTGATTGCAATATTATTAATATTATACCTATATAATATTGATCAATTTATCTATGAACTTTCAAAATATGTGTAGACCAAGTACCAATTTTATATTATAAATCCACTAAATGATTTAAACTGTCTTCGCATTTAACAGAAAATCCCAGAAAAAACCTTTAATTTTGAGCCCGGTACAAGGCTTATTAATTTCTGTGCACTTTCCTTGTCCTAGTTCCCTCAAGATGTTGCTGTGCTGTTCCTTACGGACAAGGATATAAGAGTAGTTATTTCCTCAAATACAATATTTTAGACATGCGAAAAGAAGAAAAATGCGTATTGGCATTTCTACTACAGTGCAGTTCAATGAATGACTGGAAGAGGAATCATTATCAAAATACTAGGTAAAATAAACTGAACCAAACCGATATAAATGTCAGCGTATCTACATTTCTACATAAAATTTGGTCATAGTAACATTTGATCATCTTGAAGCACCGGGTTATCCACGAATTCTGTTCCATGATGAACAATAACTCCTCCTGTGGCAAACGTCATTGATCCCCAGAAGAGAATGTAAAGTAAATATTCCGATGAATATTCTTGCGGTAAAATGACTAAAGAGGCCCACATAACGGCAGAAAATAATAACAGTGCTGGTAGCTATAATTTTTAAACAATCAGTCAGTCAGAAATTCGGATACTTTATAAATGAAACCCTATGATGAGCTAATTAGTTGAGAAAAAGTTATTACCGAATAATACTTCCAATCCCGTGATCTAGCTAGTGGCGAATTCTTTTCTGCACCCTCTTTTCCGTCCACTATATAATGTCCAAGAAATAACTCGATTCCGTCCTGCAAGACAAAAAATAATATCATAAATTCACTTCACTTACTTGAAACTCACTACTCACTCAAAACACTTTAATGGCAACGTTAGGTGAATTTTAAGGCGATATTTTTAGCTATTACAAGCTAATTGGGCGCAACAGTATTTACATGGACATTTTTTGGTTTTAATCTGTAAATGTACTGTGAATGGAAATGGAGCATTTTACCTGTCGAAACCCATCGCTGAAGTTATTTTTGATGTAACGAATTGAAGAGTTGTAACCGTCGTTTAAAAGACCCATAAATGTGCGTTTTCCAGTTCTTGTAAAATCGGATTTTAAAGCACCAGTACCGGAGTATTGCACACTAATAATGTCACCGTTGTCAGCCCAAACATTTTTGAACCAAAACTCCAAGTCAGGATGATTTTCTATTTTATCCCCCCCGTTAAGAATGTTGAATCTCTGCAATTTGTTTAAATTACGGGTAAAAAGATTAAAGATATCTGAGGAAAATCAACAGGCATGAAATCCATCAAATGAAGAATAATATTGGATAACTAAAATATTAATTACCTCTAACGCATGTTGTAAGTTAATTTTTCCCAGCATGCCTTGCACAACGTTTGTTCTATCCAAACAATCAATGCAATTAGTCCTGAAAACTCCTTCTTGATATTGTCTTTGAATGGATCTTAGAAAATAGCCAAATTCTTCAATTTCTCCACCCAAACGATTCATCAAAACTTGAAGTCTTTGCCAGTTCATATTGCGGCATTCATGATGAAAATCAAATCCTTCGTATCTGAATAACATAACATGTATCAATATTGACGATAGTATAAACTTAACTTACAGTTAGAGACTACTGTAACTGTCATTACGTGACTACTTTTACTGATTGCTAACTAAACTAACTAAATTAATTTTTGATTGTGCAATGCCAATGCAAAAGAAAACGTAAGAATGTATTACTTACCTCACTCCATTCAATCCGGCGATTTCAATTTGTTCTTTAAATGCGTTGGCTAAAACTCCTTCTGAGCCGGTTGCATTAACCTGTAACGTAACGTGTATTATAATAATATACTTTTCTGTGAAACACACATACAAATCGTGATCAGTAATAGTACAGTATTTACAATTGAATACAAAATATTATGTATGAAAAATATTTTGGATGGATAACCGAGCTTGCCAGCTCGCTTATCTGAAATTGAAATTACTTACCAGATTGACGCAAACAATCCTTCCGTATCGTAAATTTAAATCTTCGAAGTGCTTAGTGAAAGCATCAGTTTGACTTCTAGATGTTATTGTGGGCTTCGGTTTGTATTTTAAATTCGGTTTTTGAGTCCAATACAATGGTATGGATCCGCGAATCTATCACATTTGTATTTTAAATGTGAAGTAAAATCAAAATAAAAGAAGGAACCACAAACTGTAATAACCACTTGCTGCATTACAAGGACTCATAAGCGTATGAAACAACAAAGCAAATCCAACCTGAACAAAAGAAGTCATGTTATTTCCATCTTCAACAATCTGTTCAGTTTCCACAAAGTTAGCAACATTTCCAGTAGAATCAATACCACGACAAATAAGTCTGGTACCTGAACGTAAACAGCTCCGACGAGAAATAAGAATGAATTTAAACTTTGCGTCATTCACAATGAATTGGCTGATCGAAACAACTGAAAACAAGTTAATATGATTATCCTAACAGTGTACGAACTCCCACTGGTAGAATCATTTAAGCCTATATTAATTTGAACCATAATGATAATAAGGATAACTTACAGCCGTGCAGCAAGGCAACACAAAATCTATGAAATTCAGGTTGCTGGAATGATGACAGGAAATGAGCGTTCCACACAAATTTATAGTCGGCTCTCTGAATGATGGTTTGCTATCAACCAATAAAAAAAATTATTTCCTGAAAAGAAAATGTTGGTACAAATGCTAAATACTATTCTACTTGGTACAGCATATGATATGGATAGTAGGAAAAAACAATTCAATACCTGAAAAAAATCAGGAGAATTCAAATCTAACGCTTGCAAACTGTGACTTAAGTCATAGCTCTTAGAGAAATAGAAGTAAGGGGTCTTTAGCACATCTTCAATCATCTCCAAATACGCATTGTTGTAGGTTGCCTGACAAAAAATAATGTTTTTAATAACATAAAATTGACATTCGCCGTTTGCAAAAGTTAAAAATCAAATGAATAATCGTTACTTGTTTCTCAGATAAATGAATCAAAGTCTTCTTAAATGGAATTATTTCGTATGCATCCAACTGCCAAATTTGATTTCCTTGTATTTCACCACATGGAATTTTGTTCTTCACAACGACTAGGTAAGGCCCTGCTATCAAGTTGACAGTACCAATAATTCCTCCTATTTGGATATTCCGAAGAAAATCCTCTTGTAGCTCATTAGGATCGGCTAATAATTTGAGAAGAAGAATAATAAAAGTTTACAATTTCTGAGCTAATAACTTAGCAATAGGACTGCAATTTTTTTAAATAATTTCTACCTGACAATTTTATTTCATTCGAAACTCGGTTGATAACAAGAAATTGATCCCCTGCAGAGAAGCTTGAAGGCCGAACAAATATTTTTTCTCCGGTTTCAGTTCTGATTAAAGCAGAATGAGAAACATACATACTGAGTACAATAAAGTTATACAAATGAGACAAGTTTAAAGTAGAATCAACATACAGGAGAAAATCCTGTTCTCCAGGACCTGGGGCTTTCATCGTGACTGTGAAATCCTTCGATATGAAACGGTCAATGAGGATCTTTGTTTCGTGTATACCTTTTCCGTTCTCCACTTTAAAACTGATCACTCAGCACCGTGAATCTTTAATTTCAAAAGTTACTTTATTAGACAAATAATTACGAGATACGAAATTAACGAGACATAAAATAATTTGTTTATACCTGCAACCCTAATATAAAAAATACTCATGGCCATCAACTTTATTTGGCAAAGAAAATCGATATAATTGGAGCAGGTGAAGAACATTTTATGCATGAGTTGGATGTTGCATAACTGTAAATTTGGGAGGTTGGAACCTTTCAGAACAAAACAATTAAATTAAATGTCGAATTTAAAAAACATGAAATTTGGAAAAAAAAAAGTTTTAAAACGAACACAATAAATTAGTGATGTAAGTTAGCTCCTCTCCGGGCACCGAGCGGATCAAGCCCTTGTTTTTACTTATTTTTACATTTAAAGCCGAGCGCCAAAAATTTATATAAAACTGGAGTGGAGCTCCAAATTTTTCATGAAGACTAGCGGAAGGAAGGTCTCTAGAGTTTTTATGTGGACTAAAATGGAGCTCTAAAATCTATTTAATGTGGACTGGAGAGTCCCGGAGCTCAAACCAAACTTACATCACTGCCTTGACTGTATTTTGCGTAAATCTATCTCATTCTGTCACATCCAGTTCAAGCTTTGCGCAATCTTTTTTCAATGTTAGAAAAAATCCTGCGTCACTATGTAGTCTCTCATTATGACCTTCATAGTATTCACATGAAAGGTTAGACCAGCTGAGCAATAGAGAGTAGCAAATCGGGAAATATAAGATAAAGGATTGGACAACGGACGCCAAGTCATTCATTGATTGGACGGTTTACTTGCAATCAGAAGATAAAGAAAAGTTGTGTTCCAAAAAGTATTTTCACTTTTGTTTAGTGGAGAAAATAAATAAACAATTTTAATCGCTGGTAGTGAAATACAAATTACCTCACTGTAAGAAGATAAGGAACCCTTCCGGTTCTTCCTACTCTGTAGAATGTCTCCAACAACGCCAACTGAAGCCCAACAGCAATTGAAAGATTTTTGGCCCAATACCACATCGGATGTTCGTGCTATAACAACTGTAAGCAGTAATTGAATATTTTTCACATTGTTATTGTTTACTTTGTAATGTAACTGCAACGTATGAAATAACATGAGGATATGATGAGATGAAAATAGAGACAAGATATTATGCTTGTGTTTTGTGTTATAGACTGAATTTCGAACTCAAGAACTTCCATTGGCCAGAATAAAAAAGATTATGAAGCTTGACGAAGATGTAAAAATGATAAGTGCAGAGGCGCCCGTATTATTTGCTAAGGCTGCTGAAATATTCATTCATGAATTAACATTGAGGGCATGGATCCACACTGAAGATAACAAACGAAGAACACTACAGGTATTTTTAGATGCCAGCCAGAGTCTACATAAACATTATGTCGCCTATTAATTCCATTATTTTTTTTTCAGAGAAATGATATTGCGATGGCTATTACGAAGTACGACCAATTTGATTTTCTGATTGACATTGTCCCACGAGATGAGCTAAAACCAGCAAAGAAAGAAGAAAAAGCTACTGTATTGGGTGCTGAACAGGTAATATTATGACTCTCAGCTACTTCAGAGCATCACTTTCATTTGGTTTTTAGAAGTTTTGGGTTTTATCTAAATCTGCGTATTATTAATGTAGGTTCAGTATTACTTGCAACTAGCCCAACAGCATCAGCAGGCTCTGCAACAACAAACTACTGGGGGAGTTCAGCTTATTCAACATACACTTCCGAATGGAGTTCAAACTATTCAATTGGTGCACCCAACCGGTGGACAAGCACAACAGGTATACTTTACTTACTTCCCTATATTTCAATTATATAGAATACTCCTCACCTTTTATAATTTTCAGCGCAAACATTAGACTCGCTGAATAAGACATAAGAATTATTTCCAATAATCTCATTGATTTCATAACTGTATTTTTTTTAGATTGTGCAACCAACATCAGCACCACTTGTAACTCAAACAAGCAGTGGTGCTACCGTCCTTCAATTACCCCAAGTTCCTCAAACTGGAGGTTTGCAGATTGTACAGCAGGTTGTTGGACCCAATGGAGAGATTCAAAATATTCCCATTCAACTAACTCCTAACCAGTTACAAATGCTTAAATTGCAAGTACAAAATAATCAAGCTGCAACTACATCACAACAACCCCAGCCTATTATCTTGCAAGGCTCATTGGCACATCAGAACCAAACAGTGATGACTACTGCACAGAATGGATCACATATTTTGCAAACGAGCTAAATGCATTTGATTATTTTGTAAATTTAGTCTGCGAATTGAGTATTAGAATAAGATAGTATCGAAATTAATTTAGTTCTTTTCTTTTAGTCAATCGCTACTTCGTTATTTGACTTAAAGTGCATGGCTAAAATGACTAGCCGCTAGCTTGTATGCTGAACTATTCTCTACCTCCTGTAGCTCTATTGTGTCTATGTAAATTCATGAAAATCAAATTCAGGATTTAAGTATTTTATTTATGTTAGTTTGTAATGTTATTTTAGCTAGGTTTAGCTATAAGTCTAAAAGAAAAAAGTTTGTACATATTTATCAGATAATCGCAGTACATTTATGTGATTGGTAATGTAATATTTGTATTGGTATGTTTTTTGGAAGGATATTTCATCCACTTGTTATTGAGTTTCAACTTCAAACTTAAATGATTTACAATACTATTTTCTATAGAATGTATAGCATAAAATAATAACTTCAATAAATAGACGAGACATAATGCGCGAATGCGTATTATGTTGAATTGGGAAAGCAATGGTGCTCTTTGAGAGTTAAATGCCTTATTTCCTGCAGTTAATCTAATTGATCCCCTCATGGCTCTATCCTGCTCGCACCCAAATGTGATCGGATTTCAACCTCTTCGAAGATTATCTTTGTTTTTAATTGAACAATGTCGGCGTCGTTAAACAATATTGAATTATTGGTGAATACTTTCATGACGTAGAAATGTAGTGCCATAAAAAACTAAACCGGGAAACCAAGAAGTTGAAATGAAAAAATAAATTAATGTTACTTATTTATTGCCATTTTGAAATGTGAATTCTTTAAGTAGTGATATAAAAATTCCCTGTATAAATTTAATTCTGCCGATTTCTGTGCTAGGGCAAGTATCAGAAAATTGGTTTTGTTTAACAGCATCTCAGTTTACATAATTTTATTATAGAAGATGTCTTACTTTGGACTGGACAAGTTTTTCAAAGTTTTCAAGATTATCAAAAGTAATGGAGGAATTCGGAGTTCCTTATGGAAACTTTACAGGTATCTTCATCACAATGTTTTTCTTACGGTTAACCATTGCATTGAGCTTGTATCTCCTATAATGGTTTTGAAATTTTCAGACAGGATGAGTTGAAACTTGGAACTCTAGTGGGCCAGGACAAATATGGAAATAGATATTTCGAAAATAATGAATACTTTTACGGTAAACGACCCTCTAACTAACTATAGTTGCTTTCATAGCTTCTGGTTGTAATTTTCTATTGTAATAAAATGTTGTAGGGCGTAATCGTTGGGTTGAGTATAATGAGAAACTAGGCGCTGACTATGATGGAAGTCAAATTCCAGCGGAGTGGTTTGGGTGGATGCATTATAAAACTGACCTTCCCCCCACAAAGAAACCTCCTCCAAAGTACAAGTGGCTTATTGACCATACTGAGAATCCAACAGGCACTCCTAATCAATACGTCCCGTACACAACTACACCCCCAAAAATTGAGTCATGGGTTCCAGGTAAAAACAAACCCAAATCCGGCTAAACGTGACCCGTAGCATGGAAACAATTCATTGTACAGCGCAACCTTGTAATTTATTTGAAGTCATGTAGCAACTTATAAGCTAGACTATCAAATGCATTAAAAATGTGTACATAAACAGTCATTGTAAGAAAATAAATCCGATTGTATTCGTATAGTTACATAATTATTACGTGGGTTTCGGCTTGCATTTCACTAAAACAATATATTATATTTGTAAGGATTAAAATGACACTATACTACTTGTTTTAGTACATAGTAGCTAGCTTTCAACTTTTACAATCAATTTTTTGCGTAATTAGTTGTAGTGATCGTGTGATTAGAAATTGTGCCTGTTTGAAAGAAGGGAACAATAGGACGAATACAGCATACTCAACGCACCATAAACTCAGCCCAAATAAGTGACCCCATTCTCAAACTATCAGGATTTAACTTACGAATCGGGGTATGATGCAGGAATATAGCCTACCAACTCTACAGCCTAATTGTAATAGGATTTTTCAATGCTTTTGAAATTCAATCCCTCTCACACGAATGAATGATACATTCGCAAAAATATTCCCTATTTAAATTTAAGGTTTTGGTAAAGTTATCAGTTTCGTACCGACGAAGAGATATCGTGAGCTTAGTTAAATTGTAAGACATGACATAAATATTACATAATTTATATTGACATATTGTAATGTGACTGTAAAGTAGTGAAATAACGAAGTCTTATCAGAAAAAGTGAACAAAAACAGTGTGCAAGTTTATGGAATGAGGTTGAAATCTTCGAGAGGCTGACTCTGACTTATACATTACAAATTAAAACAATCTTCACACCAAATAATCAGATGATTCATGTGATGCACATACGCATCTACAAGTCGAGCCAGCTACACATTAAAAATGTTGCCAAAAGCACCAGCACGATTAGTACGACAGCTAACCACATGGAAATACCACCTGAATTGAAAACATTAAAAAATTAGCATACATACTTATGGGGTTTATGAAATTCTATAAGAAAAATTATGAACAGCAAATTACTAGTTTTTTCCACGTGATGGACAAGAATTTTGTTATCAATGGATATGCTTACAACAGCAGCATCGCAATCAGCTAAAACAGAATCCTCGCTAAGCTGCCCAGGAGGTAGGAATGCGAGACCAGTCACAAAAGTTTTATGTGCTCTCTCCACATGCTTAATTCTCTGTTTTCAAAAAGTTAAATAAATACTGAATACATATCCACTGAAAGTGGAAATACGCAAAATCGGTTTCAAAATCAGAAACGTTAAGGGATGCAAAGCGAGATATGTGAGATGGTCAGAACATTTCCCAATTTTCTCACTGAATGAAACAGATAACTTACTTGTAAACTAAAACTGACGTACAGGTCAACGTCACCATTAGTCATAGACCCGACAGCGAGGTAGCGTCCACAGCGACTAACTGCCAAAGCTGATAACAATTCTCCTGCTGAGACTACTTTTGTCAACTCAAAAGTTGGTCCAGTCCAATGCTGAATATAAGCTCTGTTCTTCTTATAATTCACAGGATTGAGAATCGTGAATAACCTATAGGTGTTTCTTTTATTCTCAACAGCACCAAATCTAATATAATGAGATGAGGAAATTTCGAAAGTTGTAAATACTTCTTAAAACCATTTTCATTTTGGAATGCATAGTTTTAGTTACTTACTTGCTTCTTTTGTACAAGAATTTTCCATCATCCTCAGGAGGTAGGTCAAGGCTACATTCCATTTTCCCATCGGCTGTATTCCATATCTTGCATTTTCCTTCTTTATCGACGGATGAAATCTGTGATTAGAAACAGACAAATCTAAATAATCTGGAAAAAACATTATTCACTTTAGAAATACTTCAATTAGTGTCCCATACAAATTTTTTATCGAATGTTAAATCTAAATCTGATATTTCTTTCTTAGAAACTTTCATTGAAAGACGTTCCTTCATTTCGGGAAAATTCCAAACGCGCAGAGAGCCATCATTTCCTCCAGTCACCAGTAGTCGAGTGTCATTGCTAAAAACGACTGCATTTTGGTAAGCGTCTTTTAGACTAAACAGTTAAAAAAGCACAATCAATTTCGAAAATAAACATTTTTTACGTCATATTTTTAAATATAGTTTTACCTAAAATCTGTTTTGACGCTTATTAAAGTTTGAATATCAAAAACTAAATCCGATATTAGTGACTTGTTTTCTCCGTCGGATTTGAGTTCGGACCCAACATCAGCATTCTTGGAATTTCGAAGACGCAACGTTTCCTCTCCATCTTTGGCATGATTTAAATCTTTTTGATGTAACTTAATCTGATAAATGTAACAATCAGAGTCGTTTCCTGCCGCTAGAAATATTCTTTTCCCATTTTTTACAGAAACAACAGAAGTATTCATAACGGCAGATGCTCCAGTTTCGTGTCGCTGCAATTCATAAGTGACGTAGCCATTCTTTTCATAGGAAATTTCACACACAGCCTAAAATAAAAATAGAGCCGAAAAATCAATCACCTAGTTCAGGATCAACGGGTTCTTCTTCGAAAAATAAAGATGTTACTTACGAATCCATTAAAAACGCCAGTATTTGCGGAGCCACCACCTCCACTAACTACTACATGATTGCAAGACAGCGGTGACACCGAATACAATGGAATATTAATGTTGCTAGCTATTCCACTCATTACGGGATCGTTGGTTATTGAAATACGTAGCTCGTTCCTTTCTCAACGCAAGATTTGGATCCGTCACTGTCACACGCCGGGTCATCCGTTCTCCTGTACAATTATTTTTTCAAAGTATTTCAAAGTAACAAAATACAAAATTATTCTTTCGCTCCTTGTAATAACGATACTGAAATTATTGTTGTTAAATATAATTTAATGCTAAAAATTGACACGACAGCTTTAATATCCAAATCTCTCTGAGATTTCATCCGCGGTTGGGCAGTCAAATAATTTCTATGCTTATTTTAAATTTCCTTGCGGGAAAAGAGTTTACAAAACAATATTTTGTGTCCGTCGTCTTCCTACTACTACTACAATAAAATAAAAGTACCTATTGCATTAAAGCATACAAAAAATGTTCACCTTGTTAATAATTAACTATTTAGGTACTAATTAGGGCCAACTAATTACTTTTCCACTAACTGACATTTAAAAATTATGGAGTTTATTTTAGCCGCAAGACTAAAATGGTAGAATATCCATTCCTCGAATACAAATGCCTTCATCATCATCACTATTATTACTATCAAATAATTTGTAGTGTTCTATTTATGCATGCATGCGGGAGAAAATGAATGGTTCCTAGAAAATCTAAACCATCTACAAAACTTCTGTTCTGGGGTAATGAAGGAATTTTCGTGCAAGCAAATGGATGCAAGTATGTAAAATCATATTTATCCCGTTTTACGCAAGGTACATGAATATTATTTAAAAATTGTTGCGTTCACATTATGCTAGTCAACCCTATACTTCAGATATTAATTCTACTAATATTGTAGCGGTTAGTGGTCCACAAACTCTTCAGTGAACATTCATTACAATTACAACCATGAAGATCTCCAGAAATAACAAAATTTTGAAGATTTTAGTAATTACATTAGCATATATACTGATCTGCGAATATATAATTTACCCCATCGTTCTTCTTAAGGTAGGTTCCTTTCAAACAAATCCACTGCTGTTTCGTTTATTTAGTTAGTGTGTATTATTAATCCCTGATTCCACGATTAAATATTGACATTTCAGTGTACATGGCCTCAATCACCAGCAAGTATTAATACTAATGGCCAGGAATTGAAAGCCATGTTTTTAGCAGACACTCATTTATTAGGGCCATTTCGAGGCCACTGGTTGGATAAACTGCGCAGGTTGCTATTGCTCAAAACTTATAACTTGAGGCCTTTTTGACAATTTGCTATGAGTAGCTTGTAGAATGGCATAGGAAAATAATTTTTTCTTCTTTGCTAGAGAATGGCAAATGCATCGGGCGTTCCAAACCGCAATGAGCTTTTTCAAACCAGAGGCAGTGTTTTTCCTAGGTATCGTTTTGAGAACTTGAATGGTAGTTATTTTTAATACACGAAAGTAATCCTTACTGTACTTTTACTCATTCAGGTGACTTATTTGATGAGGGACACTGGGTCAAAGAAAAAGGCTTCAAAGAGTACTTTCTCCGATTTCAGAAGCTTTTCAATGTTGAAGAAGTCAACGTTAAAGTATTTGCTATAGTTGGAAATCATGATATCGGATTTCACTATGCGTAAGGAAAACTTTCTTGCTTTAAGTTTCATCGCATGTGCTCAATTTTCATTTTTATTTTTATTTATATGAAAAAAATTAAAGAAGTCGAAATTTCTTCCAGAATGACGCCAAATTTACACAGTCGCTTCAACAAAGCATTCAATACGTCTGCAGTCAGTCTGGTGACAATAAAGGACACACATTTTGTGATGGTAAATAGCATGGCAATGGAGAGGGATGGGTGCAACATATGTACTTTCGCAATGAAGAAATTAGCCAGCATAAATGGTACGACTTTGATAAAATATCTGCAAGAAAAAATCAAGAAATATTCTTCTACAGTTTTCTTTATTAATTGTTTTCATACAGGAACTTTCTCTTGCATGAAAGACGATGATAAATGCAGTGGCTATGATAAGTCAACCCTCAAACAATATAGTCGACCAATACTACTACAGGTTGAAAAAGAAAAAAATTATCAATCGCTATTTCATGTTTGACTGTAGTGAATCATTAAAGGGTATTTATTCGTTCTTTGTTCTAGCATTTCCCTTTATTTCGGGAATCAGATGCCCTTTGCACCGGGGAGGATTCTGCTCCAGAAGATGAAAAGTCCCAAAAATTCAGACTTAACATGGACTGCTTATCCTTGGAATCTTCAAACATTTTATTAGACATGTTGAATCCTCGTTTGGTTCTGTCTGGTCACACACATCATCACTGTCTAGTTCATCACAAATCCCCACAAGATGGAACACCTATTCCTGAGTATTCTGTTCCATCATTTAGTTGGAGGAACAGAAATGATCCCAGTTTCTATTTAGTAAGACGGTTTAAAACTTAATTTTTAACAGGCGTACAAAATTTAATTATCTATTTGCTAACAATGCATCTCTAATTTGCACTTCAGGGAATTTTCAAAGACTCGGATTACAATTTATCCAAATGCTACATGCCACAGGAAACCACTGTTAAAGGTATATACACGATCGGCGTTTTGCATATAATATTTGTCGTGATTCCATTCAGGCGTATTTTTTCTTACCTAAGTCATCACTTGTGATAATCATTTCAAAATATTCTGGTACGTTTAACGTTTGATTTATAGTTGTATGCAATTAATATGATAGCAATTAAAGATAGACGTCAAGCATGTTGTCATTCATGTGCATACTATTTTAAATGCAGTCTGATTTATTTGCCCTCCCATGAGTAAATATGATAACATCGATAAAATAAAATATGTGAAAACAAACCTTCTAGAATCATACCACATTTTAATCGAAGGTTCTCATCTGATATGATAACCTAACCCTCCCTAAGATGTCGCACAATAATTCATCTCTCTTCACTTACTTAAACACATTAGGGGTATTCACGAGCACCGGGGTAACGGGGTATAAGGGTATTAGGGTAACTTTTTGCAATGTATTTAAATGGAGAAAAGTTACCCTTTTACCCTGTTACCGCGTTACCCCGGTGCTCGTGAATACCCCTATTATATCTTAATCGCTAAATTATTAAGCCTAACTAATTAAAGCCGCATGGTTTCATACTTATCACGATTGCGTTTGATCGCATGAGCAATTTTTCAAGCTAAATGCTAAGATTAATACAATCCATG
>Ga0210040_10003222_pt1 | contig 22281 bp, 7 predicted proteins | sample CryGeyCG12114_NA_FD_185462 | JGI IMG/M metagenome (GOLD analysis project Ga0210040, IMG submission 185462) | Groundwater microbial communities from aquifer - Crystal Geyser CG19_WC_8/21/14_NA (SPAdes) (version 2) | ecosystem: Environmental > Aquatic > Deep subsurface > Groundwater | place: USA...
ACACGAGACTAATGAATTTTTTAATGAAATCATTTGCCAGATGAGATACAACATGGGAGCTATCATTTCATTATAGTCTAAAAAGCTACCAAACTTTTTAAGATTGCACATTAAACTTCATGCTTAATTTTCCAACCATATAAACACCACAAAAAAAATCCAAGTGCTTATACAACTAATCCTATACAAGCCCAAAACCAACTTACTTTATAAACGTTCGTGTTTTAAACAGCTGGTAAAAATGTTATGTAAAGATCCACTGGACATTTAGAAAAGTGGTTGTAAAACTGACGAAAATTATTATGATTTTTACCGCTTTCTTTTCTTGTGTACCAGACAATCTGGAATATGGACCAGCTTAGGCAAACCAAATAGAAAATGGATGCATTGTTTATCATATGGCGGTTTTTTGGCCCTATACTAACTACTTTGTATCCTCCGGGAAGAAATAAGTCATAGTGGAAGCAACGAACCATTTAATCGTTGTGGGACACACAAATTCAGGGATAGAACAAGTGAAGCCTGTCTCCTTATTTATGGAGGCCACAACAGCGGGTAATTAATTGGCACAAGGGGAACACAACGTATAAAGCTTAGACTAAAACTAAAGAGATGAAAACAACACAATTGTTTGTCACTGTGTTTGGTCAATGCCACTAAATAAGATATAAGGTTTGAGAACGTTGTTCCAAGAAATTGGTAGGTTACAAGCCACCATAAAGGCATATGGTATGAACTCCATGGATTAGGTTTAGGATAAGGATACTACTAACTAACTAACAAACAAATAGGATTTGAAAAAACCAAATCGTCTCTATAATGTACTGTAGCATTACACCTCGTGCACAATGTCGTGGTAAAAAACACGAGGGTTGCTCCTTTTTGTTGGTAAGATGTGAAAAAGATAAGATTAATTTTGTGGAGGCTAATTATTGCTACAACTTTGGGAAACTTGTGTTATGAAAGTGTCAAGTGTTATTTGAAACTTGTTTGAGCCAACCAGATAGTTACAACAGTGTCAAATGAAATAATTTTTCTTAATTGGACCAGTTTTCCATACTTTTTTGTATACAAATGTGAATCAATTAAGTGCTTGTGAGTCAGGAGGGTGCAAGACCTCATAAATACAGTACAAGCTGTCTCCTGCGTTTATGCATACGAGGAAATGTATCATTATGAATGATTAAGTGGACAGGTTATGTTCCGCAACTTTATTTATAGTCTGGTAGTTGTATTTGCATATGCACAATAACTATGTGAGAAAAGTCATTTTTGCACTCTCATAAAGTGACTAGAAGCACACAATATTTATCCCATTGTGTGCATCTAAATTGGCAGGAACACATACGGTATCTTGTTTAATAGCCACAAGAGAAGATGAATGGTTTAACGCAAGCAAAGAAACTGTCACAAAACACGATTGTATGAACAAATTCTCCGTCACTACATTATTTATTAGGCTTAAAGGTCCGGAAAGAACTGTATTCAAGTCAATCACAGAAATGCAAATTACTCCTGACAAAATTAATAATTAAGTGCCAGGGAAGAAGATAATAGGGAAGCTTAACGGTAAATTTGCTGCTGATTTTATCAAATTTCATTAAGAAAATGAAATAATTGGCGAGAGAATTCAGAATACAATCTTCATACACCAGTAGCGTTTAATATTCTTCTCAGGAAACATGCTATACTAACTATACTAACCAACCACTGCGTGTCTTCACCGTATACCCTGTTATTTTGATTATAACATTAGGTCACTCAACACAATGAAAATGCCCATGGCAGAGTATGCAATGTGTGCAAAATGAGATCACCAAACTGGGACCGAGAAACATTGCCGATAAAAAAAAACATCTCATCAAGCCAAAGGTAAAGTTCATGCCGATAGTGATCATACCCAACTTTTTTAGTCGTCACATCCTCCTAACTTTGAGTATTAATTTTTCAAGTTTGTTAGGTTTTTCTCCAAAATTATTTATATGACACGCACGTACATAGCAAAATGTATCATCGTTTTCGTTGGAATATATAACAAAGAAGGAAGCAAACCATAAAATTTTAATTTCTAGACAGTTACACACACGGGTGGAAAATCATATTTTTTGAAAAAAAATTTACCCGATAACCAGTAAAAATTTACCCAAAAATTCTGCTCATTTTTGAGCAAAATTTTTGAGAAATAGGGTAAAATTTTAGTAGTTTTTAGTAAATTTGGGCCAAAAATCAGCTAAAATACAGTTTGTGGCACAGTTTCTGCTACTTTGGGCAATTCTTACCCGAAATTTTTAAAAAACCTGCCCAAAAGTTGCCCCTACCCCAAAATTTTTCCATAACCTGGTTACCGAGTTATGATGGATTTTCCACCCGTGGCTACACATCTCAAGTTTGACCAACAATTTATTGACATTGAAAATGCTCCAACTACAGCTTCTTTGTATCAGTGAGTGATAATAAGTCAACCAACAAGTTTTTATATTCGATAAAAAAATCATCTCAATAGGTTGCAAATCATCGGACCAGAAGACATATCACAGCTATATTCATTCACATATCATCAACTTTGTAATCTTTATCCTATGTGTCACTAACTAACTAACTAACTAGCCAACATATTTGAGAGCACTGTGCAAAAAAATTGACTTGTCAATGCAACGCTAGAGATGGTCCAATTAGTCTCAAAATTTGATAAGCATCCACCAGAGGAGCAACGTATAGAAACTGCAAAACAACATGCTCAGCTCAGGTATATGTTTAAGAGATAGGAGGATTCATGTCAGCTGGTGTTAATAATACGAATCACGAGATACAAATGCAGATAAAAATTCTCTGGACAAATTCATGCGAATAAGATTAATCACTTGGATGAAGGCTTAAATTGAAAAAATCCGGGATTACATACATGCTCCATCTGCCTGCAAAATGGATCCCAGGCTGTGTAGCACACAATACTTTTTTGAAATCTCAATAAGAAACTATGAACCTACAATAACTAGCAGCAGCATTCCAATCTATTGATAAACATTGAGAGGAGAAATTCAGAACACACACTAGGGTTCAAAGTTAAATGCAAGCTCCACATGAAATATGTACATACATGCATGCATGTGCTACATATTATTGCACATCATCAAAGGAAATGGACTTTGACAACATGGCAGCATCACACCACAAACAATCATAATTGCGTACCAGGAAAATGGCATGTGGAGATGAGCCCAACCGATTAATCCCGATTAGCAATAATTATTTCATTGTATGCAAATGAGAATGGTGAGCGTAATTGCCATTCATGCTTGGGACACAGGGATTTGATCCTGCTAATATGCCATTGCTGTTCACCAATTGAGCATATGTGAGACTACTCTTCTTTATAAGGGAATCGAGAGTATGCACATAAGCAATCAGTGAAAGAAATTGCAACTATCTCTCATGTTTATTGGCATACGCATTCTATTTATGCAGGCGGGATTAAATGCATTTAAATTGCTCCGTCACAATTTACACACTTGCATACTCAAGATAAACGGATAACAATACTAATTATTGTTGGGAACACTCGGCTTACTGATCGTTAAACTTGCGTATGCAATCCCTCTAATCATTGTTACTATAGGCTTAACAAGGATTTGCATGCTTTTCACGATCCTTTCAAATTTGTGGCAGAATACAATTTGCCAACAACATACCAGGCCAATAGTCGATTTAAATCGTTTGATGACCATGAAATATGATATAGCATTATTATTATTATTTACAACAACAAGGATAGATGACCCGGTTATGGGAGTTTGTTTGACTGCAGCTAACCACCATAATCCCATGTTAGTACATAATTTTGTGTCTACTCATGCAGATACCGTAAGAGGTTTAGATTTTGGAATTTTCTCCAAAGATAGCTATCTTAAAACACATAGGAACATGACATGATAGGTCTGCTCGTTTGTTCTCATTATTATTCACTATTTTTTCACCACTATCACTATTTATCATCTGAATAATCCAAAGTGGTGGTAACTAACCAACTATGTGGATACGTACGTAGACATATAACGTACCAACAAATAAATAGCTGGCATATAAAGTCCACTCACTACCATAAAGAAGTTTGGCATAAAATTATGCTGCAAACATACCTAAAGTCAACAAAGGAAGATAAAAACTTCCATGATCCATTGTGCCTGCATAAAACAAGCGAAATCATCCTACAACCGGAGTAGTTCAATGTCCTAAACAGTCAAGCTGTACTAACTAACTTGTAAGTAACCTTTAGAACAATAAACATTGTATGCTGTTGCTTCCCCGGTGCACCCGAGTTATGAGGCACACAATTGTACAGCTATGTGAAAAGACTGTGAAGATAAAGGCAGCTCGTTATATTATGATTATTATTATTTGGCAGACTTAATCACCAGGCCACAAGTTGACTACAAACAAGTTGGTAATGTGCCCTCCCTGTTTTCCACAATGAGTGGAAGTGAGCGAGTGAGTTACTAACTAACTAAACTATCAAACTGGTCTAGTATTCAAATGGTTCACAAGACAATTGATGTACTCATCATTTTCAATGCCCTGCCAAACCAACAGTCCAAATGGAATGGCCTATTATTTCACTCAAGGTGTCAAGTTCAGACCGGAATGAGATGATACTAACTAACTAACTAACTTAACTAGCTACTAACGTCAATGGATAGTATGTATTCAATGTAACGGCTATAGACTTATAAAATCACTTGCTATCTCTGTGATCATCTAGATATACACATATAGTTAGTTAGTAGTGGCTATAGTGGCAATACAAGTGACAAGAAATTATACAGGACTTGGAAAGAGTGAAAGATAGTCCCACCACAAAAATTTGTAACCTGGATCAATAACAAAAGCTTAAAAGGATTTTTTTCTTTTTCCTAGCTACACAGTAAGTGAAAGATGGGATCACACTACTACTACATGTCCAAAGAAACCAGAGAGGAGTGGAACATGCTATAGAATATTGATAAGACAAGAGCCAACTCCTTCTCATTTATTGAAAACAAGGACAGAAGGAAAAACTGTTGTATAAAACAACAAGTCCGAGTCGATTTTTCTTGAAATCATACAAGTATAGGTTTGACAAAATCTTATGACGTGGATAGTTTAGTTCAGTCTTTATAAGATCATTGCTTGCTGCTAACATAGTATTCGTTGGACAAGAAAACCGGCCCAACAAGTCGGTTAGCTTGCAGTGAGAAACAGAATTGTAATAAAAGCCTATCAAATGTTACCATCAAATTCGGAACAACCAACTGACCCATCATTTATATACGTTTATGCAGGGAATAATAATAATAATGGGACACATGAAATATACGAGTTCAGCTTGGAACAAAACAGAGGCTCCAAGGGGGAAAAGTGAGTGACATGATGAAGCACTCTGTTGTGAACTATTACATAGTTTAGTATACCCACATGTGTCATAATAGGAAATAATGGTCTACCATTGTTTACTTAAGAAAAAAAGAACACATTTTATGTGCAAAATATGCCAGCTGAAAAGCTACTTGTTTCAAAGTTAACAGTACAAATATTGAACACGATTTAATTATTCAAAAATCACTCTTATTGTACAGTAAACTATAAAACAATATTTTTCTCTAATCCTTTGTAAACGAATGTGCTCGGCAAGTAAATTGCAATATGAATTTACATAGCTTCGTCCCATAAAAACTTATTGTATGGATATTTCCTCCAAATTTCTAGCTAACCTCTTCACAATGTAATCTTTGGTTCAATCTTGTTAGTTTGTTTTACTACCCGGTATATTACATCATCAGTCTTTTAACATGGACAAAATTAATACCCTCATGCACATTTGAGATAGTGGAGTGCAGTAAAAATACCACACAAGGGTATGCATGTAGCATGGAAGATGAGATGATGAGTGAAGGCTGTAAAATAATGAAAAAGTAGAGAACCAAGGGTGAAACACAACTGCGGGACGATGGACACCACCCATAACAATTTTTCCAGCTTAACTTTTCATTTTAAAAGGTAATTTAGTTTCTTTTTATTAAAAGAGACCGAAACCGATGAGTGCTGTAGGAGGAGAGGGTGAAAAAAACGTAACAAGTTGAGTGCGTAGACTGAATAAGCAGAATTGTTATTTAGTTAACAAGGAGAGCCAGCCTTGTGTACTTTACAGGTCATAAATCCGCCCATGATGCCTTTTTGTTTGTTTTTTAAATCCAATGATGGAGACAGACTTATAACACTGACTTAGTTTTGGGTTGTAAGAAAACCGAGTTTTCCTTATTGTCGGAAATAAATTACTTTTTAAGGGATTAAGTAGATTGTTTTTGACAACATAAGCAAGCTGGTTTCGTTAAGTTTGTACAATGAACCTTGTTTGGTCTATTGTGTTTGCAGTGAGGTTTATTAACTCTACATTGGACGATCAACCATTTTATTACATGACCTCATGAATCTCATTAAACCAACTGTAACCCTGAATGACGGATTGGTATGTATGCTTTTAAAAAACATGGTTTCCTGCACATCTTATCTTTCGCTTCATTTATTGGTATCAATTGCATTACCTAAAGTTAAAAAACATTCATGTTTCAAATCACGTTTGGGAAATGAAGGTGCATAAATTTATGACAGCAAAATGAACAGCAAGGATGGAATACGCAGGAGTGGTTAAACCCAAAAAATAAAACATGTTTTTAATACGACGAATACTGGAGAAGAAACGAGAAAAAGCTTCAATGCCTCGTAATAATAACGATTTTTAAGATCATAAAGTTCTTAAGCTTCTTACACATAGCATATCGACAAGAATTTTATTGACCTTTGACCCACATAAGAGATTCGATACTATCTCTATCAAATAATAATAAGATGCGAATGAAAGCTGAATAAAATAGACTAAGTAAGTAAGCACCAAAAATGTATTATCCTACCTGGCAATAACAGTATACAATACAAACTAAAATCCTCCGTCTACAAAAACAGGAAAACCAGCCTGAACGTCACGATACTATCCAGCTTTCAATAGGTACGATCAAAAAGTGATCGCATTAAATTCCTCATACTACCTGTCGTAAATATTTTAGTGAATCTCCTATCTGGGAGCCATACTTCCCTAAAATATTATCTCAACAAAACAGATCCAGTTGGTGAAAAATGTATCTCGAAATCCTTTTTTATGATAGTATCACACTACAAACATTTATGTTAGTACAGAAGGACTAGGACTTGAAAATTGCACATTATTCCAGCTCATTCTTTTGTGTTGCCTTAAATTATAAATAACATTAGTAGTTGCCTTTATCACATCCACCCATCTATCACATAAATCCAACAAATTTTCTTATCGTTTTTATAGTAGTACCCACAGTACTAGATCTGAACAAAATGATTGGATGACCGGGTGGGAAACGTGCTGTGCTCAAAAATATAATCGGGGCTGTATACCCATTCAAACTGTACATCACATAATGTATGTATAGTATTATCCATTCAACAATAACAAGGAAAGAGCAAGCGCCTCACAGTGCTCAAAGGACACATACAATGACAAATTGGCTAGATAAGAATCCCCAATCATAAAATGCTCCAAAAGATTTTCAATCTGGTGTACCAACATTGTGTGACATTCTCTGAACGTCAATAGTATATGGCAAGGCAGTTTATATGTAGGACCAACTAATCATAATAATCAAGTGGATGGCATTTTATACACAAAATAACTAACTAAACAGCAGAACGATAGGGGCACTTGTGTGACAATAGTACAAGGAAGAGTCGTTTGTCATATACCAGGGTCAGGATGGAAAATAGGGACGAAACGACTACGCAACAAATCTGAAATTGGCCTCATCATCAACTTCAAATAAGCGTATACATTTTAACGACAAAAGACTGTCAGCATGGTTCCAACCCTGAGCTTTGGGCTAACAACAATAAGCGTCACACAAAAATGCAATGAGCTTTGAAAAATTGCTATCCACTTTAATATACCAAACCAACTATTTGAATTCAATGAACTTTATTTTTTTCCAACTCCCAAATCCAATATGATCCAATAGATTCGAGGTTGTGCAATAATGACGCCATTTCACGAAACTAAAAACTAATCCGCAGGCACATGGACGATTCTCACCGTCACTAAATTGTACAATGTATGCCTATACGCTTTAGATCTAGTTGCTGTAATCGAGAAAATAAATTTCCATAAAAATTGAATGTAATTTTTGCTTCCACAAGTAAGTTAAAAAGGAAAAATTCCCCAGGGCAGTGACTAAACAGTTCATTTATATTTTTACCCGTAGACAGTCACTATCCCTAGAAATTTTGTCAAGTGTGATAAGACAGCAGGGAGGGTCACACTTGAACACCCTTCTGGATGATAGCAATGAAAAAATACAGCATTTCCGTGCGAATCTTTCATGATGTCAGCTGCACGCCCTTCCACACTATATGGAGACAAAATTGTAGTACTGATTGGAAACCAAAGGGAAAAAAAGAAAGATGGAATCTAATTTTTTCCCTCTAAAATTGTTGCCAGCCCGTTGTGCTGCACAGTTCAACCGAGCGTACGTCCGACGGCAGTAATGAAATCCCAAAAGCAAATAACAGTGGTCATGAAAAAAGTTGTCCGTCATATATGAATTAGCTAGAGCAAGTTAGTTGCACAGATAAGCCTTTCTCCTTAAAAAATTGATAGCCAGTGTGTTTGATGCCACGTCTATTGACTACATATATAGTAAAACCCAGCCAGTCATCATAAATACCTTGTTCCTACTAGAACAATAAAGATTAAAGTCCAGTCATTCAGGGACAAGCTCGTTGGTTCAGATGCTCAACATTTCTTGTTATCTTCGTAAGATTGATGGAAGAAGCTGCATACAGAAGCTAGAGGCTTTGCCTTCAGTGGTTACACACAACTATATGGCTTTCACAAAATGATGATGTTCATATTAAATGCATGTAAGCTATGCATACAAGTTTCTACGTTGGCACCCTGCAGCTATATTGGAGTTGGAGAGGAGCGAACACTCACACAATAGCTGTCAATTTTCCCCAAATGATGGAATAATAATGAACATGGATGTAAGTGAGCGAGTGCAAGGAATAATGAACTTACATAACAGCTACTGCATTATGCAGTGACAGACTCAGGGCACAAGAATAAAGTCACACAGGGAAAAATAGGTCCATTTGCACCTCTTGTGTACATACAACAGGGCCTGTTGTGTAGTGATTTTCCACAGAATAGCAATTCATTGAACTAGCTACTTAAGGCCTCATATTTTGGGGGAAACCCAACCCAGCTCATTATGATAATAATAATGTTCTGAAAGACATCTATTTAGGTGGCATTGTAAATGCCTGCTCCATTCAAGCAGAAAAACAGTGTTTCCTCTCCACATTTTTAGAAAAAGCTCACACAATGGATAAATCCTGTAATGTGACGTAACCTGAGGCTGGAGCAGATGACAAATGACCGTAATTTTAAATCCAATTGGCCCAAAACGGAAAATAATGTGATCGGAATTGGATTTCCATATTACACAGTTCTCAGCTCTGTATGACATTTCAAGAATGCTAATCACACAGAAACTGTTTGACAATGCTATTACCACGCATTGAAAACGCAGAAATAACAAACATGATTGTATTTTTAAAGATCCTCATCTTACAACTTTTGTATTCAGAGCATCCAAACATGAGAATAAAGATGATGACAGTTTTTGGTCTCAGGAAAAAACAAGACCTCCATGATAACAAAAGACTGTGGGCATAAACTGAATAGAGAAGAAAAAACAGCAAACAAACAGAATGCAGTTGGAAGTCCAACTATGTGATTATTAGGTAAACCCAGGTGAGCGATTTATGCCCAAAATTTCTTGTATTCGTGTGACAACCGTGAAACAAAAACTGTATATATTGTCAGCCTACCATCCTGAACCAAGGGTAAGGTTCTATAGTTTGCTGCTCTACAAAGCAACCCAAAAGATGAATTGGGAAAGTGTGACATGATGATGGATTAGCTCCAGACAGCGGAACCATATGCCAAGTTGTATACATTGCCAGGCTAATTTATGCATAAGCACACAGAGGCCATGTTTTTCAATCTTGTTGTGCAAATTGGATTATTATACCCAGTTGCCTTTCTCCCGTTCGGCTCGGGACGTATTATCCTATAGTCACACAAAGTATATGCCGAGTTGATCCCGCTATAAGGATTTCATTTGGCCCATCTCATTAAATGGAAGCTGGTTCTCGTTCACAGATTTCAATAATCGTGTTCCAGAGCCGGAGTAAGCTAAACTTTATTTGCAGTAATAACAGCAAGAGCAAAGCTTACTAAGTAAGTTTGTTTTCCCCGAGACAATCAAAAGATTCAAACTTAGAGTTTTTACCCCATTTTAGACAAAAATATTGATTCACCAATGTTTTCAGAAAACCTTGTACAACTCAACCTGTGTGCATGCCATTCGGTCTGTCAAATGTATTTTCATTCAGCAAGGAAAGGAGGCTAGAATAGAATTGCACAAAAAATATTCAATACCATGACTGGTGGCTAAACTATGCAATGCCATAGTTGATTCCTAGATTATGGAATCCTTTTCCTTTTCATGTCGTCAACTCGCATTTTAGTCATTTGTATTCAAGTCAACTAAATGACTTGAGTTTATCCCATTCAGACCCTCAGGTTTGTAAACCTTGTCAAATTCATAATAACAAGCAAGAGCAATTTCTAACAAGCATGCAAAGAATATCCCAAAGCATGAAACGTAAACGAACACAATAATGTGAATGCAATCGCTTGTGCTTGAGAAAATTGAAATTTCACTCAGGAAAAAATTTGAAAGATGCGTGATTGAACAGAGAAATTGGATCGATCGCATGCATCTAATTTAAGAGTCAAGTCAAAGCGACAGCAAAGCTCATTTCGCAAAAGTACTCTCATACATGCATGATCTTTCCTTTAACGAAAATGCTGAGCTAAAATTCATTTTCACTTCAAACACATATATGCACATACATTCATACCTTGTACTCTAAAACTCGTCGTTTGCAGTCTGACATATAAAACCATAAATATCTGATTGATCTGCAAAGTATAGAAACTAGACATTCAGACGAGAAAAAAGGGAACAATTAGCATAGGTCAACCCCTTGACTACATATGAAACTGATTTTTCTCTCGTCATCATAATTTCACCCTTTTCAACATCAAATAGACTGCTTACACAAAAAATTTGTTCCCAAATTGCTTACATAGCAAACAGCACACACACAACCAATGCTGTATGCAGTACGTAATGAGCAGAGTGGAGACAAATAGGGGAATTCAACAAACAGTGAAGCCACCGGTGGTTCCCTTTTTGAGGCAAGTAAGTAAATACAGATTGCTAACCCTTTGACAAATAGTGAAAATGTCCTTTGGAATATTCACAATCAATGGCTCCTAAAAAGAGACCCTCTAGAGCACATGTGAAATTCCTTTTTTTAATGCATTACAGATATACTGCCCTGGTCTATTGTTCGATCTGCCCGTAATGGACTCTATATGGACTTAAAATGGAGACCAACAGAAAAGTTACTATGGGAAGCATTGAAGGTGCACAGTTTCATATCATGTAAATCAGAGATGAAATGCATGGAACCAGAAATTTTAGAGCTCTAGTCATAGTCATAATACTTGCAATCACCATGTGTGCTCCACAACAAGAGCAGAACCCAAAAGTGTTCATAATAGATTATGATGAGAGCCCTACACACTTTTTTAAGTTATATTTGTAGATGCTATCTCACCATGGAATACGGCACAGTTTGTACTTATGGGAACCTCAAGAGATCAATATTATAGCCGTCTGGAATGCACACACACATATGATGTGATTTGAAAGTGGAAAAACGATGCAAGCCAGAAGAGATGACAAATGTTTATCTTGTGCATTTGTTCTCGTTTGACACAAAGCGGAGAAGATCCCGATGTCCTCATTCACAGAAGAAGACGCGCTAGGCATAAAAAAATGTCCCCAAGTTTACAACAGGACCGGTGATATTAAAAGACATATGGATATACATGCTTAAAAAGGTCTTGCAGAGACCATAGTAGTGAGTCAATGGAATTTGATGGACTCTCTTTTTAGAGTGCCACTCAACTCTATTTCTGGGTTCTAAAAAAGCGATCTATACATAATGAAATTTATACGAGCTCAGAGACAGTGGCTAGGCTTAGTTCGGCTCCTCTTCCCTTTTTAAAGCAATATAAAGACCCAGAGCACACAAGCCATCAACTTTTTTTACCAACGTGCACAATAGGGGATCAAAAATGAGAGCACTATAAGTGAAAGGAAGCACTAAATACACAAGGAAAGTCGCATAAGATACAAATGGAAAAAATCGTAATTACTAATTCAATCGAGAAAGGAAATGGAATTGAAAATATGCCACCATACAAAGGCAGCCGCAGGCTGAGTAAACATTCGATTACTTGAGCAAAAAATTGAAATCCTTCATGCGGAGCAATGATTGGGCTCAAATACGGAATTCCCTGTGAAATCCAATTCCGTTAAGTTTAGTGCTGAATATTTGATCCACAAAAATATCTTAGCTCCAGAGTTCAACCCATTCCGTGTCCATTTTTATGGTCTCTTGAGCTTATTAACAAAGTGTACTGGCTCACTCCCCAGTCACCATAGATTGATGAAACTTTAACTTTTAGTACAGACAGACATAAACATATGGGTTTTCAATATTTCACCGGACTGGAAGTAAGTAAGTACGCTATAAACATGCCATTATAGTTTTCTTTCATGAATGTAATCTAATGTGCTTGCATTTGTCGTCTGAAAAGGACGTGACATACTTTACTATCGAGTCCCCACTTACTTCCTATCTAAAGTAATTGTAAGAACTGGAGCAATATTGAAAAAAAGTGGGCGTAAAAATAAAAGCCGAGCGAAAGCAATTTTTCTACAGAAAAAACTTTTGATCCCATTATGTTCTCTAAAAATTCTGGTTGACAAAACTTTTATCAATATTATGTGCCCCTCTTTACATCCTTACCTGAGTAGGAACAGCTAGCTAGTTAGTTAGTTAGTTATCGTTAGCTAGTTAGAAACTTAAGAAGAGTAGCATGCAACGTACACACACAATATAGTTTCCCTCTTTTTGTCTACAAAATTCACCGCTCTCGTCATTCTCCTGTCTTTTCTTAACATCATCCATTTATGTCAACCTTCTCAAGTTGCCCACTTATTGAAGCATTGGACCACATTACCGATAGAGAGGCACAAATGACATACACATAATTCTATACAGGCTATTCGTCCGTATGGGACTGTGAGAAAGACATGGACGCAGTGTACTAATAATCATGAGGATTCTTGAGAGAACATCTTCCCTCTTTCTTTGCCCTGTTCAAGATCTTGTCAAGTGTCCTTTACAAATGGTAATAAGAGTTTTCGAGTGCTTACTTTGTCTTGTCGTTGTCACATACAGGGAGTGCATTACATTGCAACATAGTGGAGGACAAAATCTGTACATGCATATACTATTTCCTGAGCTAGCGCACTTCTCCCATCCTACTTACTTTTTACGTGTCTCTTTTTTCTCGTCTCAGGCACATTAGCACAGCTCTCATGTGAGTAGACTGCGGCACTATCATTCTTATAACAACACATCTCTAATCCTGAATGAATAATTGATTTTTAAGTGCTGACCAGTCAGCAGAGGCAGCTCCAATGTTTGCTATCTTTATTTGTTCAGTCAGTTCGATTAGGTCTTATGCATTGATGTACGTTGGGGAGACAGCCCATGAAAATATGGCTATTTTCCTGAACTTATGGAAAGCAAACATAGGGTTCGACAAGCACAGAACAAGGCAGTACGATTTTTTGTCGTCTTATGGCATCTCAATAAGTTGAGCAAATAAAAAATCTCAGTTTGCATACGCTTCCGTATAAAAACACACGCATACACAGTGGCTATTATGAATGCGTTTGAAAACGGTTGAGCCGACACACACAACAAATTCATACAAAAGTAGAGCTTGTGACCCCACCTTTAATGAGATAAGAGCTTAAATAGCTTATGAACGCAACGTGAGCCTCTGTGTTCCAAAATAATTTCCTCTACACACGCATTTAAGAAATTTATACAATTTTATCTATCAACCCGGGCAGCTTATCAAGCATGGGATCTTGAACAACCTGAAGCCAAACCTTTAATCAAAGTAGTCACCAAATATTTGTCAGTTTTGAGAACATGAGAAAACACTACTTTTTAATGGGTTTTCATAGAAAAACACAAATATACGTTGGTGATAGCGACAATCCATCATCATGAAGCCATCAGAGTGAATTAATTCGTAGGAAACCACCCTAGAAAGTAACCATACATGCCACATACACCACTCACCTAAAAAACCCACATACATACAAAGCGTAAATGGGCAAAATAGAGTTACACGGTAGTAGGCAGTTAGCACTATAGTTGGTAGAACATGGTGTTCTAACTCGACCACCGGAGGGACTAACTTAACTAACTGACTGTGAAAGGAAAAGCATCAGCAGCCACTTAACTTATTGTACACAAGGTAAATACTGTTTTGCTCCTTTCCTTAAAACAACAAAAATTTTTTACTCATATTAAATGCGCTGCAATTTTTACCACCGCTAAAAAACTAGAAAAAGTATATGATTATATGAAACATGCATGCATACTAGGTATAGTACAACTGAAAATATTTGAACAGAAGTGGTTCCTTTCTCTAGATAGTAAGGGCTTCTCAAACCGGCCATGTTCTCCATATCTAGATCCAATGATGATCAAGATTACTGTTATTGTTATTATTATTATTACGTGAGTGGTCGTGCCACTGCATTATTTACATGCACGCACACCTCAACCCATTATTATTATGACGACTTGCCTTTGTTTTTATAAAGAAAAAGGAGCTCACTGGCCACTACGTCTTCCCACTTAAATAATGGATATAACCTTTCTGCACAAGTCTTGTTTTTAAAGTACACATATGAATAATAATGATGAGAAAACCAGACTGGCGGTAGTTCATATGAAGTATTGGAAGTGAATTTCTTAAAAATATGAACGAGACGTGGAAAACGGGAAAGCCAATAGAATCATATAGCAGTAGTTTAGCTAACTACTTTTTGTTTCTCCCTATCGTGTACACAAAACGTAACATTATAAAGAGATAAGAATTACTAACTAGCTTGCTGGCAGCCCCATGCGTTCTTGCATGCTTTCCTTTAGTGCATGCATGTTGTAAAGTCAGGAATGCATAATGGAACTTTCAAAACTGAGCATTTTATCAAATCAACATACAAGAAACTAATAATACGTCAGACTGGAAATCTATTACGTGCACATGGCTTCACTAACTAGCTGAGCTTGTCTTCTACTACACATTTGGTTTACTAATACCCGATAAAAATAAGTGGGCAAACAAGACAGAGAGCCTGATATTGAATTGAATTATTATCCAACTAACCAAGCTACCAACTACACTGTAGTTAAAACTATAATAATCGTAATCCAATTGCATGGCTCAAAAATGTTATTTAAATATGCTAAGTTTTATCATCTCGTGCGTTGCTCACCTCATTTGTCCGAAATACTGGATCCATTATACATATCTTAAGCGAATGTAAAAAAGCTGACTGAAGAGACCAAACAGTCATTCTACATACATCTTTTCAAATGATAATAGGCCCGTGAATTTCATATTTTATAATCTCTAATGTAATTAACCTCACGCAGGTTTTCAAGAGGTAAACAAAAGGGAAGGTGATTGAAATGATAAGTCGTAAACAAAAACTGTTCACGGGTTCCACCAGGTACTGATGTTTCTGGCATGTTAGTTTGACTTGAATTTGATTACAAATCAAGTCTAGGTTGAGCACAGACCATAAATGACAAGAGCAATAATAGTATAAAACAAGAACGAGTCTAACTGTTCCACTAACTAACGTGAGATAACGAGATGCCTTTGAAAACCTTTATTGTCTCAAGCTCTATTCAGTTTGGAAGGAAACTAAGGATAGGTCATATATAACTTTTATGACTCGTTAACTGGAGAGTGAGCTTATTCAGCTTGGCCATCCAATGGCAAGTGTTGATTTAACTAAATTTTCATTTCTCGCATGACACAAAACAAACGTACACATACATACAAACTAACCAAGTGAGTAGCCAGAATGTAAACAATATAATTTTTCGTGCATGTTTCCGACATAGCTTGTCAATGTGACTGGAAAAAGTATAAACAGTAACACTCCATGCTTCCATTTTCCGCATGAAATCAGTGAGTGCTGGTGCTGAGAAGAGAAACCACAATTTCCTGCTCTAAAAACAATGCATGCATACAGAGTGATACGTTTTTTTACATGCACAGCACCATTGCGTACCTAAACCTTATACGACTGGAAGAGGATGACATACGTGCTACACGAAATAGTGTGTGACCGGGTTGCGGTTTGGTCATAAAAATCCATCTTGTGCCAACAAATCACTAGCATCAGATCCAATTAATGCTCTTAGCTAGTATGGCAAAACACAACCCAAAGGATGAATTTACTAACTAACTAAAACGTAAACATGCAAAGATTGAAAATTAAATTCCCATTGCAATCTTATAATATGGAATTTTACTAGGTGTAGTTAGTTAGAATCCTCAGGTGCTTTCATAATCTTCCTCACAATCACACACACACTTTATATGATTAAGAGCGGAAAAGAATCATAAAACCTTATTATATTTTTCACATTCAAGAGGTAGAGTTGAACACAAAAGAATTTAACTAACTAACTAAGCAACCTCTTCACACAAAGTACAAGTGCACCATTTAATATGGGAGGCACTGCACCAAGGTATATTCTAGGTAGGTATCACTTGCACAATTCATTCTTATTATGATTATCATTCACAATATTCAGTATGAGTTTCAAAACTCATTGTACAAAGACACATGGCTTACGTTTATTAAGTACGTGAACTGACACTCGGAAAAATGTATTCCGAGGCAGGCGGCAGGACCACCTGTGTGATGAAAATTTGCCATCATCATTCCCTATTCTTCTGATTCAAATGGAATTCCCACCGAATCGTATTGCATTTTAAATAGTGTCTATTGAGAAACTCCTTTGAATTCATTTACACTATAAATAGTGCGTCAGTCATTCAAACTCTCTCATCAAATCACTCTTACTTGGTTAGAAATTACTTACGCTTTATTTTTTACTCTTAGCATGCATCAAATGTTGGTTTCTTCCCAACATTCATCATAAATTCATCCACCTACCTGACTAACTAACTAAGAAAAAAATAATGAGTGACGGATGTGGATCTCTATTGGCTAAATTTGACTATTGAGCTTCAAGTAACATTCTTAATATGTATTTACCTAGCACATTAATGGTGTTTGGCCACCCAAACGCAACATTTCTAAATCCAAGTGCACGAGTGATTAAAACCATGCTGAGAGGAACAAAATGACAAGATCATGCACACTTGATTATCTGTGGAAACGCACTAGTGATTCTCAGCAGTTTCCTCAAATTCCTAAAATATGGCGTCATCATTACCAACATTTTTGCCCGATTTAATAAAGTAAAGAAATCGAATGTGAGAAAAATGCTGTATTGTTTGGGTGAGAAAATAATGCCAACAATACAACAGTGATCCTGATTTCAAAGATTCACATTCTACTCTACGCACTAGTTCAAATCAAAGGCTGGAATAGTTAGTTCTAATGCTTGCTTCATCACTGTTCAAGACTCATTTGGAGCCAGGATCTGTACATTTCGCTTTATAAGGGGTGAAAGTTAGTCAACACAAGTAATGACTAACTGTGACTGACTGCATCTCAGTTATTTCGTCTGTTACACGGTTTTCAACACGCGGTGATTTAGTCTCGTCGTGTGCTTTCTTTTACTGCGCCCCATGCCTGCCTATTACATTAGTAGAGGCATGACGTGAAAATAGATGAGGGTCACGACAAAAGCTCACCCTTTTTTCAACGCTTTTTTACTACGTGGACAATAAACATGTGCAATAAGTGATTGGCATCATATAAAGTTTCCTTATTAGTTGAATTCAATTTGCAAACGGCCACGCTAATCTATTAATTCATTAATTACAAAGTCAACGCCAATGTTAGGAAGACGCGCCTTAAACACAAGGCCAAAACTTCCGATTTTTTTGGCAACAGATAGCAAGTTGGTTCAACTGTTGGTACCACCCAAATAAAACGTAGGCAAAAGCAATCAGAGGATGTAAATGACTATTGATCGAAAATTACATAAACTTAATTACTTGAGTTAGAAAAATGTTCCACAAACTTTGAGTTGAACCAGGAAGAACAAACTTTAATAGCATAGTTAGTACATGAGAAGCGACACAAATGCAATTACTAAATCGTCTTCTCATTGACGGCATTTTTCACTATTGAATGAAAAACAAATTTGACTACTCACGGAAACAGGAAAAGTGTAAAAACTGATCATAATTCCGATTACTGCAGCACAAGTGTTCATCATGGGGTTGTATTTGTGTCACGATTGAACACACGGGGTGTGATGCAATTAAATAACGGGCAAAGTGAACTATGCATACCAATAATAAATAAGTTACATTCGAATACGACTTTTTCTCATCACAGGTTCCCGTTACATATCAGGCAACTCAGGGCACTCTTTTTCTCTACCATTGAGTTCATTCTAAGCAGCATGAATCAAATAAGATGAGATGAGTTCGCCCGATTATGTAGTGAAAATCGCTCATGTAATTTGAAAAACCTTAGGGTGCTAATATAGTTCAAAAGAGCAAAAAAATATATTATTTTACACATGCTTGCTCTCTATAGACTGTATATCATCCATAGCAACTCCTATATTGCTTCACAGTATTGCTGAATACTTCAATCGGTCAGTCTGAAGACAAAAATCACTCAGCATGCAGTGTACAAATAGCAGTCTAGTGTGCGTAAGCACACACAAGAATGCATCAAGTTACGTGCGAGTAGAACCGTGTAGCAAGTAAGTAAGCTAGCAACTAAAAGTATGTTCAGAAAATCAACCATAAGGCAACTGTATTTGGTGAGAACAACACGACCATTTTTAATTACAGCGGAAAAGGCTATACTAACAACGTTAATGAAGCAATGGGAAGCCTTCAGTGGAACTTGATGACGGGATGATAAATGTGCAGGGCTCATACAGATCCTGAACGTTCCTTATAGACTCCATGGTTGAAATATAATAAAAAAACGCAATATGTCTATTCCAAACTTGAGTTGAATCTTACTATAGCATGTATACCCTCAACCGTGAGATGAGATGGATCAAATCTTTATGATATGGAAAGTCCTGATACAAAATAGAATTCTTCCATCCATCATGTGTCAGATTGAAACTATCTTATTGGCATAGTAAATTTAGTGTACATATTACATGTACTATGTAGCCCACATGTTTGCATCTTATTTGTTTCCAAGTTCTTACGCCTTTTTCAGTTCACAGAAAAGTTTGCCTCACGTAGGAAGGGATTGGAAGTACAAAGTAAGAAATAGCTAGTAACAAATAAATCTTCATGGATATCGAATTTGTTTGCAGTACTATCTATGAAGTTTACCTAGAGACAATAGACGGATAGAATCACGTGTAAAAAGCAATATGGTAAAGAACTGACGACTGTGAACTATAAAGTCTTGCTTGGAAACTTTTACATGTTGTTATGAATGACGTTCACATGGTGTGGAGTACCGTCAGAATTTCAAGCAGGCTCACATATACATTTTTAGAAACCATACAAACATTTGGGCGCGGTTTCAATTTACCTCTCCTGCCTCATATGATTATGACTATTATCATTTATCATTAAGGTGATTATTCGGCGATTACTTGTGATTGGTGCCACACTAAATAGCCCTATGTACTTTGGATACACTTGTGGAGTGCAGTCCATTTCACAGTGGATTCCATTCGATACGCTCACAGTTAGATTCACCACCTTCTTATCTCCACTCTTGTGGTTCTCAAGAGGAAAGTCATGACGAGGCACAACACATGGGCTCTAGCATCTTCACAGAAATAAACCCTTTTAAATAACGTTACGGGAACTGTAAAAAACTTATTAATACACCAATAAACTGTATTTTAATTTCAAATATACTGAAAATCTACCGGGGCAAACTTTATATTTCAAATTTTAAAATACGACTTTCGAGTCTACAATAGTAACGCAAATGAGAAACACGGTACAGTCGCTGAGAGGTAAATTAAATGCAAAACGGAAATGGACAAAAATAGGCATAAAGGGAAGTTGTACGGCTTGTAAAAAGTAAAATACGAGACACAAGAGGAAATATACCATTATCATTAGGGTTCCTTTTCCACAAGAGTCCCTCCTTAGAAACATTATGGGTTTCAAATGATGATCAAGTGATGACATGACAAATCACTTTTTCTTATTTTATTAATATGCTCATCATGACGATTGCTGTGAGAAGAGTGGATCTTCTATTGTCTTTCCCAACCTCAAATTGCACTCTGACTCTCTATACACATTATTCTACTTGCTATCTCATGTAGGAAAAATTGAATTTTTTCATACCTACTAACTAACTAACTCACTAACTAAAATTAAAGCTTCACCAAGTTCAAAAAACATTAACTTATTGAATAGTACAAGAGATGGCTCTGAATGGTGCACACATTGAAACAACATGGATACATGAATTGGATACTTAAACCTTCACCAAAAGTAAAGAGCCCTTTGAAAATAATTATTATACTTGACTAATAGCCCGTCATTTAGACTCAGTCAGTAAGTAAGTAATTGAAAACTGCTGGTTCCATACATCACAAATGCAAACAAAGGATTAGGGAACCAAGCTTAAATCTATTTCCTCCCATGGAAAACTTGAATCCAACAAAATAAGGATATGAATTCTTTTTTGATTGAATTTTATGTAACTAACTACGTACATCACTTGCTCACATAAGGGTAGATGAACTAAGGAGTACAAAACGTGACATAATAAACAAGAAGGGACTCACGTCTCGCAATCTTGAAAAAATTATTACCCATGTGCTATGGTTGACTTAACACCAGCAAAACTCAGACACAGCGGAAGTTATGGAGCAAATTTGATACAAAAACTGCTTTCCAAATATGTAGAAATATAGGCATGTCACTGCACAACACATTAATAACGATAATGCAGTAACTAAGCATGTGAACCCTGGAAAAAAAAACCTTTTGAGAGGATCATAGCAATAATCCTATATGATATCATCTTGTATCTATCTCACGTAGTAGTGTACACCATAGTATGGCAGTGAGAGTCAGTTGGATACTTTCACACCTCCCTCATACTTTGTCAGCAGGAAATCAACTTATTTATTATCGCTGCCCTCCTTTGTTGTTACAATTCTTTTTTGTTAATGCAAGATGCACCGATAGATAGGATTGTGGGATACGAGAGGAAGCATATGACATGCCCATATACTCACCAGAGGCAAACAAGGAATGCAGATAATTCAATATTAAAACGTACAATTCGGAAATATTTTCCGAAGGATTACACTGCGGTATGTGAAGGGAGCTGAGAGAATCACAGAAAATAAATAACCTGTCAATCCAGCAAACATTATGATGCTAGGTCGTCTTGCTTGGTTCACCCAACGACTTTTGAGATACAATGCAACATGAATCGTGAGAAAAACATGAAATATCACAAAAGTTAGTAACATACGACTTTTAGTTAAAAAATCAGGATTTCGCCCCAAGTTTTAACTAGTGTCTTTTACATTCTGAAGAAGAATGCGAACATGAAACCAGATAAACAAACCAAAAGGCCATAAATGTCTTTTTTAACCAAATAAATCAGCCATAGCATTTCTCCAATATGCTCGTGCTAAAAGGAATAGGAATTTACACTTTAATTATATGCAATGCAAAACAAGTGCACATATGAATTATTGACAGCTCACAAAGGGCAATGATAATTTTCCATCCCTTAATAGGTAGTGAGTATGTGCAATCAATCCATTTATGCAGTGACTAACCGTCAGATGATTACAATCTAATTTGAATTCAATATGGCATGATGAGGTTGCATTTGATAACCGGACGATAGTAACTAATCCTTTATGCTAACTAGCTCACTAACAAACTAGCAAATATGTTTTTGATGACGGATCATTATTTTGGACTGCTTCAACTTCCAGGGGAAGATTTTTTACAATGTACAAAGC
>Ga0210040_10003223_pt1 | contig 22281 bp, 22 predicted proteins | sample CryGeyCG12114_NA_FD_185462 | JGI IMG/M metagenome (GOLD analysis project Ga0210040, IMG submission 185462) | Groundwater microbial communities from aquifer - Crystal Geyser CG19_WC_8/21/14_NA (SPAdes) (version 2) | ecosystem: Environmental > Aquatic > Deep subsurface > Groundwater | place: USA...
CAAGTGTAACGACATCATACCAAACGGAGGTCAGGATTCTCGTCTTTCCTTAGGGTGTACGGGATATAAGCTTGGGCACCACCCCACACGATTTTCAAACCTTCGTCTAACGGCATCCAGATTCCAATCACGGAGAAACGCGAAGCATCGAGATTAGTCACTTGCGCTGCTTCGTAGAAGGGCCCCTCTACACCAGGTGGTGTCGACCACAACGCCACGGACAATGTCCGTCTGCCGAGCAACCGAGCACGTCTAAGCTTTGTCGCGTTGATTAGACCGACGCACAAAATCTCCTTGATTGCCATTGTTGCCTGTTGGTTTTGGTGTGTGGTCGTCTTCCTTCGAGCAAACATGAGGTCGACACTATGCCGTTGGCATGCGTCGGCATCGAAGTTGAGGGCATCGCGTATCAGCCGAAGCATGTTGACATGCGCCGCTGTGACCGTCCGGCACAGACGCAAAGCACTCCAAGTACTATCTGGATCGTGACGGTACGTGCCGTCATCTTTCCGCAACGGTATCCTCCACTTGACATCAAACCTGTTCCTGTCAGGCCCAAACCAGTGTTGTGTACATGCGTCAAAGAACGCGGCAAGGGAGACTGTGATTTGCCCATTAGACCACTCCTCGAAGGTCATAGTGTTGCTTGGCCCAGACGAAGTACGCTGATCGAGAAGCTTGACGGGGATAGTCCCGTGGGCTGGGATGATGTGCATCTTGTGCCATTCCAGAAGACCATAAACTTTGCATGAGTCGTCGGAAGTCTTCGAATACGGGCTCTGCCTTGGGCACCAGTGCGCCGTCTCCGAGTCAACTGTGCTTGACATTCCAGAAGGGCATCGACTTGGGAAGAAGGCTTTGGTGCCCTGTGTGAAGCAGATGCGGCGAGCTTGCTGCACCGCATTGTCCAAAAGCCCCCATACTGACAATTCCTTTGAGTTCGAGGGCTCCTGATAGCCAGCCCAGTCGGGCCAGACGGCAAGCACGTAGTCTCGAGTTTTGGTCGCTTTTCGTCTTGTATTGGCGAGGGTGGTCGCAGCTTTGATCACACGTGCAACGCCATCGAATTCAATGTCGCTGAACATGGCTTTTTGAGGTATTCGAAGCTCGCGTCCTAAAGAAATTCTGCCACGAAGTATATGAAAGTGCTGCCAGTGATATTCATGCGTTGCACTTCCAATGCGTTGACCAAGGTGGTTCCAAGATCGTTGAAGAACTGGTCGTTTCTATGGCGTATGGCGCGAGCAGCCTCACAGTAGTCATTGCCGAAATTGTTACCTAGCTTCCTCAAAAAGGAACTGGGGAGCATTGCATACGATGGCGATTGCCGGCTGACAGACGACAGTGTCTGGCATTCGGCGACTTCCGTGTCAGCCCAGATGACTCTTATGCTTTGTGCATACCTGAGCTCTTGAGACGGCCACACACGGCTTGTCCACGAGCATGAACCGTTTGAGTTAACGCACCAACGCCCTTGCACTGCAAGGGCTATAGGGGAAGTGAGGAAGGCGCGTGAGGCCTCGGGAGTCAGACCCTCGGCACTTGTTGAGTTAGGATATCCGACCCGTGGAGTCTGAATCGCATGCTGGTAACCAGGGTAGGCTGTAGTGAGACATTTGCATAGAGAGCCTGGAAGTAAAGCTATAACTGGCAGTGTCCGGTATACATGTATGGTAGGGATCTTCTCTAGCGTCTTGCGAATTTCGTCTTCCTCTTGCTCGTTGCAGACCTGATCGATCCAGCACCATTTGCCAGCCTGGCTAATCTCGACAAGACGAAACATCATGTTGTTGACGTCCCATTCCATACCAAGCTCCATGTATAAGTGTAAGTTTGTATTCTCTGCAATATGCCCGACATCGTGCTGTTTACGCTCGAAGTCGCCCCATATGTATGAAATGGCGACTGCGTAGTTTTCGGCACCCCTGATGTCGACATCGCGCCGGGTGACTGCTATGTGCCAGCCACTATGTAAGAGCAGGACAGGAGCAGTAACTGAATTTAACGAGCCGTGTTGTTGCTACACCGATGAGGCCGGAGTTTGGGGCCGTTGGGCGGGCCTCACGCTCGCCATGGGCTTCAGTGCTGGGTGGATTGCTTGAGGTATCCATTCTGGATGATGTGCTGTGCTCATGTTGACCATGCATATCCGGGGTTCGATTGTTACCTGCGTTGTGCTCTAGAATGGCTGTGAGCATATGGTCCGCGGCTTTGAGGGCCAGAGCCAGAGCCGCTCTCCTCATGTTCTAGTCCGATAATTGCGCTCGAGTTGCAGTCGGATGGCCAATAGCCTGTGTACAATAGTAGAGAGGCCATAACAGAATCTCTTGTTCTGCCCGGACGGTATTCACTTCTCAGCCTTGGAACAAGCAGGCTATTGTCATCATGCTCACCGAGGAAGCCATCGTGGTTCACGTCCGTACTTCCGCTAAGGCGTCTTAGCGAAGCCAATCATGTAAGGTGCATTCCGGCTTGCTTGTATGTCTTCGCGTAGTCCGCAGCACGTCAACTCGTTTGAGCCAAATCCTTCGTTTATGCAAATCTGAGGGAAATTTGCTATTGATCCTCTATCCCATGCTCCATGTCAGCTAGCACATTGGTCAGGAAGGGCACAAAGGCATCACTTAGAAAGCGTAGCCATTGGAGAGGACAATTCGAAGATGCTTCTTGATTCGTTCACGGCCGGCATCTCGACCACCGAAGGCTGGGTTGTGCATGTGGCTACCACTGGTGCTGATCAACATAGAAGGCCACAACGACACTTGGCCGTTGTAGGGCACAGAAAGGGAAGAGGGCAGCAAGGATGGCATTGAGCGTGGTTTCCAGGCAATTAAGTGGTACTGAGGTGTACGAGATCATAGAATGACAAGTGGGTCGCGATGGCCCAACACCGTAATTGACTCCCAGCTGCCAACAGCGGGCATGTCCGGCGTTGGCGCCTACCGTACCGAAGCCTAAAGTAAAGACCTGCGAGTGCATTTCTGGTTCACCAATAATGTTCCATCGATGCTCAAAATGTAATATGTACCGCAACGGTTGCGATGAGAATGGCGCAGACGCTGATGTTGCTACCTCATACACAAGCCATCCGCAGGATGAACCGAAAGGAGTAATGCCCGATCCAAGACGTCCACGACAGGCAGATGTGGCGTATGGCATCAATAATGGCATCAGAAAGCCCTTGACCAATCACACATCGATCGGTAAAGATTCCTCGATGTTGCCATCAGAACCACTCACTCTATGAATGCTGTAGTCGAAGACAATGCCCGAAGACCTCTGCGGGTGGTCGTTACCAGGTATCTCAGTCCATGCACCACCAGAAGTGCAACCAGGAGAAGAGATACCGGCGAAATTCGAGGAAATGAACAGCGTGCTCGGTCATCAAGAATCTCAAGGCATCGTGGCCGACGACCTTGACAGTGGAAACCGTGATATCACGTTCCCAACCAGCGCTCGATCTGATCGCCCTGTGATCGATTGCGATTCGGTGGGCAGGTTAGAATCCACTGTCAGAAATTGCACTCCGTATTTATGTAAATGCTCACTTAAGTATTGCTGCTTAACTGATGCTAATGGCGACGTCAGCATGGTGAAGAAAACCGAGAACCCCAGTACTGGGCTCGAACTGCGAGTCTCTCGGATCTCTCGAAGCGCGGTGTGGCTTGTAGGTGAATGTGATTGCGATGTTGATGGATCTAGTCGAGACTTCAAGTGGTAACCATTCACTTCTTCCTCGCTTTCTCCGGGTGCTTCTCTAGTTGCGAACACCACTTTTTCCATTCCTTCGCTGCTTTACGAAACGTTGTCTTCAGGTCATCCTTGGTCTCTGATACCTCCCACTGCTCGTCTTCCCAGTTCTTCGTCTCGCCAGTCTGACTTGGACCCCACCCTATAGCTTCTAGAACCTGTTCTTCGGTAGGCGACGAATATATATGCTCCGGGAACATTGTCGGTTCAATCTTGCCACATTCTGCTCCGAGATATCTAGACAAGATCTCTAGCCGCTGAGACTGGATAAAATTGAGTTTGAGCTGGTTGTCTACGTCTTTGTCGTCACGAGGGTTTTCGTGGTTCGAGGCTGATGACAGCCGCTTCGTAACCGAACGGGAGGTTTTCAGACCGCGCCACGACGTATACGCCCATAATGTATCGATTTCACCGAGGCCGCCAAATGGCCAGACTACGGTCGAGACGATATCTATGCCCCATGCCACAGGGAGCAAACCTGTAGATATGATGGTATCTCGTTGGGCCTTAGATTTAGTCCTGAGCATGGTGTTAACAAATTCCTCACGCATCTGCTGGTCATTTAACTGTAGAGCAGGCGGATAGACCAGTACTATCTCTTCGACGGGGACGGTTTTCTTGGTAGTCTCGCCTTCACTGTCATTCTCTGAGTCGGACTGCGTGGAAGAGGGCATGCGGCCGAGGAAATCGAGATTGGAAGATGTCGTTTGGGTCATTGCCCAATTGATGCCTTTGGTCGCTTTGGACTTAACGCCCTTCCAGCTTGCTGTCTTAGCTGTGCTGGTCTTGGCGGTCCGTACTTCCTCTTGCCATTTGCGCTGGACTTTGTGAAGCTTGGCTTCCTTTTCATTCTTAGGTGGGGCGCTTAGGGGCGGGGGAGGAGGAGTGTAGATCATAAACCGGGTGGGGACCGTTGAGGGGTCTACACCAGGGACAAGTAACGGTTTGGGAAAGGGAATGAGATAGGCAATGAGCTTGTGGGGGTTGCGGATGTAGTGTGTAGGGTCTGATGGGTTGTCGTTATCAGCGTAGCTCTGCTGTGCAACAGGCTTCCGTGGTGGTACTGCTGTTGGACCTTGCTGGAAAGCAGGTTGACCGTTGTAGCTTGCTGGATCGTATGTTGGGACTTGTTGGCTTTGTGGTGGCTGACCGCTGTAGCTGGATGGGCCGTATGTTGGCACTTGCTGGCTCTGGGGCGGCTCAACAACTGTTGGAGCGCCTTGAGGGGCGGTTTGCATACCCTGAGGAGGCATTTGCGCGACCTGGGGCGGCAATGGTGTACCTTGTGGAGCCATCAGTACACCTTGAGGGGGCATTGGACCGCCTTGAGGAGGCATTGGACCCCCTTGAGGAGGCATATGTGCACCCTCTGACGGCGCAAAGCCCTGCCCGCTTTGTGACATGTCGATACTCAAACTAGTATGGTGCTACTAATGAGGGTTGCAAATGCTGAGTTGTACCCTAGGGTCAATAGGTGTGTTCGAAGCAATAAAATTTCGCCCGTCTCGGGATAAATGAATTGCTTATACAACTCGAGAGCACAACGTCTAGTACTGTAGTTCCTTACGATCGTGTCCATGCGCTCAGGCAGTGCTCTGCTACAATACGTCGCTATGACGTTTGCTTCAACTCGAGTTTGACGTCAGCGCCAACTTGGCGATACTGTAGCCGTTGAGAATGAAAGGTCCCATCTTGCACAGTACATATGTGGTATGACTACTCCGGCCACAACGGACTTATAGCTTTATACGTCTCCAGGCTAGCGGGCCGAACGTGCCACGGTGTGCTAAGCGAGACGTCGCTCCGGTCATGAATTCCCTGTCACGCATGTGACAAGGATCCTCCACTCGTCTACGATCTTAGCTTCGGGAATCACACACTCAGTTCACAGTCTGGATCGCTGTCTCCGCGCGTGTCACCTGTGTCGAAGATCTCGAAGTCAGTCTTTCGTCAAGCAAGTATCGTCAGGCGAAGTAGCCACGACCTGTGCGCCCGCGCTGTTCCCAACGCAGCTACTGTACTTACAATTCGAGCAGAGGTGGTAGTCTCGATTTCTTGTTTATACAGCCTTTCGTCACACATTCATCTGGGACCAGGATGCATCAGTGAGACCAACATAGAGATAGAAATCAACTAGGTTTGTCATGGAAGCCATTATGTGACTACAAGAGCCTCAAGAGCGTTGTCGACGCACTCGTGAGAGGTGAATGAGCAGTACACGGCCAGATGTAGAGATCGAAGCAACTGAGCAACTGTCAAGTGGGGCCATGGTTAGCGTATGAGCCATTCATACTAGCAAAAGGGAAGGTGCGTCGCCAGAATTGCGTGAGGAAGGCAGGCACGTGCGAATCAGTTTCTCAACCCTTTCCCTTGACACCAGTCGCAGTCCCGCCCTCCCTATACCTATTCTTGTACTCCCTCGGCGTCTCCAACGTCTTGGTCGCAGCCCACATCCCTCTTCCCTTTCCTTTGGCCCACTCCTCCGCAGCTCTGTAATTTCCCTCGACGTCCTTTCCTCCAAATTCAGCACCACTCTTGGCCTCATATACACCTGCCAATCCAGCTCGTAGCATCTGCAGTCCCACGTCTCGCCTCAGCAAGCCCTTGCGAATGAACACCGTCGCCACAACGCGCCCGTACTGATCCTGTTTATGGACATAGCACCGCACTCTCCTCCCTTTCAAATAGGCCGTCAACCAATCGAGCGCTTCCTTGCCGTATGGTTGAGCAGGTCTCCCAAAATGGCTCAGCTCTGGTGCATCGATGCCTGCTAGGCGTATGTGGATGGTGTTGTTCTTCAAACTCTTCGTGTCGTCTGGGACCTTACGCAGTAGACCCCAGAATGCGAGACGGCCGAATGGGGTGTGGAAGAGGCGGAAGTTGTCTGCGTCACCTATACTGGTGACACGGCCGAAGATGGAGCGGGTGAAGCGCCGCTGAGAGTGCAGTATGAATGTGCCGGGGATGTCGGTTGCGGTGGGGAAGCGCCGTAGGAAGCGTCGTTGGAGGGTGAACAGGGTTAGAATAGCTGTTGTAAGGACTGTTGTTGCAAGAAGAGTGTTGGGCTGGGTTAGAGCTGTGATGAAGCTGGATTTGGAGGAGGTAAGGTCGGTGAAGGTATCGCTAGTTTCGACCTCGTTGCGCAGCTTGGACGCCGTTTGCTGCACTTTGGAGCTGGCCCTGTTCGCCTGCTCAGTCAGACTTGCTGTATCGCTAGACGAAGACGACCAGAAGTTGAACCATGGCATGCTCGTCAGAGGGCGGCCCGAGCGCTGGCGCGGTCTTGTTACAGCTCAAGCAGGTTGACAGAACGTGCTGCGGTTGAGGTAATGTTTACTTCATAAACGGTAAGTGGGACCTCGGGACGAGGGTGGAGCGTGCGGGACCCCTTTAGGCTCCGAGTCCGGCGCCTAGATCAGGGCACTCCACCAGGCATAACCCTTCATTTCTGTATGTGCGCCGATAGAATGATTTGACTATTTAGCACTTAGCAAGCATCAACTTACTGGTCTTGACTGAACCATGCGAAGGAACGAGCCTATACTAATGTTGAGTCGTGAATTATCCGTCCTAACCAAGTCGCTTGCGTGCTGAAGAATCAATGCTAAGCTGAAGATCACACCTTCTCCCACATTCCACTCTCACTCGTCCCACCCTGCTGACTATAACCACCCCAGACCTTCTCTCCATCGAACACACTATGCCCGTCAATTCCACTGTCTCTTTCTTCTTCCTCACCAGTTCTTCTTCGAGGCCTTCCGGTCTCGACATCATACGTAGGGACCTTCCCGATAGTCTCCATATCTTCAAGCGCGTCACCAACCACCTTGTCACGTACGCTGCCAGGGAGCAGACACATGTCTCGTCGACCTCGGTAGCCTAGCATCAGGCTTACAAGACCACTTGGCAGAAAGCTTCCACATAGATCGTACACCCTCGCTCCGCTGCCCACATACTGCGTAGATGAGCGCTTGGGGAAGGAAAATTCGTACCTGTTGAATGCTTTGAACGTCTGCGGGGGTGCCAATGCGTCAAAGACGGCGTTATGGAACTCCCGTGCGCTACTCCCACTTTTCATGATCCTGCTCTGACCAAGCCTACTCCTTTGCGCGGCTGCGCGCTGTGACGAGTGCCAATGTGTCAGGGCTTGGGAGTGCTCATGGCCCGGTGACGGGAAGATGTCTCGGTTCAGGGTACGGGAGTAGGTGCTGCCCAGGTCGAAGTTGCCGAGTTTCAATTCATGGACGACGATGTTGGCAGAGCTTACTGCAACTTCACGTCGTAGAGAGGCAGCAAGAGTGGAAAGTGAGGATGAGATAAGGGTGCTCGGTACTTCGGCTGGTGGTGTCAGAGAGGCGGGTATCGAAGGGTAGGCTATAATGATTGAGGTCGGCGATTTCGGGTCGTAAGAGTGTCTGGCAAGAAGCGGGAGAAATTGCTGTGCTGTGAGGAGAGGTTGCAGGAGGCGCGTATTGATGCTGTCGACTATGTCGGTGGGGTGAAGGAGGGCAAGGGGCCCCACAGGGTACCCGCTACAGCCTGGGAAGACGATGATGCCAGCCAAGGAGAGTGGGTGGGGTCGACTACCGACGCTGACACGTGGGGAGGCCGGTGAAACAGAACGGCTTGGTGGGCTGAGCAGTTCGCGGATAGGTTCAAGATCTGGGTGAGTGTCGTAAGCTGGGTTCGGGACTGTGCTTGTCAGGTCGATCCACAGGGGACGTAGGTCGGGTTTGGCTTCTTGCTGGACGAGCGAGTCTTCTTCTGTAGAGGAGACGGTGATGTAGACTATGTAGCCGCGACGTTCCAGGTCAACGGCAAGGGAACGAGTGAGAGGATCGTGGAAGGTTGAGCAGGCTAGCAGGACGATCTCTTTCTTCGCCCCGTTCGGGAGCTTCTTCGCCCTCCTCTTTCTCGCGTGTGCGCGTTTGCGTCGATGGATAAGGTAGGCTGTTGTGCCTGCGAAGGCAATGACGACGGCTATTGCTGTTCGATTCTTAGAGACCCATGCGACGCTCCTTTCGTAGACGCCTTGCGGTGGCGGTGGTTGCGGCGCGAAGAAGTGGTGTGATGCCTGGTTGCGTGGCGGCTTGAGAGACTCCGGGAGCCAGGTCGCTTGGTCTATCGCATCTCGGATGTCTGCTGCGATCGAGTTGGAATGCTTCTCGATATAGTCTGCTATCCTCGAGCCATAGGTGGCCATGTCCTGCGGGATGCTGGCCAGCTGCGGGGAATCAGTATCGACAGCCATCGGTCAAGTTGTATACACAGGCCGTGAACCTACCAAATCAAGGAACTGCTGGTCGTCGCTAGTCATGATGGCAATCTATGTCCGCGATCAATAATCATGTGCTTGGACTCAAGATGTTGGGACTATGGTGGATGAACGATCACCAGATAGACAGCGCATTCCCCCCGATGCATCCACTGCATGGGAACTTGAACTTCGGGCATTGATGCGGTCGACTCCGAATATGAAGCAAGCTCATTGGTCAGTCTAGGAGCCAGGCTCCTCGTCTGCGTCTGTAAGGGAGCAAGCAACGCACGAGGCAAGAACACGAGCAGGAGCAGATACGATGGTGAGATGAAGTCATTGTTTATGTTCGATGCGTGCATCTAGGACGAGTTCTATGAATGCTCTAGTCTATACTGCTCGTGAACGAGTCGCTTTATAGGGTATCGATATTGACGCGGTGCCTCCAACATGCGGCTTTAGCCTAATCTATACTGCTCGTAGGTGCCTCGACTTGTAGGGTATGATGTATTTAGGAGGTCTCTTGAAATCCATCGACAGATGTCTCGACCTGTTGGGTATTGTGTTTTTAGGTGGTGCCTTGAGTTCCATGGACAGTGAGATCCATGGGCAGTCCCCCGCGCCTCTAGGGTTGCGGCGACCACGACCTTGTCGTCTACTGGTTGCTTGTGGGAGTGTTTGAGCACGACCTTCAAGCTAAGTCGATCTGCTCTGTACTCCGTCAACTCCAAAGTCCCGAGACCGCGTTTGCTCGAGCGATGTTGGTGCTGGCGGGAACTGCTCCGTCACCTGTCTGTTTGTAACCGACTCGAGGCGAACTGCCTGGTTGGAGACCTGGCCGGTTCGAGGGTCGATATGAGACGATCCTGCTTGGCCTTCTTCGGCCAGAGAGTCTCGTGGCATATCCAAGCTTCGGACTGGGTGCCCGAGTCGAGAAAGAAATCGGTTTCGGTGTGTCGCTTGCGACTCAATTGAATCGTTCCTAGTCCTGCCACTGATCGTAGACAGGTTGGTACTTCTTCTGAAGATACCCCCGGACATCTGAGGGCTGTGTTCGTGAGAATTCCGGTGGAGCTCTCTTGACGTTGAGCGCGCTACGCTTTCCTCTCGCGCCTTTCGTTCATCCGCTCGGTTTGTTTCTCGAACTATTTTTCGATATCGATTGGGAGAATTGTAGTCATCGTCTTCACCAAGAAACTCGGCCGTGGAAATATCACCCATGCCCAGAGAGAAGTCAACGTGTTTAGACGTCTGTGCGACCGACCCTTGCCGTGGTCGGCCCAACTGCCCAGTGCTTGGGCGCCGGAGGATAGATGTTTGCGGGACAGCATTATGAGTTCCATGAGCTTCAGGGGCTTCAGAAACTGGAGGTGGATTGCCGTTGTCGGGGTTTGTTGTTTGGCCATAGGCCGGAGGTGCACCGCCACCATTATTCAAGTACATGGGAATGTCGTTGCGCCAGCCAGCATTGTTGCGGCGTGGGCCTTCGATCCCAAGTTCCTGCATGCGTAACATTAGCGCACAGATGAACTTGTTCCTCCTCTGAAGTCGCAAGAGCTCGTTTTGCCAGTTCGATTTGTAGAAGAAGACTACGTTGAGTGTCAGGGACCATGCTTCTGTGACTTCCCGTAGCTCTGTCAAGACCTTGCCTTGGAACTCTCGCTTCTCGGTGAGAACATATTCGACAAGGGCTTGTCGGAGAGCATCAATCTGCTCGATGCTTGTACCGAAGCGGATGACGATCGGTAGAGCTTCTGCTAGGCCGCCAGATCTCCTCATGTTGAGAATGAACAGTGTGTTAAGAGTTGAATTCGGTGCTTGAACGATATGACCCTCCATCTTTTTAAACTCGGTGTAGAGCAGAGCGATCTCCTTCACATAGTAATCGTCGCCCTTGAGTTGAGAACCCGTGGTTCCGTAGATAGAAACTCGATCGCCGACGTCGAAAGGATGTTTGACGAAGACGAAAATTATCGACTGAAGGAATTCCTGAGCAGTTGCACTAAACAGCCAAGAAAGAGCCAGGACAGCCGAGCCAGCACTGGTGAGGACACCGGCAGCTGAAGTTGAGAGTAGTGAGATGAGGACCAGAAGGAAGACGATCACCACGATAGTGAACAGAACATTGTCGAGTTTCCCAACAACACTGTCGAGATCTTTGAGAGACGCAAGAATGGCTTTGCGTTCTTTGGATATTTCGACACAGACCGATTCGAGCTCTTCCATGGAAATGTCACCATTCATGTCCTTGTCGAACATGGCAAAGGCAGCATCTGCTTCGTCATTGTTGTCGAACGCAGGCTTTAGGTCACCACTGAAGAAGGTCTCGAAGCCTTCTTTCACGAATGTCCGGTACAGTCGTCGAGCAAGGACTTGTGAGCCTGCGTTCGTGCCCAGTAACGACAAGACAACCTGGGAAGGATGACCAGATTTGGCGATTTTCTTGCCGGTGAAATCACCTGCAACAGTGCCTCCGACATCACGAACGGTGCGAAACGCTTTGGACACAGCCTGCTGAGCTTGGTCTGCATAGATACCTGGCGTTCGTGCACCAGAAGCGGGACCTTTCTCCTCAAATTCAGCGTCTTCCATGGCGATCTGCGTCTTCGAGAAGATGTATAGCTTCGTTAAGCTGCCAATTTGGAAGGTGTTCACCTCGATTCGATCGGCGTGGTGGCGCTGGTGGAAGGAAATGGAAATCAACTGGATGACAAACTTTTCGACGAAGTTGCAAGTCGCAAGGATGAAAAAGGAGATTATAAGTTTGTTCAGAGTACGTTCCCAGTCTCTGGTGGTTTTGTTGCCATCGATGTGATGGTTCTTCATGGTTGGCAGAAAGGAGACTAGAATGCCGAGCCACCAAAAGAAGAGGGTCGCAGGCAATTCGAGCTCCTTTGCAAGATCTCGCCATTTCTTTTGTTCATTTGTGAAGAGGCTGGAAATCTGACCTAGAGGCCAGGGGATGCATTTGGCCAGAATTCGACCACCCCAGAGGGTCAACCAGATGATCTCGAGCCAGACGCCAAACCATAGCAGTTCGGCACCGCCAACATCCGCAACCTGGCCCGCAGGAAGGAGAGCTCCCATCAAGACCGGGATGAGCAGCAGGAGAAACACGGGCACAATATATGTAAAGTACCGGAAGGGCCACGAGGAGCCGTGGACATGCTTGAAGAAGGCTGCGAATTTGTTGGGTGGATGTTCGGGTGGCTTGTAGATTTGTGCTCGTTCGTGTATGGGATTGGTAGCGACATTGAAGTCATCCACTGGCTCAGGCCTCCGAGACCTAGAACTCTTGAGGGCTGTATCCTCTTCTTCATTCATCTGTTGACTGACGACCTTTTCAGCTTTCTCAAGAGCGAGCTCGTCCTCGACTCTGCTCCTCTCCTCCCTGACGCGGGACGCGCTCGGTTTTTCCTGATTTGAATCATACTTGTCACTCAGATCAGCTCCCACACGTTGTTCGAACTTCAGCCTATCATGTAGTGCTTGTGGTTCTATGTGGCCCCCTTCTTGTGGCTGCTGACCATTATCTCCAGGTCCAACGACAGTTTGCTCTCCATCGCTTGAGCTCGCGTCGAGCTTTCTCGGCTCGTTATTCGGTGTCGACATTGTTTCGTGTTCAAGTATAGATCGAATGAAAACATCGGCCACGTGTATGGGTCGTCGCTGTAGCCGGCCTGCGGCGTGGGCGTGAGAATGGAAGAATTATTGTAGGCAGGAATTTGTTACGACCCCGCAGGTGAACCGGAAAAAGCGTGGCTGAAGGCAAGAAGTCGTTGTACAGTATCAAGGAGAAAAGGTTGGAAGGGTTGCAGAGAAGACAACAATCGTTGCAGAAGAAGCTGCTGTGAAGCACATGAGTGCAGTGATGCAAGCAAATGGAAGAGGAGTTGTATCAGTTGAGCCCTGATGCTCGAAGAGTGGAGTACTATGACGGCGGGCAAATCATACCACATCATACCAAATCATGCCGAATCATACTGGAAAATTTAAGCGTTGGTGCCGCGCGCTGACCGATGGAGAAGCCCTGTCGGCTGTTTCACCCACCTATCTTGGCAACACCTCAACCTACAGTACATACCGGTAGAGCTCCCCTTAGTTCACATCACGATCAAGGTATGCGAACATTACTGCACCGCAATCACTGGCTGTGCAGAGGAGTAACAGGAGAAGCTCCGGTAGTTCTAGTGGTCCCAGCACCAAGCCGAAGAACATCAATGCTCCCGAGGTCACATCTTCACGCTCACAGTCCATCGCCCTACACAAACGCCACACTTGTCACTCCCGATATTTCGGCGCTCAGAGAAATTGTCCAGGCTACTGCTATCTTGCTTCCACGCTTGACGAGACTCAACATACACAGAATTAGATAGGGGAGCACGACAAGCCGCTTTGCACATACCGTCTCCTCGAGCAGACCGCATGACGAGTCGGCGTCGTGCTAAGACAATCTTCAGCACAAATTCATCGGTTCGGCACAGTCAATAATGCCGTGTGGATGGGCCGTTGCTTTCGCCTATTACTAAGTGGGTTAAGCCCTAACTTTGCCGAGAAGCATATTTAAGGTGTGGCGTTTCGCGGCATCATGCAGGTACGGACGCTGCTGCTTCCTTCCTCAGGTGCTGCTGACCAATGAACGCCAGAATCATGCTGGTCCGTGACCCTGAGCAGGCCCCTTTGATAAGGAAGATTGGCTGTCACATGCTATGATCACCATGGGACTTGCTCGTGCAGAGATTTGGGAGCAACAGCAACGGCCATGAGTATTTCTGGAGCTGCTCTGAGGCCAGCGGGATCACTAACAGCAGATACGTACGTATACGTCTTGGCAAAGAAGTGGTACATCGGTCAGGTTGGAGATAGCGGTGCATCTCATTGCTGTTTGAAGACAAGACGATGGTAGAAGGGCCGCAGTGGGGTGCTAGGATCATGATGCTGCTCTGATAGCTAGTACTCAAGCATGCTGGTGGACTACGGTACAGTTCGATCTTTCATGTTCTCAACATGTCACGTGGTACTTTGCACGGGAAGGGCGTGTTCGAATATTGCAGAAGCTTTCAGCCATTGACACCTCGCTAGCTGCTCGCATAAGAACAGCTCTTGGGCTGTGTAGAACAACAGAGGTAACGATAGCCCCGTAAAAGCTTACCAGGCTCCCTCCGAACTGCTGATCACTCATAGATGACATAGGTTACACAATATGTTTTTGATCGCACTGAATAGGTATGTGCTCGTAGCGATAGCAGGATAATGTTTATAGATTTAAGTATACATAGTAACGTGTCGAGTCATTGTCGTCGAGACGATGATTAGTACGTAGGTGTATAAGCGTGCAGCAGGGGCCTTGGGTTGTCCGGGGGGAGCCAGGGTACTCCAAGCATGAAAGTTATAGGCGCTTTTCACATCTCCAAATCTCAATGTTTAATGGCAACCTTTGAGTGAAAGCCGCGTGTGCGAGTGAGTACGATGTGTATGATCTGCAGCTGGTCACCTCATCCCTGCATCCAACCCACTACTTGGAGCAAAGAACAACACACCGACATTCACCCTGCGCGTACTACGAGTTGCGGGCGACACCTTCCCAATCGCTGCTTATGACAGATTGTTCTTGATATCTAGATTTCAGGCCTACAAAATGACGCGAGGAGAAGGTGAGCACTGTTGTCCTAATTTATTCGCAAATCCGCAGAGGGTTGGGCTTAAGCTTCTGGAATCTGTCCCAAACCACTAGCTCAGTCCAGCTCTTCGGCGCAACTTACAAGACAAAGCTAACCGCGCATTCCTCCTTCAGTCGTGCATTTACACGTCGGCCAGGCAGGCACACAGCTGGGGACGTCGGCTTGGGAGTTGTAGGAGCTTTGTCCTATGTGCCTACTTCATGCTTGCTCACTTGCCGCAGGTACTGCCTCGAACATGGCCTCGGCTTCGATGGACGTCCTGATCCTGAGTCGAAAGTGTCAGACGTAGGAGCACGGCACACCTTTTTCACCGAGACCAGAGGCGACAAGTTCGTGCCCCGATCGATCTTTGTCGATCTCGATCCTTCCCCAATCGACGAGATCCGTCACGGCAGCTACAAGCAGCTCTTCCATCCAGAACTTTTGATCAAAGGCAAGGAGGATGCTGCAAACAACTATGCAAGAGGTCACTACACCGTTGGCAAAGAGATAGTAGAAGATGTGCTTGAGAAGGTGCGAAAAGTAGCAGGTGAGACCGAAACACCGCAGCATGGCCGGGATCTAATTCGGAGCAGACAACTGCAGTTCCTTGCAAGGTTTCCTTGTATTCCACTCCTTCGGTGGTGGCACGGGCAGTGGCTTCGGAGCGCTTCTGTTAGAACGACTCTCCATCGAGTACGGCAAGAAGTCGAAATTGGAGTTCGCGGTCTACCCGGCACCCCAGGTTGCGACCTCAGTGGTCGAGCCATACAATGCCGTACTCTCTACCCACAGCACCATCGAACACGCCGACTGCTCGTTCCTCGTCGACAACGAGGCAGTATACGATATTTGCAAGCGGAACCTAGACATTCCCCGACCCGACTACGAGCATCTTAACCGCCTGATAGCTCAAGTCGTGTCCTCAGTTACAGCCAGCTTGCGCTTTGATGGTGCTCTGAATATCGATCTAGCTGAGTTCCAGACGAACTTGGTTCCATTCCCCCGAATTCATTATCCATTAATTAGCTTCGCGCCTGTCGTGTCCAAGAAGAAAGCTTCCCACGAGAGTTTCAAAACAGCTGAACTCACACAACAATGCTTCGAACCGGGCAGTCAAATGGTTGTCTGCGATCCACGTAAGGGCAAGTACATGGCTGTCGCGCTTTTGTATCGGGGCGACGTGGTCACGAGAGATTGCACAGCAGCAATTGGTGCGATGAAGGCCAAGAGCACCGTCAACTTCGTTGAGTGGTGCCCTACTGGTTTCAAAGTCGGTATCAACTACCAGCCACCCATTTCTGCACCTGGATCTGAGCTTGCTAGCCAGGCCCGATGTGTAAGCATGTTGTCGAACAACACAGCAATTGCGGAGGCATGGTCACGACTCGACTACAAATTCGATTTGATGTATTCGAAGCGAGCATTCGTGCATTGGTATGTAGGAGAAGGCATGGAGGAAGGCGAGTTCAGTGAGGCTCGTGAAGACCTGGCTGCGCTTGAGAAGGATTATGAGGAGGTTGCAACAGATTTGGCAGATGTCGATGAGACAGCTGAATACTGACCGACCAGGACTGACCGCATCTTTCATCATAGGTGATGATGGACGACTGCGTTCTTCGTTACAGACGCGAAGGCGTGGAGGCGCAGAGTCAAATGCACGATGAAGAGGTTAGTCGGAAATGGCAGGCACAACCAAAACATCGGCAGAACCGAACTGCTGGACATAGTCGAGGCAACTAAAGCAGTAAGGAGGACCTGAACGGAATGCTCATGATCAGTTCGCATTGCTGCCGGGGCCGGACACGGGCTTTGCTGCATCGGTGCCCAAGGTATGAGGCATACTTGTCATGCTAGGGTTTGGACAAATTTTATTACCAAGGCTCACTCTGCATGGACTTTCAAGTTTATGACTTGCCATGTACGTCAGTCATCCGGATAGTCTATGTGCACGAGACCTTTGTTCATGGTGTCGAGTGCGGAAGGTAATCAATCATACGCAACACATTTCTCGGGAGAAGAGTGTCTGCCTCAAGAAAAGAATCCCCTCAGGCAATGCAGTGAGGGCAGCGCGGTCAAGGCCTCGTGTCGATTCTGGTATGCGTGGCAGCGACACTTATTATGCTGCACTGACTTTCGCTGCCCAATAGATGAAGCGCAAGCACAAGACATACGTTTATTGGCTACTGCCATTTTCCACCTCTGCATGAGCTTCGCTTCATGTGACTCCCGGGCTTGGAGCTCGAGCACACCGCGAAGCGAACGTCATTTCCGGTTAAGGTAAGCATTGTTTCGCAGACTCATTGTCGCAAGAGTCGCCTCGAGGGCAGACAACTTGCGACATGAACCACCATTTAATGCCAATTTTTGTCCAATGGAGCGGTGAGTTGACCGCGACCGATCCTTGCCGGAGTGTTCCTGTAGAAAGAGGCTACCTCGAAGCATAATTACTGTCGTATTGGACGGTGAAGTAGGAAATCACCAAGCATGCTTTAAGTCTACGCGTGCGACAATTCTACGTTGTCTATGTCCGGCTGCCACGGTCGAAATGTTCAGTGATGGGAGCGTGCATGGTAGAAATACGCATTACTGCATGTCAGAATAAAGTACCAGCTTCTCGGGAACAGGTCTCATGTGCTGTGATCTTATGGGCTAGCCTTACAGTCAAGCTATCGAAGGGGAATTGGCCATTGGCGGCCCTCGCAACGGGTCAGTATGAGGCAGACCAATAGACGAGTCGCAATCTAAAACAAGACCTTTTCGGTGTTTCCCATCGACGTGATCAAGTTCATCATGCATCTAGGCTTGGACCTTGGTGATGAGAGGAAACGTGCTTCTTCAAACAAGCGCGCACACAGCTGGGTTAGGCTAGATTTGAAAGCACCCAGATGCACGCTCGAACGGCAATGCGGCGCGCAGCTGCTTCTTCCTCATGCACTTCCCCAGCTCCCCTCCCTTCTTTTTGCAGCACAATCGCATCATCTTGGGCACCTACTTGTGCGTGCACGAACTACGCCACCCTCGATTGATCGCATACGACCTTCTTTCCTGCTGAGGCAACTGCGGCAGCTCCCATATCCACATTGCGCGTGGCTCGACTCTCGCACTGTGCTGACCTCAGTTTCGCACCCTGCACCCTCCACACCCCAAGCCAGCACTACGCAAGCCTCACTTGAGGTTGCTCAGATTGGGAAGAAATCACGAAGCTAGCTGCTTCTGCTGTAAACTGACGCGCATTGCGCCATACATACATACATTGGAGATCGAACAAACCACCTGGCTACACCGCAGGCTGGTACCAACAGGACAAACTGCGTATACCAGGTGGACTCGCTTGCGCAGTCGTGCATATCAAGCGCCAACTTAACCTCATCAAAGATCCGGTTCACCCTCTCACCGCCTATAGAACGAGGCTGTTAGTCGACTGCCTCTGCCCCACCCTTGCCCTGCCTCACGACACTTGCCTCAACTAGTCGCTCTAGGCACCCAGCGTCTCCAGCGTTGGCGACGGAATACCCAGCTGACGGCTCCTGTGACGCAAAGCCGCAGTAGGGCCAACAACAGGCTGACCTACCATTGCACTCCAGTGTGACGTGGACCAAGGGACCTTTCGCCTAGAGCCAGTTCCCGCTGCAGCTACCCAGATATACATCATGGCAGCCTCTCCACCCAAAGAGCCAGATGTTGAGCAGACTCAATCTGGCGAAGAAGAAGGTGATATGTCTAGACACGAGGAAGCACAAGGTGGTGGCCTCGGCGACTTCGAGGTCAAAGAACAGGACCGATGGTTACCAATTGCAAATGGTTGGTTCTTCCCCATTCCTCACGTGTCACCCCAATGCTCTCAAACCCTGATTTGCCCATACCTTACGTGACACTGTCATGCGCGATGTGGCATGAGAAGCAAGACGGACGGAAGCAGCGAGAGACAGACGCACCGTACGACTCTGCACGTACGCAGAAGGCTCGACAAGCAAAAAACGCTCATTCGTCGACCTCTCTGCTTCTTCTCAGTCATGACTCGCATACACACGCGCATGATTCGTCCTCGCGGTACCTTGACCATTCAGATCACAAAGACTAGAAATCGCATGCTCAAATCATGTCCTCTGACTTCTCGCCTACGGGATCCTCTTCGTCCAAGGACGGCACTCACTTCTACAACCTCCAACACCAACATGCACCATCAGATGCTAACATCCGTAACTTTGCTCCAGTGGCCAGAATTATGAAGACTGCACTACCTGAGAATGCGAAAATTGCGAAAGAAGCGAAAGAGTGCATGCAAGAATGTGTCTCCGAGTTTATCAGCTTCATCACAAGCGAAGGTAAGACCTCAGAGAGGCCGGTAGTTGGCCGTTTGCTAATGTAACACAGCGTCTGAAAAATGTCAGCAAGAGAAGCGAAAGACTGTCAACGGAGAAGATATCCTCTTTGCCATGACCTCGCTCGGTTTCGAGAATTATGCCGAAGCACTCAAAATATATCTTTCCAAATACAGAGAGGTTAGTTGCAGTGCGCGCCTTGCTTTCCCCAGCGACCCGAAGCTGACTATTTCCAGACCCAATCTACACGCGCCGAAAATCAGAATCGACCAACAAGCAGTGGCGGCTTCCCGAGCGGAGGACCTGTCGGCGGCGCATCCGGAGCAGCTAACACAGCTGGAGGCTATGCTGGTGGTCAACAGAACACAACTAGTCCAACGCAAGGGTTAGATACTGGCGACCAAGACACTACCGGCGCTTACTACGGAGGTCTTGCTCCTGGGCATAATGGTATTGGCGGAGATGGGTACTAGTTCGGGCTCAGGCCGGTTGGAACGACAAGGCCGGCTCGAATCGCAATGACAACAATGTGAGCAGCTGCCTCAATCATCGACCTACCGGCGGCCAACTGCAATTGGAGAAGAAGAGGATATAGACAAATCAACACAGGAAAGATCATTTCAGCTCCAGAGCTACCAACCGGAATTGGGCACTAGGGAGGAACAGAACAAAGACACGAGCAATCGGACATGTGAGAGTATGAGGGTATGGTGGGTAGGCATGGTCTGAATCTCTCTTTGTACTGTATACTCCTGTGAATGGGTGGTATGAGTGGTGTTCGCATTTGCTTGTACCAGAATAATGATATTGCAGGTCCAAAGCAGGCAGGCTCCTTCTCTGTACAGGTTGGTGTCTTGGTCCGCTGTCATGAACGCAATCCCTAACCGAACGGAGATACGACGCAGTCGTGCACGGATGTTTGCACTCCGCAAGCCGAGCAGGTAGATTGCACGCCCTGTCATGACATGATCAGAACCACAGTATGTTGATAATCCGTCAAGACGCTAACGACCGCAGATAGGAAGGCAGGAGGAAATCTAGCCTATCAGAAATAACATTGATAAGGGTTCCTGCTCAAACCGCGGCAATCCTTGTTTAGCCGACCGGACTAGTCTCGTACTGGCTTCCTTATGAGCAATCGCGATGGGACCTTGCTCCATAACCACAGTTTACATAACAGCGCCTCAGTTCTTCCTTGCTAGCAGTTGAAATTCAGGTAGTCAGGTGCAGTTGATTTCTTTCCGACCAGATTTTGCATCTTATGTACGTCAACAAGCACATAGACGCGATATAAAGGCAAGGCTCCGCTGGCTTGCGTTTGCCTTTCTGGACACACAAACGTACTCAGCACCTGAATTGTCGACTGCACCTATCGGAAAAGGTGACAATTAGAGACTACGGGAGACGCTTACCCCAACTGGCAAGCACGAGCATTCCACACCTTGAGCCGGAATTTGAACTACATTGCCCTGCCAAGGCGAAGCACGTTGACTTTACAATCACATTGTCGCGGTACAACAAGAAACACAACGAACAACTCCAACGCTGAGCCACCTCAGCCAAAAATCTGCGGCATACTGCTGCTTCCAGATCCAGTGGCTATCATGGCACCTCATTTGGAAGAACGACAAACTTTCTCAGCGCCACTCAGCAAAATGCACTCGCAACCACAAGTCGAAGCAATAACAGACACGACAGCTACCGTCATACCAGAACCAGTAACACAGCTCGAACCCACAAGACCACGCTACACCTACAACGATGTCCTTCCCCACCGCCAGACGTCAAAAAATAAGATGGCGAAAGGGGTCGCCCCTTTCTCCAGCGCCGAGCTATTCAAATCTGAAGGTGCTTTGTCAAAACCAAAAGCCACCAAGTCGTTCTATGACAGCCACCTCACCCACGAAGCCAAAGTGCGAAAAAGCAGCAGTCTGAAGGGCGCAATGAAGTACTTCAGCAAAGACATGATCAGCTTATGTGGTGGACTTCCTTCGAGCGAGTACTTTCCCTTCGAGGGACTTGCGTTCGAGATCCCCACGTCGCCCGCCTTTGTACCATCGGAAACGAAAATGGTACGGGGCCGCAAATACGACGTTGCTGATGGGAAATCTGACTTCGATCTGTCGATCGCCCTTAACTATGGACAGTCAATGGGTCCGCCACAGTTAATGCGTTATCTAACCGAACACACCGAAATCGTCCATGCACCTCCATATAGCAACTGGGATATCTGCCTTACACAAGGGTCCACATCGGCGCTCGACATTGCCTTCCGGATGTTCTGCTCACGTGGGGACGCACTTCTGACGGAAGAATACAGTTTTTCATCGGCCATCGAGACAGCGTTGCCGATGGGAGTGGTGCCCGTTGGCATCAAGATGGATGATAAAGGCCTCTGTGCTAAGAACCTAGAGTACGTACTATCCAACTGGGACGATGTGAGCAGGCGTCAATATGGTGGTGCAACAAGACCAAAGATCTTGTACATGGTACCTACAGGCGGCAATCCTACTGGTGCAACACAAGACTTGCAGAGAAGGAGGGACATTCTCAAGGTCTGTGAGCAATATGATATTATGATAATTGAGGACGAGCCATATTACTTCCTGCAAATGGGACCATACCTTTCAAGGGTCCAGCGGAATGGTTATTCCAACGGTGAGACGAATGGACATGGGCATGGCCAGGCGGCAACGCATAGCGCATACATGGATCTGGGCACCTTCCTGGACAGCCTAGTCCCCTCATACCTCTCCCTTTCAACATCCGGGAATGTGTTGAGGATGGACAGCTTCAGCAAAATCATCGCACCAGGCAGTCGAACCGGCTGGGTCACCGGCTCCGCTGACCTCATTGAGCGGTTCGTCCGGGCCTCTGAGGTGTCAGCGCAAACCCCGAGTGGATTCTCCCTAATGGCGCTGTACAAGCTGCTTGAGGAGGAGTGGGGCCACGAGGGCTTTCTGAGGTGGCTCATGAACTTGCGCTCTGAATATGAACATCGACGCGATGGCATTGTGGAGGCGTGCGAGATTTATCTGCCACGGGACATCATTGCTTGGGATGTGCCACGCGCGGGAATGTTCCACTGGCTGAGAGTTGACGGGAGAAAGCATCCAGTGTATAAAGCGAGAGAGGAAGAGTGTAAGACGGAGAATGGAAGAAAACAGCTGTTACTTGAGATTGAGGAGCAGATCTTTGTGGCTGGTACGAGGAACAACGTGTTGGTGGCGAGAGGGAGCTGGTTCAGAGCTGAGAAGGATAATGCTGGGTTAGTTGGGGAAGAGACCGATGG
>Ga0210040_10003224_pt1 | contig 22278 bp, 22 predicted proteins | sample CryGeyCG12114_NA_FD_185462 | JGI IMG/M metagenome (GOLD analysis project Ga0210040, IMG submission 185462) | Groundwater microbial communities from aquifer - Crystal Geyser CG19_WC_8/21/14_NA (SPAdes) (version 2) | ecosystem: Environmental > Aquatic > Deep subsurface > Groundwater | place: USA...
CGACCTTCCACTCGATGGGCAGGCCGTGGCAGTCCCAGCCGGGCACATAGGGCGCATCCTTGCCCAGCAGTGTCTGGGTGCGGATCACCATGTCCTTCAGCACATGGTTCAGCGCATGGCCGATATGCATGTCGCCATTGGCGTAAGGCGGGCCGTCGTGGAGGATGAACTTCTCGGCGCCGGCGCGCGCGGCGCGCAGCTGACCGTGCAGGTCGGCCGCCTGCCAGCGGGCCAGAATCTCCGGTTCCTTCTGCGGCAGGCCGGCCTTCATGGGGAAGGCGGTCTTGGGCAGGAAGACGGTGTCTCGGTAGTCGCGCTGTTCGCTCATCAGGCGGGCGCCTTAGCCTTCGCGCGCGCCGACTGCAATTTCGCCGTGCATCGGTGCGAAGTTGACACTTGTGACACGAGGGTCGGTCCTGGCCGCTGCGGCACCGAAGTTGACACGTTGACACTCTGGCCGCGATTGCGTGGCCGAAGTTGACACTGGTGACACTGTCCTAGGGCACCACGTCCGCCAGCAGCTCCCGCGCCCGGTCGCAGTCGCGGCCCATCTGCTCGATCAAGGCATCCAGGCTGTCGAACTTTGCTTCGGGGCGCAGGAAATGATGCAGCGCGACCTCCAGCTGGTGGCCGTAAAGGTCGCCGGTGAAGTCGAACAGATAGGGCTCCAGCAATTCCTTGGGCGGATCGAATTGCGGGCGGATGCCGAGATTGGCCGCGCCGGTGAAGCAGCGGCCGGTGTCGAGATCGCACCCGGTGACGGCATAGATGCCGTATCGGGGGCGCAGATATTTGCCCATGTCCATGTTGGCGGTGGGATAGCCGATGGTGCGCCCGCGCTTGTCGCCGTGCTGCACCCGTTCGCGGATGGCGAAGGGGCGGGTCAGCAGCCGCGTCGCCACCTCGCACTCCCCCGCCTTCAGCGCGTCGCGGATGCGGCTGGAGGAGACGATCATGCCGCCATCCATCACCGGGCCGACCGCACGCGCAGCGACCCCGTGGCGCGCCCCCTCGTCACGCAGCAGCGCCGCATTGCCGCCGCGGGCGTGGCCAAAGGTGAAGTCCTCCCCCGTGACCACGCCGCCCGCCCCGATGCGCCGGGCGAGCAGTTCGCCGATGAAGGCATCGGCCGGCATGGCGGCGAGATCGTCGTCGAAATCGAACACCAGCATCGCATCGGCGCCTGCAGCCGCGAACAGTTCCTGCCGCTGGTCCAGCGTGGTCAGGCGGAAGGAGGGCACGTGCGGCGCGAAATGGCGCACCGGATGCGGATCGAAGGTGGCGACGATCACCGGCCGACCCTCGCTGCGCGCCCACTCCACCGCTTCCGCCACCACGCGCTGGTGCCCCAGGTGGAAGCCGTCGAAATTGCCCAGCGCGACGATCGCGCCGCGCATGGCCTGCTCCAGCGGCGTGCGGTGAGTCAGCCGGATCATGCCCCCGCCTTCCTGCGATAGGTCACATAGGCGTAAGGCGGCCAGCCATCCGCCGCCGGATGATCCTGGCGCGCGACCGCCGCCCATTCGGCGCCCGGGGCCGGCATCAGCACGTCGCCGCCGGTATCCTCGTCGATCTCGGTGATCTCCAGGCAGGTGGCCAGCGGCAGGAACAGCGCAAAGATGTCGGCCCCGCCGATCACCGCGATGTCGCCGGGTCCGCACAGTTCCAGCGCCTCTTCCAGATCGCGCGCGACCTCGGCCCCCGGCGCCGCCCAGCCGGGCTGGCGGGTCAGCACGATGTGCCGACGGCCGGGCAGCAGGCCGGGCAGGCTGTCGAAGGTCTTGCGGCCCATCACCATCGGGCGGCCGGTGGTCAGGCGCCTGAACCGCTTCAGATCGTCGCTGATCTTCCACGGCACGTCGCCATGCCTGGCGATGGTGCCGTCACTGGCCCGCGCCACCATGAAGACGATTTCCCGCCCTGAACCCCGCTCTGCCACTGTGTCCTGCGATCCTTCTGGTCGGCGCCCGGTGTCAGCCGATCCGCGTCAGGTGCCCCATCTTGCGGCCCTCGCGCATGTCGGCCTTGCCGTAAAGATGCAGCTGGCCCGTTCCGTCGGCCAGCAGCCCGGCCGGATCGGCCACATCGCTGCCCAGCAGGTTGCGCATGGTGACCGGCAGCGCGCGGGTGGCGGTGCTGCCCAGCGGCAGGCCGCAGATGGCGCGGATGTGATTGGCAAACTGGCTCGTCACCGCGCCCTCGATCGTCCAGTGCCCGGAATTGTGGACGCGCGGCGCCATCTCGTTGAACACCGGGCCGTCTTCGGTCGCGAAGAACTCCAGCGTCAGCACACCGACATAGCCCAGCGCCCGCGCCACCTGCATCGCCATGGTCCGTGCCGCCTCCACCTGTGCGCCGATCACCGGCGCCGGGGGCAGGGTGGAGGTTGCGAGGATGCCGCCCTGATGCACGTTCTGTGCCGAGTCCCAGAACCGCACCTCACCATCATGGCCGCGCACCAGGATGACCGAGAACTCGGCGGCGAAGCGCACCAGCCCTTCATAGACGAACGCGCCGCCGGCCAGATCGAGCGCGGCCACGTCCGCCTCCGTCTGCAGGCGCCACTGGCCCTTGCCGTCATAGCCTTCGCGCCGGGTCTTGAGGATGCCGGGCAGGCCGATGGCGCTGAGCGCCACGGCAAGATCGTCGGCATCGTCGACCGGGCAATAGGGCGCGGGCCGCCCGCCCAGCGATTCGACGAAGTCCTTCTCGCGCAATCGGTCCTGCGCCACTTCCAGCGCCGCCAGGCCGGGCGCCAGCTTGTCGCGCGGCAGCAGGCCCAGCGGCTCGACCGGCACATTCTCGAACTCGTAGGTCACCACAGCGCATTGGGCGGCAAAACGGTTCAGCGCCGCCTCGTCATCCCATGCAGCCACGGTCTGCGCCGCACTGACCTCGGCCGCGACGCCGCCTGATCCAGGCGCGTAGATGTGGCAGCGATAGCCAAGCTGGGCGGCGGCGATCGCCAGCATCCGGCCGAGCTGGCCGTTGCCCAGGATGCCGATGGTGGAACCGGGAGGGATCATCGGTGCTGCGCCGTCACTCGCCTGCCGTTCACTCATCCACCGGCTGCTCGGCGACTCCATCGCTCTGCGCAGCGCGCCAGGCGATCAGCCGCCCGGTCAGCGCATCGTCGGACAGGGCCAGGATGGAGGCGGCGAGGAGGCCGGCATTGGTCGCCCCGGCATTGCCGATGGCGAGCGTGCCGGTGGGGATGCCGGCGGGCATCTGGACAATGGACAGCAGGCTGTCGAGACCGCTCAGGGTGCGCGACTGGACCGGCACGCCCAGCACCGGCAGGTGGGTCAGCGCGGCGACCATGCCCGGCAGGTGCGCCGCGCCGCCGGCGCCGGCGATGATGACGCGGAAACCCTGCTGGTGCGCGCTCTTGCCGAACTGGTGCAGCCGGTCGGGCGTGCGGTGCGCCGACACGATGCGCGCCTCGTGCCCCACCTCCAATGCATCCAGCACCCGCGCGGCGTGGATCATGGTCGGCCAGTCGGACTGGCTGCCCATGATGATCGCGACAGGAGGGTGGGCGCGTGGCGTATCCGGCATCACCGGTCCTTCAGATAGAACCGCTCGCCCGGCTGCATTGCATCGTCGAACTCGTAGACGATGGGCTGGCCGGTCGGGATCTCCAGCTCGGCGATGTCATCGTCGGAAATGCCCGCCAGGTGCTTCACCAGCGCGCGCAGCGAATTGCCGTGGGCGGCAACGATCACCGTCTCGCCCGCCGCCAGCCGCGGCAGGATCGTGCCCTGCCAATAGGGCAGCACGCGATCGATGGTCAGCTTCAGGCTTTCGGTCGCCGGCACGTCCAGCCCGGCGTAACGGGCATCGCCGACGAGATCGAACGGACCGCCTTCCTCCATCACCGGGGGCGGGACGTCGAAGGATCGGCGCCAGACATGGACCTGCTCCTCGCCGTGCTTCGCGGCCGTCTCGGCCTTGTTCAGGCCGGTCAGCCCGCCATAATGGCGTTCATTCAGGCGCCAGTCCTTGACCTCCGGAATCCACAGCCGGTCGCAGGCTTCCAGCGCCAGATGCAGCGTCCTGATCGCGCGCAACTGGACGGAGGTGAAGGCATAGCTGGGCAGCAGGCCACGGGCCTTGAGCAGTTCGCCGGCGGCGATCGCCTCCGCCTCGCCCTGCGGCGTCAGATCGACATCCCACCAGCCGGTGAAGCGGTTTTCCAGGTTCCACTGGCTCTGGCCATGGCGCACGAGGATCAGCGTGGGCACCGGTCGGTCGCTCCTTTGTCAATCGCGGAAGCGCGGGCGTTAGCGGGCCGGCCCTTCTTTGGAAAGGGCATCGTCCCCCTGCACCGCATCACCCGACTGCGCGGCCAGTTCCCGGCCCTGAGCCTTGCGGCGGCGCAGGTTCTCGCGCAGCTTGGCGGCCAGCCGTTCCTCGCGCGTGGAGGGGCGGTTCGGGGTGTCGGCGTTCATCGCCCGGACGATTGCAGCGCTTGCTGCTGCTTGACAAGTGGGGGCGGCAAGGCCAATGGCCCGCCCTCGCCATTGCGCGTCCCGGACCCGGGCGCGACCCGGCGTGCAGATGGATCGCTGCTGTAGCTCAGTGGTAGAGCGCACCCTTGGTAAGGGTGAGGTCGGGAGTTCAATCCTCCCTAGCAGCACCACCTTTTCAGTCACTTAGGTCGCTGATCTGGTTGATCCATGAAAATCGCTTTCGGCTGTTGAGGCAAAGCGACACGGCGGTTGGCGCCAAGCGCTCGTCCTCGCCCTGACGACCGCGATGCGCAGCACCCAGTTGATCAGCGGGATGTAGATCTGGCCCTGGTGCTGACCGCGAAGTTGCCGCTCACGTCAAGCCGCCGCAGCATTGAGCATTGGTGGACCTGCTCAAGGGAACGATCCCGCCGCCGCGGCTTTGCTGTTTGTGAACAGGACACGTTAGGCGGTTCTAAATGGCTACCTTCATGTTCTGCACCGGGATCGAGAACAGCTATCCCACCATCGACAATGGTCGAACGCGCGTCGATCAGATGGAGAGCTGCAGCCATTACGCGCGCTGGCAGGAGGATTTTGCGCTCACCAGGGAGATGGGGATCGGGTTCCTGCGCTACGGGCCGCCGATCCACCGCACCTGGCTCGCACCGGGCAAGTATGACTGGGAATTCAGCGACCTGACCTTCGCCGAGCTGAAGCGGCTCGGCATCGTGCCGATCGTCGACCTGTGCCACTTCGGCCTGCCCGACTGGCTCGGCAATTTCCAGAACGGCGACTTTCCCGCCCTGTTCGAAGTGTACGCGCGCGATTTTGCCCAGCGCTATCCCTGGGTGCAGCTCTACACGCCGGTGAACGAGATGTTCATTTGCGCCGTCTTCTCCGCCCAGTACGGCTGGTGGAACGAGCAGCTTTCGAGCGACACGGCCTTCGTCACCGCGCTCAAGCACATCGTGAAGGCGAACGTGCTTGCCATGCGCGCGATCCTGCAGGTGCGGGCGGACGCGATCTTCATCCAGAGCGAATCCTCGGAATATTTCCACGCCGAGGATCCGGCGGCGATCCGCCCGGCCGAGTTGCTCAATGCCAAGCGCTTCCTCTCGCTGGACCTCAATTACGGCCGGCGGGTGGACTCCGAAATGTACGAATACCTGATGGATAATCGCATGACCCGGGAGGAGTACCACTTCTTCCTCGACAACCGGCTCAAGCAGCACTGCATCATGGGCAACGATTACTACATGACCAACGAGCACCGCGTCGCGGCGAACGGGATGACCAGCGCTTCGGGCGAGGTGTTCGGCTACGACGAGATCACGCGCCAGTACCACGACCGCTACGGTCTGCCGGTGATGCACACCGAAACCAACCTGGTCGAGGGTCCGCTGGGCACGGAGGCGGCCGACTGGCTGTGGAAGCAATGGGCCAATGTGCTGCGGGTGCGCAACGACAATGTGCCGATCGTCGGCTTCACCTGGTATTCGCTGACCGACCAGGTCGATTGGGACACTGCCTTGCGCGAGAAGAACGGGCACGTAAACCCGCTCGGCCTGTTCGACCTTGATCGCAAGATCCGCCGCGTGGGCGAGGAGTACAAGAAGCTGATCGAGGATTGGGGCGAAGTCCTCCCTACGCACAGCGTCTGCCTGACGGTTCCGGTGGTTCCCCTGGCCGAGGCCGGCGGCTCGCACGCGGCAAGCCAGGAGATGGACGCACGCCGCGTGCGGGATCAAAGCGCGTCGTCGGCCAGTATGCAGGAGCACGGCTGATGTCGGGCCGGTTCAATGGCAAATGCGCGATCGTGACCGGGGCGGCTGGTGGGATCGGCGAGGCCATCGCAGCGCGGCTTGCCGGAGAGGGCGCCGCCGTGGTGCTGGCCGACCTGCGGCGGCAAGCGGCTGAAGATGCCGCCGCGCGGCTGGGTGGCGACGCGATGGGCGTCGCCTGCGACGTAGCCGATGCGCAGCAGGTTGAGGCGTGCGTTGCGTCCGCGATCGAGCGTTTCGGCAGCCTGGACGTGGTCGTCAACAATGCCGGCCTGATGACCTTCAACCGGATTGCAGATTTCAGCCAGGAAGACTGGCTCAAGGTGCTGAAGGTGGACCTGGTGGGCGCTGCGCTGTTCACCCGCGAGGCGTTCCGGCACATGGGGCCAGGTGGCGGTTCGATCGTCAACGTCGCCAGCATCCACGCGCTCCAGACCAGCCCGGAGGCCGCGCCCTACGCGGCCGCCAAGGCGGGGCTGCTGTCGCTGACGCGGACCACGTCGATCGAGGGCAAGGAGCGCCAGATACGCGCAAACGCGGTGCTGCCGGGCGCCATCGATACGCCGATGCTGTGGGACAATCCCAACATCAAGTCAGGCGCCGAGACGATCGACCACGATGACGTCGGCTCTCCGGCCGATATCGCCGCGGCCGTCGCTTTCCTCGCCAGTGACGAGGCGCGCTTCATCACCGGCACCACGCTGGTTGTTGATGGCGGGCGGCTCGCCAAGTTGTGAGCGGTCGCGCGATCCTGCACTCCGGTGATCTGGAGGTGCACCTGCTGCCCTCCGTCGGCGGCAGCCTGGCCCGGTTCGACCGACTGGCGGGCGGCAAGCGGCAGCCTCTGCTGCGCGGGACGGACAGTGACGACGGCGGGCCGCGCGATAGCGCGTGCTTCCCGCTGGTCCCCTTCTGCAATCGGATCAGGGGCGGCGCGTTCACCTGCGGCGGCGAGACGGTGCGCCTGACGCCCAACATGCCGCCCGATCCCAGCCCCCTTCACGGGCAGGGCTGGCTATCCGTGTGGGAGATCGAGGTACTCGGCAACAGCGCGGCGGCGATGCGGTTCACGCACCGGGCGGGCGAATGGCCGTGGGATTACGAGGCAATCCAGCGTCTCTCGCTCGATCCGGGCGGTCTGACTATCGACCTGTCGTGCCGCAACCTGTCCGACCGGCCCATGCCCTGCGGACTGGGGCTGCACCCCTACTATCCCTGCGACGCCGAGACGCGCCTCGACACCGAAGTCGATGAGGTCTGGACGGTGGATGAGCAGACACTGCCGCTCGCCCGGGAGCCGGCGCAAGGAACATACGATCTGCGCGCAAGGCTCGTCTGCGGCCAAGGACTGGACAACGGTTTCGGCGGCTGGAGCGGGTCCGCCACCATTGATTGGCCACAGCAGGAGGCAGGCTTGCGGCTCTCCTCGCCCGACTGCCGCTTCTTCCAGCTCTATTCTCCATCTGACGGAGGCCTGTTCGTGGCTGAGCCGGTGCAGAACGCAAACGCCGCGCTCAATGAACCGGAAGGGGACTGGGCCGAATTGGGTATCGAGATGCTGCAGCCCGGCGACACACGGCGGATGTCGGCGCGCTTCGAGCCGCTGTTGCGCTAACATCACTGGGCGGCAGCGCGCGCGGCTCTGTCCCGATCGACCGATCACTGTCCCGCTTCAAGCTTCTCGGCGATCCCGAGCCCGGCTTGCCGGGTAATCGGTCCGACGACGGCAAGGTCGATCCGCAGGGCTGCTTCTGGCCGCAACATGGACGATGCCGAGGAAGCGAGCACCGGGGCGCTCTGCCGACTCGATCCAACGCCGGCATGGAGCCGCGAGGACAGCACTTGTCGCGTTCCCAGCAACCGATCGCCAGCGCAATCTGTGGATCGCCTTCTGGGACGGCTGGTGCATCCGCGGATCTCGCCCGCAGCCGACGTGCTCCAGACGATCGCGCTGCCGGTTCGGCGCCCCGCCAGCTCCGCATTCGGCAGCGAGCGGCACGATACCCTGTTCGTGACCTCGGCCCGGGCGGGCCTGGGCGAAGCCGGGCTGACGAGCCAGCCGGGGGCGGGAAGCCTGTTCTCGATCACCGGAATAGGGCAGGGTCTATCCGCGCCTGCATTTGCCGGTTGAGGCGCCCGGCACCAGGAGAACGCCGCACGTGAACCCCGACGCTCCACCTTTCAACCCGTTCTTCATGTTCGCGACGGGCATCGATTCCGCAATGCCGAAGCTTAACGGAGCGCGCCTCGACCAGCTGGAGATGAGCGGTCACTATGATCGCTGGCGCGACGATCTCGACCTGGTCCGCGATCTGGGCACCCGGTTCCTGCGCTATGGGCTGCCCTTCCACCGCGTACATCTGGGTACCGACACCTTCGATTGGGACCATTGCGACGCCGTGTTCGGCTATCTGCGCGAACACGACATCGTCCCGATCGCCGAGCTGTGCCGCTTCGGTGTTCCCGACTGGGTCGGCGATTTCCAGAACCCCGACTTCCCCCGGCTGTTCGCCAGCTACGCGCGCGCCTTTGCCGAGCGCTATCCGTGGGTGCAGCTCTACACCCCGATCAGCACGATCTTCCTCACCGCATGGGCGTCGGCCAAGATCGGCATCTACAACGAGGCGCTGTCAGACGATCGCAGCTTCGTCACGGCGCTCAAAAACCTGTGCGCGGCCAGCATAATGGCCATGCTCGAGATCCTCGAGGTCCGGCCCGACGCCATCTTCATCCAGAGCGAGCGCGCCGCCTATTATCACGCCGATTCTCCTGAAGCGATCGGCCATGCCGAGACGCTCAACGCGATGCGCTTCCTCGCGCTCGACCTGATCTACGGCCACCGTGTCGATTCCGGAATGTACGAGCTCCTGATCGACAACGGGATGACGCGGGCCGAATACCGCTTCTTCATGGAGACGCGGCTTGCGCGCCATTGCGTGCTGGGCACCGACTATTACCCGAGCAACGAGCGCCGCGTGAGCGCGGATGGACAGCGGCGACCTGCGGGCGAGACGTTGGGCTACGACGATATCGTCGCGCAATATCATCGCCGCTACCGGCTCCCGGTGATGCATACCGAGACCAGCACGCCGCAAGGCCTGACCAGGGGCGAGGCGGTGCATTGGCTGTGGAAGGAGTGGGCCAACGCGCTGCGGGTGCGCAACAACGGTGTTCCACTGGTCGGGTTCACCTGGTTCCCCCTGATCGACCAGGTGGACTGGACCGAGATCGGCCGCCCGCCGTCGACGGAGGCGAAAGGCCAGATTTACCCCGTTGGGCTGTATGACTTGGACCGTAAGCGCAGGCCTGTCGGCGACGCTTACCGCCAACTGATCAGTGATTGGCGTCGGCTGCTGCCCGCGCAGAGCGTATGCCTGCAGATGCCCATCATCCTGCCCAGCGAATTCGCCGAGCCGATGGCGGTGCGTCGTCGTGAAGACATCCACCGCTACTACATGCAGCAGAACCTGCCGCCCAACCCGTTCGCGGGGTAAGCTACCACTCGCGAAAAGCCCCGTCCCGCCCGCGCCACACGGGATTGCGCCAGCCTGGCTGGACCAGCCGTGCCGCCGCGCGGACTCGCTCTTCGTCGATCTCCACCCCCAGGCCTGGCCCGCTGAGCGCCGGCACCATGCCGTCGGTCACGGAGAATACCTCCGGATTGCGCATGTAGGTGAGCAGATCGTACTCAAGGCTGTTGTAGTGGATCCCGAGAGACATTTCCTGGATCACGAAATTGCTCGAGGTCAGGGCGATCTGCATGCAGGCGGCCAGCGCCAGCGGCCCGAGCGGGCAGTGCGGGGCCACGGCCACGTCGTAAGCCTCGGCCATTGCCGCGATGCGGCGGCACTCCGATATGCCGCCGGCGTGGCTTAGATCGGGCTGGATGATATCGACCGCGCCGGCCTCGAAGAAGGGCTTGAAGTCCCAGCGGCTGTAGAGCCGCTCGCCCAGCGCGATCGGCAAGTGCGTGCTGCGGGCAAGCATGGCCACCGCCTCGGGATGCTCGGAAAGCACCGGTTCCTCGATAAACAGCGGGCGCAAGGGCTCGACTGCCGCGATCAGCTGGCGGGCCATGGGCCGGTGGACCCGGCCATGAAAGTCGAGCCCCACGTCCAGCCCTTCGGCCTGCACCGCGGCCACGCGCTGAATCGTCGGCTCGAGCGATTTCGGACTGTCGAGCCAGCCAAGGTCCTCCGTCGCGTTCATCTTCACCGCGCGGAAACCCTGCGCCTTGCGCACACGGGCGGCGTCGCCGACATCGGCTGGCCGGTCGCCTCCAATCCAGGCGTAGACCGGTACATGCGTGCGAACGCAGCCGCCCAGCATTTGCCAGACCGGAATTCCGAGCCGCTTGCCCTTCATGTCCCAAAGCGCCTGATCCAGGCCGGAGAGAGCCGACATCAACACCGGCCCGCCGCGATAGAAGCCCCCGCGATAGGCGATCTGCCAGATGTCTTCGATGTGGTCGGGGTCGTGTCCGATGAACCTGTCACGCAGGGATACGAAGGCACCGGCGACAGCTTCCGCATGGCCCTCGAGGCTTGCCTCGCCCCAGCCGACGGCACCGTCCTGTGACTCGATGCGTACGAACAGCCATCGCGGCGGCACGATGAACGTCTCGATGAGGGAAATCGCTGTCATTGCGTCACTCCTGGTCCGGAGCGTGCAAATGCCACAGGGTAGTCGAACTCGCCAAGCGCCAGAACGTCGTCCGGGCCCGGCCCGGTGTTTGCCGGTGCCCGCTTCCATGCCGCGCGCTTCGGAGAGCGGCTTGACCCCAACCCAAGGTGAGCCGCCGATCGTCTCGGCCAGTCGCTTCAGAGATCCGGCTCAGGGGTGGCCACGTTCCAAGATTGCCGTTCTACAAGTTGACGCTGCCGGTCACTGAGGCAGCGGCACTTGCCAGATTTCCTCCGCATATTCGCGCACAGGGCGGTCGGAGGAAAAGTAGATGACATGGGCAATGTTGTTGATGGCGCTCTTCCGGCAGGCGGGCGGATCATTCCAACGGGCCGCCACCTCTGCCTGTTTTGACGCGGTAGCTTCGAAGTCCGCCGAGACCATGAATCGATCGTCACGCGTGATCGTGTTCGCAAGGTCACGGCAGCGGCCTGGGTGGTCAGGCGAGAAGCGGCCGAAGACGCCGTCAACTTCGGGCAACCCGACAAGAACACAATGCACCCATGGGCACCCGGCGCGGTCCTCGTCCTTCGATCAGCGAAATCGCCGCGAGCGTCGCCTCGTGGCCGTTGCCCTCGGCACGCACGCCATCAAGATGGAGGGCGTTGATCAAGTAAATGAATTTGCATGTAACGGGGCAGCAGTCCTCCACCGGCGGCACCGGCCATTTCTCGAGTGCTTCAGGTAAGAGCGTATGGTGGGTGTACGAGAGAACGCCGGTGGTAATCCGCGACGCCCTTCCTTGCCACGCCATGTTCATTGACAAGCAGGCGCATCAGCTCGGCCCGGCGATTGTCGGATGCCTACCTTGAGCTGGATCGCGGCCCGACCCGGCAGCGCTTCCAGCTGTCCGCCGACGAGGTGGCGCCTGACGAGATCCTGCAGTGAGGCGCACACGAAGAAGTACTGCTGCCGCAGTCGCAGTTCCTGGGCCGGGTTAACTTCCATCGCTCGGATAAAGCACTTCGCTGATGGACTCCGCGCGGGCGCGCGCGCCGATGCTCCGATGATCGCCGCGGTTGAAAGGGTCGAGCCTGCGGGATCGGGCGCCCGTGCGGACCAAAGACGCAGCGTGTTCACGTGCTCCCTGCGCCAGCCCGACCACCGGAGTGTCGTAGGCAACCGCATCTACCGGTTGTGCAGGCTTCCATTTGCAGCGCCCGGTCGGCTCCAGGTCGTCGGGCGCGTCGACGCCGCAGCCGAAATGAGCCGGAAAGCACACTTGGAGCCTTTCAAACTCCCACGAGTTTCCGGACGAGGGCCGCGTATCGACACATTCGCGTTGCCAGCCGTTCGTGAAAAGGCCGTGATGATATCGGGTTTCACAGCCATGCCCGGGTCGGGAGTTCAACCTCCCTAGCAGCACCACCGGCGCCGCCGAAATCAGTTTGACAGCCCGGCCGGTGCAGCCCCGCGACTTGCGGATCGTTCTTGGCCTCCCGCTCTGAACCTCGCGTCGCTCGCCATGCCGGCGCGGCGCTAGCCGACTCGCTTCTTCCCAGGGAAGACTATTGCGCATTCATCGCAACGCCGTGGCGCGGGGATCGGCAGGGAACCAAGGGGCACTCGCAAGCGGCTCCAGGCTCGCAAACGAGATCCGGCCAGTTACTCCACCGCGCTGGGCGATGGAGCAACTGGCCGGACCAGGTCGACGATTGACCTTGTGCTTAGTTCGGCAGGGCAAAAGCCACGTAAGCTGCGCCGCGCTGCGAGGGGTCACGCCCGCCGCTGGCCGCGATCACCACATATTGCTTGCCGTCGACCATGTAGGTGGCCGGGGTGGCGGTGCCGGAATAAGGGAGCTCGGTTTCCCACAGCAAGCGCCCGGTGTCCTTGTCGAAGGCGCGGAACATCTTGTCGTAGATCGTCGCCCCGATGAACAGCAGGCCGGAGGCCGTGGTGACCGGTCCGCCGTAATTCTCGCTGCCCGTGCTCGTCAGGCCCTGAGCGGCCAGCGCAGGATAATAGCCGAGCGGGATGCGCCACTTGTACTGGCCCGTGTTCATGTCGATCGCGTTGAGCGTGCCCCAGGGCGGAGCCACGGCGGGGTAGCCGTCTTCGTCACGAAACTTGTTGTAGCCGGTGAAGTGCATGGGCGACTTGCCCTCGCCCGGAGTCGGATTGTCGATCACCGAGGTGTACCAGGCGATGTCTTCGCTGTTGATGTACAGCGTCCCGTCGGGGTCGGCCGACATGCCACCCCACTCCGCTCCGCCGCTGAAGCCGGGCGTCGCCATGGTCGACTGATTGTAGGCCAGCGGGGTGAAGACCTTGCCCGCCTTCATCGTCGCGAGCTTTTCGCGGGCGAAGGCGTTCGCTTCCGGGCTGATATTGGTCAGGGTGTCCATGGTGACCTCCTGCCGCGCGATCGGGTAGGGCAGGACCGGCACCCGCTGGGTCGCCGCCGCTTGCTCGCCCGGCACGTCCGACGGGGGAGTCGGCGTCTCGACCATGTCGAACAACGGCTCCCCGGTCTTGCGGTCGAAAAGGTAGATGAAACCGAGCTTGTTCGTCGCCGCGACCGCCTGAACCTCGCGGCCGTCGCGCGTGACGGTCATCAAGGTCGGGGGAGGTGCGAAGTCGGCATCCCACATGTCGTGCCGGACGACCTGCTGGTGCCACAGCTTCTCGCCCGTCGCCGCGTCCAGCGCCACGACACTGTTGCCGTACAGATTGTCCCCGTGGCGCTCGCCGCCCCAGAAGTCGTCGGCGGGCGATGCGAGTGCGGCGAAGAGGATGCCGTTCTCCTCGTCCACGGCCATGCCCTGCCAGGCGTTCACGCCGCCGGCAGTCTTCCAGGCGTCAGCCGGCCAGGTCTCATAGCCTGGCTCGCCCGGGTGCGGGATGACGTGGAAGGTCCACAGCAGCTCGCCGGTGCGCACGTCATAGCCGCGGATGTCGCCGGGCACCGACGGGGAGGTCTCGGGCACGCCGCCATTCACGATGAAGACGTTCTTGTAGAGCGAGGGCGGCGACGAGATCCGCATCGCATTCTTTTCCGGGTCGGCATCGCGCAGGCCCACCCGGATGTCGATCGTGCCATTGTCGCCGAAACCGGGGATCGGCTGGCCGGTGTCGGGGTCCAGCGCGTAGATGAGATTGTTGGCAGGCACGATCAGCCGGCGCTCGTCCCCGTCCGACCAGAAGGTCATGCCGCGCCCGCCGCCGCGCGGCGTCTGCGCGAGCTTGAAGGCCCACTTCTGCTCCCCTGTGGCGGCATTGATCGCCAGGGCGTTGCCGTCGGGTGAGAAGGCATACATGGTGCCGTCAATGATGATCGGCTGGGTCTGCATCGCGAAAGGAGCCACGTCGAGGCGCCAGACTTCCTGCAGCTGCGTGACATTCTGCCGATCGATCTGCGTCAGGGTCGAGTAGCGGGTGCCACCCTGGTCGCCGCCATAGGCCGGCCAGTCGGCACTTTGCGCCAAGGCCTGTGTGGCCAAGGTCGCGCCGCAGATACCGGCCCAGAAAAGTCGACTCAATCTACCCATTCACCCCTCCATTGTGACTCTTGCGGCCGTGGAGCCCGGGGCGCCGCAATCGCGACGTGGCAAACCGGGGCGACCGCCAGTCATTTCACGCAACTTTAGGCGCTCGGCAGGCGCCATGCAATCGTTCTCTGTGGCTCTGAGTATCGGCCCAGCAAGGTGATCTTCGTGCGGTGGCGGCGTGGCCAAAGACCGGGCGCGGCGCCCGATCAAGCCGCCTCCCGGCGCGAAGCAGGGTCGGCAATTGGCTGGCAACGGATAGCCGCGGCCGTGTTTGCCCTGCCGACCCTGCCTTTCCCGATCAGGCCCGCGTCAAGGAATAGAACTCGTAGGTTGTCCGCCAATCCATCGGACTGCCGCGATCCGCGTGCACATGGATATAGGCTTCCGGACAGGTGGTGCGCGGCGACGACCAGAACACCAGGTCGGACAACGGAGTGTCTGACGTCACCAGCACGCCCGCGCCTGTTTTCTTGTTCTCGACGCGGATCGCGTAGTCCGACGGCGAGTCGCTGAAGCCCCTGATCTGCATCCGGACCGAGCCATCGACCGGCTTCAGATAATTGATCTTGTTGCCGGTCAACTGGACAGCGTCACCGCGCACGTTGAACGGCTCCAGTTCGAACGGGAACGTGACCTCCACATCGGGGCCGCTCGGCTGCCGATCGAGGACGAAGAAATTGTGATTATACATTTCGGTGTCGATCGGGTTCGCGCCCGTCGATTCCATGTGCTGCGTGAGCACCATTTCGGCTTTGCCGGGCGGGAGGGAGACCGTCTTGGTGTAACGGTAGCCGTATCCCGAAGCTTCATCGCTGACCTCGTGAACGAATTCCACCCCGTCAGGGCGGACGTTGGTCGTCCACTTGCCGGGATCGACGATCTCCAGCGTGGGGAAGCCGCGGATCGGCTCTGCCGGCTTGCGCAAGACGCCCACCCCGACTTTCACGAAGGTTCCGCCAACCGGAGCCGCATCGAAGCCCTGACCCGTCACCCAGTCCTGGGCGGGGCCCGCAACCGCATCGTGCTTCTTGGGATCGTATTCCGGGAACCAGCGCCCGAAGTAGCTGTGGCCATTTACCTGCAGGTCCGCGACCAGGCCCGACCAGTCGAAGCGCGTCCCGCGATAATAGCCGCGCTCCGCATCGGGCATGTAGAGGGTGGCGGTCACGATGCCGTTGCTGATCTGGACTGCCGGCGCGTCGGGCGCGTCCGGGTCAGGAGACGGAACCGAACCTGCGGTGGTCGCGGCGAAGGCCGACACGGCCGGAAGGAGCGCGGCCGCCGCGCCTGCCATCAGGATCGCGCGTCGGCTCAGCGACCACGCGCCGGAACGATCATTGTCACTCATCTCAGCCGCCATCCTCTTTACCCTTTTGTTTTTCTGGTCTGCCTAAGGCAGGTGCCTGTCTGCTCTGATCCACCGGCTCCCCAGATATTTCACGCCGGAGGTAACGGGCAGGCCGGCATGCTCCGAAAGCGGATCGGGAGCCCCGTTCGATGCTGCGTTTCGGAACACAAGAACATCGCCCCTGCGACCCTTGACCTTGATGTTCAGTTTGGGGAATTCGGTTTCGCCGCCGGAATATTCATCGTTCAGGTAGACCAGCGCCGTCTTTGCGCGCTGGTTCTGCAATCCGGGCAGCGCATCGAAGTGCCGCCGATATTCCTGCCCGCGGCCGTAGCGCAGAACAAGCAGCGGTTCGGCATTCTCGTAAGGTGTCTGGCTCGCCGCAGCGAGGCGCCGGTTCAAGGCCTGTATCGCGGGATCCTCGATCAGCCAGTGTAGCGCAGCCCCTTCGGAACTCCTGAGCGGATGGGGCACCTCGCGGCCCTGGGAATCGTTGATCGTCGATCGCAGGTAGCGATTCTCCGCAGCGGCGAGAACGAGGTTGCACTCGGCAGCGCTGAACAGGCCGGGGAAGAAGTCGACCTCCAGTTCATCCGACAGTTTCTGCGATTCCGGTGCAACGCGGGGTGCACCGTCCGGCGCGAGATCCATCGCGTTCAAAGCTGCAAGAACGCGCGCGCGGTACGGATCGAGCGCGGTCTCGCCTTGCAGACGATCGACCGCGCCCTTCCAGTCGCGAGAACCGAAAAGACCGCTCCCGAGGAGGTTGGTGTAAGCTATCCTCCCCTGCGGATGACCTGCATCCGAGGCGCGCCGGTACAAGTCACGAGCGCGCCTGGGATCTGGATCGACCGGGCCACCTTGCCAGTAGAAATCAGCAAGGGTGACGAGAGCTTCGGGATCTTTCTGTTCTGAGAGCTTGAGAATCAGCTCGAAGGCCTCTTCCAGACGACCCGCCTGTGCCAAGCTGCGGACGTCCGCGAAGCTAGCCTGCAAATGTGTCATCAAGCTCCATACGCCTCCGCAATGGCCTACTGGCGGGTGTAGACTTCGGTGTAGGTGAACGTCTTGGCCGGAGTTTCGCGCGAAGTGGTGATGACCAGGCTGTTGCCATCCGCGCCCAACTGCCAGTTCTCCTCGGTGTTCAGGATCACACCGCCCGGGAGGCCGGAATAAGTCTGCGCCCGCTCCACGACTACGGCATCCCCCTGGACCGACGCCGTGATCGTGGCGTCCACGATCCCGGTGTCGGCAGGTACTGTGTGAGCCTGCCCGTCGAGCGGATAGACGCGCAACGGCCGCGTGGGATCGGTGACCCGCAGGCTGTCGGCAGTCTGCTCGACCTCAATCACGAACTGCGTGTTCGGACCGCGCGTGCCCCCGGAATCGACCCCTTGCGTGGTCCAGTACATGGAGTTGGGGACGACGTCGCTGCGCGCCCCATCCCGCACCCATGTGCCACTGAGTTCCTGCGCCGACGCGATGGCCGGCAGGAGAACCAATCCGGTTGCCAATAAGAAATGTCGCAGCATCGCTCTCTCCTCAGGCCTGAGTGCCGTGGATGTTGACCCCAACCTTTTGTGCAATCGCGCGCACGTTGCGCTGCGATTGTGCATACTCCTCGGGCTCATCCATGAACTCGATCAGCATGCAAGTATCACTCTTCAAACGGCTGAGCCGCACCAGGAAGGTCTCGTAATCCATGTTGCCGGTGCCGTTCATGGCCCAGTTCATGCCCGGAAGCATGGAATTCCAGACGAAATCCTTGGCGTGGACATAGGCGATCTGGTCTTCGAGAAGATCGAACGTCGTGTTGAGGTACTCGGTCATCCGGAAGGCCACACCCGGATAGGTCATGTTCGTGATGTCCAGACCCACCGTGATCCGCTCATCGCCGACATCTTCGCGCAGCCGCGCGTGCGCCCACGGGTTGTTGACGCTCTCGGTGTTGACGGCCTCGATCGCGATCTTGATCTTGCTGCCGGCGGTGTCGCGGCAAATACGCTTGAGCGCATTGACCGACCGCATCCACGCCTCCCGGCTCCAGTTCTGCGGGTGAGCCCAGTTCCGGTTGGCGTACATGCTGCCGGCGTGGGTCAGGATCAGCTCACAACCCATCTCTTCGGCAGCGTGGACGGAGTCGATGATGTGCCGCTGCCAGCGGTCGGCATCCGGATCCGGGGCGATGATATTGCCGGCGCAATGCAGGCCGTAGAAGACAACGTCGTTGGCGGCCGCCTGAGTCTTGATCTCGCGGATCTCGCTTTCGGACAGCTTCCGGCTCAGCCAGGCAGTCGAACTTGATTCGACCGCAGTCCAGCCGCCCGCCGCCAAATCGCGGAAGTAGGTCGCGTAATCCGTGCCTTCCTCGTTCGTGAAGCGCGGGGTGGTCTGACCGGACAGCCTGATGCTCGACGTTCCGGGCGTCAGATCGCGCTCCAGGTTCTCGGGCGGGCTCCACTGGTAGAGAAAGTCTTCACCCCACACATTGGGCAGGGCTGCCTGACCCAAGGGTGCCCCGGTCGTTCCGGCCGCGCCCGCCGCATCGGCCGGCCCGGAGGCCTGCGCGAAAGCACGTCCACCGCCGATAGTCATGGCTCCAGCTGCCACACCGGCAGCAGCACCTTGCGCAAAGAACTTGCGCCGAGAAAAGTCCGTCATAGCCACTCCTCCGCCTTACTTGTTATTATGCTTGTCTGTCGTTTTCAGCGCTGGATCGTCAGCGATGCGCATCCGCCGGATCGGCGATGGGTTCCTTGACGATCAAAAGGTAGGCAAGGGCACCGGCCAGCGCGACAGCCGCGCTGATCAGCAGCGCGTTCACGAACGAGCCGGTCTGATCAACCACTATCCCGGTGATGAGCGGCGCTGCTGCGCCCGCCAGATACCCGCCAAAGTTCACGATGCTGCCCAGGGACGCCACCAGCCGTCGTGGCGCTGCCACGCTGACCAAGGCCCATGTGCCGCCACTGGCCAGGTTCACGAAGTACATCGCGCAGGTGAGGCAGATTATCGCCATCGTGAGATTGGGCGTGTAGGCGGCCGGCACGGTAAACGCCGCCGCGAACACCAGGCCGATGCAGATCGGCCATTTGCGGCTCGCGATTGGCTTCAGTCCACGGGCGAGCAAGCGATCGGACACGATCCCGCTCGACAACTGGCCGAGTGTTCCGCCGATGAAGGGGATCATCAGCACCCAGCCGGACTCGGCAAGGCTGAGGCCGCGCTCCTGCTGCAGATAGGCGGGAAGCCAGGTGACATACAGGAACACCATGTAGATCACGCCCATGAAGCCGAGCGCCATTCCCCAGGTGGTGCGCTTGGTGAAAAGCCCCCGCCATTCGGCCGTCGTCATCGCATTGTCGTCGTTGGCGGACCGGTTTACGCCGGAAAGATGGTCAACTTCGTCGGGCTGCAAAACGACGTCGCGCCGATCCCGGTACAGGGCATACCAGCCGATCGCCGCAAGAACACCCACGACGCCCATGATGATGAACATGCCGCGCCAGCCGAACGCAATCAGCAAGCCGGTCAGAACGGGGGGTGCCAGCGCTGGCGCGATGGTCGTTGAAGCAACGAAGATCCCGGTCGGGCGCCCGCGCTCCTCGATCGCGTACCACTCGCTGAAGACCTTGGCGCCAGCGGGGAATTGCGGCGCCTCGCCCACGCCGAGAAGGACACGCGCCACGAAGAACTGGTTAAGCGTCTGCACGAAGCCGCCGGCCAGCTGCGCGATGGACCAGAGCAGCAGGCCCGCACCAAGCATGACGCGGGCCCCGAGTCGGTCAAGCAGGATACCCATGGGTAGCTGCGCAATGGCATAGGGCAGGGAAAATGCCGACAGCAGCAACCCCATCTGGGCTGCCGAGAGATTCAGCTCATCGCTGACGGCCTGGTTGGCGATTGAAAGGGCAATGCGGTCAAAATAGTTAACGACGCCGGCGACCACCAACAGAGTGAGCGCAATCTTCTGTATCCGTCTGATCTTTTCCGACTTCATCGACCCCATCCCTTTCAATCTACCGACCTCGACCCTTAGGGGGTTCTTGATGGCCGATCACATCACGTCGTGGAATTTGCGACCACGACGTGAGGCACCCTCAAACTCAATAAGTACTCGAAGTACTCAGATGCGACCGAATTCGTTCAGCAGATCTTCGATCGTCTTGCCCTGGGAAACCCACTCACGGGTGCGGTGCTCGCGATCCGCCTGCTCGAGGGCCAGCCCGAGGAATTCTTCGGCGCGGTTCAGCGGCACCACAACGACGGCGTTCGTATCGGCAACGATGAAATCACCCGGATTGACGATCACGCCACCGCAAGCGATCGGAACGTTGATCGACAACTCTTCCTTGCGCTCGGAGAACATGGTGTGAGTACCGCGGGCGGTGATAGCGCGCGTCCAGATCGGCCACTGCAGATCCTCGAGCTCGTCAATGTCGCGCCCGGCGCCATCGACCACCATGCCGCGAATGCCACGGTTCTGTGCCAACCCGCCCATAAGGCCGCCGCACACGGACGTTTCCGTGTCGCCGCACGCATCGACGACAATCATGTCGCCGGGCTGACCCATTTCGAGAGCCTTCAACGGGTCCACCAGGTCGCCGCCGGACAGCTGGACCGTGACCGCCTGGCCGGTAGCCTTCGCCTTGAAAGCCGGCTTGATTGCAGAAGTCATGACATTCTGGCGGTACATAACGTCCGCGAAGATGCAGGATATCGAATACCGTGAGAGCAAGGCATCAAACTGCTCGAGCAAATCGGCACGTCGCTCGAAATCATTGAATACTTTCAGCAAGTTCACGCTCCATAAAACAGGTATCTAAATCAGAACGGCGCACTCGGCACGTATCAACCCGCCGAAATGCACGCGGTTTGCTGCGCCCGGCCATTTACTTCATATCGCAACGGCGTATCAAACTGGCGCTGCACATTGCTGCTTCTCGAAGGTAAAAGCGAGCTAAGCGATAGGGCTTGCAAACGTTTGTATGCGAACCCCCAAGTTTTTGTCAACGGGATGTTGAGGCCTCCCGCAGGTTGGTCAGGGTAGTGGTGGCCGCCGCTCAGCGGCCGTGAGAGGAACGCGATGACAGGATATCAGCCACGCAACCGTTGGGGTGATGCAGGACGAAATGCAATCTTGTTTGCAGTTGCGGCTGCCGCCTCAATCGGCTGCTGCACCGCGGCGCGTGCCGGAGAGGTCAGGGCCAGACCCTACGGGACTACGCAGGACGGCCGCGCCGTCACGGCCTATACGCTGTTCAACGATACGGGTGCGAGTGCGACCATTCTCGACTTCGGGGGTACAATCGCAGAAATTCGGGTGCCTGATCGCAATGGCGAGCTTGGAAACGTCGTGATGAGCTTCGCGGATCTGGCGGGGTGGGAGGCGGTCGGCCACGCGAATGCCAATATCGGGCGCTACGCCAACCGGATCCGGGGCGGGGTCACGCTTGACCAGGTTCATTACCCTTTGCAGCAAAACGGGAGCGGCATAACGTTGCACGGGGGTCCGCCGGTCTATTCGACCCGCACATGGGTGGCCGCGCCGGTTCGGCAGGAAGACGGTGCGACGGTCACCTTGTCGCTCGACAGTCCGGATGGGGACCAGGGCTTCCCCGGCGTCGTAAAGATACAGGCCACCTACCGCCTGTCTGATGACAATTCGCTAAGCCTGGAGTTTCGGGCGACGACGGACCGCACGACGGTCATAAACCTCACCAACCACATATACTTCAATTTGAACGGAAACAGCACGTCCTCTGTTTACACTCAGAAGCTCGCACTCGCGGCCGACAGGGTCGCGGTGAAGGACGAGGCGGGTATGCCGACCGGGGAATTGAAACCGGTTGCGGGAACGCTGCTGGACCTGGGGGAGCCATCCCCTGTGATTCAACTGGTTGCGGCGGCGCGGGATCCGGCGTTTGCCGCGCCAAGACCCGCCGGCAATTCTCCAGCCGCCGGGCAGTTGCGAAGCTTCGATCACTCCTTCGTCTTCCCGGCCGAGCATGCCGGCCTGCAGGAGGTGGCAGCCCGGCTTGTAGACGATGCCAGCGGAAGGATCATGGAGCTGCGGACCACCGAGCCCTCGATCCAGGTCTTTGTGCCGGGCGCGCGCACCGGGGTGCTGAGTGACGTCAACAAGCCGTTTCGAGTCGGACCTGCGATCGCGCTGGAAACCCAGCACTTGCCCGACAGTCCCAACCAGCCGCGCTTTCCATCAACGGTGCTGCGGCCCGGCGAGGTGTTCGAAACCACGACGGTTTGGAGTTTCAGTACGCAATAGCGTTTCTCGGCGATGCGGACGGCCTGTCGCTTGCAACCGGTACTTAAAGGGAGAGCGTGAGCTCGCAAAGCTACCGCTCTCCCGCACCGCCAGTCAAGCTACTGCCAGCACCTGACCGCATTTGGGCAGCTGTTCAGCCTGTCCGATCGCTGGCGAACTCCAGAGACCAGGCAGGTTCCTTGGTCACCGCCGCAGGGCATATGCGATATAGGCGTTGCCGGCGGGGGAGGCAGCG